>Ga0153916_10000257_pt1 | contig 34727 bp, 22 predicted proteins | sample Opewatmetagenome_FD_109642 | JGI IMG/M metagenome (GOLD analysis project Ga0153916, IMG submission 109642) | Freshwater wetland microbial communities from Ohio, USA - Open water 3 Core 3 Depth 4 metaG | ecosystem: Environmental > Aquatic > Freshwater > Wetlands | place: USA: Ohio, Lake Erie...
AGCAGGCTCTCCAGCGTCCTGCGCGACGCCGCGTAGATGTCGCGGTGGAGCCGGGCGATGTCGGGATCGGTTTTCACCAGGCTCCAGAAGGCGAGCCAGGTCGCGAGCAGTTCGGGATCGGCGATCGGCGGGCAGAAGCTGGCCGTGACGAACGCATGCAGCCGCGCGCGGGGATCATCCCCCGCATGCGCCACCGCGTCGGCAAGCGCCGCCGACACCTGTTCGCCGACATAGACATAGGTGGCAGCGATGAGGTCATCGATGCCGCTGAAATAATGCCGCAACAGGCCCGGCGAAACACCCGCCGCCGCACAGACGATGCGCACCGACACGCCCTTGGCGCCATGTTCGGCCAGGGCGTGCGCACAGGCGACGATGAGGTCTAGTCGCCGGCTGTCGGGATCGTTCCGGGTGAAGGCGGCGCGTGCGGAGGGCATGGCTTTGTCCTGAATGCCTTGTGAGGCGATCCTAGTTGTTATACAGTTGTAAAACAAGGAGGGCCGGCATGGTTCAATCAGTTTCGGCACGGACTGGGGACATGGATGATCCCGACGCCGATCTCAGCCTGCCGGGATGGCTCTATACCGATCCCGAGTTCTTCGAGGTCGAGATGGCGCGGGTGATGCGTCCGGCCTGGCAGGTCGTCTGCCATGTCAGCGATGTGGCGGAGCCGGGCGATTACCACACGCTCGACTTTCTGGGCGAAAACATCCTCGTCATTCGTGGAGACGACCGGATCGTCCGGGCCTTCGCCAATGTCTGCCGTCACCGCGCATCCCGGCTGGTCGACGGCAATTCGGGCTGCGCGCGCAAGCTCGTCTGCCCCTATCATGCCTGGACCTATGGACTCGACGGGCGCCTCTCCGGCGTGCCGATGCGCGGCACCTACCGCAATCTCGACATGGACAAGCTGGGGCTGGTACCGGTCGATCTGGAAATCTGGCAGAGCTTCATCTTCGTCCGGCTCGAAGGCGGCGGCCCTTCCGTCGCCGAGATGATGGCGCCCTATATGAGCGAAGTCGCACCCTACCGGTTCGAGGATCTGCGCGCGATGGGCCGGGTCACGCTGCGCCCCCGCGACGTCAACTGGAAGAATGTCGCCGATAATTATTCCGATGGACTCCACATCCGGCCAGCCCATCCCGGCCTTACGCGGCTGTTCGGCAAGGGCTATGGCATCGAGGCGGAGACCCATGCCGACAAGATGTGGGGAAGCTTGCTCGATACGCCTTCGAGCAATTTTTCCGAACGACTCTACCAACGCCACCTTCCCCGCGTCGAACACCTCCCCGAGGAGCGGCAGCGTTTCTGGCTCTATTTCAAGCTGTGGCCCAACGTCGCTTTCGACATCTATCCCGATCAGGTCGATTTCATGCAGTTTCTGCCGATCACGGCCACCGAGACGCTGATCCGCGAGATTTCCTACGCGATTCCCGACGATCGCCGCGAAATGCGCGCCGCACGCTATCTGAACTGGCGGATCAACCGGCAGGTCAACGCAGAGGACACCGCCCTCATCCGGCGGGTGCAGCAGGGCATGGCGTCGCCCAGCTACAGTTGCGGACCTTTGGGCGAAACCGAGGTCTGTCTGCGCAGCTTCGCCGCCAAGCTCCGCCACCTCATCCCGGAGGCACGGTTACAGCAGAAACCCGCCCCCGGTTGGAGCCATCGGCCATCGATCAAGGCGGTTCCCTGATATGAACAAGAGCTATGACGCCGTCATCATCGGCGGCGGCCACAATGGCCTCGTCTGCGCTTATTATCTGGCGCGAGCGGGCCTCAAGGTCCGCATCCTCGAACGCCGCGGCGTGGTCGGCGGCGCCGCGGTCACCGAGGAATTCCATCCGGGCTTCCGCAATTCGGTGGCGAGCTACACGGTCAGCCTGCTCCAGCCCAAGGTGATCCGCGACATGAAGCTGGCCGAGCGCGGGCTGCGCATCGTCGAACGGCCGATCTCCAACTTCCTGCCGCAGGCCGATGGCGGCTACCTGAAACTCGGCGGCGGGCTCGAGCGCACCCAGGCCGAGTTCCGCAAGTTCTCCGCGAAGGACGCCGAGACCCTTCCCGCTTATTACGAAGCCCTGGAAGACGTTGCCGACGTGCTGCGCGATCTCGCCCTGCAGACCCCGCCCAATCTCGGCGGGGGTATCAGAACATTGCTGAGCGCAGCGCGGCAGGGCCGCCGGCTTGCCGGCCTCAGCCTGTCGCAGCAGCGCGACGTTCTCGATCTCTTCACCAAGTCGGCGCGCGGCTTTCTCGACAGCTGGTTCGAGAGTGAGGCGGTCAAGGCCGCCTTCGGCTTCGACGCGGTGGTCGGCAATTATGCCAGCCCCGATACGCCGGGATCGGCCTATGTCCTCCTCCACCACGTGTTCGGGGAGGTGAATGGCAAGAAGGGCGCATGGGGCCATGCGGTCGGCGGCATGGGCGCGATCACCAGGGCGATGCGCCAGGCCTGCGAGCAAGCGGGCGTCGAGATCAGTCTGGAGGCTCCTGTGTCGCGGGTGCTCGTCGATGGCGGCAAGGCGGTGGGCGTCCGGCTCGAGTCTGGAGCGGAGGTATTCACCAAGACCGTCGTCGCCAATGTCGGGCCGCGCCTGCTCTACGACCGGCTGGTCAGTCCTGATGATCTGACCCCGGAGTTCCGCCGCAGGATCTCGGCTTACAAATGCGGCTCCGGCACCTTCCGGATGAACGTGGCGCTGAGCGCGCTGCCGAACTTCACCTGTCTCCCAGGCGCCGGCGAGCATCATCAAAGCGGCATCATCATCGCGCCAACGCTCGATTACATGGACCGCGCCTTCACCGATGCGCGCCAATATGGCTGGTCGAAACAACCGATCGTCGAAATGCTGATCCCGTCGACCGTCGACGACAGCCTCGCCCCGCCCGGAAGCCATGTCGCCAGCCTGTTCTGCCAGCAATTCGCCCCGGAACTGCCCGATGGCCGGAGCTGGGATGACGAGCGCGAAGCGGCGGCCGACTGCATCATCGACACGGTCGAAGCCCATGCCCCCGGTTTCAAGGCGTCGGTCATCGGCCGGATGATCCTCTCGCCGCTCGATCTGGAGCGCAAGTTCGGCCTGATCGGCGGCGACATCATGCACGGCAACATGTCGCTGGATCAGCTCTGGTCGGCCCGACCGATCCTCGGTCATGCCGATTATCGCGGACCGATCAAAGCCCTCTACATGTGCGGCGCCGGAACCCATCCCGGCGGCGGTGTCACCGGCGCGCCCGGCCATAATGCCGCACGGGAAATCATCGCGGATCGCTCAGTGGTCGGTCGCTGGCTGCGGCGCGCGTAAGGTAGACCGGCGCGCCGGCGAGGAGCAGCACCGCGCCCCAGCCAACCGCCTCGCGCCCGGCGCCGTAGATCGTCCACAGTGCGTAGGCCGCGGCGACCAATGCGACGAGCGACAAGGCGGGCGATGCCTGCATGCGGCCGGTGCGCGACAGTCTGAGCGCCGCCAGCGCGCAGACCAGATACATGACCAGCGAGGCCGTCGTCGCCAGCAGGATGATGAAGGTGAACAACTCGGTCATCGACCGGGCGTAGTTCAAAAGAACAAGCAGCGTCATCAGCAGGCTTGAGACAAGATGCGCGCGTACCGGCACGCCGGCGCGCGAAACCGGCGCCAGCCACTGCGGAAAGACCCCGTCGCGCGCCATCGCGTTGGGCATTTCCCCCTGCAACAGGATCCAGCCGTTGAGCGTGCCGAACCCGCTGATCGCGGCGAACGCCGCCAGCACCAGACCGGCGTTGCCACCCCAGTAGATCGCGACGAAGTCCGCAAGCGGCGCATTGGAATTCACCGCCATGCTGGCCGGCAACAGCAGCGAGACCGCCGAACACACGAACAGGTAAATGAACCCGGTCAAAGCCGTTCCGATCAGCGTGGCGCGGGGGATCGTACGTTGCGGATCGACGACCTTGCCGGCCGGCACGGTAGCCGATTCAAGACCGAGCAACCCCCACAAGGTCAGCGTCGCGGCCGCGGTGATGCCGGGCAGCGTGATGTCCTGCGGGCGATAAGGCAATAATGTCGCGCCGCCATCCGCGCTGATCACCAGCCCGGCAAGCAGAGTGACGGCGATCAACGGCAGCAGCTTCAGCACCGCCGTCAAAAGCTGGATCCCGCCGGCCAGTCGCACGCCCCTGCAGTTGATCGCGGTGAGCAGCCAGATCATTCCGCAGGTCACCAGCGCATGAAGCCCGGGCACCTGCGCGATCGGCGGTATCAGCGCGCTGACATAACTGACCGTGCCGATCGCGATCGCCGCGTTGCCGACCCACATCGAGATCCAGTAGCTCCAGGCGACCAGAAAGGCGGGCGCCGGACCGAACGCCTCGCGCGTATAGGCATAAGGACCGCCAGCGCGCGGAAACGCGCGGGCGAGCCGCGCGAACACGAAGGCGAGGCAAAGCGCCCCGCCGATCGTCAGCATCCAGCCGAACACGGCGTTCCAGCCATAGGGCGCGAGGCTCGCCGGCAACAGGAACACCCCGGTGCCGATCATGTTGCCGACGACCAGCGCCAGGCACATCCAGAAGCCGAGCTGGCCCGTCGCTGCCGTCCGGTCGGGTGCGCCGTCGTTGTGATTCACGACGGCGCTGCGCTCAGAACTTCGTGCCGAGTTTCAACCCGATCATTCGCGGCTGGGTGATGTTGGTGTAGAATTTGCCGTCGCTTGCGGTCAGCCCATCCGGATCGCCGCAGACCGTTTCGAGGCACTGCACACTGCGATCCGTCTGGCCGATCGTGTCGAAAAGATTGACGACGAAGAGTTCCGCCGTCCAGCGGTCCGACTTCACGCCAAAGTTGAAATCGACCGTGGTATAGGAGTCGAGATCGCCAAGGATCGCCCGTTCGATCGTCCGCAAGTCGGTGCGGCGCCGGCCCTCATAGACCACGGCGCCCTGGACATGGCCCTCAAGTCCGCCGATCGGGAATTCATAGCGGGCGAGCGCATTGCCCTTGAATTTCGCCGTGACGGGAAGGCGTGTGCCAGACGGCGCCAAAAGCGCGTTCTCCTGCCCTTGCGGTCCAGGCAAGGTGCAGTCGAACTGCGGATTGGCGATGCGACAGAAGGGCTTGGTGATCTTGGTATCGTTATAGCTGGCACCGGCACTCAGCGTCAGCCCCTCGGCGGCGCGGATATTGATGTCCGTTTCGATGCCCCGGATACGCGCGTTGCCGGCGTTGCGGACTTCGGTCAAGCCGTTTGCGCCAAGGAAGGAAAGCTGAATGTCCGTCCAGTTGAGCTGGTAGATCGCGCCGTTCCAGCGAATGCGACGGTCGGCCCAGCTGGTTTTCCAGCCGATTTCATAATTGTCGATGAAATCAGGATCATAAGGAGGCAACGTGCCGCGCCGGTTGACACCGCCCGGCCGGAAACCGCGCGACCAGGTCGTATAGATCAGATGATCGTCGTCGATCTGGTAGGTTAGGTTGAGCTTATGGGTGAAATCGGTCTTCTGGGTCGTCTTGTCGACATTGGTGCAGGGGCTGCCCGCAACCTGCGCCGGGGCGAAACATGCGGCAACGCCGGTCCTGCTGCTGTAACCGGCCGAATAGCCGAAAAAGCCCTCCAGCGAGTTCTTGTACTTGAACACCCGGACGCCGCCGGTGAGCTTCAGCTTGTCGGTCATGTCAAAGGTGAGCTCGCCAAAGGCCGCGTAGTCGCGGTCGACGCGGAACTGTTTGGTCAGCCAGATGTCGCTCGCCGTTCCGGGAACAGTGATGGCATCCGCAATATTGTCGATGATGTAATTCTGTTCGATGTTGTGCGTCTGGCGCTGATAGAACAGACCCGCGATCAGCCGCAGGCGATTGTCGGCCGGTGACGCGATGCGCAGTTCATGGCTCTGCTTGGTGAAGCGGTCGTCCGACTGGATATACTGGTTCGGATTTACGAAATTGCCGTCATTGTCGTAGAAATACGCGCCATAGCCATAGAGCGCATCATAGAAATAGGCATAGTCGGAATAGTCCGATTCCCCTTCGATGCGGCGCTTCAGATAGGATCCTGCATAGGTCAGGTCCCAATTGCCGATCTTGCCTTCCACGGTCAGGGCCGCCTGGAACCAGCGATCGTTCTGACTCTCGGGATTATACTGTTCGACCTGCAGCTTCCCCAGCCCTGATTCCTGAGCGAAGGAGCCATGGGACTTCTGCTTCTGCCCCATGAGCTGGGGCGTGACCGTCCAGTTGTCGTCGAGATCGATCTTGAGCGCGGCGCGCGCGCCATAAGTGTCGACGTCGTTATAGTCCTTCTCGGCGAGCGCGGCGTTGGACTGGGTGACGCCGGAGGTCGGGTAGGTGCGCGACCCTTGGATATTGTCGATGTAACCGCCTTCATGGTCATACCAGCCGACCAGCCGGATCGCCGCACGGTCGGAGATGGGCGCATTGATGAACGCTTCGCCGACATAGCCGAAATCACCATGTGCAACGCTGTTCACCTCGACATCGGCCGCGCCATAGAAGCCCGATGTGTCCGGCTTGTTGGTGATGATGCGCAAAGTGCCGGCTTGGCTCGAAGCGCCGTAGAGCGTGCCCTGCGGCCCGGCCAGCGCCTCGACCCGAGCGATGTCGTAGACATGAATGTCAAGCGCGCCCTGGATGGTCGTGACCGGCTGCTCGTCGAGGTAGATGCCGACTGAGGGCAGCGATGTCGAATGATTGGCGTTCTCGCCGGAAGCAACACCGCGGAAATAGACCTTGGCATTGCCCGGTCCAGATGTCTGGAAGGAAACGCTGGGCAGATATTTGGCGTAATCGTCGAAATCAGAGACCTGAAGCTGATCGAGCTTCTCAGTATTGATCGCCTGAATGCTCATCGGCACCGACTGGAGATTTTCCGATCGTTTTTGCGCCGTAACGACAATCTCCTCGATCCCGGATGTGCTTGCCGCTTCCTGTGCGAACACGGGCGAAACGCCGGTCAGCATCGTCGACGCCAGTAACAAGGTCGATCCGAGCAAGCGCACGCGGCCTGCTGCGGTTCGTGCTTCAACACTGGTCATGAGTATTCCCCCTAAAAGGCCATTGAGAGGGAAGCTCTTCCGCACCGCACCAACTGTCAAGCGCGATGTCATTACTTGGTTAGGTTGTCGCAAAAAACCCAATAGATGTTGGCGAAAAGCCACGCTTCCCGATTCAATCGAAGGCGGGCGCTTCCGGATAGGCATCGAGCACTGGCCCCAACGCCCTCTTGAGGGAATCCAGCCAAGGCTCGTAATTCTGCCAGTGATCGACCGCACTTCTGAAGATCGGCTGGCGCACCTGCTCCGAACTTGCCGTCCGCACGGCGCGGTCGGTCTCATAGAAGCGCAGGCAATTCTCCTCGAAACCCAGGCCGCAATAATCGAGCAGGCGCCGGACCTCGGTTTCGGTATCGGCGATCATCTGCTCGTAGATCACCCGGTGGATGCGGCCGGGAAGCACCGCATCGAAATGCGCCATCAGCTCGACATAGTCGCGATAATAGCGCCCGATGTCCTCCAATCCGTAGGTGAACCCCTGGCCCCGCGCGAAATGCTGCTTGAAGCCGGAAAAACAGCAGCCCAGCGGATGACGACGAGCATCGATGATCTTCGCATTGGGAAGGATCAGATGAATGAGCCCGGCATGCAGCCAATTGTTGGGCATCTTGTCGATGAACATGGGGCGCGATGTCTTGCGCTGGATACGCGTGCTCTCCAGAAATTCCGCGCCGAGCGCGGCCAGTTCCTCGGCGCTCAGGGCCTCGAGAATCTCGGGATAGCGATCCTCCTCACCGCGGAGCTTGCGTCCACCAAGACGCTTGGCAAGCGTGATGATGTCAGGCAGTTCCTGGGTGCCTTCCACCTGCGAATGGCTGGCCAGAATCTGCTCCACCAGCGTCGATCCCGCGCGGGGCAATCCCAGGATGAAGATCGGGTCCTCGGCCGCACAGCCCTGCCCTGCCCTGCCCTCGAAAAAAGCCGGCGTGAACAATGCTTTCGAGCGCGCGACATGGCGGCTGGTTTCCGCCGCGTCATAATCCAGGCCTGAACGGCGAAGCGCGTTGCCGTCGGCATAATTACGGAACGATTCCGCATAGTCGCCGGCATCCTCCAGCGCCTTGCCGAGCGCAAAATGCAGGTGGAAGCGATCCTCCTCCGAGAGATCGGTGCGGGTGAGCTGCGCACGCATCGCGGCGATATCGGTATCGCTGAAGGTTACGGTCTTGAGGTTGGCGAGACTCCACCAGGCTTCGCCGAGGCCGGGCTGGAGGGCCAGGCTCTTGCGGTAGGCGGCGACACTATCTTCCTGTTTACCAAGCGTTTTCAGTGCATGGCCATAGCTCATCCAGCCCTTGGGCTGCCCGGGAAACTCTTTCAGGACCTCGTCATAAATGGCGACAGCTTCCTCAAACTCGCCGATCCGCACCAGAGCGGCCGCCTTGAGATTGCGATAGCTCGGGTTGCCAGGGTCATTGACCAGCAGATGCGCGATCTGTTCCAGCGCTTCGGACGGCTTGTTGGCACGATAGAGAACGATCGCCAGATTATGCCGCGCGGGCTCAAATCCCGGTGCCAGTTCGAGCGCCCGGCCAAGCAGCTTCTCGGCATCGCCATAGCGCCCGAGACGCGAGGCGAGTTCGGCGAGCATCCGGATCGCAGCGACATCGGTAGGATGAAGCTTGAGGTGCGCGCGCAACAACGGCTCGGCCACCGCAAGCTGATTGTCGCAGAGCGCCGCCGCCGCCTCCAGCAGGCGCGGATCATTGACCGAGGCCTGGATCGCTTTGGCATAGGCCGCATCGGCCTGATCGACATCGCCCGCCAGCGTGAACTGGTCTCCCTGCGCCCGCAGCGCATCGACCAGCAGGCCGCGTGCCTCGGCGCTGCCCGGAACGACCTTCAGGATTTCGCGGACCTGTTGTTCCGCAAGCTTCGGATCACGGACCAGCAGCCTTCTGGCATGTGCCAGCGCGGTGGCGAGCGTTCCAACCGGTTGAGCTGCTGCCTGCGTCACGATTTCTCCCTTGCAGGACGGATCAAGGCGTGTCGCCCTGGACTTGTCAATCGCGCCGCTTGTCTGCGTCCAGCCGCCGACTATGGTGACCATGACAACTAGAGGGGATGGGCGGGATGACTGAAATCGGCGGTGGCAGGCTGGTGATCGAGACGCTCAAGAAGGCGGGCGTCGAGACCATTTTCGGACTCCATGGAGCGCATATCGACCCGCTGTTCCAGGCCTGCCTCGACGAGAATGTGAAGATCGTCGACACGCGGCACGAAGTCGCCGCCGGACATGCCGCCGAAGGCTATGCCCGCGCCACCGGACGGCTTGGCGTCGCAATGGTGACGGCGGGGCCGGGCTTCACCAATGTCGTCACATCGATGGCCAATGCCTATCTCGACCGCACGCCGGTGCTGTATCTGTCGGGCGCCAACGGACTTTCGGGCGCCGAAACCAACACCCTGCAGGCCGGCATCGATCAAGTGGCGATCGCCCGGCCGGTGACCAAATGGGCGCATCAGGTGACCCGCACCGAGCAACTTCCGCGCCTGGTCGCGCAGGCCATCCGCATCGCAATGACGCCGCCCACCGGACCGGTGCTGCTCGATCTGCCGATGGACGTGCTCGGCGCGCGGATCGACGCCGCCTCGGTGGAACCGGCCCACCGGCTGACGCTCGATATCGCGGCCGAACCCTCCTCCGGGTCCATCGCGGCGATCCTGGAAAAGCTCGCAAAGGCCGAACGTCCAGTCCTGCTGCTTGGCGGCCATTGGCCGGCGGATGCCGCCGCAGCCGTGACGAAGCTCGCCGAAACCACCAGCACGCCGGTTTACACCGACTTCTTCGCGCACGGCCTGCTGCCCGCCAGCCATCCCCTGCATGGCGGCACCACACACAAGATGGCGGACCTCAAAGACACGCCGCCCGACCTGATCCTTGCGCTCGGCATCCGCTTCGGCCTGTTCACTCTGGGCACGCTGCCGCATCTGATCCCGCATGGCGCTGAGATCATCCATGTCGATACCGACGGGCGCGAGCTTGGCCGCATCCGCTCCGCCGATCTGGCGCTCCTTGCCGATCCGGCAGCGACAGCTTCTGCGCTTGCCGAAGCCGCCAGCACACGAAGCTGGCCGGACCGCAACGCGTGGGTGAACCGGATCGCCACCTGCAGGACCGAGCGCAAGCGCCTCGCGGCGGCCGATCTCGAGGCGGTCAATCCACCGCTCCATCCCTATCAAGCGGTGACCGCGATCGCCGAGGCGCTGGATGATGACACCATCGTCGTCGGCGACGGCGCCGAGGCCTATCATTGGCTGAACGAGGTCATCGCCCGCGATCACCCGCAGCATTACATCACCCATGGCTTCCTGGGCTGTGTCGGCATGGGGCTGGGGCTCGCCATCGGCGCGGCCTCGTCGCGTGCCGATGCCAGCGTTCTGGCGCTCGCCGGCGACGGCGCAGTCGGCTTCACCCTTGCCGAGTTCGACACCATGGCGCGGCACAATCTTCCGATCACGGTCGTCGTGATGAACAACCAGAGCTGGGCGGCGTCTCAGCATTTCCAGGAGCTCGCGGTGGGGCGCAATCGTGTGGTGGGCACGCAGCTTTCCGGCGCGCGTTACGAGGATGCGGCCAAGGCGCTCGGCTGCACCGGCGTCTATATCGACAGGGCCGCCGACCTGACGCCGGCGATCCGCGCCGCGCTTGCCAGCCGCAAGCCGACCTGCATCAACGTCGCCATCGATCTCGCGCCGCTCCCGCCGGAGCTGCACTTGCTGATGGCGCGTTGACGGCGGCCCCAGTCTTGCCCGGTGAAGAAAGGAAGAAGGTCATGTTGCAGAGCATCAACCCCGCGACGGGCGAAAAGGGACAGCGGTTCAAGAGGCTGACCGGGGCGGAGCTTGAAGCGAAGCTTGAGATCGCGTCAGCGGCCTTCGTCACCTGGCGCAAGACCCCGATTTCGGAACGCTCCGCCCTGCTCGGCCGCATCGCCGACCAGTTCGAGGCGCACAGGGACCAGCTGGCCCGGACGATGACCTTCGAGATGGGCAAGCCGATCAAGGCGGCGCTCGCCGAGGTCGACAAATGCACGGCCGGCTTCCGCTTCTACGCCGAGCATGGGCCGGCATATGTGGAGGACAAGCCAGTCGAATGGCAAAGCGGCAAGGCGCTGATCCGCCGCCTGCCGATCGGCCCGGTGCTGGCGGTCATGCCCTGGAATTTCCCCTATTGGCAGGTCGTCCGCTTCCTCGCGCCCGCGCTGATGGCCGGCAATACAGGGCTGCTCAAACATGCCAGCAACGTGCCCGCCTGCGCGCAGGCGATCGAGGACATGGTGCGTCTCGCCGGAGCGCCGGAGGGCCTGTTCCAGAACCTGTTCCTCGCGTCAGACAAAATCGCCGGGATCATCGCCGACGACCGTGTCGCCGCCGTGACCCTCACCGGCAGCGAAGGCGCCGGCATGTCGGTTGCCCAGGCCGCGGGCAAGGCGCTGAAGAAGGTGGTTCTGGAACTTGGCGGCAGCGACCCGTTCATCGTGATGCCGAGCGCCGACGTCGAGCGGGCGGCGGACACCGCCGTCCAGGCGCGGATCATGAACAGCGGCCAATCCTGCATCTGCGCCAAGCGGATGATCGTCCATGCCGATGTCCATGACCGGTTCATGGCCCGGTTCGCCGCGGGCATGAAGGCGGTGAAGGTCGGCGATCCGCTCGATCCCGCAACCGACATGGGGCCGATGTCGAGCCTGTCCGCGCGCGACGACATCGCCGCGCAACTGGAGCGGGCGGTGAAGGCGGGCGCGACGAAGCTGCTGGGCGGCGAGGCCCTGCCCGGCCCCGGCGCCTTCTTCACCCCGGCGATCCTCGTCGACATTCCGCCAGACGCGCCTGTCGCCCGCGAGGAGTTTTTCGGCCCGGTCGCGATGGTGTTCAAGGTTGGAAGCATCGACGAGGCGATCGCACGCGCCAATGACGTGCCGTTCGGGCTCGGTTCCAGCGTCTGGACCAATGACGAGACCGAACGCCAGCGCTTCATCAACGAGATCGAGGCGGGTATGACCGCGATCAACCAGATGCTCGCATCCGACCCGCATGTGCCGTTCGGTGGCATCAAGCGCTCCGGCCATGGCCGCGAGCTCGCCGCCGAGGGCCTTCACGAATTCACCAACCTCAAGACCGTGTTCCTGCCCAATCCATGAAACCAACTCTCACCGCCCGGATCGAGCGTTTCCCTGTCGCCGGCGTGTTCAACATTTCGCGCGGGGCGAAGACCCATGTCGACGTGGTGCTGGCGGAGATCACGCTTGGCGGCGTGACCGGCCGCGGCGAGGCGACGGCGATCTATTATCATGGCGAGACCGCCGAATCCGTGTGTGCGCAGATCCTGGAACAGTCTTCCGCGATCGCCGACGGCGCCAGCCGAGAGGATCTGCTGCGCCTGATGCCGCGGGGTGCGGCGCGCAACGCGCTCGATGCTGCCCTCTGGGATCTCGAGGCCAAGCGATCGGGACAGCCGGTGTGGCAGCTCGCCGGGCTGGCGGAGCCCAAGCCGCTGGTGACCGCCTACACCATTTCGCTCGCCGATCCCGCGAGCATGGAAAATGCTGCACGCGCGGCCGCAGCAAAAGCCTATCCGCTGTTGAAGCTGAAGCTTTCGGGCGAAGGCGATCTCGACCGGGTTGCCGCGGTGCGCAGGGGTGCCCCCGATGCCAGACTGATCGTTGACGCCAATGAGGCATGGACCGGCCGCGACATCATGGCCGAGGCGCATGCACTTGCGGCTTTTGGCGTCGAGCTGATCGAACAGCCGGTTCGCGCGGGCGAGGATCGGCTGCTCGACGGAATCGCCGCGCCGATCCCGCTCTGCGCCGATGAAAGCTGCCAGGACCGCAGCGACCTCAAGCGCTGCGCCGGACGCTATCAGGTGATCAACATCAAGCTCGACAAGGCCGGCGGGCTCACCGAGGCGCTTGCGCTCGCGAAGGCGGCCAGGGAGCGCGGCCTCGACCTCATGATCGGCTGCATGCTCTCAACCTCGCTCGGCGTGGCGCCCGCCTTTCTGGCGGGCCAGCAGGCGCGCTGGGTCGATCTCGACGGCCCGTTGTTGCTGGCCGAGGATCGGCCTGATCCGGTGCGCTTCGAGGGTGCGGTCATGCACCCGCCGCCGCGCGCCCTGTGGGGCTAGAGGACCTCGAACAATCCCGCCGCGCCCATGCCGCCGCCGACGCACATCGTGACGACTACATATTTGGCATCGCGCCTTTTGCCCTCGATCAGGGCGTGGCCGGTCATCCGCGCGCCGCTCATCCCGTAAGGGTGGCCGATCGAAATCGCCCCGCCGTTGACGTTGAGCCTGTCGTCCGGAATGCCGAGCCGATCGCGGCAGTAGATCACCTGCACCGCGAAGGCTTCATTCAGTTCCCATAGGCCGATGTCATCGATCTTGAGCCCGAAGCGATCGAGCAGCTTCGGCACCGCGAATACCGGGCCGATGCCCATTTCGTCCGGCTCGGTTCCGGCGACCGCCATGCCGACATAGCGGCCGAGCGGCTTCAGCCCCCGCGCCGCCGCGACGCCGGCCTCCATCACCACGCAGGCCGAAGCGCCATCCGAAAGCTGGCTGGCATTGCCCGCGGTGATGGTCTTGTCCGGACCCATCACCGGGACCAGCGATTTCAGCCCGTCGAGCGTGGTGTCCGGCCGATTGCCCTCGTCCTTCGCCAGCGTCACCTGCTTCTGGCTGACCGCCTTGGTCTCCTTGTCGACCACGTTCATCGTCGCGGTGACGGGCACGATCTCGTCGTCGAACTTGCCCGCCGCCTGCGCCGCGGCCGTTCTTTGCTGCGACTGAAAGGCGTACTCATCCTGCACATCGCGGCCGACGCCATAGCGCGCCGCAACGATCTCTGCGGTGCCGAGCATCGGTATGTAGACATCCTTGTGCATGGCAAGCAGTTCCGGGTCCGACCCCAGCCGCAGTTCCGGAGTCTGGACCATGGAGATGGATTCGACGCCGCCCGCCACGCAGATATCCATGCGGTCGATGATCACTTGCTTGGCGGCGGTGGCGATGGCCATCAGGCCGCTGGCGCACTGGCGATCGATCGACATCGCGGCGACTGTCACCGGCAGCCCGGCCCGCAAGGCGGCAGTCCGCGCAATCGTCGCCTGAACGCCCTGTTGAAGCGCGGCGCCGAACACCAGATCGTCGACCTCGCCGCCGTCCAGTCCGGCGCGCTCGACCGCCGCCTTGATCGCGTGGGAGGCGAGCGTCGGCGACGGGGTCGCGTTGAAGGCGCCCCGATAAGCGCGGCCGATCGCTGTCCGCGCGGTAGAAACGATAACGGCTTCACGATTGGTCATGACGACACCCCTTAGACAAAATAGAGCGCGATCCACTCGGCGGTGAGCGCGGGCTTTTCCTCGCCCTCGATCTCGACCGTCACCTCGACGGTTTCCTGCCACTGGCCGGGGCGCTTCTCGCTGAAATCGAGCATCTTGAAATGCGCGCGGATGCGCTTGCCGCTGCGCACCGGCGACAGGAAGCGGATCCGGTTGAAGCCATAATTGACCGCCATCTTCAGCCCTTCGGGGAGCGGCACCGCTTCGGTCTTGAGCACCGGCAGCACCGAAAGCGTCAGAAACCCATGCGCAATCGTGCCGCCGAAGGGCGTGTTCCTGGCCATTTCCGGGTCGACATGGATGAACTGATGATCGCCGGTCGCGTCGGCGAACTGGTTGATCTTCGCCTGATCCAGCAACAGCCAGCTGGAGGTGCCGGCATCCTTGCCGATCAGCGCCTTGATCGCATCGATGCTTGCGAGCGGCATGTCATCTTCTCCTGCTCAGTGTATGGCTTGGTGAGGTCCAGTCGCCTCCGGTTTAGGCGGAGGTTGACGCAAACGGCAAGAGAAGAGCGAAACCCGATGGCGAAACAAGAGGATTCCGCAACGTCAGATTTCAGTGGAGAAATGCGCCGGTTGCACCGCGCGAGCGAGCCGGAGGTGCTCGCCGCGCTGTTGCCGGACGCGCGACTCGATTCGGCCGCGGAGCAGCGGGTCACCAGCATCGCCTCTGGCCTGCTGGCCGATCTGCGCGCGGCCCAGAATGAGGGCTGGGTCAACCGCTTCCTCCAGGAATATCGTCTGAACACCAGCGAGGGCATCGCGCTGCTGTCACTCGCCGAAGCCTTCCTGCGGGTTCCGGATGCCGAGACTGCCGACCGTCTGGTCGCCGACAAGCTGGGCAATGCCGACTGGCAGGGCCATGCCGGCCAATCGGATTCGCTGATCGTCAACTCGGCGACCTGGGGACTGGTCATCGGCCGCGCCCTCGTCGGATCGTCGGCGCGCACAGGAACGCTCAAGACCCTGCTCGCCCGCGCCGGCGAACCGTTCGTTCGCACCGCCGTCGGCGCCGCGATGCGGATGATGGGGCAGATCTTCGTCATGGGCCGCACCATCGATGAAGCGATCGAGCGAATGGCCGGAAACGAGCATCGCGGCTTCACCGCGAGCTTCGACATGCTCGGTGAGGCCGCCCGGACGATGCCGGACGCCGACCGCTATTTCGAGGCCTATGAGCGCGCCATCGACGCGGTGGGCACGGAGCGGGAGCGCGGCCATTCGATCTCGGTGAAGCTGTCCGCGCTGCATCCTCGCTACGAAGTGAGCCAGTGGGAAAGCTGCGTTCCAGCGCTCATCGAACGACTGTCGCAGCTCTGCCGCCGGGCCGCCAATGCCGGCATTGCCCTGACCGTCGACGCCGAGGAATCCGAACGGCTGGAGATGTCGCTCGAGATCATCGGCGCGGTCGCGCGGGATGCCGAGCTGGAAGGCTGGGACGGCTTCGGCATGGCGATCCAGGCCTATGGCAAGCGCGCCCGCGCGGTGATCGACTGGGCGGATGCGCTGGGCGCCGAAACCGGCCGCCGCATGACCGTCCGTCTCGTCAAGGGCGCCTATTGGGACAGCGAAATCAAGCGCACCCAGGAGGCAGGCCTGTCCGACTATCCGCTGTTCACCCGCAAGGCAGCGACCGACGTTTCCTATCTCGCCTGCGCCAGGGCAATGCTCACCGCACCGCACATCTACCCGGCTTTCGCCACGCATAATGCCCGCACCGTGGCGACGATCCTGCACTGGGCCGGCGGCAGCCGGGATTTCGAGTTTCAACGCCTCCACGGGATGGGCGACGGGCTGTTCGAACGTCTGGTTCGGCAGGAAGGTTATCACTGCCGGATCTACGCCCCGGTCGGCGGCCACCGCGATCTTCTCGCCTACCTCGTCCGGCGCCTGCTCGAAAACGGCGCCAATTCCAGCTTCGTGCATCAGCTTGCCGACGAGACGGTCAGCGACGCGACGCTGCTCGCCGACCCGGCCGCAAAGATCGAGCGCGTGGGCGGCACGCCGCATCCGTCGATTCCGCTGCCCAAGCAATTGTTCGCGCCCGAGCGGATGAACAGTGAAGGTTACGACCTGAACGATCATTCCGTCCTCACACGGCTGGAGCGGGAGGTTGCCGCACAGGGAATTTCCGTTACGGAATCCATGACTTTTTCGCTGGACGACATGGTCGAACAGGCTGAGGTTTATTTTCCAACATGGTCGGCGACGCCGGTCGACGCGCGCGCCGCCTGTCTCGACCGGCTGGCCGACCTGCTGGAACGCAACCGCACCGAACTGATGGCGATCTGCGTCAAGGAAGGGAAGAAGACCCTGCCCGACGCGCTCGCCGAGGTTCGCGAGGCTGTGGATTTCTGCCGTTATTACGCCGCCCGGGCACGCGCCGACTTCACCGTCCGCGAGCTTCCCGGCCCAACCGGCGAGCGCAACAGCTACCGCCTGGAAGGACGCGGGCCCTTCGCCTGCATCGCGCCCTGGAATTTCCCGCTGGCGATCTTCCTTGGCCAGGTGACCGCCGCGCTGGCCGCCGGCAATACGGTGATCGCCAAGCCCGCGCCGCAGACGCCGCTGATCGCCGCGCGCGCGATCGCGCTCGCCCACGAGGCGGGGATCCCGAAGCAGGCGCTGCAACTGGCGATCGGCGGCCCGGAGATCGGCGCCTCGCTCGTCGCGGATCCAAGGATCAAGGGCGTGGCCTTCACCGGATCGACCGCGACCGCAAAAAGAATCGCGCGGAGCCTGCTCGACGACGAGACCCGGCCGCTGGTGCCGCTGATCGCCGAAACCGGCGGCCTCAATGCGATGATCGTCGATTCCACCGCTCTCCCCGAGCAGGTGGTCAGCGACATCATCACCTCCGCCTTCCGCTCGGCCGGGCAGCGCTGCTCCGCGCTGCGGCTGCTCGTCCTCCAGGAAGACATCGCCGAGCCGATACTGGAGATGCTGCGGGGCGCGATGGACATGCTGCGCATCGGCGACCCGGCCGATGCGGCCACCGATGTCGGCCCGGTCATCGACGAGGCCGCCCATCACCGGCTGATGACCTACAGGCGATCGATGCGCGACCGCTGGCTGCACAGCCTGCCCGTCCCCGAAGAGGGATATTTCGTGCCGCCGACGATCATCCGGCTGGAATCGATCGAGGAGCTGCGTCAGGAATGGTTCGGGCCGTTGCTGCACGTCACCATCTGGAAGGCCGGCGAACTCGAACGCACGATCGAGCGGATCAACGCTTCCGGCTATGGCCTCACCATGGGCCTGCACAGCCGGATCGCCACGACGGCCGATCTGGTCACCCAGCGCGCCCGCGTCGGCAATCTCTACGTCAACCGCTCGATGATCGGGGCGATCGTCGGCTCGCAGCCTTTCGGCGGCGAGGGACTCTCGGGAACCGGGCCGAAAGCGGGCGGACCGCTCTATCTCCCCCGCTTCGCCGTGGAGCGGGTGGTCTCCACCGACACCACCTCAGCCGGCGGCAACGCGACGCTGCTCTCGATCGAGGACATCGGGTTGTAAGGCCGCCGGGCCGGCGCGTCTGCCTAGCCCTTTTTGTCCTCCGTCGCCCCAGTCGCGACCATTTTGACCTCGGGATAGGGCATCACCATCCGACCATCGGGCGCGGCCGTGAAGGTCGTCTGGGTGGGATAGGCGAACCCGATCCCGCGGTCGGAAAATTCGCGAAGAATCGTGAGGTTGATCGACTGGCGCGTGTCGAACATCGCTTGATAATCGCTGTCGAGGACGTCGTAGAGCAGCTCAAAATCCAGCGCGCTTGCTCCGAAACCGATCATGCCCGCGCGCAGCACGGTCGTTTTTTCATGGCGCTCGACGATGTCCGTCAACAGCGGCCCGATCTTTGCCAATGTTTCGACCGGGGTCTGATAGATCACCCCGAACAGGGTGTGCACCCGGCGCTGGTGAAGGTGGGTGAAATTGTGCAGTTCCTTGCCCAGCAGATTGGCGTTCGACACGATGATCTGCTCACCGTTGAGCGACCGGAGCCGGGTCGTCTTCAGCCCGATCGCCTCGACCGTGCCGGTGATGCCCGCCCAGCTGATCACCTCGCCCTTGCGGAACGGCTTGTCGAACAGGATCGACAGCGCGGCGAACAGGTCGGAAAATATCCCCTGGGCAGCGAGGCCGATGGCGATGCCGCCGATGCCGAGACCGGCGACCAGACCCGTGACGTTCACGCCGATATTGTCGAGGATGAAAACCAGTGCGATGGCGAACAGCGCGACGCTGACCAGCAGCCGGATGATCCCCATCGCCGAGCCAAGATTGCCCTCTTCCTGCTCCAGCCCGGCACGATGCTCGATGAAGCCGAGGATCAGTTCCCTGGCCCAGATTGCCGTCTGGATGACCAAGGCGATCACGAAGAGGATATCGACAATCCGCGAGATTCCGTGCGGCGCCCGCGCATAGGCGGCGACCAGCCGCACGGCGAGCGTACCGATGAAGAAGATATTGGTCTTGGCGATGGTGCGCCCGGCGATCACGGTCAGCGAGCCAGGCGCGCCCTTCCGGCACAGGCGGACACCGAGCCCGCGCATGAAGATCAGCCCGAAAACGATGACAGCCGCGAAAATGCAGCCGACAAGAACCTCGAAGCTATGATTGTCCAGCCAATGGAGGCCTTCCGACCAGAGCCGTTGCAGCTTGGGCGCGAGCGCTTCCGGGGCTAGCGCCGCGGCGGCGCTGCTCTGTGGTGTGTCGGGCATATTCAAGCGGCTTTCGATGGTTTCAGGACTTTCGCATCCCACTCCTCTAACAGGGAGAGCAGGCCGCGTTCAGCTCTTGAAAGATATTTCGTCGCGCGTGGCAAACGCAAACCAACAGGCTTCGCACCCGTTTTCGCCATCTCGATCAGCAACGGATGGACAACGCGATCGACGGCGGAGCGTTCCTTCCCGCGGCTCAATCCTCAATGGTCAGGATTTCGAAGGACAACCGGATTTGCCGGCCCTCGGCCGTCTGCTGCCATTGGCGGGCGATCAGCGTCACGTCGGCGACGAAATGCCCTGGCACGACCAGTTCCGCCGTCGACAACGTCGATATCAGGTTGTTGAGGTCGATTTCCCGCGCCACGCCGATCACCAGATCCAGATGATGCCGGTGACCGCTGAAGGTCACGCTGGCCCAGGACTCGCTCCGCAGGCCTTCGATGCGCAGGCTAGGAAGATTCCGCTCGCGCTCGGTCTCGAAATATCTCTCCAGTGCGCGGAGCAGGGCGCCGTGCGCGCTTGTCATTACCGGCCGCATGCGCTCTGCCCTCCCTCGACCGAGGCCAAATAGTCTCGCACCCGCGCTTCGGTTTTCGCGCGAGGATTACGGCCGCAGCGCAAGTCCAGAACGAAGCGGGGATCACACAGCGCATCGCGGCCGAAGCGCGTCGCGCTGGTCCCGGTCCGGCGCAAATGGCGTTCGATTTGATAGAGCAGGCTCATCGCTCACCTCCTGACAAGAATCAGTGTTCTCTCTTTGTTCCTTTCAATTTCCTACTTGTCTAGGATTTTTCCTATCGATAGAGTGAACGACATGAAAACCAGCCGATCAGAGACGCGAGATCCCGTGCGGGTGCGGCTTGATGAGCTGATCCGCCAGAAGGGTGACGACTACGCGTCTGTCTCACGCCTGCTCGGTCGCAATCCGGCCTATATGCAGCAGTTCATCAAGCGAGGCGTACCCAAGCGGCTGGCGGAGGACGACCGCCGTATTCTCGCGCGCTATTTCGGCATTGGCGATCATATGCTGGGCGGACCATCCGATGCCGGAGACACTCCGCGCGCATTCGTGACCGTCCCGCGCCTGTCCATCGATGCTTCGGCAGGACCCGGAGCGGTGGCCGGAGCCGAACAGCCGGTTTCGGCCCTTGCCTTCCGCGCGGACTGGCTTCGCCAAGTTGCCAGCGGCAGCCCGGAAAAGCTGTCGGTGATCCAGGTCACCGGGGATTCGATGCTGCCTACGCTGAATGACGGCGACGACATTCTGGTGGATGGCGGCGATGGGCCCGACCGGCTTCGCGACGGCATCTACGTGCTGCGCGTCGACGACACGCTGATCGTCAAACGCATCGCGATGAACCCGGCTGGGCGCCGCTTCACCATCAGAAGCGACAACCCCGCCTATCCGGCCTGGGAGGATTGCAGCGCGGCTTCGATTGCCGTGATTGGCCGGGTGATCTGGGTTTCCCGCCGCCTAGTGTGACCGGCGGTCGACCAGCCAGAGCGCCACCGCGATCACGATCCCCAGGCCCGCACCGATGACGAGCCCGGCGGAAGGCTGGCCGAGAAACCTGCCGATCACCGCGCCGCCGATCGCCCCCACCGCAATCCAGATGCCGCCGCCGCGTGCTTCGCTCTGACCCGTTTCGTTGCTCATGACGGGCTGTTGCCATGTTTCGCGCACGGATGCCAGCCGTTCCAGGATCAACTTCCGGATCGGAGCGGCAGGACGCACGCGGCGGCGCGATGCGCATATGCGTCGGATGGGCTGGCCGCAGACCGCCTTCTTCGCTAATGAGCCTGAATGTGCGCCAGAAGGCTGACGGTCTCTGCCGTCATATTGCTTTGTCTCTGCAATTCGCCGGCGGCCTACGCTTGGCAAAGTGAAACCCCGTCCACCCCGCAAACCCCTCCGGATATTTCGGGAGGGACCGACGATCTCTCCGTCGATGCGCCGCTCGCCCCGCTGCCGGATCTTGGCATCGACTGGCCCGATCCAGACATCGGCGAGGTGACCGCCGACCAGCCCTTCGTCGAGGAGGACGGCATCCGCGACTATGCCGTCAACCTCATCGGCCTGAGCGGCGTGGCCGATGAAAGCGCGATCCGCGCGCAGTTCAAAAGCCTCTCGGCGCTGGAGCAAGGGCGCGACGATCCCGCGAACGCCGCGCAGATCGACCGCCGCGCCGATGAAGACGTCGCCCTGCTTGAGGATCTCCTGCGCGCCCGCGGCTATTACGACGCTGAGATCGAGACACGGCTGAGCCGGGGTGCCGGGCCCGTGGATGTGACGCTGGATGTAACGCCCGGCCCCAGATACCAGTTCGCGGACGTAGCCATCACCGGGGTCGCGCCGGATCGGCTCGATCAGATCCGCAAGGAGCTGGGCATCACGGCCGGCGACCCGGTCGACGCCCTTGCCGTGCAGCGCGCCGACCTGGCCTTTCGCGCAGCCTTGCCACAAGCCGGCTATGCGTTCGCCAAGATCGGCGATCCGGACATCGTCGTCGACCGCGAGGCCAAGACGGCGACGCTCACCCTCTCGGTCGATACCGGGCCGCCAGCCCGCTTCGGACGTGTCCGGATCGACGGCAAGCAATTGCTGAGCGCCCGCCATATCGAACGGATCGCGCGGTTCAAATCGGGCGACCGTTATGATTCGGCGCGGATCGACGATCTCCGCCGCGCCCTCATCGCCACGGGTCTGGCGGGTGAAGTGGAAGTCCGTGAAATCAAGGCGGGAACCGCCGAGGATGGCAGCGCGATCGTCGATCTCGCCGTCCGCATCGTGCCGTCACCGTTGCGCACGATCGCCGGCACCCTCGGTTACGACACCGGCCAGGGCGCGCGGGCCGAGATCAGTTGGCAGCATCGCAATCTCTTGCCGCCCGAGGGCGCCGTCACCTTCCGGGGGGTTGCCGGAACCAAGGAGCAGCTTCTCGCGGCCGAACTCCGCCGCAACAATTTCCGCGAGCGCGACCAGATTCTGTACGCGCGGATCGCCGCCCAGCACCAGAATTTCAGCGCTTATGATGCGCGGACGTTGTTCCTCAGCGCCAGCCTGGAGCGGCAGACCAATCTCATCTGGCAAAAGAAATGGACCTGGGCGGTCGGTGCGGAGCTTTTGGCATCGGCCGAACGCGACACGTTCGCCAGCGCCGGCGTTCCCGTCCGGCGGACTTTCTTCATCGCCGCCACGCCGGCCCGCCTCAGCTATGACGGATCGGATGATCTGCTGGACGCCCATCGCGGCTTCCGCTTGTCGGGGCGCATCTCTCCGGAAGTCTCGTTGCAGTCGGGCGCGTCCAGCTATTTCGTCAGCCAGATCGATGCATCGGCCTATCTGCCGCTCGGCGGCGACCGCTATGTTCTCGCGGGACGCGTTCGCGCCGGCTCGATCCAGGGCGCGTCAACCACCACCATCGCTCCAAGCCGCCGCTTCTATGCTGGCGGCGGCGGCTCCGTGCGCGGGTTCGGCTATCAGCAAATCGGCCCGAAGGATGTTAACGGCGACCCCATCGGCGGCCGCAGTCTCACCGAATTCGCGATCGAGGCGCGCATCCGATTCGGAAACTTCGGTGTCGTTCCCTTCCTCGACGGCGGACAAATCTACACGTCGGCCCTGCCGAAGTTCACCGGCCTTCGGTTCGGCGCCGGTCTCGGCGTGCGCTATCATACCAGCTTCGGCCCGATCCGCGTCGATGTCGGCACGCCGCTTGGCCGACGGCCCGGCGAGAGCCGTATCGGCATCAACGTCTCTCTGGGGCAGGCGTTCTGATGGCTGAAGACGCTCTTCCATCGGAGGGACCGGAGGAAACGGCGCGCCGCGGCCGTCCGCTTTGGGCGCGCATTCTGATCGGGCTCGGCGTCTTTGTCGTGGCGATCGCCCTGCTCGTGGCGGTCGCGATGAAAGGGCTGGATACCAGTCCGGGCCATCGCTTCCTCGCCGACCAGATCGCGCGTCTTGCGCCAGGATCCGGGTTGCGCATCAAGATCGGACGGATCGAAGGTTCGGTCTATGGCCGGATGACCCTTCGCGATGTGCGTCTTTCCGATCCGCAGGGCGTGTTTCTCGAAATTCCCGTGGCAACGATCGATTGGCGCCCGACGGCATGGTTCAACAACCAGCTCCGTATCAATCAGCTTTCGGCCCAGCAGGCGCGATTCCATCGCCTGCCCAAGCTGAGGCCAGCCAAGCGCAAGGGCCCGATCCTGCCCGACTTCGACATCTACGTTGGCAGTTTGCGCGTCCATCAGCTGTGGCTGGGGCCGCGGCTGATCGGGGAACCGCGCACAGCCAGCCTCGCAGCCCAAGCCGACATCCGCTCCGGCCGAGTATTGCTCCGCCTCGGCGCGCGTCTGCTCGATGGCCGGGATCAACTCAGCCTGGCCTTGGATGCCGAGCCCGATCGCGATCGCTTCGATCTTGACGCCGCTCTCGTCGCGCCGGCCAAAGGGGCGCTGGCGAAAATCGCCGGCTTCAGCCAACCGCTCACCGTGCGCATCAAGGGCGACGGCCGCTGGCGGCAGTGGCACGGCAACGCCAAGGCGCTCTTCGACAGCACAAACCTCGCCGACCTCGAGCTCAGCATGAAGGCAGGGCGCCTCGCACTGCGCGGCACCGCCCGCCCCGCCCCCTTCCTGAAGGGCAAGCTGCAAAGGCTTTCGAGCCCCGAGGTCGCGATCGACATGAGCGGAATGCTGGACGAGCGAAAGCTCGACCTGACGCTCGACCTGCGCTCCTCGGCCCTTGTCGTCACCGGCGGCGGCGTTCTCGATCTCGGCCGGAACCGCTTTGAAGGCATGAAACTCGCCGGCAATCTGTTGAAGCCTCCGGCGCTGTTCCCCAACATGACCGGCCAGGATGTCCGCATGCGGCTGGCGATCGATGGCGACTTTCAGGGGCCGACCGTCGACTATATGATCACGAGCCCGCGCGTCGCCTTTGACGAGACGACCTTCGAGACCGCGCGCGCTTCCGGTCGCGCCGATCTGTCGGGAACCCCGAAGCGGATTCCGGTCAGCTTTACTGCAAGGCGGGTCACCGGTGTCGGCGCGGAAGCGGAGGACATCCTGTCCAACCTCAAAGTCGACGGACCTTTGTTCCTGCAGAACATGCAGCTCACCAGCGATCAGCTCACAGTTACCTCCGACAAGGTGAGCGGCCGACTGGGCCTGGTGCTTGATCTGCGCACGGGACGCTATGCCGTCGATCTTCTGGGAACGCTGGCACGCTATCTGATACCCGGCATTGGCATCGTCGACGTCGAAACCAAGCTCAGGGCCGTGCCGGGCACTGATCGCGGAACGCTACTGACCGGCACCGCCCGCGCCACGGTCCGCCGTTTGGACAACGGCTTCTTCCGCTCGCTGACCGGCGGACTCCCGGTTGTTGAAGCCAATCTCACCCGCACCCCTGATCGCGTCCTGTCCTTCTCCAACCTGCGCCTCACCTCGCCCTTGCTCCGCCTCACCGGCCAGGGGCTGCGGCGGAGGGATGGCACGTTCCAACTGACCGCGACCGGACAGCATGCCCGCTATGGACCGGCCCGAATATCGCTGGATGGCCGGATCAACCGTCCGCAGATCGACCTGGTGCTCGCCAATCCCGATCTCGGCGTGCGCGCCGAAGATGTTGTGGCGCGGCTTGATCCCACCACCGAAGGATGGCGTTTTACCGCACGCGGCCAGTCCATTCTTGGTCCCTTCACCACTCAGGGGCGGCTGGTCACGCCGGCTGGCCAGCCAACCCTTATCGATATCGCGGCGCTTGATCTTAGCGGCGGCGCGGTTGCCCGGGGACAGCTCCGCGCGCTTCCAGGCGGGCTCAGCGGCGAGTTGGCGGTCTCTGGCAACGGTCTCGGCGGCAGGCTGCTGCTGTCGCCCCAGAACGGCATCCAGCGAATCGAGGCGCATCTGACCAGCAACGGGACGCGTTTCGAGGGACCCCCGCCGATCCGGATCGGCCGCGCCAGGCTGGACGGGGTCGCCCTGCTCTACCCGGACGGCCCTTCCATCGAGGGCAAACTGAGCGGTTCCGGCTTACGGCGCGGCCCGGTCACCTTGGCCAATCTTTCGGCTGAAGCCAGCCTCCGCCAGGGAAAAGGCCGGGTGAGCGCAACCCTGTCCGGCCGGGCCCGCACCCGTTTCACCTTCACCAGCCAGGCCGACATCGCTCCCGGACGCATCACCGTGACGGGCGATGGGTCCATCGAGGATGAGGCCATCCGCCTCACCGAGCCCGCCCGGTTCCTCAAGACCCGGGACGGTTGGCAGCTATCGCGCACGACATTCACCTATGCGGGCGGCAGCGGATCGATCGGCGGACGCTTCGGCAACGGCCTCGCGCTTGAGGGCGACGTCCGCAACGTCACTCTCCGGGTGCTCGACGTCCTGTTCCCGAATCTTCGGCTCAGCGGCCGCGCCTCGGGCGCGTTCTCGGTCGAATTCCCCAGCAAGGGGCGCTTGCCGAGCGGACGCGCCAATCTGACCCTCAAAGGCCTCAGCCGGGCTGGCCTTGTCTTCAGTTCCGCGCCGATCGACGTCGGCATCGCGGCAGTCCTTGAGGGCCGCAAGGGGGCAGCGCGGGCGGTGATAAAGAGCAATGGCAAGGTCGTCGGCCGCGGGCAGGCGCGGCTTGAGCCGATCCCCGGTGATGCCGACGACGCCTTCGCCGACCGGATGTGGGCGGCGCCGCTGTTCGCCCAGCTCCGCTACAACGGCCCCGGCGACAGCCTGTGGCGGATGATCGGCGTCGAGGCCGTGGACGTTACCGGGCCGCTGGAAGTGGCGGCCGATTTCGGCGGCCGGCTGGGCGAGCCGACGATCAAGGGCATCGTGCGCACCAGCAACGGACGGATCGCCAGTCCGCTGCTCGGCACGGCGATCGAGAACCTCAAGGCCAGCGGCCGGTTCGACGGATCGCAACTGGTGATACCCAGTTTCACCGGCAGCACGCCGAAGGCCGGCACCGTTTCAGGCCGCGCGCGCTTCGATCTCGCCGCGGTCAACGGCTTTGGAATGGATATCGCGATCGAGGCAAAAAATGCGCGCCTCTTGAACCGCGACGACATCCGGGCCGACGTCACCGGCCCGCTCACCATCCGCTCTGACGGCAGCGGCGGGACTGTGTCAGGCAACGTCAAAATCGATGGCGGCCGTTTCCGGCTGGGCCGCCCGGCCGCCGCCGAGGTTCCCCGGCTGACGGTGCGGGAGATCAACCGCCCGCCGCGCGAACAACTTGTCGATGAGCGACCCCGCAAACCCTGGCGGCTGGATATCAAGGCGGATGCGCGCAACCGGCTGATGGTGACCGGGATGGGACTCGATTCCGAATGGCGCGCCAAGCTCGACATCGAGGGCGCCGCCGACCGGCCGCAGCTGACCGGCGTCGCCGATCTGGTGCGCGGTTCCTATGAGTTCGCCGGCAAGCGCTTCGATCTGGAGCGCGGGCAGATCCGCTTCACCGGCGATTATCCGCCCGACCCGCTGCTCGACATCGTCGCCGAGGCGAGCGTCCAGGGCCTCACCGCCACGATCAAGGTGAGCGGCACCGGCCTCCGGCCCGAAATCAATTTCGCCAGCGTGCCGGCGCTGCCGGAAGACGAAGTGCTCTCGCGCATATTGTTCGGCACCTCGATCGCCAATCTCTCGGCGCCCGAGGCACTGCAACTGGCGGCCGCCGTCGCGACCATCCGCTCTGGCGGAGCGGGTGCCGGCAACCCGCTCAACCGGCTGGGCCGGGCGGTCGGGATCGACCGTCTCCGCATCCTTCCCGGCACCGAAGCCACGGGCAAAGGCCCCTCTTTCGCCGCCGGAAAATATATCGGCAAACGGGTCTATGTTGAGGTCTCCTCCGACACCCAGGGCAATTCGGCGACCTCGATCGAGGTGGAGCTGACGCGCTGGCTTTCGGTGCTGTCGCGGGTGTCGACGCTCGGCGAAACCAGCGTCAACGTCCGCGTCTCCAAGGATTACTGACTCGCCTCAACCAGCCTCCGGGTGACCGGATGGCGAGGACTCTCGATCAGCGATCGCGTGTCCCCGGCCTCCACCACTTCGCCCCGGTCGAGCACGACGACGCGGTGGCAGAGCTGCCGCACCAGCGCGAGATCGTGGCTGATGAACAACAGCGCCAGCCGCCGCCGCCTCTGAATGTCCTGCAGCAAGGCGACGATCCGCGCCTGCACCGACACGTCGAGCGCGCTGGTCGCCTCGTCGAGGATCAGCAGATCGGGATCGGAGACCAGGGCCCGCGCCAGCGCGACCCGCTGCGCCTGGCCGCCCGAGAGCGCGCCGGGCCTGCGCTCCGCCAATTCCGCGTCCAGCCCCACCTCACCCAGCGCGGCGGCGACCTTCTCCCGCCGCATCATGGTATCTAGCTCGGGACGCAGGCGCAGCAGCGGCTCCTCGACCGATTTCCACGCCGGCCAGCGCGGATCGAGGCTATCGACCGGGTCCTGAAAGACCGGCTGAAAGCCCTTGCGGTCTCCCGGCTTCATCGCGTTGCGGCCGGGCAGCACCACGCCGCGCCAGCGCACCGCGCCGCCTTCGAGCGGCCCCAGCCGGGCGATCGCCCGGGCCAGCGTCGACTTGCCCGATCCCGAGCCGCCGACCAGCGCGACCGCCTCGCCCTCGCAAATCCGCAGCGAAACATCCTTCACCGCATCGATCCAGCCGCCGCGCCACCCGGGACGGCGGAAGCGCACGACGATGTTCCCGGCCTCAAGCAGCGCCGCGCCGATATCCGGCAAGGGTGGGACCGGCATGTCGAGCCGCGGCGTCGCCGCCACCAGATCGCGGGTGTAATCGGCGCACGGCCGCTGGAAGATAGCGCCGGCCGCCCCGCTTTCGACCATGCGCCCCTGGCGCATCACGACGACGCGATCGGCATGGCGGGCGACGCTCGCGAGATCATGGCTGACCAGCAGCACCGCCATGCCGCGCTCGCGCCGGAGGCGATCGAGCAGCAGCAGGATGTCGTGGCGCAGCGACGCGTCGAGCGCGGTGGTCGGCTCGTCGGCGACCAGCAATTCCGGCGCATGGGCGATCGCCATCGCGATCATCGCGCGCTGCCGCTGGCCGCCGGAAAGCTGATGCGGGAATTGCTTCAGCCGCTCGGCGGGCCGGTCGATCCCGACCTCGGCGAGCATCGCCTCCAGCCGGGCGGGATCGGGCGCCACCAGCTTCTCGGCGAGCTGCGCGCCGATGCTGAGATGCGGGGTGAGCGCCGACAAAGGCTGCTGGAACACGAAGCCGACATGCGCGCCCCGGAGCCGCCGCAGCGCCGCTTCGTCCTGGCCGACGAGTTCATGCCCAAGCAGCCGCACCGATCCGTTGGCCTGCCCTGGTGAAAGCCCGAAAGGCGCCAGCCAGCTCTGGCTCTTGCCCGATCCCGACTCCCCGACCAGCGCGACGCATTCGCCCGCGCCAATCGCGTAGCCGAGCCCCTCGACCACCGGCCGGGCGCCGAACCCCACCGACAGATTTTCGACCTCCCAGACGCTCATCGTTCGAACCGCCGCCGCAGCGCCTCGCCGACGAGGGTCAGGCTGACCACCAGGCCGACCAGCAGCAGGCCGGGCAGGATGAGCGCGTGCGGGCTGGTGACCATCTCGTCCGCGCCTTCCTTCACCAGGATGCCGAGCGAGGTCAGCGGCTCCTGCACGCCGAGCCCGAGGAACGAGAGGAAGCTTTCCACCATCACCACCTGCGGCACGGTGAGCATCAGATAGGCGAGCGCGATGCCGGCAACATTGGGGAGGATGTGGCGGATAAGGATCGCACCGCCGCTTTGCCCCGCCGCCTCGGCCGCGTCGACGAAGCCGCGCTGCTTGAGGCTCAGGGTCTGGCCGCGCACGATCCGCGCCATCGTCAGCCACTCGACCGCGCCGATGCCGAGGAACACCAGCAGGATCGAGCGCCCGAACAGCACCATCAGCAGGATGACGACGAACATGAAGGGCAGCGCGTAGAGCGCGTCGACGATGCGCATCATCGCCTCATCGGTCTTGCCGCCGATCCAGCCGGCGGTCGCGCCCCAGGCGACGCCGATCAGGAGGCTGGTCACCGCCGCGGCGAGCGCCACCATCAAGGTCACGCGCGTTCCCACCAAGGCGCGGGCGAGAAGATCGCGGCCGACGCCATCGGTGCCGAGCGGATGGCCGGGGCTTCCCGGCGCGGCACGGATCGCGTTCCAGTCGATCGCGTCATAGGGCCAGGCCAGCAGCAGCGGCCCGAGGAGCGCCGCCGCGACCAGCAGCCCGAGCAGGAGGAGCGGCCCCCTCACCGGTCGCGAATCCTGGGATCGAGCCAGCCGTAAAGCAGGTCGGCGATCAGGTTGAAGACGATGATCAGCGCCGCGTAGAGCACCACCACCGCCAGCACGAGCGGATAATCGCGGTTGAGCGCGCCCTGGACGAAATAGCGCCCCAGCCCCGGCAGCGCGAACACGGTTTCGATGACGATCGCGCCGGTGAGCAGGCCCGCCGCCGCCGGGCCGAGATAGCTCACCACCGGGATCAGCGCCGGCTTCAGCGCGTGGCGGCGGACGATAACGGCGGCGGAAAGCCCTTTGGCGCGGGCGGTGCGGATATAGTCGGCGGCCAGCACGCCGGTGACGCCCTCGCGGGTCAGGCGGGTGACGATGCCGGCGGTGGGTAGGGCCAGCGCGATCACCGGAAGCACCAGATTGGCCGCGCCGCCGAGGCCGGAGACCGGCAGCCAGCCCAATGTCAGCCCGAAGACGAGGACCAGGATCGGCGCGGAGACGAAGGTCGGCACCGCATTGGCGAGCAAGGCGAACCAGCGGGCGACACGGTCGATTGCGCTATCGGGCCGCCAGCCGGCGGCGGCGCCGAACGGCACGCCGATCGCGACCGCGACGAGCAGCGCCAGCGCGCCGAGGGTGAGGCTGACCGGCAGCCCTTCGGAGACCAGAGCCGTCACCGAGAAATCCCGGTAAACCAGCGACGGCCCGAAATCGCCGTGCGCCAGCCGCCAGAGATAGAGGCCCAGTTGCTCGGCGAGCGGTTGATCGAGCCCGTAGGCCCTCGCCAGCGCCGCCTCGGTCGCCGGATCGAGCACGCGCTCCCCGTCGAACGGGCCGCCGGGGGCCAGCTTCATCAGCAGGAAGGACAGCAGGACGACCGACAGCAGGGTCGGGCCAGCGGCGGCGAGCCGTCGGAGCAGCAGGCGAAGCATCGCGATATGCTTAGGGTCAGCTCCGAAGAAAGGCGAGAGCCGGTTGCCGGGACCTTGAGCCTGTGTCACAGCCCCGCCATGACCCAGTCCGGCCGCTCTCCCACCCTGTTCGTGCTGACGACGATTTTGATCGACACGATGGGCTTCGGCATCGTGCTGCCGGTGCTGCCGCAACTGGTGATGACGCTCAGCCATGTCGGCCTCGCCGAAGCGACCCGGATCGGCGGATGGTTGCTGGTCGCCTATGCCTTGCCACAATTCCTGATGGCCCCGGTGATGGGCAATCTCAGCGACCATTTCGGGCGGCGGCCGGTGCTGCTGATCTCGCTGATCGGCTTCGCGGTGAACTATCTGCTGATGGCGTTCGCGCCGACGCTCGCCTGGCTGTTCATCGGCCGCGTCATCACCGGGATTTGCGGCGCGGTGCCGAGCACCGCGATGGCGGCGCTGGCCGACAGCAGTTCGGCGGAAAACCGCGCCCGCGCTTTCGGCCTTGCCGGGGCGGGCTTCGGCGTCGGCTTCATCCTGGGGCCCGCGATCGGCGGCCTGCTCGGCGAATTGGGGCCGCGCGCGCCCTTTTACGCCGCCGCCGCCATCGCCGGGATCAACTTCGTCTATGGTTCCTTCTTCTTCCCCGAGACGCTCGCCCCCGAACGCCGCCGGTGCTTCGAGCTGCGGCGCGCGAACCCACTGGGTGCGCTAATGTCGGTCACCGCGCGACCTGGCATCCTGCCGCTCGCGGTCGCGGCGGTCTTCTGGACCTTCGCGATGCAGGTCTATCCTGCCACCTGGTCCTTCTTCACGATCGAGCGGTTCGGCTGGTCGCCGGGAGTCATCGGCGCATCACTGGCCTATACCGGCCTCACCCTGGCGCTGGTGCAGGGGCTGTTCATCGGGCGTATCGTCGAGAAGATCGGCGAGCACCGCGCAGCGATCATCGGCGTGGCGACGGGTATCGCCGGCTTCATCGGCTTCCTGCTGATCCGGGAAGGCTGGATGGTGTTCGCGGTGATGACGGTGATCGCGGTGCAAGGCCTAGCCTTCCCGTCGATGAACGCGATGATGTCGCAGAAGATGTCCGCCGACACCCAGGGGGAATTGCAGGGGCTGACGACCAGCATCAACGCCCTGACCTCGATCGCCGGGCCGCTGGTTCTTAATGAGAGCTTCGCCTATTTCACCGACCGGGACGCGCCCGTCTATTTCCCTGGCGCCGCCTTCGCGATAGCCACCCTCGCCGCCTTCGTGACCCTGATCATCCTGATCCGAAGCCGGCAGCGCCCGGGGGAAGCGCTCTAGCCCCGCCCGATCAGCCGCTGAGCCATTTGATCGGCGACCTTGTCGGTGGAAAGGCCGCTGGCCTCGCTGGCCGCGAAGATTTCCGCGAGGCGGCCGGGGATCTGCTCGATCCGCGCGCGCACCGCGTCGGCATCGCCGATGCCGAGATATTCGAGCACCACGTTGATGATGCCGCCGGCGTTGATGACATAATCGGGCGCGTAGAGAATGCCGCGCGCCTTCAGCCGGTCGCCGTCCTCGGAACGGGCGAGCTGATTGTTGGCGCCGCCCGCGACGATGCCGGTCTGCAGCGCCGCGATGCTGCGTTCGTTGAGGATCGCGCCCAGGGCGCAGGGGCTGAACACGTCGCACGGCGTTGCGAGGATCGCGTCGGCATCGGCGACTTCGGCGCCGAGTTCGTCCGCCAGCGCCCGCACCCGCCCGGGCGAGATGTCGGCCAATGTCAGCTTCGCTCCCGCCGCCGCAAGGTGGCGCGCGGCGCCCGAGCCGACGCTGCCGCAGCCCTGCACCGCGACATGCAGCCCGCGCACATCATCGCGGCCCAGCCCGTGCTTCACCGCGGCCTTGATGCCGAGGAACACGCCATAAGCGGTGGACGGGCCGGGATTACCGCCGGCTCCGCCGCTTTTCGCGGGAAGGCCCGAGACGTGCCGGGTCTCGCACGAGATTGCGATCATGTCGGCCTCGCTCATGCCGACATCCTGGGCGGTGACATAACGCCCGCCCAGGCTTTCGATCGCACGGCCGAGGGCGGCGAGCAGCTCGGGCGATTTGGTAACACCCTCTTCCTTCAGGAGCACCGCCTTGCCGCCGCCCACCGGCAGGCCCGCCATCGCGTTCTTGTAGCTCATGCCGCGCGACAGGCGCAGCGCATCGGTGACCGCGCGCTCGCTGTCGGCATAATGCCAGTAGCGCGCGCCGCCGGCAGCCGGGCCAAGATGCGTGGAATGGATGGCGACGATCGCCTTCAGGCCGGTCACGCGATCGTGAAAGAAATGAACGCCCTCGTGCGCGTCGAAATCCGGAAGATCGAAAGGGGCGGACATCAAGGAGGAGCCTTGAACGAAGGATCAGGAAAGTGGGGCGACCAACGGGACTTGAACCCGCAACCTCTGGTACCACAAACCAGCGCTCTAACCGGTTGAGCTATGGTCGCCACAACGCGCCGCACATAGGCAGCGCCGCATCGCATCGTCAAGGGCCGCACGGCCGGAGCAGGTGCGATCCGCCGCCGCAAGGCGATATTGGTTGGCGCCGCTCCATCCGCAAGCGCCTTTCCCGGCGCCAAAGATGATTCCCTTTCGCGGGGAAAGGCTCTAGGCAAGCGGCCATGGCATCCGAACCGCAGTCGAAATCCGCTGGCGAGAAGCGCCTCGCCAATCTGAAGACGATCTGGGCCTTTGTCCGGCGCTATCCCCTGCAGGTGACAGCGGCCGGAATCGCCCTGCTGGTCGCAGCCGCCTCGACGCTGGCGATCCCGCGCGGCTTCAAGCAGGTCATCGACCGCGGCTTCGGCGGAGCCGCCGCCGGCGACATCGCGCCCTATTTCTATTTCCTGCTCGGCGTCGTCGGGGTGCTGGCGCTGGCGACCGCCGTCCGTTTCTACTTCGTGTCGTGGCTGGGCGAACGCGTGGTCGCCGACATCCGCACCGCGGTCCACCGCCATCTGCTGACGCTGGCGCCGGGTTTCTTCGAAGAGAACCGCCCGTCCGAAATCTCGTCGCGGCTGACCGCCGACACCGCGATCATCGAGCAGGTGGTCGGCACGACGATCTCGGTGGCGCTGCGCAACCTGGTGGTCGGCGTCGGCGGCCTCATCTACCTGTTCACCCTGTCGCCGAAACTGGCCGGACTGCTGCTGCTCGGCATCCCGCTGGTGATCGGACCGATCACCGTGCTCGGCCGCCGCGTGCGCCGTTTCTCGCGCGCCTCGCAGGACCGCATCGCCGATATCGGCTCGATCGCCACCGAGACGCTGGGCGCGATGAAGATCGTCCAGGGCTTCACCCAGGAACGGCGCGAATCCGAAAGATTCGCGGGCGCGGTCAACGCGGTGTTCGCGACCGCCAAGCGGCGCATCGCGATCCGGGCGGCGATGACCGCAGTGGTCATCGCCCTGATCTTCGGCGCGATCGTGATGGTGCTGTGGGAGGGCGCGCTCGACGTCGCGGCCGGCCGGATATCGGGCGGCACCATCGCGGCGTTCGTGCTGACGGGCGGTCTGGTCGCCGGCGCGTTCGGTGCGCTGACCGAGGTTTACGGCGACCTGCTGCGCGCCTCCGGCGCGGCCGGCCGACTGGCCGAACTGCTGCGCGAAGTGCCGGAAATCCGCGCCCCGCAAAGCCCGGTGGCGCTGCCGCAGCCACCGCAGGGACGGATCGTCTTCGATCATGTCACCTTCCGCTACCCGACCCGGCTGGAGGTCGCGGCGCTTGACGACTTCTCGCTGGCGGTCGAACCCGGCGAGACGGTGGCGATCGTCGGCCCGTCGGGCGCGGGCAAGACCACCCTGTTCCAGCTCGTGCAGCGCTTCTACGACCCCCAGGCAGGCGAGGTGCGGCTGGACGGCGTGCCGCTGCCCCAGGCCGATCCGGCGGATATCCGCTCCCGCATCGCGGTGGTGCCGCAAGACACCGTGATCTTCGCCGCATCGGCGCGCGACAATCTGCGTTACGGGCGCTGGGATGCCAGCGAGGAAGAACTGTGGGCCGCGGCCGAGGCGGCGAATGCCGCCGATTTCCTGAAGGCGCTGCCCGAGGGACTCGACACCTTCATGGGCGAAGGCGGCACCCGCCTGTCCGGCGGCCAGCGGCAACGGCTGTCGATCGCCCGCGCGATCCTGCGCGATGCCCCCCTGCTGCTGCTGGACGAGGCGACGTCGGCGCTCGACGCGGAGTCTGAGCGGCTGGTGCAGGACGCGCTGGACCGGCTGATGCGCGAGCGCACCACGCTGGTGATCGCGCACCGGCTGGCGACCGTTCGCAACGCCGACCGCATCGTCGTGATGGAGCACGGCCGCATCGTCGACGAGGGACGGCACGACGCGCTGCTCGCCCGCGACGGGCTCTATGCCCGCCTGGCCCGGCTGCAGTTCAACACCGCCGC
>Ga0153916_10000258_pt1 | contig 34717 bp, 26 predicted proteins | sample Opewatmetagenome_FD_109642 | JGI IMG/M metagenome (GOLD analysis project Ga0153916, IMG submission 109642) | Freshwater wetland microbial communities from Ohio, USA - Open water 3 Core 3 Depth 4 metaG | ecosystem: Environmental > Aquatic > Freshwater > Wetlands | place: USA: Ohio, Lake Erie...
CCTGGCCGCTATTAAAGTCCACCAATATAGATGCCCGCGCCGCAATGGCGGGCGGAGGCGGCACGCTCAGCGCGACGTCGGCAGCGGCGCCTAAGGAAATCGCGCCGGCAAGCAGGGCAAAAAACGCGCGCAGCATTCCCTTGAAAAAAGATTTCATAAAAATCGCATTCACTGGCAAATACCTTTGTTGCTCGATTACCACGGCCATGTGCGGAGGGTCGATAATCGGTGAGAATAGTAGGCGTTCGGAATCTTTATTTTACCGCGCATCCGCGCAATTTGCAGCATCGCCTTCGCCCGCCGGACTAATTGATGACCACGTGGGCGTCGACGACGCCCATATCGGTCAATTTGCGCGTCAGCCGGTCCACTTCCTCGACGCTGGGCAACGGCCCGATGCGCACCCGATAAATCGGCGGATGCGCCTTATCCGCGGCGCCTTCGCTGATCCGGATTCCGGCATTGGGATTGAGGGAGGTCACCCGCTGCGACAGGCGCTCCGCGTTATTGCGATCGGCAAAGGCGCCCACCTGCACATACAGCGCGGCGGAATCATGCTGCGCAACGAGCGTCACCGTCGGTTCCGCGGCTTGAGGGGGCGCTGGCGCGGCCGGATCGATGGCGCGCACCTCCACCAGGCCCGTGCCCTCGGCGGTAATGCCAAGCTTCATGGCCGCCACATAAGAAAGGTCGATCAGGCGATTGCGCAGGAAGGGTCCGCGGTCGTTGACCTTGACGATCACCTTGCGGCCGTTGCGCAGGTTGATAACCTCCACATAAGTGGGGATCGGCAAGGTGGGATGGGCCGCCGTCATGGCATTCATGTTGTATGGTTCGCCGCTGGAGGTGCGCTGCCCATGAAATTTAGTCCCGTACCAGGAGGCGATCCCGCGCTCCACATACCCCGCACTGCTGGCCATGACGTAATAGCGCTGCCCCCCCACCTCGTAGAAGGCAGGATTGCCGTAGGGGCTGCGCGCTTCGATACGCGGCACGGCATCGAGAACCGCCGCCGCGTCGACCGAAACCGATGGAGGGCCGTCCCCGGATTCTCCCTGCCATCCGCCGGGACCGCGGGAAGCGGGCAAGGTGCTGCATGCCGATAGGATAGTCAGCAACACGATCGCGCACCCGGCGCGCCAATCGGCGGACGGTACGTTCTGCGCGCTGCAAGCGGCCGTCTTTGCCATGCTTATCGCCCCGATTGCGCGGTGCGCGCCGGCAGCCGGTCATGCAAGGCGCGAATCTCTTCGCTCAATTGATATACCGCCATCGCGTACAAGGCACTGCGGTTATAGCTGGTAATCACGTAAAAATTTTGCAGTCCGGCCCAATACTCGTTGCCATCCTTCTGCTCCAGCGCCACGAGGGCGGCCAATTTGTTATCGGGCAGCGCGCCCTCCGGCTTCACCCCGTGCTTCTTCAGGTCCGCGATCGTGAACGCCGGCTTGAGTCCCTTCGCCAAGAGCGCCTGATAATGCTCGCCGCTCACCGCCGCCGGCAGCGCCACCGCGCCGCCGCGCTCCCAGCCATTCTCTTTGAGGTAATTGGCGATGCTGCCGATGGCATCGGCGCTGTTGCCCCATAAATCCCGCTTGCCGTCGCCGTCGAAATCGACGGCATAGCGGCGAAAGCTGCTGGAGATAAACTGGGCTTGACCCATGGCACCCGCATAAGAACCGGTCATGGCCAGAGGATCGGCCCCTTCCTCCCGGGCCAGCAACAGGTATTGCTCCAGTTCGCTCTTAAAGAATGAGGCGCGCGGCGGGTAATTAAATGCCAGGGTGACGAGCGAGTCCATCATGCGGTAGTTGCCCTGATGCTGCCCATAGCGGGTCTCCACACCCAGGATAGCGGTAACGATCTGGGGCGGCACACCATAAATCTCCTCCGCCCGCTGCAGATCCTTGGCATGTTCATTCCAGAACGCCGCCCCGCCATCAATCCTATCGGGCTGCAAAAAGATGGGGCGATATTGATACCACGGCTTGCTTTCCGCCGGGCGGGAAATGGCGTCGATGATGTCGCTGCGCACCTGCGCCTCCTTAAACCAGGATTCCAGCTGAGCCCGCTCGAAACCATGGCGTTGCACCATCTCCGCGATAAAGGCGCGCACTTCGCCCTGTTCGGGAAGCTCCGCCACCGTGGGGGCAGTGGCGCATGCCGCCAACAGCAACGAGACAATCGCGGTAATTCGCCAATCTTTCATTAAACCACCTGCTTTATGTCGACAACAATTTACGATGGGTATGAATAGACATCAGGATACCGAAAGCCGCCATCATGGTCACCAAGGAAGTGCCGCCATAACTTATCATCGGCAAAGGCAACCCGACGACCGGCAACAGCCCGGTCACCATACCGATGTTGACGAAGATGTACACGAAAAACGTCAGCGTCAAGCTCCCCGCAACCAGGCGATTGAAGCTGCTCTGCGCCTGGGTCGCGATGTAGAGACCGCGCGCCACCACGAAAAAATAAAGCGCCAGCACGATCAATACGCCTATCAATCCAAACTCTTCCGCCAGCACCGCAAAAATAAAATCGGTGGAATGCTCCGGCAGGAAATCGAGATGGGCCTGGCTGCCGTTCAGCCAACCCTTGCCGAACAGCCCTCCCGAACCGATGGCGATCTTCGATTGGATGATGTGATAGCCGGCGCCCAAGGGGTCGTTCTCGGGATGCAGCAAGGTGAACACCCTCTGCCTCTGATAATCGCGCAGGAAATGCCATACCACCGGGGCAATCGCCCCCATCGCGCCCACCACCGTAGCGACCAGCCGCCAGGAAACGCCCGAAAACAACAGCACGAAGAGGCCGGAACTCGCCAGCAGCAGGGCTGTACCTAAATCCGGCTGACGGGCAATCATCAGCGTCGGAACCACTATCATGATGCTTGCCACGGCCAAGGCACGACGCCTGGGCGGCAAGGGATTTTCTGCGAGATACCATGCAACCATCATCGGCACGGCGACCTTCATGATCTCCGACGGTTGAAATCGCAGCACGCCAAAATCCAGCCATCGCTGCGCGCCCTTACCGATCTCACCCATCACCAATACGGCCGCCAGCAAAAACATGCCGATACCGTATACCCAAGGGGTCCAGCGCGCGAACTGTTGCGGCGGCATTTGCGCCAATACCAACATCGCCGCAAAACCCGCCGCCATCCGGATCGCCTGACGGGCGAGCACATCCGTACTTTGTCCGCCGGCGCTGTAGAGCACGACCAAGCCCACTGCCGAGAGCAGCAACAAGCCCACCATCAGCGGCACATCGATATGCAAGCCCCGTATCAGCGGGCTGTGATGGCGGCGCTCATACCAACGTGGTTGTTGTAAATCAATGGCCATATTTATAACACCGGCTTGGAGGAAAAATAGCGGTCCATCACCGCCCGCGCGATAGGCGCCGCCGCACTGCCGCCGTGCCCGCCGTTCTCGACTACCACCACGACGGCGATTTCCGGATCGTTCGCCGGCGCAAAGGCGATGAATAAGGCATGGTCGCGCATGCGTTCCTCGACCTCCTGCGCCTTATATTTTTCATTTTGCTTGATGCCGAACACTTGGGCCGTGCCGGTCTTTCCCGCAATTCGGTAGGTCGCGCCGCGGCCGATGCCATAAGCCGTGCCGCCCTGAGTATTTACCACGTCCTCCATGGCCGATATTACAGCATTCCAATTGCTTGGATCGGAAATGGGGACCTTGCCCTGCGGCGCGGGCGTCGGGACAACGATTTCAGTTCCGCCGTTACGCTGCAATGCGTGCAGAATGCGGGGCTGTATGATGGTGCCGCGATTGGCGAGAATGGCGGAGGCCTCCGCCATTTGCAAAGGCGTCGTCAGAAGGTATCCCTGGCCAATGCCGGTAATCAGCGTTTCGCCGGGGAACCACGCCTCTTGGCGCGCGGCGCGCTTCCATTCGCGGGAAGGCAGCAGGCCCGAAAGTTCTCCGGGCAGGTCTATGCCGGTTTTTTTGCCCAAGCCGAAATAACTGAGATATTTGTACATGCGATCGATGCCGAGATCACGGGCAAGTTGGTAAAAATACACGTCGCAGGAATGCACGATGGCCGATGTCACATTGGTGCTGCCATGCCCTTCCTTTTTCCAGTCGCGATATCTGTGCGCATCGCCGGGCAAAGCATACCACCCCTGACAAAATACCTGCGTGGCGGGTGTCACCGCCTTGTACTCCAAGCCGGCCAGCGCCAACAACGGCTTTATGGTAGAACCCGGAGGATATTGGCCGGATAAGACGCGATTGAACAAGGGCTGATTGGGGTCGTCTTGGAGGGTTTGATACTGTTGCGTGCTGATGCCGTTGATAAAAATGTTGGGATCGGCCCCCGGTAAGCTGGCGAGCGTCAACACCTCTCCCGTCTTGGGATTCAGGGCCACCACGGCCCCCCGCTTACCTTCCAAGGCCGATTCGGCGACCATTTGCAAATTCATATCGATGGTCAAATAGACGTTCTGGCCGGGCGTAGGCGCAATGCGCTGCAACACCCGCAACACCCGGCCGCGGGCGTTGCTCTCCTCGTGCTGATAGCCGACCGTCCCATGCAAGACATTCTCATAGGATTTTTCCACGCCGATCTTGCCCACATGGGTGGTGCCGTTGTAATTGGTTGGATCAAGTTCATTCATCTCGGTTTCGTTGATGCGGCCCACAAAGCCCAGGGCATGCGACGCGACCTTGGCAAACGGATAATCGCGGCTGAGCCGGGCCTGGATTTCAACGCCGGGAAAACGATAACGATTGACTGAAAATCGCGCCACCTCCTCCTCGCTCAACCTGAAACGCAAGGGGATGGATTCAAAGGCGCGCTTCTCTTGCAGAAGATTGCGGAAATTCTCCAGGTCGTCGTCGCTCAAGGTTATCAACTTTCCCAAGTCGGCGAGGGTGGCATCCACATCGTCCGTCTGCTCCGGAATAATCTCCAGGCTGAACGACGGCACATTTTGCGCCATCAGCACGCCGTTGCGATCGTAGATCAGGCCGCGGGTAGGCGGCACGGGCACGATATTGACGCGGTTCTTCTCCGAAAGGGTGCTGAAATGTTCATGGCTGATGATCTGCAAATACACCAAGCGCACCACCAACAACCCAAGCAATGCGCTCACGCATACCAAGGCCACCAGCACCCGGCTGGTGAAAATATGGGTCTCTCGCAGATAATTTTTAAGGTGGGTTCTCTCGACCATGGCGCAGGCGCGGCATCACGTCACGTGAAAACGGCGGCGCACGCCCCGTAGTCCCGAGAACATCCATGGCCACAACGCCGCGCTGGAGATGGCCGGCAACCAATAGGTCAACATGCCCCGCGACTGGCCGATCATTCCCAATACCCACAGCACCAGCAGCATATGGAGCGTGATAAACACCATGACAGTCAATGCCTGCTGCCATAAGGGAAAGATCCGTATCCGCCGGTGAAGCTTCACAGCGAGGTAGGCCATCACCGCATAACCCATGGCATGCTGGCCCAGCAAGGCCCCCCGCAGCACGTCCACTACCAAACCCACCGACCAACCGATGCCGATCCCCACCCGCTGCGGCAAGGCCAGGCACCAATAGATCAAGACCATCGCCGGCCATTCGGGGCGGAATAAGGCCAACCAACTTGGAAGAGGCATGATCTCCAGCGCCCACGCTGCAATGATGGTGGCAGCGATGACCCAGCCTCGATGCCTTGTCACCAATACCATGGCTCAATTCCCCTTGCCGGTCGTCGCCGGCGACGGCGCGGTAGCAGGCAGGCAGGGGCCATGCTCCGGATTGCAAGCGCTTGCGGCCGCATCCGTCGGTTCCGTCCTAACCAATAATACCTCCCGGCTCTGCTCCAAACGCGCCGTCGGCCGGGCCGTCACCTCGGCAAAGGAGTGGCCGGTATTGCGCTCCACCTTTTCCACTATCGCCACGGGATAACCCGGCGGGAAACGCCCGCCCAGACCGGACGTCACCAGCAGATCGCCTTCCTGGATGTCGGCATTCAACAGGAGATGCGGCAAGTCCAGGCGCGCTGCGGAACCGGTCCCCACCGCGATGGCGCGCAGGCCGCTGCGGTTCACTGCCACGGGGACCGCATGACTGAGGTCGGTAATCAACATGACGGTGCTGGTAAACGGCGCCACATGGACAACTTGGCCCATCACCCCTTCTGCATCCACGACGGCCTGACCGGCCTCGACACCGTCGCGGCTGCCTTTATTAATCACGACTTGCTGGGAAAAGGGATCGATATCCACTTCCAGCAACTCACCCACCCGGACCCGCTCTCCTACCTTTTTGGAAGAATCCAGCAAGGCCCGCAAGCGCATATTCTCCGCCTCCAGCGCCGCCATCTTTTGCAGACGGGCGCTCTGCAACAGCTGCTGGGAACGCAGTGCGGCGTTTTCTTCTTGCAGGGTTGTGCGACTCGTTAAGGCCTCGCCCAGCCAATGGCCCGCGCCCACGGGCAAGCCGAGCATGTATTGAAGAGGAGATACCGCCAAGGACAGCACCGCACGCACGCTCTCCAAGTGGTGCTGGCGATGATCGACGGTCATAAGGATCAACGACACGACCACGAACATCACGAGCCGGATGCTCTCGGACGGGCCTCGAATGAATAACGGCTTAATGGATCAATCCCCCGAAAACCGCAGGTATCGTGGCCAGCGCCCCTATCGCCATCGCCAGGTCGCTGGTAATTTGACAGCCCTTTCTTCCATGGCGGAGCCTTTCCCTATTCGACGACAAACACGTCGCCGCCGCCTTCGTCGATCATCTCCAGGGCCTTGCCGCCGCCGCGGGCCACACAGGTAAGCGGATCTTCGGCCACCACCACCGGCAAACCGGTCTCCTCCATCAGCAAGCGGTCGAGATCGCGCAGCAAAGCGCCGCCGCCGGTCAACACCATGCCGCGCTCGGCGATATCGGCGCCGAGGTCGGGCGGGGTCTGCTCCAGCGCGGTCTTCACCGCGCCGACAATACCGGACAACGGGTCTTGCAGCGCTTCGAGGATTTCATTGCTGTTGAGTTTAAAGCTCCGCGGCACACCCTCGGAGAGGTTCCGTCCCTTCACCTCCAGTTCGCGCACCTCTTTGGCGGGATAGGCCGACCCTATCTCATGCTTGATCTTCTCCGCCGTGGATTCGCCGATGAGGGTTCCGTAGTTACGCCGCACATAGTTGATGATGGCCTCGTCAAAACCGTCGCCGCCAATACGCACCGAGGCGGAATAGACAATGCCGTTCAGCGAAATGATTGCGACTTCGGTGGTGCCGCCGCCGATGTCCAGCACCATGGAGCCCCGCGCCTCGCTCACCGGCATCCCGGCGCCGATGGCGGCCGCCATCGGCTCCTCAATGAGATACACCTCGCGGGCGCCGGCGCCCGCCGCGGATTCCTTGATGGCGCGCCGCTCTACCTGAGTGGAGCCGCAGGGCACGCAGATCAACACCCGCGGGCTGGGATGGAGGAACCGGTTTTCATGCACCTTATGGATGAAGTATTGCAGCATCTTTTCCGTGATGGTGAAGTCGGCGATCACGCCGTCTTTCAATGGCCGAATCGCGGTGATATTGCCCGGAGTGCGGCCTATCATGGCCTTGGCCTCGGAACCCACGGCAGCGATGCTCTTGGGGCCGCCGGGCCCGCGATCTTGGCGAACCGCCACCACCGATGGTTCGTTTAAGACTATCCCCTTACCGCGGACATAGATGAGGGTATTGGCGGTACCCAGGTCGATGGAAAGGTCGTTGGAAAAAAGTCCCCGGAGGCGTTTGAAGAACATATAGATGAGTTATCCTATGGCAAGATTCATGTGGTGCGGCTTCCCTGCCCATTGCCAAGCAAGGGCGCTCTTTTCAGCCGCGGATAATTTAACAACCTGAAGGGGTTTGGGGCAAGCCGCCAAGTTATGATAAGTTTCATTCCTTTGTAAAGTCACGGAGTAATCCCTATTCATGAGCCTGCAACGCTCCGATATTGAAAAAATCGCCCATTTGGCACGGCTGGCCGTCACCGAGGAAGATATTCCCCGCTACGCGCGCGAATTGTCCAACATCCTCCAGATGGTTGAACAGATGAACGGCGTGGTTACGCACGCGGTGGTTCCGATGGCACACCCCATGGAGGCCGGCCAGAGACTGCGCGCCGACCAAATCACCGAAACCGACCAGCGGGAACGATTCCAAGCCATTGCCCCCCAAGTTGAAGCGGGGCTGTATCTGGTCCCGAAGGTTATCGAATGATACGGCCTTACACTTTAATCGATTCTGAAGGATAGTTGCGTGATCCACAACCGAACCATCGCCGAACTGGCCCAATCGCTTAGCAAGAAGGAATTCTCCAGCATTGAGCTGACCCGCCACTTTCTCGCTCGGATTGCCCGATTGGACGGACAACTCAACAGCTTCATCACCGTATGCGAAGAACAGGCGCTGGCCGCCGCCGCGGACGCGGATCGGCGCTTGCAAAGCGGTGACGCGGGACCGCTGACCGGCATACCTTTCGCCCAGAAGGACATTTTCTGCACGCAAGGGATCAAAACCAGCTGCGGCTCCAAGATGCTGGACAATTTCATCGCGCCCTATGACGCCACCTGCGTAGCGAAGCTCAAGGACGCGGGCACCGTCATGCTGGGTAAGACCAATATGGATGAATTCGCCATGGGCTCGAGCAATGAGACCAGCCACTATGGGCCGGTGCGCAATCCCTGGGATTTGGCCGCCGTGCCCGGCGGTTCATCCGGCGGATCGGCGGCGGCGGTGGCGGCGCGGCTCGCCCCCGGCGCCAGCGGCACCGACACCGGCGGCTCCATCCGCCAGCCGGCGGCGCTGTGCGGCATCACCGGCATCAAGCCGACTTATGGGCGGGTATCCCGTTACGGCATGATCGCCTTCGCCTCCAGCCTGGATCAAGGCGGACCCATGGCGCGCACCGCAGAGGATTGTGCCATATTGTTGGGCGCCATGGCGGGTTTCGATCCGCGCGACTCCACCAGCGTGGAGCAGGCGGTGCCCGATTACTCCGCCAAGCTCAACGATTCCATCGCCGGACTGAAGATCGGTCTGCCAAAGGAATATTTCGGCGAAGGCCTGGACCCGATTGTGGCGGGCATCATTGAGACGGCCATCGCCGAATTCAAAAAGCAGGGCGCGGAGGTGGTGGAGATATCACTTCCCAACACTGCGCTTGCGGTCCCCACTTATTATGTGGTTGCGCCGGCGGAGGCCTCTTCCAACTTGGCGCGCTACGATGGCGTGCGCTTCGGTCACCGCTGCTCGGAACCCAAGGACCTCATCGACCTGTACAAGCGTTCGCGGGGCGAGGGTTTCAGCGCCGAGGTCAAGCGCCGCATCATGATCGGCACTTACGTATTGTCGGCGGGCTATTACGACGCCTACTACCTCAAGGCCCAGCAACTGCGAACGCTCATCAGCGAAGATTTCAAGCAGGCATTTAAAAACGTGGATGTGATCATGGGACCGGCCTCGCCCACCGTGGCCTTCAACATCGGCGAGAAGGTCGACGACCCGGTCACCATGTATCTGTCCGATATCTACACCATCGCCGTCAACCTGGCGGGCCTGCCCGGCATGTCCATCCCGGCGGGCTTTGTGGGCAAGCGCCCGGTAGGCCTGCAGCTCATCGGCAACTACTTCGCCGAGGCGCGGCTGCTCAACATCGCCCACCGTTATCAACAGGCGACCGACTGGCACGCGCGTTGTCCTGAAGAATTTGAATAAGAGATAAAACCACGGAGAACACAGAGGAAAAGAGTGAGTCATTGAAACGGAAAGCACTGCGATCCAGGTGCGCACCTACTCACTACTGGTCTTTCAATTTTTAATCTCCGTGTTCTCCGTGCCCTCCGTGGTTTAATAAAGGGGTTAGTGAAATGGAATGGGAAACCGTCATCGGCCTTGAAATACACGCTCAGCTGGCCACAAAGAGCAAGATCTTTTCCGGCGCCGCCACCGCCTACGGCGCCGCGCCGAATACCCAGACCTGCGCCGTGGATCTCGGCATGACCGGGGTATTACCGGTGTTAAACAAAGAAGCGGTGCGCATGGCGGCGAAATTCGGCCTGGCCGTGCAGGCCACGGTGGCGCCGCGCTCGGTGTTCGCGCGCAAGAATTATTTCTATCCCGACCTGCCCAAGGGCTATCAGATCAGCCAATACGAATTGCCCGTGGTACAACACGGCAGGGTGGAGATCGATCTCGAAAACGGCGAGATCAAGACCATCGGCGTTACCCGCGCCCACCTCGAAGAAGACGCCGGCAAATCCTTGCACGAGGATTTTCACGGCCTCTCCGGCATTGATCTCAACCGCGCCGGCACGCCCTTGCTGGAGATCGTCTCCGAACCCGACATGCGCTCGGCCAAGGAGGCTGTGGCGTACATGAAAAAGATTCATACTCTGATCACCTATCTCGAGATTTGCGACGGCAATATGCAGGAAGGATCGTTCCGCTGCGACGCCAATGTCTCCGTGCGCCACAAGGGTGAACATCGCTATGGGACGCGCTGCGAGATCAAAAACCTCAATTCCTTCCGCTTCGTGGAGCGCGCCATCAATTTCGAAGTCGCGCGTCAGATCGAGATACTCGAATCCGGCGGCCGCATTGTGCAAGAGACGCGGCTTTACGACGCCAACAAGGATGAAACTCGGACGATGCGCTCCAAGGAGGAGGCCTTCGATTACCGCTATTTTCCCGATCCGGACCTGTTGCCTGTGCATATCAGCCCCGCATTCGTCGAAGAAGTGCGCGCCACCTTGCCGGAATTGCCCGATGCAAAGCGCGAACGCTTCGGTTACGAATACGGCTTGCCGCCCTATGACGCGAGCGTACTCGCCTCCAGCCGCGGACTGGCGGATTTTTTCGAGGCGGTGGTCAAGGCCTCGGGCGGCGAAGCCAAGCTCTCCGCCAACTGGGTGATGGGCGATCTGCTCGGCGCACTCAATAAGGACGGCAAGGAGATTTCCCGGAGCCCAGTGAGCGCCGCCCGGCTCGGCGGCATGCTGCAACGCATCGCAGATAACACCATCTCCGGCAAGATCGCCAAGCAGGTGTTCGAGGCCATGTGGAACGGCGAGGGCGACGCCGATGCCATCATCGACAAACAGGGACTGAGGCAAGTCACCGACAGCGGTGCCATTGAAAAGGTCATAGATGAGGTGATGGCCGCCAACCCGCAGCAACTGGCGGACTACCGCTCCGGCAAGGATAAACTGTTCGGCTTCTTCGTCGGCCAGGTGATGAAGGCCAGCCAGGGCAAGGCCAATCCGCAGCAGTTGAACGAGTTGTTGAAGAAAAAACTGAACGGATAAGATCTAACGCGAAGGCGCAAAGACGCTAAGAGCGCAAAGATTTTCAATCAAATAGAAATCACAAATCTTTCTTCGCGCCTTGGCGTCTTTGCGTTGAAGCCTGTCACGCGCGGCGCGCAATCACCACCAAGGCCGCGGCGGAAATCACCGTCAATGCCGCCGCCGTTAGAAAGGCGGCGCTCATCCCCACCACCTGCCATACCCCCCCGAACAGCAAGGCGCCCGGCAATGCGCAAAGGCCGCTCAACATATGATAGGCGCCGAAGGCCGTCGCCTTGCTTTCGGCCGGCGCAACGTCGCCGATCAGGGCGCGCTCCGCCCCTTCAGTGGATGCAACGGCCGCCGCGTAGGCCAAGAGCAAGGCCCACGGCAACCATTGCCCATCTCCCAACAAAGCCAATAACACCAGCAATACCACCCGCGCGCCCCAGCCGCCGATCACGACCGTCAGGCGCGAGATCCGGTCGGAAAGCATGCCGAAGGGCATGGCCACTAATGTCTTTACCGCGTGCATTACCGCCCACAACAGCGGCACCCACACGATCCCCACGCCGCGCGCCTGCATCCACAACACCAAAAAGGCATCCGGCACGGCGGCCAGCGCCAAGGCGGCGGAGGCGATGATCAGGCCGCGCAAACGGCTGTCCAATTCGCGCCAGGCGAAGCGCGGCGCGCTCACCATGCCGGACGGCACGGGGGTGGCCGGCAAGCCATAGATCAACAGCAGTATTACTAGCAAACCGGGAATGGCAGAGGCGAAAAATACATCGCGCAACGGCACGTTGGCCTCCAGCAGCACGAAGGCCAGCAAGGGCCCGAGCACGGCACCGCTGTGGTCCATGGCGCGATGAAACCCGAAGGCGCGGCCGCGCTCGCCACTGGGCACGGCGGCGGCGATCATGGCATCTCGGGGAGCGGTGCGCAGCCCCTTGCCAACCCGGTCAAGGAAGCGCAAGAGCAACACCATCGTCCATCCCAAGACCAGACCGATCAATGGCCGGGCCGCATTGGAAAGGCCATAACCGCCCACCACCAAGCCTTTATAATTCCAACCGCGATCCGCCAACCACCCCGCCACCAATTTAAGGATGCTGGCGGTGGCCTCGGCCACCCCTTCGATCAAACCCACCACCACAGGCCCGGCGCCCAGGGTCGCGGTTAAGAATATGGGCAGCAACGGCGCCAGCATGTCGCTGGCGGCGTCGTTAAAGAACGATACCCCGCCGAGGACCAGCACCGTGCGCGGCAACGACAAAAAAATCGATTTCATGACAAGCGCTCAAATAACCTTTGCTTAATAGGGCGCCATGTTAGCAAGTCCTCACCGCCCCCCGACATCATTAATAGCTGAGCATCTTACTCAATAATTCCCATAAATTTTTTATTGACTTTATCTTCTCGCAGTTTTAATAATGTATATCGAGTATATCTTTAACCCCATAAACTATTTTTGAGAGGAGCGCACCATGGCACAAACCATCTATGACCGTCTCGGCGGAGAAGCCGCAATGAATGCCGCAGTCGACATCTTTTACCGCAAGGTGCTTGCCGACGACCGCATCAATAAATTTTTTGAAGATGTGGACATGGAGAAGCAAGCCGCCAAACAAAAGGCCTTTTTGACCCTGGCCCTGGGCGGCCCCAACAAATACAGCGGCAAGGACATGCGCGTCGGCCATACCCACTTGGTAAAGCGCGGCCTGAACGATACCCACTTCAACGCCGTGATGGAGAACCTGGCCGCTACATTGCAAGAACTCAAGGTGCCAGCCGAACTCATCGCCCAGGCGGCGGCCGTTGCCGAGAGCACCCGCAAAGACGTATTGGGCCGCTGAACTAAAACAATCCGGGGTACACCGTGCCGTCCATCACCTTCGAAGGCCAGCGTTATGTATTGCGCGAACAGGAGTCAGTCCTGGAAGGTTTATTGCGGCACGATGTCTCCGTCCTTTCCTCTTGTCGCAGCGGCGTCTGCCAAAGTTGCATCATGCGCGCCGTCGATCAGTCCCCGCCCGCCGAGTCGCAGAAAGGACTGAAGGAATCGCTGCGCTCGCGCGGCCATTTCCTTGCCTGCCTATGCCGGCCTGAGTCGGACATGGAAATAACCCTCCCCGGAAACGCTGACCTTCCCTGGGTGTCGGCCAAAGTAATCGGCAAAGAACGGCTGAGCGAGCGCGTCATGCAATTAACGCTGCGCTGCCCAGACACGTTTTCCTTTCAGGCCGGCCAATTCATCAACATAATCCACGACGACAAGGTGCGCAGTTATTCCGTCGCCAATGTCCCCAATGGGATGCGCACTCTGGAGCTGCACGTCTACCGCGTCGATAACGGGCGAATAAGCAACTGGATTCACAATGACCTGGCAGTGGGTGATGCCATGAGCATCCAAGGTCCCTTCGGCGATTGCGTTTATAATCCGGCCGCCCCCGATCAGCCGCTGCTGTTGATCGGCACGGGTTGCGGCCTGGCGGCCTTGCGCGGCGTCATCCATAACGCATTGCAGCAGGGGCATACGGCGCCCATACACCTGTTCCACGGCAGCCGCGCCCTCGACGGCGTGTATTTAACAAATGAAATGCGCGCGCTGACGGAGCGCTATCCCCACTTTAACTACACCGTCTGCCTCTCCAGCAACGCGCCCCCCAGCGGCTTCACGCCGGGACGCGCCGCCGACGTCGCATTGGCACAGTATCCGCAACTAAAAGGCTGGCGCGTCTATTTGTGCGGCAACACCGACATGGTGAAAACTGCCAAGAGAAAGGCCTTTCTCGCCGGCGCCGCATTGAAAGACATCCACAGCGATCCTTTCGAATTCAGCCATGCCATGTCACCCGCGCCGCCCTCCGCCGCATCCCTGTCCGACTAAAGAAGCCCGTTCCCTCGTTTCACGGGGATAAGGGGCATGCCACGCGATTTCACATTAATGATGGCCGTTTTTCGGCTCGGACAACCTATCCATCAAGGCAAACAGTACGCCGGAAACTATCAAGGTAATGTGGATACCGACCTTCCACGCAAGCTGCGCCTCATGCAGCTCCTTGTCGAGATTGACAAAGGCCTTGAGCAGCTCGATCGCCGAAATGGCTACGATGGAGGCGATGAGCTTCAGCTTCAACGCCGAGAAATCCACTTTGCCCATCCATTCCGGTTTATCTTCGTGGCCGGCAGCATCGATCTTGGAGACGAAGTTTTCATAGCCGCTGAAAATGATGATCAGCAAAAGATTGGCCACCAGCGACATGTCCACCAAGGTAAGGATCGCGAGGATGGCCTCCCCCTCGGAAGAATCCATTATATGGGGTGCCATGTGAACAAATTCTTGGATAAATTTGACGAGCAGCAAGACTATCGCGCTTACCAAGCCGATATAAAAAGGCGCCAGCAGCCAACGGCTGCTGAATATCACGGCTTCCAGTGTCGTTTCAATTTTTTTCAGCATAAAGGCTATCGATCCATATCTACGCAGCCAAGCCGCACTATGCCGCATATTGTAGCCGTCTTAGGCTTTTATAAATAGCAGTAAGAAATAGAGGCCTTAGCATAACTACAAAATGCTCAACCTGAGTTCCGCGGCAAACCGCTCGTGTTGATTCGCCATGCGCCGCACAAGCGCTCGTCGGAATCGCGAGTTCTCAGAACAAGAGACCCATCGCTGAATAGGTCTCTTCGTACATTCCTTGACAGGGTGGAGTCTCTATACTAAACCTTTTTAGTAAAGATCAAATGTTGTTACAGCCTGTATTCCAATGTTATCCACTTTATCTTCGGAGGAAGACGACCACGACGATTTGAAGCGCATGAGCTAGGGTTTGCAGGGAAGCACGTGCACCCACCCGACACTCCATTGTTTAACCATTAACAGGGAGGGTTATCGCCATGAAGCATTTCATTTTATACAGAGTTATCTTGTTACACAGCCTTTTCCTTTTCGCTTTTGCCGGCAGTACCCATGCCGATAGCGGCATTGCCCATAACGATCCATGGATTGCCACCGTCGCGGGCACCAGCGGCACCTATGGCTATGGCGGCGACGGCGGCCCGGCGACCAGCGCCTATTTCAGATACCCTCAGGATGTGGAAGTCGATAGCGTCGGCAATCTCTACATATCCGACGGTCAACTCTACGGTGACAACCGGGTTCGCAAGGTAGATATGAGGGGGATCGTTACCACCGTAGCGGGCACTGGCTATGAAGGCGGCTATGGCGGCGACGGCGGGCCGGCGGCCATCGCTCCCCTCAAAAACCCCCAGGGACTGGCGCTGGACAGCGCCGGTAACTTATATATCGCCGATGGCGACAACTATCGTATCCGTAAAGTGGATGCGGCGGGGATCATTACCACCGTGGCGGGCAATGGCCTCCGGGGCTATAGCGGGGACGGCGGACCGGCGACCGGCGCGGGCCTTACGACGAACTTGATTAAGGGGCTGGCGGTCGATAGCGCCGGCAACCTTTATATTGGAGACGCCAATCGGGTCCGCAAAGTGGACGCCAGCGGAATAATCACCACCATAGCGGGCGGCACATGGGGATATGACGGCGACGGCGGGCCGGCAATCGACGCCAGCCTCACAACGATCAACGGGCTGACCTTCGACGCAGCCGGCAATCTTTTCATCTCCGAGGGAACCCGGGTTCGCAGAGTGGATACGGTCGGAATTATTACCACGATAGCCGACGGCTTGGAGAGTCCCTGTGGATTAGCGGCGGATCGCGCGGGCAATCTGTATATTGTCGAAACGGACGGTTCTCGGATCCTTAAAGTGGATACGGCCGGAATCATCACCGTTATAGCGGGTAATGGCATCTGGGGTTACGGCGGCGACGGCGGACCGGCGACCAACGCCATACTTAATATACCCCATGGACTGGCGTTGGACAGCAGCGACGACCTGTTTATCGCGGACACGGGCAACAATTCGGTTCGCCGTATCGGCACGACGGAACGTGTATACCCAACGATCTATGTCTCCAATGACCCGAGCAGCGGGGACGATACCGACCGGTTGCTTGTCATTCAACCGGCGACAAATACCCAGATCGCCTCCATTCCGGTGAGCGGTAACCCCAATGAGCTGGCGGCACATCCCAACGGCAATACGGTATATTCCGTCGTAAACAGTGATCTCGCGGTGGTCAGCGTCGCGACGAACAAGGTACTCGCCACCTTAGCGGGCGTAGGGGGGATACACAATCATGTGGCGGTCGCACCCGATGGGAGCAAGCTCTACATCCTCTATCAAACATCCGCCTCACCCTACAGCGTAGGGCTCAAGGTGTTCGATACCACCCTCTCTTCCCTGCCCACCTTGTCGGCGACGATAGCGGGCTCGCAGTTCAGCGGCTGCGTTTCCCCCTTGGGACTGGCCGTGCGACCGGACGGCAATAAACTGTATTTAGCCTGCCGGCCGTCCACCAGCGCATCGTCCAGCCGGTTCTATATACTGGATACCGCGTCCTATACGGCATTGCAGACGGCGACCTTTGACTGGCCTCTATCCAACGACCTGGACACCAACGCGCTTGCGGTCACGCCGGATGGGACACGGGTATATCTCGCCCGTGCCTATAATAGCTCGAGCAGCAAGAGCACGGTGGAGGTCTTCGACGGCTCCACAGGGACAAAGGTGGCATCGATTCCGCTCCCGAAGTATGCCTTGCCGAGGGCGGGCGCGCTGTCCTTGGACGGCGATACGCTCTACGTTGTGGATTCCAGATTGGGAACGCACGTCATCGACACCGCAAGCAATACGCTGTCGATGACCATGTCTTCCGCCGATAGCAAGGGCGCCGATATCGCCCTCAATCCCGATGGCAAACAGTTGTATGCGACACGATCGAGTTCCATAGCTGTTCTGGATACGCACTCCAACGCCTTGGAGTCCACGATCACTGGCACGATCACTGGGACGGGCTCTTTTACCAGCGCTGGCCAAATTACTGTGACTCCGGGACATCCTTAAGAGCCAGTGACCAGACCGATTGCGGCGGCGTATCTTTGAGATGCGCCGCCGTCCTCTTCCGTTATTCTATATTTCTATATATATAGAATCCCGCCTCCCGGCAGACCGGCGCGACCCAACACGGGCAAGCAGGCCTCCACCTGCACTTAGCCTCCGTTTTTCCAATTAATAAAACCGTATAATCTTTCGGAATTTACATACATTCACGTTTGTATATAATGTGCCCCTTACTCTCACTTGGACTCAATCCATGGCGTTCTTCCCATTCATCAACTCCTTGGCCAAATATAAACCAGGCAATGTCCAGCTATGGCAGCTTGCAGCCGGAGCGATGACAACAGTGGCGCTGCTCAGCGGCTGCGGCAAGGCCGGCCAGGCGGCCGGAGGGCCGGGCGGTCCAGGCGGACCGAACATGCCGCCGATGCCGGTCACGGTCATCGAGGCCAAGCCGCAACGCGTGCCGATCATCATCGAAGCGGTCGGTCAGACGGAGGGTTCCAAGGATGTCGAGGTGCGCGCGCGGGTCTCCGGCATCCTGACCAAGCAACTCTATAAAGAGGGCGACAAGGTCCAGGCCGGGAGCATGCTATTTACCATCGATCGCGCGCCGTTCGAGATTGCGCTCGCGCAAGCGCGCGCCGCACTGGCGATGGAAAAGGCCAGCCTGGAAAAGGCGCAGCGCGAGGCCGCGCGCTTGAAACCACTGGTCGAGGAAAAGGCCGTGAGCCAGAAGGAACTGGATGACGCCAACACCGCGCTGCAAACGGCGCAAGCCTCGGTGATGGCCAGCGAGGCCAAGGTGCGCGACGCCGAACTGAATCTTTCTTATACCGACGTGACCGCGCCGCTGTCCGGCGTGACCGACCGCGCCCTGTTTTCCGAAGGCACGCTGGTCGCTCCCGGCAGCGCCTCCGGCCTGCTGACGACCATGCATATCATCGATCCGATCTGGGTGCGTTTCGCCTTCTCGGAAAGCGAAACTCAGCAACTGCGTAAGGCTAGCGGCAAGACCGAAGTAAAACTGCTGTTGCCCGACGGCAGTACTTATGCGGCGGCCGGCAAACTCAACTTCACCGCCTCGACCATCGATACCAAGACCGGCATGATCCCGTTGCGCGCCGAGATCCCCAATCCCAATCAAACGCTGCTGCCGGGACAATTTGTACGTGCGCAGGTCACCGTCGGCGAACGCGAGGCCTATCTGGTGCCGCAGACCGCCCTGTCCCAGACCGATCAAGGGAAAATGCTTTTCACCGTCGCGCCGGATAATACGGCGGCGCCGCGGCCGGTGGAGACCGACGGCTGGTCGGGGCACGACTGGGTCGTGACCAAGGGTCTGGCCCCGGGCGACAAGATCATCATCGACAATCTCATGAAGCTGCGCCCGGGCGCGCCGGTGATGCCTCATGCGCCGGGCGAAGGCCCGGGCGGCGGGCCGCCGGGCGCCGGCAAACCGGCTCAACAAAAATAATTGCTGCATAGCCCTTGCGCCACCTCAGCGAAAGCTAAGCCATGTCAAGATTTTTCATCGAACGCCCCATCTTCGCCACCGTGCTGGCCCTCATCATCGTGCTGGCCGGCCTGGTGTCCGCGAACATCCTGCCCATCGCTCAGTATCCGGAGATCGCCCCGCCCACCGTGACGATCACCGCCAGCTATCCCGGCGCCTCCGCCGATACCTTGGCCAAAACCGTGGCCGCGCCCATCGAGGAGCAACTGTCCGGCGTGGAGAATCTGCTTTACTTCAATTCCACCTCGGCCTCCAACGGTACCATCAACATCACCGGCACCTTCGAGGTCGGCACCGACATCGACAAGGCGACCTTCAATGTCAACAATCGGGTACAGCTCGCCACGCCGCGTCTGCCCGATGAAGTGCGGCGCAACGGCGTGACGGTGGCCAAACGCTCAACCAATATCCTGCTGGTGGTGGCGCTGAATTCGCCCAACAGCAGCCGCGACATGCTCTATCTGTCCAACTATGCGAGCCAGAATGTCGTGGACGAGCTGAAACGCGTCCCGGGCACGGCGGACATCATCGTGTTCGGCGCGCGCGACTACTCGATGCGCATCTGGCTCAAACCGGACCGCATGGCGCAACTCGGCCTCACCACCGCCGACATCACCAACGCCATCAATGCGCAGAACGCCCAATACGCCGCCGGCAAGATCGGCGCCGACCCCGCGCCCAAGGGCCAGCAACTGGTCTACACCGTCACCGCGCGCGGCCGCATGCTCCAACCCGAGGAATTCGGCAATATCATCCTGCGTTCCAGCGGACCCAACGGCGTGCTGAAGCTCAAGGACGTGGCGCGCATCGAACTCGGCGCGCAAAGCTACGATCAGGCCAACACCGTCAACGGCCAGCCATCCATCGCGCTGGCGGTGTTCCTGCAATCCGGCGCCAACGCCCTGGACGTGGCCAATGCCGTCCGCGACAAGATGGTGGAATTGAAGAAGGACCGCTTCCCTGAAGGCGTGGACTACCTCATTCCCTACGATACGACGCGCTTCGTTTCGGCCTCCATCAAGGCGGTGATTCATACCCTCCTCGAGGCGGCGGCCCTGGTGCTATTGGTGGTCTTCGTGTTCCTCCAGACCTGGCGCGCGACCTTGATCCCCATGATCGCCGTGCCGGTGTCGCTGATCGGCACCTTCGCCGGCCTGTGGCTGTTCGGGTTCTCGATCAACACACTGACCTTATTCGCCATGGTGCTGGCGGTCGGTATCGTGGTCGACGACGCCATCGTGGTATTGGAAAACGTCGAACGTCTGATGCGCGAAGAGAAGATGAAACCCTTCGACGCGGCGCTGGAGGCGATGCGCGAGGTGCAGAACGCGATCATCGGTATCGTGTTATCGCTGGTGGCGGTGTTCATCCCGGTGGCCTTCCTCGGCGGCATCGCCGGCCAACTCTACCGCCAATTCGCCGTGACGGTCGCCATCGCCGTGGTGCTCTCGGGATTCGTGGCGCTGACATTGACGCCAACCCTGTGCGCGGTGCTGCTCAAACCGCGGGATCATGATGGCGGCATCCTGGCCACGCTCTTCGGCCCCTTCAACCGCAGCTTCCACTGGGTGACGCAGCGTTTTCTGCGCGCGGTAGGCTTGGCCACGGCACACCGCATCCCGGCGCTCGCGGCATTCGTGGCAGTGCTCGGTATCGTGGGCTTTCTGTTCCTGCGTATTCCCGGCAGCTTTGTGCCGCCGGAAGACATGGGCTACATCATCTCCGTGGTGCAATTGCCCGACGGCGCCACCCTGGAACGCACCATGAAGACCACGGAGCAGTTGCGGGGCATGATGGCCAAAAACGAGGCGATAGAGAACATCTTCATCGTCAACGGATTCGACCTTATCAGCGGCAGCAACAAGAGCAACTCCGCGACTATCTTCATGCCCTTGAAGCCCTGGGAAGACCGCCATGAGACCGCGCAGCAGCTGGTGCAGGAAGTCAGCGGCAAGGGCTTTATGCTCTCGGACGGCATCGCCTTCGCGATCAATCCGCCGCCGATTCGCGGTCTGGGCACCACCGGCGGCTTCGAAGTCTACGTGCGCGGCCGCGCGGACCCCGATCCGCAGCGCCTGGCGCAAGCCACCAACGACTTTATCGCCGCGCTCAGCAAGGATCCGGCGCTGGAAGGACTGCGCACCCTCTTCCGCCCCACCGTGCCGCAACTGCTCGTCGAAGTGGATCGCGAGAAGGCCTTGTCCTTGGGCGTGCCGGTCAGCGATGTATTCGCCGCGCTGCAGGCGCAGATGGGCTCGCTCTACGTCAACGACTTCAACAAGGCGGGGCGCACCTACCGCGTTACCATCCAGGCCGATGCCCAGTATCGCTCCAAACCCGAAGACCTCGGCAATATCTATGCGCGTTCGGCAACCACCGCCGCCATGATCCCGCTCAAGGCCCTGATCAAGGTGGACCACATCATCGGCCCCGAGCAGCTCGAACGCTATGACGGCTACATCGCCGCCAAGGTCTTCGGCAGCGCCAAGGCCGGTTACAGCTCGGGCGAAGCCATAGAGGCGGTCGAGAAAGTCGCCAAGCAAAGCCTGCCCGCGGGTTATGACATCGAATGGACCGGCCAGGCCTTCCAGGAAAAACGTACCGGCAGCGCCTCGGTGTTCGCCTTCGGCTTCGCCCTGATCATGGTGTATCTGATTCTGTCGGCGCTCTACGAACGCTGGGGTGTACCGGTCGCCGTGCTGCTCGCCGTGCCCTTCGCCATGCTGGGCGCGCTCGGTTTCGTCTATCTGCGCGGCATGGAGAACAACATCTACTTCCAGATCGGACTCGTGGTGCTGATCGGCTTGGCGGCGAAGAACGCGATCCTGATCGCGGAATTTGCCATGCAAGGCATGGAACAAGGCAAAACCGCCGCGCAAGCCGCGATCGAGGCGGCACGCCTGCGCTTCCGGCCAATCGTCATGACCTCGCTCGCCTTCGTGTTCGGGGTACTGCCGCTGGTGCTCGCCACCGGCGCCGGCGCCTCGGCGCGCCAGTCGATGGGCACCGGCGTGTTCGGCGGCATGATCATCGCCACCTTCGTCGCGCCTATCTTCATCCCGCTGTTCTTCACGCTGCTGGCGCGCAAACCGCGGCCTTCTCACCGGCATGACGGTCCGAACCCCGCCGCGACCCAGGAGGATAAGGCATGAGTACGCAAGCCCGCGCCACACTCGCTAGCCTTACCGCAGTCATGCTGCTCACCGCTTGCGCGGTCGGCCCCGACTATAAGCGCCCGGCCGTCGAGCTTCCGTCCGCCTATCCCGACGCAGCGCCAAACGCCGCCGCCAATCCCGAGCAGGGCATGATCGCCGTCGACTGGTGGACGCTGTATGGCGATGCCACGCTCAACGAATTAGTGGCGTCCACGCTGCAAAACAACACCGACCTGCGCAAGGCGGCGGCGCAGGTCGACGAGGCCGAGGCGGTGCTGGCCGAAGTCGGCTCCGCGCTTCTGCCGGAAATCGATTTAGGCGCCTCCAGCAGCCGCTCGCGTTCCAGCAGTTTGAACGCACAACCCCTGCCGTCGGGCACGCCGCCGATCGCCAATACAAACCGGCTCGCGCTGTCCACCTCATTCGAGCTGGATTTTTGGGGCAGGCTGCGCCGTGCCTCGGAGGCCGCGCGCGCCCAGTTCTTGAGCACCCGTTATGCCAAAGACGTGACGGCGCTAACGCTCGCAAGCGCCACCACCCAATCTTATTTCGTCCTGCGCTCACTGGATGCGCAGATCGCGGCGACGCAACAAACGCTGGCCTCGCGGGAGGAAGCACTTGCAGTGATAAAAAACCGTGCGGCTGGCGGCCTCGCCTCGGAACTCGAAGTCAATCAAGCCGAAGTCGCGCGCGCCGATGCGGCCTTGCAGATGCGTGAATTGCAGCGCCAGCGCGCATTGATGGAACACCAGCTTGGACTGCTCACCGGAAAGTTGAACTTGCAGATTGCGGCGGGTGATGTGATGAATCTGCCTGCGCCTGCCTTGCCGCCGGCCGGCCTTCCCTCCACGTTGGTGGAGCGCCGCCCCGACGTGCGGCAAGCGGAGCAGGCCCTGATCGCGGCCAACGCCAAGATCGGCGTGGCCAAGGCCGCGCAATTACCCACGTTTTCTTTGACGGGCAACTTCGGCGGTTCGAGCAAGGAACTGAGCGATGTGCTCAAAAGCGGCGCCCGTATCTGGTCATTGGGTTTGAACGCGGCGCTGCCGATCTTCGACGCCGGCAGATACGCGGCGCGCACCCGCGAGGCTGAAGCGGTGCAGCGCCAGGCGCTGGCGGCCTATCAAAAGAGCGTCGAGACCGCCTTCAAGGATGTGGCCGACGCCCTCACCAATGTGGTGCAGAGCACCGCTGCGACTGCCGACGTGCAAGCCAAGATGGACGCGGCGCGCAATGCCTTGCGCCTGTCGCGGCTACGCTATGAGGCGGGTTACTCGGCCTATCTCGAGGTGCTCGACGCGCAGCGCACCGCCAACGCCGCCGAACTGGCGCTGGCGCAAAACCGCCAGGCGCAATTGCTCTACAGCGTCGATCTGATGAAGGCGCTGGGCGGCGGCTGGTCGCCGAGCGCTGCCGCTCCGCTGACGCAACGCTGATTGACTCAATGGCCCGCAAAACCAAAAGCGACACCCTGCAGACGCGCCTGCAGATCATCGCCGCGGCGCGCAGGGTATTCGCCGAACGCGGCGTGAGCCGAACCACTCTGGCGCAGATCGCCAAAGAGGCCGGCGTCACCCGCGGCGCCATCTATTGGCATTTTAAGAACAAGCCGGACCTGTTTTTTGCCATGATGGAACAGGTGTCCCTGCCGCTGATCGACCGCATTGATGAAAATCTGCCCGCGGAAGACTCCGGCGACCCTTTGCGCGGTATCCAGGCAAGCATGGCCGAGATCATGCGCCTGCTCAATGAAGATGAAATCGCGCGGACCACCTTCGAGATCGTCATATTGAAATGCGAGTATGTCGATGAATTCGCCTCTCTGGACAGCCGAGTCATCAAGACCGGGTGCGCCTTCATAGAGAGACTCACACGCGCTTATGAAAATGCGCACAAGAAAGGCCTATTGCGCGGCGGCGCCGACCCGGCGCTGTGCGCCCTCGAAAGCTATTCCTTTATGAAGGGCCTAATACACCTATGGCTTTCCGATGCGGACGGCACCGTCATTCGCGCCAAGGTGCCGTCCTTGATCGAGACCCATGTCGCCATGCGCTACAAATAATATCGCTGACTAATTTTCTTCGCGCGGCACCACCCGCGGCTTGCGGTTTTCATCCACCGCCACGAAGGTCAGGGTGGCCTCGGTGACCTTGATGCATTCCTCGCTCCGCCGGTTGCGTTCGGCATAGACCTCCACCCTCACCGACAGCGAGGTGCGCCCGATGCGAATCACCTCGGCGTAACAGCTGATGAGGTCGCCCACGAACACCGGCTGATGAAACTCGAAGGAGTTGACCGCCACCGTCACCACCCGGCCCCGCGCGCGGCGGAAAGCGGCGATACTGCCGGCAATGTCCACCTGGGACATGATCCAGCCGCCGAAGATATCGCCGGCGGCGTTGGTGTCGGTGGGCATGGCCAATACGCGGATGGTGGGCTCGCGATCGCTGGGTAAAGTATCCGTGGTCATAAATATAAATCCTCTGCCTCAATGGCCTGCATAGAGACGTTCGATGTCGTCATGAAATCGGGCGATGATGCTGGAGCGGCGCAATTTCAGCGTCGGCGTCGCCAAACCATTTTCTACCGTCCAATGCGCTAAACTCAATGCCGCGCGCCGCACCTTGGCGTAACCGGGGAAGCCGCTGCATTGCCGGCTGATGCGCTGCAAGACCCAGTCTTCCACACGGGGATCGCTCAACGTCTGCGGCGCATGCGGGTCCATACCCAGGCCGCGCGCCGCCTCTTGCCACTGCCGGGCATTCAACACCAGCAATGCGCAGAGGTAGGGCCGACCCTCGCCGATCATCAACACTTGTTCGAAGAGCGAATCGCGGGCGATGGCTGCCTCCATGTCCGCGGGCGGCACCTTCTCGCCGTTGGCAAGGACGATGATCTCCTTAAGCCGGCCGGTGATGTAGAGATGATTGTTGTCGAGACGCGCCTTATCGCCGGTATGCAGCCAACCTTCGCTATCGATCAACTCGGCGCTCGCTTCGGCGCGGCGCCAATAGCCCAAGCAGACGCCGGGGCTGCGCACCAACAGCTCGCCGTCATTACTGAAGCCTATCTTCACATCGCGCAACGGCGTGCCCACGCTGGCGGGATCGTTGTCGTCAAAGGTGTTGCCGCTGATCACCGGACTGGCCTCGGTGAGACCGTAGCCTTGCAAAAGCGGCAAGCCGAGTCCAATAAAGACCTGCGCCACATCGTTGCCGAGCGGCGCGCCGCCGCAGATGGCCACGCGCAGGCGCCCGCCCAATTTCGCCATGACCTTGCCGGCGACCAAGACGCTCAGCACCGGCCATAGCAGTTCGGACACTCGTCCCGCGGCGCGGCCCTGCCGGTGCTGGAAGCGTTGCCAGCCCACTGCCACCGCCCACTCGAACCAGCGGCGCGCCAAGGACTTCGTCTCCAGCTGGGCGCGGACCTTGGCGTAGATGCGTTCGAAGATGCGCGGCACGGAGATCAGCACCGTCGGCCGCACCGCCACCAGATCTTCGCCCAGCAAGGGCACGGCGCGGGCATATGCCACTGCCGCGCCGGCCATCATCGGCAAATAATGGCCCACGGTACGTTCCAAGGCATGCGACAATGGCAAGAACGACAAAAACACATCTTCGCGGTATACCGGCACGCTGACGAGACACGCATGGGCATTCCACAAAATATTATGGTGGCTCAGCATGACGCCTTTGGGATTGCCGGTAGTTCCGGAGGTATAAATCAGAGTGGCGAGATCGTGGGGCTTGCACTCGACGACGCGAAATTCGCTTTCGGCTTCCGGCAGCCAATCATCTATGCAGCGCATTCGCTGATCGGCGGCGGCCGTGAATCGCTCCAAGCTGACGATGCGCCGCACCTCGCCCAAGCCTTCGCGCACCTCACACAGCGCCTGCCAATGTTCCTCGCCCCCGATGAGCACGAGCTTGGCGCCGGAGTCACGCAGGATATAGGCGGCGTTCTCGGCGCGGTCGTTGGCGAACAAGGGCACCACCACCAATCCCAAGCCGAGGGCGGCCTGCTCGCAGAGCACCCACTCCCGGCAATTGCGCATCATGATGGCGATGCGCTCGCCGCTAACCAGGCCCTCGCTTGAGAGCGCCGCTTGCCAGCTTCCCGCTTCTTGAGCCATTTCAGTCCAGGTACTGCTCTGCCACGATCTGGCACTCTCGCTAAAGTAAAGATAAGCTTGAGAATGGGGCGTGCGCCGCACCCGCTCGCGGAACAGGCCCGCCAGGCTGCCGGCAATTTCCGGAGAAATAATATCGAGGGTTCTGCGCACCATGACCTCACTCTAGCCGTATCGCTTCCGTTTGTCATGCCCACGCCTCCATCCCATGGTGATAAGGATGAAAAGCGGCGGCAATTACTCTAATTCCGGCCCTTGCTGCCAGCGAGCTTAATGAGCGTGTTGGGCAAGGCTCTCTAGAAGAGCCCCAAAAATCCCTTTTTATTCGCAGGATGACTCTCCAGGAGTTGCACGATGTCATGATAGCCGGCGGCCTCCGCCAGGGTGCGGGCTTGCTCCCGCTTGAGGTTGCGGATATCCGCGTCCGCATTATGATCCAGCAAGAGCTGTACTGCTTCCTTACGGCCGCCCGCGGCGGCAAGCATCAGTGCGGTATTGCCGCGTTCGTTTCTGACATCCACCTTTGCTCCCTTCGCCAACAGGCTCCGGATCACGGCGTCATATCCTCCATCCGCAGCCAGCATCAACGGCGTATTGCCTTGCTGGGTGGAATGATCGACATCGCCATCGTATTGCAACAATGCATCCACGGCGGCGGCGCGACCCTGTTGGGCGGCGCGCGCCAAGGGCGTGTAACCTTCCCTGTCGGCAAACGCAACACCGCCGTCTCCGGACATCAGCACCTTCACGGCCTGCGGCGCGCCGTTATCGGCGGCATACCATAAGGCGCTGCGTCCTGCCGCATCCACCGCATCCAGGCGGGCGCCATGGTGCAGCAACATTTCGAGCAAGGCAGCCTCTCCCCGTTGCGCCGCCGCCATCAGCGGCGTCCGGCCGTCGCGCCGCGCCAGATTGACATCGCCTCCGGCGTCGAGCAAGGCACCGATCACAGGCGCATGACCGCCCTCCGCCGCATACGCCAAGGCGGTCTCGCCGCTGTCCTGTTGCAACGATACCTTCGCGCCGCCGGCAAGCAGGGCGCGCACTGCCTCGACACGGCCGTGTTGTGCCGCCCACATCAGCGCCGTCTTGCCGTTGCCCTGCCTGTCGTTGGGATCCGCACCCTTGGCCAGCAGCACCTTGACGATGCCGTCATAACCGCGCCATGCCGCGCGGGTCAATGCGGAATGGCCTTCTTCATCGCGCAACGCTATTTCTCCCCCCTTGCCAACCGACCTGGCCAACAGGGCGCGTACCACATCCTCTTGACCGCGCCACACGGCGATCATGAGCGGTGACCATCCCTGATAGGGCTGGTCACCGTTTGCCAGCACCGGCTCGGGCTCGGCCTCGATGACCGCAACCGCCTTTTGCTTCTCTGCAATCTTGGCGCCGTGTGCAACAAGTCTTGCGACCATTTCCTTCCGGCCGCGCGACTGCGCATATTGCACCGCCGTCCAATCGCGCTTATTGCGGACGTTGATGTCGGGCTTGGCGCCGAGCAAGATGCCAAGCATCTCCGCATCGCCCTGAGTCACGGCGAGAAGCAAGGGCGTGTTGCCGTTGGCGTCGGCGGCGTCGGCGGCGGCGCCTTTAGCCAATAGGCGTTTGACGCAGCTCTTGTGCCCTTCCCGCACCGCCAGGATCAGGGCGCTGTCTTGATAGCGATCTTTGCTATTGGGTTTGGCCCCGGCCTGCAACAGCACATCCAGCGCCGCATCACGGCCCGCCTCCGCCGCCTCCATCAAGGCCGTGCGGCCGTAGCTATCGACGCCGTTCACATCGGCGCCGCGCGCAATCAAGGCGCGCACCTCCCCTTCCTCACCCTTGTGCGCCGCCTCGAACAAGGACTGCGGCGATGGCTTGTCCCCGGCATCGGCATCCTGCAATTTGGCCTTGGCCATCACATAACCTTGCGCCGCCGCCTTGCCAAACCACTGGACGGCCAAATTCCTGTCCACAGGGACGCCCCAACCGTTTTCGTACATTACGCCGAGATTGTATTGCGCCTTCTCGTGGCCCTGCTCCGCGGCGCGCCGCAACCACAGCACCGCGGTCTCGTGATTCTTTTCCACGCCGGTGCCCATGCGATAAAGCCCAGCAAGGCGGTATTGGGCCTCCGCGTCGCCGTTTGTGGCCAATGGCTTTAACAACTGTGCGGCGCGCGCATAGTCCTTGGCGCGCACGGCAAGGTCCACTGCATCAAGATCAGCGCTGATCGCTGGAGCGGCCATAGCCAAGAAAAGAGACAGCAGGCAAGCAACAGCTATACCTGTGCATGTACTCGTCCTTTTCGTCACATTCCAGTCCTTTATGTTCAGGCCGTTCCGAACTTCGTTTCCACTTCGATGCCGACGGTCTTCAGGAAGGCCGTCGGCAACACACCCCCTGCGCAAACGATCACCGCCTCATTGGGTAAATCCACGCGTTGGCCCTTATGGTCCAGTCTCACGCCATCGGCGGTAATCTCCTTCACCTCGGACTGTAACATCACCTGCAAGCGTCCTGCAGCCTGTGCTTCCTGCACATTCTGGCGGTTTTTTTCCTTGCAACGGGAAAACGCCTCGGAACGATAGGAGATAGTGACAGTGGTATCTGGCTCGGCGGCAATGCTGGTGGCAGCCTCAAGTGCGCTGTCGCCGCCGCCCACCACCAGCACGTGCCGACCCCGATATTGCTCGGGATCAATCAGGCGATACACCACCTTGGGAAAATCCTCGCCCGGCACTCCCAGTTTACGCGGCGTGCCGCGCCGGCCGATGGCGAGCAGCACGGCGCGCGTTTCGTAGCTCATTCGTCCGGTCTGGACCAAAAATCCATTGTCTCTCTTATGAATCTCCTCCACGCGTTCGCCCTCATTTATCTTGAGTCCGGTCTTGCTTTGCACGTCCTGCCACAATTCCAGCAACGCCTCCTTGCGCGTCTCCGAAATTTTTACTTTGCCCACCAGCGGCAAGTTCATCGGTGCAGTCATCACCACCTTTCCGCGCGGGAAATGCGCCACCGTACCGCCCACGGTATCCTGTTCCAACGTAATGAAACGCAGCTTGCGTTCCATGGCGCCGAGCGATGCGGCGAACCCGGCGGGACCCGCGCCCACGATCACCACGTCCAAACCTTGACCGTGACCAATGCCTTTCATCTTGGCAATGGATTCTATAGCCTGCCGTCCCTGCTCCACGCTGTTGCGGATCAACCCCATCCCACCTAACTCGCCGGCGATAAAGATGCCCGGGATGTTGGTCTCGAAGTTGGGTTTGACCAAGGGGATATCCACACCGCGTTTCTCGGTGCCGAACACCAGTGTGATGGCATCCTCGGGGCAAGCGGCCTTGCAGGCGCCGTGCCCTACGCAATATGTCGGATTTATCAACTCGGCCTTGCGGCGGATGAGACCCAGCACCTTATTTTCCGGACAAGCGCTGACGCAAGACCCGCATCCTATACAGCGTAATGGGTCGATCACTGGATGCAGGGAAGCGGGCTCGGTCAGCCCGTCTCGGCGCACTGTATCGCGCAGAGCCAGCACTTCCTGCTGGCGGTTATTGCGCCGACGAAAGTAGATCGCCCATATCATGATCATGGGGGCGAGATACAAAATGAATTTATAGTCCATTGGAATCACGATGGTAATGTAATCGCCAATCCTTATTTACACATGCGAAACTCATCACGTCTTGCATATAAATGTTTCGGCATTATAAGGCCGGCATCAAGGCATCATTAGCGGTCGCTGATCAGCGACAATTTCGTCGCTGGAAATATACAGATTGCCTCGGACAGCAATGCCCTGGTAATGATGCGCATTAAAACACCTAAAGGCATCACTTCTCTATTCGCTAAAAACACCGTACTCAATGATGACAGAAACGGCCCTCGGTCGCCGAGACATGGAAAATCACATCTTCTCCAGTAACGAATGACAAGTGGTCAATCAACTTTTTAAGCTTCATTTAAGTAAGGTCATCAAGAATGCAAGCGCCCATGAATACTATGACCATAAATAAAAAACTGGCCTCGGCGCCGGCTCAAAGGAGCGCAGCGCAACACGCCCACTCTATTGCGGTGAAATCTACATGGGGCATCCTGAGCTCATGGCTATTCTTCATCACCGTTTTATTTGTCCTCTATCTGGGCTGGCAAGATAAGGACAGCCTGCGCCTTACTGCGGAAAGCGGCTTGGGTTATGCACTGGGTATCATCGGAGGCGTCCTGATGCTCCTAATGCTGCTGTATCCAGCACGGAAGCGTCTTTCCTTCATGCGCCGCCTAGGTTCCGTCAAATGGTGGTTTCGGGGACACATGGTCCTGGGTATAGTGGGCCCGATCTGCATTTTGTTTCACTGCAACTTTCATCTGGGCTCATTGAACAGCAATGTCTCGCTATTGTGCATGCTCATGGTCATGGGCAGCGGATTAATCGGCAGGTATTTCTACAGCAAGCTGCATCATGGACTCTATGGACGCAGGGCGACGTTCCAGGAGTTGCGGCAGGATATCGCCCTCCTCAAGGATCAATCCGCCTCCACCCTGCCAGTCAATTCGCCTCTCGCCGCGGCACTGCAATCCCTGGAGAACAGCGCACTGTCGCCGCCTGACCACATCGTGAGCAACGCCTTGCGCATCGCCGCCTACAACTTACATGCCTACTGGATAAGTCTCAATCTCGGCCGGCTGCTCAAGAAGGCCCTTTTTCAAGGAGCGGGAGACTCCAAATCACCGCTCACCCACCACCAACTGCGGGAAGAGCAACGCCGGCTCGCCGCGTACTTGACGGTGCTGCGCAAAATCAACCAGCTCGCCTTTTATGAGCGCCTATTCTCATGGTGGCATGTGTTGCACTTTCCTCTGTTCCTGATGCTGGCCATATCCGGCGTTGTCCACGTCATTGCCGTACATCTTTACTGATCTGGCCGATGTAATCCGTGCTAAGAAAATATCTAGCGATCATCGCCGCGACACTATCAATGTACGCATCCCCGCCGATGGCAGCGGCGTCCGATCTTGAGACATTGATCATGCCGGGTCCGGTGGTGAGCGGTCACGCCAAATACGAGACCGCCTGCAGCAAATGCCATGAACCCTTTAGTAAAAGGACGCAAAATACCCTGTGCTATGACTGCCACAAGGACGTGGCGGCCGACGTCAGGGAAAAACGCCGGTTCCACGGCCGTATCAACAATATCGCCAATACGGCTTGCAAGGCCTGCCACACAGATCACAAGGGGCGCGATGCCGATATCGTCCATCTCGACACCGACACCTTCGACCATAATCACACCGATTTCGCATTGGAGGGCGCGCATCATGGGCTCGCCTGCGCGAGTTGCCACAAGAAGGCTGCCAAACATCGGGATGCCCCTTCCGCATGCAACGACTGCCATCGCCAGGACGATCCGCATAAGGAGCGTCTGGGAAAGGCATGCGAGAAGTGCCACAGCGTCAAGGCTTGGAAGACCAGCCGCTTTGACCACGACAAGACCAAATTTCCCTTGAAGGGGAAGCATAAGGAAGCAACGTGCAACAGCTGCCATCCCAACGAGAACTATAAGAATCTGGCCATGGAATGCGTGGCCTGCCATCGCATTAACGATATTCATGCCGGCCGCTACGGCGACAAATGCGCAAACTGCCATAACGAAGATAAATGGAAAACCATTAGATTCGACCACGACAAGAATACCCGCTACAAATTGTCAGGCACGCACATTACCGTACGCTGTGACGCCTGCCATACCGGCAAGCTCTACGGCGTCAAGCTCGGCACCGCCTGTTATGACTGCCACAAACATGATGACAAACATGCCGGCCGCTATGGGAGCAAATGCGAAACATGCCACACAACGCGCGACTGGGCGCACACGTCGTTCTCGCACGACAAGGATACAAAATTTCCGCTAAGAGGAGCACACAGGGATGCCGCCTGCCAGGACTGCCACCGCGGCGATCTCGACAAGGATAAGGTGCGCAATACCTGCTATGCCTGTCATCAAGCCGACGATGTCCACAAAGGCAAAGAGGGCAGGCAATGTGAGCGCTGTCACAATGAACGGAAGTGGGGCGCAAAGGTTGTGTTCGACCACGACATGACGCGCTTTCCTCTCCTTGGCCTGCACGCGGCCGTACCCTGCGAGGAGTGCCATCTGAATACCAACTACAAGGTCGACACCTTTACTTGCGATTCCTGCCACAAGAAGGATGACGTTCACAAGCTCACCCTCGGGAAAAAGTGCACCGCCTGCCACAACCCCAACGGCTGGCGTGTATGGACCTTCAATCACAACAAGGATACCGAATATAAGCTGGACGGTGCCCATGCCAAGATACATTGCAATCGCTGTCACCGCGACCCGGTCTCGGACAGCATTAAATTACCGAAGACTTGCGGTGCCTGCCACAACAGTGACGACCCGCACAATGGCGGTTTCGGTCAGCAATGTGAGCGCTGCCACATAACCGAATCGTTCAAAGAGATACGTTTTACGGGCCGCGGATCATTTACCCCGAGCGGCGCGCCGTGAACATGGCTTAATGAAATGTATTGACCACAGGAATGTATCGAGGGCATATGGAACATATCAGCATATCGCGCAAGCTTGGAGGCCGTTGGCATGCGACGGCCGTCTTAGTGCTTTTCATTGCATTCGGCGGCGGGCCTGCTGAGGCGCGCGTCAAGTTTGACCACTTTGCAACGGGCTTCCCCCTCACCGGCGCACACCAGAATGTGGAATGCGAAAGTTGCCATGTACACGGCGTATTCAAGGGCACCGCCAAAAAGTGCGAGGGATGCCATGCCCCCGGCACTTGGGTAAGTGCAACCAGCAAGCCGACTCGCCACATCGCGAGCACCAATGCATGCGCCAACTGCCATACCACCATCAACTGGATGTCGGTTAATCGGATTAATCACAATGATGTGATTGGTAGCTGCTCAAGCTGCCACAACGGCACCGCTGCCGCCGGCAAACCCGCCGCCCATATCGCCACAACGGCACGGTGCGACACCTGCCACAACACGAATTCTTGGACGTCAGCAAGATTTGACCATTCGGGCGTTTCCGGGACATGCTCAAGCTGCCACAACGGCACCACCGCCACCGGCAAACCCGCCACCCATATAGCCACCTCGGCGCAGTGCGACACATGTCATAAGACCAACGCCTGGATTCCTACCAGTTTCTCTCATGCGGCCGTCAGCGGCACATGTTCAAGCTGCCACAACGGCACGACTGCAACCGGCAAACCCGCTACCCATATCGCCAGCACCGGCAGTTGCGATTCTTGCCACTCAACGAGCACCTGGAATCCCGTAACCAAGGTCGATCACAGCGCGGTCATAGGCTCTTGCTCCTCGTGTCATAATGGATCTACGGCCACCGGAAAACCCGCTACCCATATCGCCACCACGGCACAATGCAGTACCTGCCACAGCACCACCGCCTGGACACCCGCCAACTTCTCCCATGCGGCAGTCACCGGCGCCTGCTCGACCTGCCATAACGGTACCGCCGCCACCGGCAAACCCGCGACCCATATCTCCACTAGCAACACTTGCGATGCCTGTCATTCGACGAGCACATGGAATCCGGTCACCAGGGTCGATCACAGCGCGGTCATTGGAACCTGTTCTTCATGTCATAACGGAACAGTCGCCACCGGCAAGCCGGTGACTCACATCATCACCACGGCACAGTGCAATACTTGCCACAGCACCACGGCCTGGATGCCGGCCAACTTTTCCCACGCGTCTGTCAGCGGCGCCTGCTTTACTTGCCATAACGGCACCGCCGCCACCGGCAAACCCGCGACCCATATCTCCACCAGCAACAGTTGCGATGCCTGTCATTCGACTAGCGCATGGAATCCGGTCACCAAGGTCGACCATACTGCAGTAATAGGCACCTGTTCTTCGTGTCATAACGGCACGATCGCTACCGGCAAGCCGACCACCCACATCGCCACGACGGCGCAGTGCAGTACTTGTCACAGCACCACCGCCTGGACGCCGGCCAACTTTTCGCACACCGGGATTACCGGTTCCTGCTCGACCTGTCATAACGGCGTAGCGGCGACCGGCAAGCCCAGCAGCCACTTTGTAACGAGCCTGGACTGCGGCTCTTGCCATAACACGACAAACTGGACCACCCTCGTATTCACTCATACCTCGGGAAATTATCCGGGCAATCACGGGATATCCCTAAGCTGCAGCTCCTGCCATACCACCAATAGCCAGACGGTTCCTTGGCCCTATCCGGCCTATCAGCCGTACTGCGCTGCTTGCCATGCGAATCAATACAGATCCGGCGATCACAGCGGTGTATCCGTTGCCACCAACGCGAATTGCGCCGGCAGCTGCCACCACCACAAAGTAACCGACCGCAGCTTTGGAGGTTGAACATGGCGAAGACCAAAGACAATATCGGGGCGGCCAAAACGATCTTTGGCTGTTTCCTCGCAACGATGGCGATATTAATGCTTGCCGGGATTGCGAATGCGCAGCCCCCGCGCAACAAGATATTGGGCGATATTAGCGTGTCGGGAAAGGACTCCTGTCAAAGCGTTCAAATCGGCCTCAATTTTCCGGTGCGCTATATCAGCCACATCCCCCTCAAGGACGGCAAGGAG
>Ga0153916_10000259_pt1 | contig 34675 bp, 25 predicted proteins | sample Opewatmetagenome_FD_109642 | JGI IMG/M metagenome (GOLD analysis project Ga0153916, IMG submission 109642) | Freshwater wetland microbial communities from Ohio, USA - Open water 3 Core 3 Depth 4 metaG | ecosystem: Environmental > Aquatic > Freshwater > Wetlands | place: USA: Ohio, Lake Erie...
AAAACCACCACAAAGATGCGCAAAGTGGTGCGCATAGTGGTGCGCATAGTGATCGCCCTCCATCGCCCTCCATCTCCCTCCAGCGCTCTCCACTGCCCTCTAGCATCATCCAGGGTCCCACTGTGCAAAACATGAAATTAGATATAGGAAAGTCACATCGGGTACTGCTGATCCGGTTTGTACCAATCCGGTCATTCGTTAATAAAATAGGGGCACGATCCTCCTTGCGGATGATAGGCATCGTGCCCCCGTCAATCGTTTATCGTTAGTGCATTGACCAAAATGCTGGCAGGAACAGACGCAGCAGGGTATCCCCAACCAGCGACAGGATGAACAAGCCACCGAAAAGGCGATTATGGTTGAAGTTAAAGGCTGAGAAGTAGGTCGGCCAGATTGGATAACCCGGCGGAGGGGTTTCAGGTCGAGGCTTGGATAGAATTTTAATCGCGGTTATCAGGCGTTTGCTGGCAAAAAAGATAATCAGCATGAGTGGTGTGAAATAGCGTGGAATGAACACCAGGTAAACCACCACCAGGTAGATCAGTACCAGGATGGCGATATTGACGTATCGAGCGGCTGTCTCGCCGATCCGCACAGGAAGGGTACCCACGCCCTTTTTAGCATCTTCCTTCATTTTATCTATGTGCTTGCCAACATTGATGCTGACCACACTCAAACCGAAGGGTACACCTGCCAGAGCGACATTCCAGATATTATCCAAATTGCCTTTTGGCAGCGCCAGCACGATATATACCCCAGCTACCATGATTGGACCCCAGATGAGGAAGATGAATAGCTCTCCGAGACCAAAGTATTTGAGCGGATAGGTGTAAAGCAGCAAGATCAGGGCGCCAAAGGCGAAGAAGCCGATCACGACTGGATCGAAATGGGTATAGAACAATGCAAACACCCCTGAGAGAAAGGCAATTACCCCGCTTATCATGAACCAACGCATTTGCTGGGGTTTTGTCCAAAAGCTTTGTACCAGCGGATGGACCCCATATTGGGTACGGAAGTAGTTGTCTTTGTCCACCCCACGGCTGTAATCGGTGTAGTCGTTGAGCAGGTTGTTGGTGCCGTGAGCAATGAAAAGACCCAGCGTCAGGATGAGCCAGGGAAAGAAGGAAAAATAGTGATCACGCAATGCAAGAAGACCGGCAATAACGCAGGTGTAAACGGTCACTAACGTCACCCCCGAGCGGGTGGCGATGAGCCACTTGGAGACGATATCCAATTTATCCCACTCGTCTTTTTTATCCATTTTGACCAAAGTCCAAATGGCGGTTTTCCACATGGCAAAATTAATATTCATGGTATTACTCTCCTTTTTGGTGAAGGTTATATTTTATTTGCACTCCCCAACAATAAAAAACCAGTGAAAAGGATCAAACTCGATAATTATTTTATCGATATATATAACACCATTATAGGTATTTCGAACTACTATTTGAATTAATTTCTTATGAGATTTCCGCCAATTTGCCCTAACTACAAGCCTCTATATTACTGCAACAGAATTTAATAAACACCCTGGAATCCCTTTCACATATGGTGGTGCGGGCTCAATAAACCCGGCGATAACATACAGTGGATAAGACATAAATACTATGTCATTGCGATAGCCTGTTTGTTTTTTCGGGTTGGCTGAGCCATTCAGCCCTCGCAATAAACACGAAGGTGGGGGAGTCATGATCAATTAAGTAAGAGGGTTGGAAAAAGAATCCGACTTTCGCATACAGGTTCAGGTGCCATAGGCTACCTTAATCACGGGAAGGTAATTACTGTGCTGAGTTCATGGAGATAATGGATCCCCGTTATACATTTTTGTTAAGGTATGAGAGTTGCAACCATTTTATGAAGTGCAGAAGGGATCAATCATGAAAAAGAAGGCAGGAATTAGCATGGATAATGCCCCTCAGGAAGACCAACAGTTAGAGGAATACGCTCCTCTATTTCAAGAAGTTGCTGTTTCGACCTCACCTTATGAAGTGGTGCAGATGGAAGCAAACCCCAAGAGAATCGCTCTGATCCTTTCGGGCGGCGGCGCACGCGGTGCGTTCCAGGTGGGAGCGGAAAAATACGCCCGGGAAGCCAAAGGATATCAATGGGACATCATTGCTGGGGTCTCGGTGGGGGCAATGAACGGAGCCATGCTGGCGATGCACCGCTACACACGCCTATTGGAGCTTTGGGATGGGATCTCTGACTCTCAGGTTTATACCGGTGGGTTCAGCTTGCTCTCGCTGATCAAACTGTTATTTGGTGCCAAATCATTTTACGGCAATGAGCCTCTGATAAAGCTAATGCAAAACGAGTTCGAGGCGGGCAGAGTTATCGACGATCTTCACGTTGGTACGGTTTCACTGATCAGTGGGGAATATGTCCAATTCACCAAGGAATCACTCGAGCTTTCCAAAGCCATCCTAGCATCAGCATCCATACCAGTCGTTTGGCCACCTGTGGACATCTCTTCGGACCATACAGCTATGGTGGATGGAGGCGTGCGCAATATAAGTCCGGTGGGGGATGTACTCGACCTGGAACCGGATGAGATCGTGATCATCAATTGTAGCAGCGAGCAGCCACCGGTGATGCCACAAGCATCAGCAAACGTGCTTTCCATTGGCATGCGGGCTTTGGATATCATGCAAAACGAAATTTTCGTTAATGATATGAAGGAATTCTTGCGTATCAATGCGCTGGTCAAAGAAGCTGAACAGCAGGGATGTGTGTTGCACCACCCAAAATCTGGCAGACCGCTCAAATATTATCCCTGTCAGGTCATCGAGCCAGATGGTGAGCTGGGTGAGGTGTTGGATTTCTCTCAAAAATCTGTCCAGGCTGCGCTTAAGGCGGGGGTTAGACGAGCGCGAGAGGTAATGGGCAGGCCATGAGCCATGAGGGTATAATCATTTAGCTTTGAGCTCGATTATGCTGGACAGATAAAGCTCAGTCATACGAGTTCTTTGATGATGAGTTCGGTGAGATTGAATGAAAATCTCTGACCATAGGAATAAGATTATTCCAGGCTCTCATCATACAGGCGCTCCAGGTAGTTGCATGTAAACCCTCTCAGTTTGAGGTAGGGTTTGGGCAATGAGGGATTAGGTATAATGACAGATTCCCCGTTTGAACCAGCAGCACGCTCAAGAAATCCTGAATTCACCAAGCTCTGGATTGGGCAGAGCATCTCACTCATCGGCTCGCAAGTGACCCTGCTGGCACTGCCCATCGCTGCTGCAGTCACCCTGAGTGCCACGCCATTACAAATGGGCATTCTGAGTGCAGTTGGGTCTGCCCCGGCTTTGTTGTTTGGACTGCTGGCAGGGGTGTGGGTAGATCGGAACAAACGCCGCCCAATATTGATTGGTGCGGATATCGGTCGGGCATTGGTCCTGGGTGTCATCCCAATATCATCGCTCCTGGGGATGCTGAGGGTGGAAATCTTGTATGTTGTGGGTTTCCTGGCTGGGACATTCGGACTGTTTTTTAATGTTGCTTATCGTTCCTATTTGCCTGGATTGGTTGGCAGGCAACAGCTGGTAAAAGCCAACAGCCAGCTGGAGCTAAGCAATTCGGTGGCAGAGATCATTGGTCCCGGTGTAGCAGGGGGATTGGTGCAACTGATCGGGGCACCGTTGGCTATTGCGGTGGATGCCTTCTCGTTCCTTGTTTCAGCATTATCAATCGGGTCAATCCGCACATCAGAGCCCACCATAAAACCCATTGAGGGTGGAACCAATCTTGGAGGCGAGATCAAGGAAGGGCTTCATCTCGTGTTCGGTGAGCGACGCTTGAGAGCACTGGCAGGCTGCATTAGCTCACTCAGTCTGTTCAACGCAGTCATTGAGGCAGTCGCGATCCTGTATCTGACCCGCCAATTGGGTCTCACTGCTGGTTGGTTGGGGGTGATATTCGCTGGAGGGAGTGTGGGGTTCCTGTTAGGCGCATTCCTAGCTGACTGGCTGACAAGGAAGATCGGATTGGGCAGGAGCTTGGTTCTTGGAGTATTGGTCACCGGTGCCAGTGACCTGCTCATACCACTGGCAGGCAAAATAAGCACCTTATGGATGGTAGTTGGGGTGCTTGTCGTAGCTCAGTTCTTCTTCGGGATAGGCCTGACCATCTTCCAGATCGGTCAGGTTAGCCTGCGCCAATCCCTGACTCCCGATCACATGCAAGGCAGGATGAACGCCACGTTGAGCATGCTCAGCTGGGGCATCGCACCCCTGGGAGGCCTGCTGGGTGGGGTATTGGGTCAGGTAATGGGGTTGAGCCCCACACTGGTGCTGGCAGCGGTTGGAGAAATGCTAGCTGTATTTTGGCTGGTTTTCTCGCCGGTGAGAATCATCCAGCAAACAGAGGGGGTATGAGCACTGTGGAAAAATCTTCCACATCCGTGACGCGTTTCCTGGATGAAAAAGGTATCCCGTTCCGGTTCTTCAGGCATTCTGGGGTGGTACATTCGTTGGAACAAGCTGCCCAAGAGCGTGGTCAGCGACCTGAACAGATCATCCGCAGTATCGTATTTCGTCTTTCACGAGGTGGGTTTATCATGGTGCTAGTGGCAGGGGAGAGGCAGGTCTCATGGCAAGCACTACGGCATCACCTGGGTACCTCACGCATCAGCATGGCGACGGCAGCGGAGGTGCTAGAAGTCACTGGCTACCCGCTGGGGGCGGTCTCCCCATTTGGAACCAAACAAGCAGTGCGGATTCTGGTTGACCGGGGTGCGTTGCAGGAAGAGGAGATCTCGATTGGTTCGGGGGAGCGCTATACTACCGTGATCATGCAGCGGGAAGATTTTATTCGCGCCCTGGGGCAGGTGGAAGTGGGGGATTTCGCGGTGGAATAGAAGCCAGGATAATATTCCTGTCGTTAAGACCAGATATTTTAGAGGTTTGGTGGGGATTGAACTAGCAAAAGCAATTCCCGAGATATTCGACAGGGATGTACGGTGCGGGATTATAATTCTTTCCGAATCTGATCCGGATGATCTGAGTGGGTATTTTATTCGATAAGCTATAATGATCAACTTCATCCAGCTTTTACGCAAAAGCATTTTCAGTCTGGAACGTTATCCGGCATTCTTGCTGGCAGCCTGGCTAGTGGTGATGCTATCATTACCATTGCTCAATGTGGTTTTTGGTGAGCAGGCCCTTCTGCAAGGCCTGGCTTTGGCAGTGTTGCTTCAGGTGGCATTCGTGCTGCAAGTGTTATATCGTGCTTGGGGATGGTGGAGCATGATAAGGTCAGCAGCAGGGATTGTTTTATTAGCTTGGGTGGTCCAAGCGATAGTCATTCGGAGCGGGTTGCCCTATGGGACCATGCAATATACCTCTTTGCTCCAGCCACAGGTGATGAGTGTTCCGGTACTCATCCCACTCACCTGGTTGATGATGCTGCCACCTGCCTGGGCAGTAGCAAAACTGATCACGCGCAGGTTGAGCGGTTGCCTGATGCGCCCGGCGTTTATGTTGGTGAGTGCGTTTGCCTTCACTGCGTGGGGATTCTACCTAGACCCGCTTATGGTGCATTTGGGTCTCTTGCAATGGTCTCCGGTCGGAGAATTTTATGGTACCCCATGGCTGAACTACACTGGCTGGTTGCTCGTTTCGGCAGTGATCACATTTGGACTCTCACCCAAGCGCCTGCCAGGTGGATCACTCGTTTTGGTATACGGGCTCATCTGGATGATGGAATTCATCGCATTACTCATTTTCTGGAGTTTACCTATTCCAGCCTTGGTCGGTTTCTTCCTGATGGGCGCAATGCTGTTATGTGCGGGGATCATCACGCGGTAATAGCAGTAGGTGATGTTGGATACGTGTCGGATATATTGGGTGTAAAATAAAAGATGATTATGAGAGATTCTCGTGAGCCTGGCATCTATTTTGCATCTACCACGTAGATATGATTGAAATTATTTTCATGGAGGAAACGAAATGAACGTCATCAACCTGATTTTGGGGATTGTCCTGTTGACCACAGGGAAAAAATTATACTGGCTATTCGTGGCAGTGGTGGGTTTCGTGATCGGTTTGGCGCTTGCCACCCAATATGTGCAGCTCAATCCACCATGGCTGGTTTATATCGTCGCTTTGGGAGTAGGCCTAATTGGGGCAATCCTGGCAACATTCCTCCAGCATCTGGCGATCGCCCTGGTGGGTTTCATCGTTGGCGGGTATGGCGCTCTATACTTATCCGGTTTGTTTGGGATCGATGCTGCTCCAGGCAATTGGATGGCATTTATCATTGGAGGCATCGTCGGTTTGCTCCTGGTGGCGAGTGTGTTTAACTGGGCACTCTATCTGCTCTCAGCCTGGGCTGGAGCGACCCTGGTCACTGAAGCCATTGGGTTGCAGGCTCAGCTTGGATTGGTTTTATTTTTTGTGCTGTTCGTCCTGGGAATGATCATCCAGGCTGGATTATTCAGGGACAAACCCAAGAAGAAGCCGGTTGAAGTTATTCCAGAACCTCAACCTGAGAAGAAAGCAGAATAAAGCAATCTCATTATCATATTGATCAATTCGTAACCAAGTTTGTTTGGTAGTCTATTATAAATACTTGGGGCAGGGATCCACTCTTGTTTTATAAGGAGTGGTGGGAGGACTGCCCCATTGTTTTTAATAAACCTGTGATCTAAATAATGGGTTTTGAGAAGGCAGGTTGGTGGGAGATCGCGCTGCTTCCTCCGCAATAAAAAAATAAAGTTTGTCTGAGGGTGTGCCTTGGTAGGGGTCGTGCCAACCCGGTGGTGCTGCATAAGTAAAACCAATTGTGAATATGACCAGCGCGGGGAAACATCTGGCAGAGTATCTTCTCTCCCACTCGCGAGCCGGTGAATTGTTGACATTCCCGACATTCACCGGCATCTGCCCCTTGTTCAGAGAATATATCATGCCAGGTTTGATGGATGATGATATAAAAAAAGGCTCCGACCAGTATGGCACTGATCGGAAGCTTTTATTAAACCAATGATGAGGTAATTCGTTGTAGAGGAGGATTATTTTATTGAGTGAATCGTCCTGATAGCATTGAGGAAAGACTTACTTTTTGCAGGTGACGGGAATAACTTAAGGCAATCTTATAGACGAAACGATTTGACCTAAATTGGCGGTGATTTCTGGCCAGAAGCGTACAACCAATGCCAAAATGATCACCAGGCATAGCATGATGATCGGTGTAATTACCCACGGTCGTCTGGCCTTGTTAACTTTTGGGCTGGATCGCGCATTGGTGGTGGATCTCACATTGGGCACCGCACTAACCTGGGAAATAGACGGTTCGCCTGCAGAGATATCACGCGTAGCTGGTATCAGGCTTGTCCCGCAATAACCACAATAATTGGCTCCCGTCCGCACAGGGCGTAGGCAGTTGGGGCAGATTTTGGACATTCTATATTCTCCTCGATTTATGATTTTTTTGCGAAGATAATCCCTTCATAAGGGTTGGGTCTTCTTATGGCGAGCCAGGTAACATCGCGGCATACATTAATTACTCAAAAAGGATCTAACCAAGAAATCTAAGAAAATGCGTGCATTTTTCAGAAAAGCTATGTCGGCATACCTCAATCCTGAAAAGAAGATGGTCCATCGAAGCCAGGTTCATTCTAATATAACCCTTTAGTTGCAATAAAGGTATGTTCATTAATGCACAGGCCATGGAACGGTTATCCAAGCGGTATAACCGTGCTTTTCCACCCCGTATACCCTAGCATGAGAAGCTTCTGAGCAGCCTGTTTCATCCTGGACGGTCACTATGGTTTCCCAAGAGCCAGTCGGGGTAAAAGTGAGCTGACCATCCTGGCACAACCAGGCTTCGATCAGATAAGGGTACTGCAGCGAGTCATCCCCAGCCCTCAGGTTGAGTGGATCCCATGAAATGATTACAGAGTCCCCTTTCCGCACAGCTGACACATCAGTTAATGGTCCGTAATAGGGCGACTCAGGTAGGGGAAGCGAAGCTGGTGCGAGGCTTATTACCTCCCCATGGATATCAAGCAATGATGCTTTTACCCAACACGGATTAGTGCCACCAATCGCTTGGATCACCACCCAAGTGGCTACCTCATTGCGTCCAATGACCTCGATATTAAATCCTGGATACAATCCATATTTATATAGATAGGCTGCGCCTGGTCCGTACCGGCAGTTGGCTTGCTCAAGGACAGTGGCTCTGAGGATAGCATAGGTAGGAGTGACGGTGGGTGGAGGGGTTTGGGTTGGGACTGGAGATGGTGTATTCGTTGGTGGCAAAGTTGGGGTCTGGGTTGCCATGAGTGTGGGAACTTGAGCGAGCTCAATGGTCGGGCTGGGTGAAGCAGACTTGGTTGGAATTTCTATCGCCTGGCTGGTGGTCGTGGAATCTATCGAAATGTTATTCGAGGCACTACTAGCCGTTGGCATAATCCCAATCGGTGTGCTGGACGAATTACAAGCCACCGTTGCCAAAATGAACACAAAAGACAGGAGGATCAATCCCCCAAGGATTTTACGATTTTTTACCAATAAGTGATTAGATGTAGCCATTGAGAAACCTACGCTAAACTGAAATGACTTCGATTACAATGACCGAAATATTATCTTCGCCACCGGCTGAATTTGCCGTCTCAACTAAAAGATCGCAGGCTGCCTGTGGTGAATTGGCTTCCAGGGTGATTTTTTGTAACTTCTGGTCATCCAGCACATTGCTAAGCCCATCGGAGCACAAAAGCAGCCGGTCATGCGGGAAGAGTTGTTGACTGAAACAATTCAGTTCGACCTCGGGCTTTTCACCCAGGCTGCGATAGATTACATTACGTTGAGGGTGGTAGCGGGCTTCATCTGATGTGATCTGTCCGATGGTGACCATATGCTGGACTAAAGAATGATCGGTGGTCAATTGCTTGATCGATCCCTTGTTTACCAGGTATATACGGCTATCTCCCAGGTGTGTCAGATATGCTTGGGTGCCAATGAGCAGACCAAGGACTAGGGTGGTCCCCATATCATTGCCTGCTTCTTGCCGAGCTGCATACACTACCTGGTTAGCTGCCTGGACAGTTTGTTGCAGCCAATCAGCATGGTTTTCGAACAAAGGGTTTTGTAAAGCCACTATTTCGCAGGCTGCTTTTTGAGCAATGGTATTAATGACCAGTCCGCTCGCCAGATCACCGGAAGCATGACCACCCATACCGTCTGCGATAGCAAATATGCCGCAAGGCGTGATAGAGCCTTGGTGAATACTGCTGAGTTCGATACTTAGCAAGCTATCTTCATTATGCGTACGGACCTTTCCTGGGTGGGTCCGTCTTCCCACCTGATAGTCCAGGATCAAGCGCTCTACTCCACCAGATTTCGCCAATTCAATCTGTTGGGCAAGTTCAGCTCCACTCACAAAGCCTTCACCGACCAGTGACTTCTCGAACAAATCGTTCAAAGCTGGAGGTAAATACGGATCTATGCAGAAGGTGGTCTGACCCGTCATTAAAAAGTACATCGCAAGGACAAGCAGGCGCACATTATTGATCTTTTCTCGATCTGTTAGCATAGGTAAGATGCGAGAAGATTTGAAATTTCTCCAGACAACGTTATTCTCTACCAACCCAATACTGGAAGGGTCAAACTCTTCTCCTAAAGCAATCCCTTTTGCATGCAAATAATCGAGGGCTTTGGCTAATTGTATACCCCAATCCACCACATCAGATATTGCGGGTTGGGAAGGTAAGTCTCGTGAAAAAGGGGTCACCAGGCAGTACCGGACGCCGCCTGGCAATTCTTCCTGGAAGGTTGCCAGGGGGGGATGAATATTCTTGTGGACCAGATGAAGGTCGACCACTGGTTGAATCGTGCCAAATCTATCGATATCTGCCTCCTGGATCAGGAATAATAGCGATCCCTCTTCCAGGGGGTGTCCGCATTGAGTACAGAAATTTTCGGGTTCTAGTGCAACGGGTGAGTGGATCGTGCGACACTCTGGATTGGAACAAATCCGCACAGAGGGAGAGTCGGTTCGCGTGATCTGTGTGACGGTATAACAAATCTCATGCTCATCCTGGAATAATTGGGAATCGTATCGGAAATGGTCACCAAATATAGATCCTTCCGATCGTGCCTGTAAACCTTTTGGAAGGATTTCAGGGGCTTCAGGGACAAGTTGAACAGCTTCTTCCGGAGGGTTTACTGAAGCAAATGGCTCTGGAGAGATGGATGGAGCAGCCAGCTCTGAAGGTATGGATGGGGCAGGTTGCTCCGGAGTTTTAGTTGGTGCAGGTTGTGCGAATAAAATCGTACCGCAGCGCGAGCAAAATGCAGCCTCAGGACGGTTTTCAGCTTTACACTTAGGACAGATCACCATAGTAGACTCCTTAATAATGCAAATTTCTCAAAATGATGTTGGAGTACAGGCTCCGTAATTATTATCCAGGCGTACTCCGTCATTCCAACATTCTCTTCAGAATGTAGATCAGATGTTATTTGTAAACCTGAAACGAGGATTTACGGTCAGGTTGTGGCTGTATGCCTCCTGGATAATATCATCAGCTTTCATAATATGTGCATCGACTGACTTTTCCAGATGTCCAATAGTAGTAATTACATCAATACATATTGATAAGCATTTCATGGATGGCATGCCGTTGAAAACGCCACACTTTTCCAATCTTGAGGGCGGGCAGTTCTCCCCGGCGTGCCATGGAGCGGATGGTTTCAGGCTGCAGCTTGAGGTAATCAGCCACATCTTCAACGGTCCACAATGGATCGGTGAATAACCCTGAATCATTGACATCCAGAACGCTTATGCTGGAGCGCATTGTATCGTCGAGTTCTTCATTAATAGCCATAAACTAACTCCTGATTGGAGTTATGATAACCTGAGCTGAAGGGCAGATAAATTACTATAGGTTTATGCACGTTTGTGTGTGATTGCACTCGTATCTAACAGTATGCATGAATCATACCAGAGTAATTAAAAAGGCACCTTTTGTCAGGAATCAGAAATTATCGGGTCTCATGGGGAAAAAGAGATGAGTAACGATCACTCTGGTGCTGGGAAGATCTGATGGCCATTCAACCAAACTGCTGTTACTTGCAGATCAGGGTTTAAAAGCACAAGATCCGCTTTGGTACCTACTATCAGGTTACCCAGAGTTGAATTCAAACCGAGGAGGCGGGCAGGAACCTGGGTGATTGTTGTTAAGGCTTCCTCCAGGCTACAGCCGGTGAATTTAATGAGGTTGCGCAGTGCTTGATCCAGGCTTACGAGGCTGCCCGCCAGAGTGCCATCTTCAAGTGTAGCAGACGAACCATCCACGTACACTTTGCGCTCATCCAGATGATATTCACCTGGGGGCATTCCAAGGGCAGCCATAGCGTCTGTAACCAGGCTGGTGCGCAGCGCGCCAAGAGCATTCCAAGCAAGGTTTACCGTCACGGGGTGGGTGTGGATTCCATCTACGATCAAGCCGGAAGTGAGGCGTTGATCTCCTAGGAGTGCCCCAATTAATCCTGGTTGGCGATGGTCAAAGGCAATCATAGCATTGAATAAATGAGTGCCATAGCGGATGCCTGCCTCAAAACCGGCCTGTGATTGGCTCAAATTGGCTTGTGAATGTCCTGCGCTGACCACTACGCCATGTTTAACCAGGGTTTGTATGGCAGTAATAGCACCTGGCAGCTCGGGTGCAAGGGTCACCAGACGCACAAAGGTGGCAGGGCTCCAATGACTGTATGTTTCGGGTTCTGGAAGGCGTAAATAATCTGGATTATGAGCGCCGTGTTTTTCAGGGTCGAGATATGGACCTTCAAGGTGTAACCCAATCACTCTGGCACCGTGGTAACCTGCTGGAGGTCCCTTTTTTATGGCTGCCTGAGCTTTTATAGTGGTTTCCGGTGGAGAAGAGATGATAGTGGGCAGAAAGGAGGTTACTCCATAATGGGTTAGCCTTTCACCGACCTGCCAGATGGATTCCGGATCGGTGGTGAAATCCATACCAAACGCACCGTTGATCTGCAGGTCAATGAAACCAGGGACTAGGTTCTGCCCGTTGGCATCGAATCGTGGGGTATTCAGCGGGCAGGGTAGATCATGTTCGGGACCCAAGGTGGTGATTGTCTCACCACTAACAATTAATGCCCCATGATCGAGTATCCCTGAAGGGGTATACAGACGTGCATTGTGAATATAGATCATGCTGTTCTTTGGATTAAAACAGGCACATCGTTCAGTGAAGCGAATTAATATCGCTCAAAAATGGACCCAAACAAAGAATATCCCATGGGTCTGGGTGCTGAAATAAACCAAACTGGGATTAGCAGGATCGACGCTGATGGATTGAATGGTTTGGTAACGTAAGCGCTCATCAATAAATTTCCAGGTTGTTCCAGCATCCGGCGAGTAATAAGCCCCCGAAGTTGTCCCCGCATATAGCAAGCCTGGATGAGAGGGGTCAGCAGCGATGGATGTGATCTGCTGATCAGAAAGGCCCAATGGCGACCAGCTCCCGGATTGGTAGCGGTAAAAACCAGTGTCTGTACCTGCATATACGACGCCTGTCTGTATTGGGGAGGCTGCCAGAGAATAAAATGCCCGTGGCAGGTAGGCGTCCGTCCAAGTTTTCCCGCCATCGGTGCTGATTTTTATACTACCCGGGATTGCTGTAGCTGCATAAATCAGATCACTATAGGTCAGATCAACCGATAGGCTGAGGATGGATTCACCCCCCAACCCGGCAGGTTGCCAGCTAGCACCGCCATTAGTGCTTTTATACACACCTGAGCCACCCGTACCCATATAGGCAATTTGCGGATTGGAAGGAGCGTAAACCATCGTCAGCAGGTTGACACTCAGTAATTGGCTGCTAGTCGTAGTTTCCGACGGGGTTGCGAAGGCCTCCTGCATCTCCAGAGTGGCGAAGGGATGGTCAGCAGGATAGGCTGGTGTGAGGGTACCTGTAAGCGGCAAGCCTAATCCAACACTTACCCAGCCGCTACCACCGTTCAGGTTATTTTGGAACAGACCACCAGTATCGGTCATGGCGTACAGCAACCAGGGATGGGCAGGGTCTATAAGCAGGCTATGCACGAATTTGTCCGATAGACCGGAGTTTATCTCACTCCACGTTTTTCCACGGTTAGTGGATTGATACACGCCTGCACCATACAGGCTAGCATAGAAGGTATTTGGATCGGCTGGTGAAAGCACAATCGAAGTCACCATGGCGTTATCGATACCCGCGTTGCTTCGCTGCCAGCTCGTGCCAGAATCCGCGCTGCGATAAAGACCATCACCTTCAGTGCCTGCGAGGAGGTTGTCCGAAGAGAATGGGTTTATCGCCAGACTGTAGATCTTATCGCCCTGCAAACCGCCAGGCTGCCAAGTGACTCCACCATCTATAGTTTTCAAAACCCCACGATTGAAGGTTGCCAGGTATACAGTATTGACGAGCTTGGGATCTATAGAGATGCTATATACCTTAGACCAGGGAATGTCCGAATAGGGGCGGAACCAGGAGCTGCCACCATTCAAAGTTTTATACAAGCTGTCAGTGTGCCACACGCCATAATAAAGTGTGGTTCCATTATTGTAGGTTGGGCTGATCGAAATAGCTCTGCCGGAAAAATCGAGTATCCCATTCTGAATGTTGTACCAGAGGTCGCCTTCATCAGAACTCTTATAGGGACCACTCTCGTGGGTGGCCGCGTAGATATTGTCGTGGGCATTGGGGTCGATGGCGATCGAATAAGCCCAATCCTGGAGATTTTCTCCGCCGAAATGATCCCATGAGGGGCTCCAGGTGTATCCAGAATCTGTGGATATGTACACGACTCCCTTCCATGGTGCCCCGCCATTATTTGAAATGCCCCGCGTACCCGCGAAAAGCGTGGAGGTAATAAATGGATCAATGGCGATAGTGTAGACTATCGCTTGATCCTGCATGCCATAGCCAGACCACACCCAGGAATTCCCACCATCCCCTGATTTATATACCTGGTTACGATACGTACCGGCGTAAATAATGGACGGATGTTGTGGGTCAATTGCCAAGGAATTGATATAGAGATTGGCTAAGCTCTGGTTGACCGGAAACCAGCTAAGCCCTCCATCCAAGCTTTTAAACACACCAGACCCAAATGATCCAGCGTAGACTACCTGCGGATTAGTGGGGTCGACCACGACCGCTACAATCGTTCCACCGTACGGTCCAATCCATCCGGAAGGGTTATAGGAGATTATAGGAAAATAAGTGTTGTTAGCAGCTTCTTGCCCGGCAGATAAAGTCTGACTGCCAAGGCTAAAAAGGCTTATGAAAATGATAGGGATGAGAATTCGGTTAAACTTGGCGAGCATTGATGAATATTATATACGCAAAAATGAAAATCTTCGTTATACTAATCATACAAATGTGCGGGATTAAACTAAAGCGAAGGAACTGTGGCTAAACATATCCTGATCGTTGATGATGATGCCCTGATGAGGCGCAGCCTGGCGTTCAACCTGGAGCAGGCTGGTTACCATGCCAGTACTGCCGAGAGTGCAGAAACTGCTCTCTCACAGGTGCGCCTGGAAAAACCAGATTTGGTGCTGTTGGATATCAGCCTGCCCGTTATGGACGGATTGGACGCCATGCGCCTGCTTAAAGATCAATTCGACCTACCGGTCATCTTTCTCACTGCCCGCCGGAGGGAATTGGATGAAGCTTTGGGACTGGAATTGGGTGGGGATGATTACATTACAAAGCCATTTGACTTTAACGTGCTGGTAGCACACATTAAGGCCGTGTTACGCCGATTCGAGCGCACCACGACTTCCACATCCGCACAGACTGCCGCCAACAGTGAACCTTTGGTGGTTGGTGACCTGGTGGTAGATCCTGTGACTCATTCAGTGACCCTGGGTGGTAACCAGATCGAGCTTCCGCGCAGGGAGTTCGACTTGCTGCATGCCCTTGCGCTTCAGCCTGGGCGGGTATTTACTGTGGATGAATTGCTAGGCACTGTGTGGGGAGCTGAGTTCATTGGTCAACCGCAGGTGGTTTATGTGCATATACGCTGGTTGAGGGAAAAAATTGAGCACGAAGCTAACCGCCCACACCGCATTGTGACGGTGCGGGGGGTTGGTTATAAGCTGATGCCGGGAGCAATCTGATGTTTCGCAGCTTGCGTTCACGGCTAGTCCTCAGCCATGCGTTGCCCTTGCTCGTCATTATCCCAATCATCGGAGTGGCGTTAACCAACTTGATAGAAACTCGCGTGCTCATACCCAGCTTGTCGAGAGCTTTAATGACCAATGCTGTTCTTTTAGCAAACGTGACCGGCGATGAAACCGAGCTCTGGGTAAACCCGGCATATGCAGAATATTACCTGACGCATTTACGGCACGATATCAGTGCCAGGGTGCAGTTCATAAATCCAGGCGGGCAACTTCTGGCTTCATCCGACCCAACAGAAGCGCAGTTGGTCGGTATTACCCTTGATTTTGCTGGAGTAGCAGAAGCACGCGCCGGGCAGGTGGCGAGTTACACCTATTTTAATATCTCCTCGCCATCAGAGGTTATTGATGTATTTGTTCCGGTGCTGAATAAAAATCAGCAGCTGATCGGAATTCTGCGTATGTCTTATACCTATAATACTCTTTACACAGAATTTACCCGCTCACGCTATGTGATTGTAGGTATCCTGGCAGGTGGATTATTGGTGGGGATCATCCTGGGTTGGAGCCTGGCGCTAAATTTAAGCAGACCAATCCGTCAGGTGACCCAGGCGATCAACGAATTGGCACATGGAAATCGGCAAGTACAGGTGGAGGAGCGTGGACCAGAAGAAATCCAGCTGCTGGCACAATCGTTCAACTCACTGAATGAGCGCTTGAGTAGCCTGGAGAAAGCCCGTAGACAGCTGTTGGCAAATCTTGTACATGAGCTGGGACGACCATTGGGAGCCCTACGCTCTGCCATTCAAGCTCTCGCTGGTGGGGCAGGGCATGACCCACAGCTTCTGTCAGATCTGACGACGGGGATGGATGATGAAGCAGCTCGTCTCCAAAACTTGTTGGAGGACCTGGCTCATTTGCATGATCAGGTGTTGGGTACCCTTGAGCTGGATTACCAACCACTGGCGGTTAGTGACTGGCTACCGAAAGTACTCCGCCCGTGGCAGGCGGCTGCGCAAGACAAACATCTGGTTTGGCAGATAGATATCCCGATGGACCTGCCAGAGATATCAGCTGACCCGCTTCGGCTGGCATCTGCGGTGGGAAACCTGGTGAGCAATGCCATCAAATATACCCATACGGGAGGGATGGTCTCGGTCAGCGCAGGGGCTGATGAGGAGGGGTTATGGATCCGGGTGAAGGATAATGGTTCGGGAATTGCAGATGAGGAACAACAGAAGGTCTTCGAGCCATTTTACCGCGGCAACCAGGGACGACGGTTCAAGCAAGGGATGGGTTTGGGATTAAGCATCGCGCGTGATCTGGTGGAAGCTCATGGCGGAAGGATCAGTCTTGATAGTGAACCCGGCAAAGGCAGCCAATTCACCATATACTTACCATTAGTGAAGGTAGAGCCAACAGCTTAAGCTTAGAATTGAAATCTTAAGCATTGCCGTTATTACAAGTAGAGGCGGGTTGCGACCCGCCTCTACCTATTCTAAGATAATTCGTATGAGCACGATCACCCATATGGATACCTGCATCCTTCAGATATTTAATATCGTACTCGTAAAATATTTATTGTAGGGAAAATTCCATGTTTATATAATCCGTTTTAAGACAGTTTTTTTGAATTACACCACAATATTTACATAAACTTAACTTAAGCTATCCATAGGGGAGAGATAAGGACAAAACGGTCTCGGGGGACTATGATAACGATAAATCTCAGAAAAATAACTTATGAGATAAATCGGGAGGCAGACATGAACAAGAAATTATTAAGTCTAACTAGTGTGTTAATTGTTGCGGTAATGTTGCTATCAGCCTGTAGCGGGGTTACAGCAGCACTATCCAAGGCAGCCAATCAATTTAATGTAGCACAGGCAGCACCACAATCAACGGGGACGACTCCATCAACCAGTGCGAGCACAGCATCGACTAGTTCATCCTCAACTAACACCACAAATACTACAGCTCCAGCAGCGATAACGGGAGGTTCTGACCTTCTGACAGCTTATGAGAGTACGCTGGAATCAATTTATGCAATGGTCAGTCCACAGGTAGTCAATATCATGGTGTTGACACCAGCGACCAACAGTAATCTCCAAAACTTCCCAGGTTTCAACACCAATCCACAGTCACAGACACCCCAATACTCATCAGCATTGGGTTCAGGCTTTATCTGGGATACAAAGGGTGATATCGTCACCAACAACCATGTGGTTGATGGTGCTACGAAAATCGAAGTGACCTTCTCTGATGGCACAACTGTTCCAGCAACTATTGTTGGTCAGGATCCATATAGCGATCTGGCGGTCATCAAAGTAGATGTCTCTGCAGATAAGCTTGTACCGGTCACTATGGCTGATTCAACCCAGCTGAAGGTGGGTGAAATTGCGATCGCCATTGGTAACCCCTATGGATTTGAAGGATCCATGACCGTGGGAACCGTTTCAGGGCTTGGGCGTGACCTACCGACCAGTCAGGTCGATCAAGCAAGTGGCGCTTCATATTCCATTCCTGACGTCATCCAGACCGATGCAGCTGTCAATCCAGGCAATTCAGGCGGTGTGCTGGTCAATGATCAGGGTCAGGTAATCGGTGTCACTTCAGCCCTAGAATCATCCAGTGGATCAAGCTCGGGTATCGGTTTTGCTATCCCAGCAGAAATCGTCTCGAATGTCATCCCATCCTTGATTTCGTCTGGCAAGTATGACCATCCATATCTGGGCATCAGCGGTACCGATATGACCCCTGATATTGCTCAGGCAATGAAACTCCCAACTACCACCCGCGGTGCTCTCGTAGAGCAGGTTTCAGCTGGTGGACCAGCAGCCAATGCGGGACTGCAGGGTAGCAATACTACTGTGACCATCAACGGTGTTCAGGGTACGGTCGGTGGAGATATTATCACGGCTATCGATGGGCAGACCATCAACAGCATGTCAGATATCATCGCCTACCTGGCTATCCACACCCAGGTCGGGCAAACAGTAACCCTGATGATCATGCGTGGTGGTCAGACCCAAACTGTCCAGGTGACATTGGGCAGCAGGCCGACTCAGTAAACAACATGGTTTGCTCCCTTCCACCTCCCCCTTTACTTGTAGAAAATGGGGGAGGTGGGGAGGGGGTAAGAAAGTTGTAAGCATATGTTCAACCATCGTGGAGTGCGCATCTTTATTTACCTGCTGTTCCTGGCAGTTTTTCTAAGTGCTGGATTTGCAGGTGGCGTTTTGGCGGATCACTACCTGATAACAACCACCATTGCCTCTGCCAAGACACAAACTCAATCTAACGGGCTAGATCTGGTTAACCAGGCTTACCAGATCATCCAACAAAATTATGTAGATCGAAGCGCCGTGCAACAGACTCAGCTCGAGTATGGTGCGATCAGTGGGATGGTTGATGCGTTAGGGGATACAGGGCACAGCCGCTTTTTAACCCCGCAGATGGTCCAGGAAGAAAATAACTTCACCAAGGGGTCATATGAAGGTATCGGTGCAGAAGTTGCAGTAAATAATAATGGTCAGCCGGTGATCGTAGCTCCCATCGATGGCTCTCCAGCACAGGCAGCCGGGGTGAAGCCTGGTGACATCATGTTGAAAGTGGATGGTGTCGATTTGACAGGATTGAGCCTCAGCGATGTGGTCAGCAAAGTCATCGGACCCGCCGGGACGCAGGTGACCCTCACCCTACAGGATCCTGGAAGTGGGGCAATCAGGGATGTGACCATCACGAGGGCGAAGATTACCATACAGAATGTCACCTGGATTATGCTGCCCGGCACAACGATCGCCGATGTACGGATTGCAGCATTCAGCCAGGGTGTTACGAAAGATTTAAAAACCGCACTGCAGCAAATCCAAGCACAAGGCGCCACCAGCATTATATTGGACCTGCGGAACGATCCAGGTGGTTTGTTGGATGAAGCAATCGGCGTGACCAGTCAATTTTTGGGTAGCGGGAACGTATTATTGGTCAAGAATGCCCAGGGGCAGGAAAAGGCAATTCCGGTTGAGTCAGGCGGATTGGCTTTGAATACCCCCATGGTTATACTGGTGAACCAGGGTACTGCCAGTGCCGCAGAGATTGTCGCTGGGGCACTACAGGATGCTCACCGGGGAACCCTGATCGGTCAGACAACATTCGGGACTGGCACAGTGCTCAACGGTTTTTCGCTCTCGGATGGCTCTCAGATATTATTGGCCACTGAAGAATGGCTCACACCCATTGGGCGTGTGATCTGGCATAAAGGGATTGCCCCAGACGTTAGTGTTAGTTTGGCAAATACTGTTACTCCTTTCGTGCCTGAGGCTGGGCGTGCAATGACCGCATCTCAGTTGCAAAGTAGTCAGGATGCACAGTTGTTAAAAGCGATCGATGAACTTTCACAGGGGGCCAGAAAAAGTTGAAAGAGGTAAGTAAAACGGTTTGGTTGGTTTGCCCTCCCTGGAAGTCCTCTCCTCCCTTCCGGGGAGGGTGTGTTTAAAGACTTCTCAAATTTCCGCAATACCCATTAAAATACACCGGAAACTACCATTCCTTATCCTTGGGGATTTTTGAGGTACGTCTCTCTTCGTCCTGGTTTACGGCCCACCGGGGACCCACCACAAAATCACAGTACCATCATAGGAGCTGGATGCCAACAACTCTCCAGAGGGCGAAAAAGCCAGGTCTGTCACATAATCCCCATGGCCATAAAGAATTTTCAAGTGGGCGCCATCCGCGGCGCGCCACAGGCGCACCGTGTGATCGTAGGAACCGGTAGCCAGGGTATCACCATCTTTCGAGAAGGCAACCCGCATGACGCCCGCCATCTCAAGCTGGTATAACCGCTCGCCATCCGCAGCGCGCCAAAGCTCCACCATCCCAAGATCCATGCCGTCTTCATTTTTTGACACGGAGGCCAGGGTTTGCCCATCGGGAGAAAAAACCACTTGCGAGAATTCATGGGTCCATTCGAGGCCTTTTATCGAGAGCAAGCGCTCAGCTTCCGGCACTTTCCAGAGCTGAATGACGGTGTCCGGATACCCGAAAATTGCCGCCAGGATCTTGCCATCCGGCGAAAATGCCAGGTCCAGCACCTCTCCCTGGTAACCTTCCAGCTCACGGAAGAGCTTCTCCTCCCCCAGGTCCCAGAGTTGAAGGTGCCCTTCCAGGTACCCAATTGCCAGCATCTTCCCATCCGGCGAAAAGGAAACACTGGCAGGGAGGTAAGGCGGTATTTCTTTCCTCAGAACGCTTTCCAGGCTCGTCAATCGCGCCCCATCTTTCACGCGCCAAAAGCTGCCCTGCGCCCACAGCAGCTGTCCATCCGGACTAAATGAAACTTTAGCACCGCCATACCCTTGATTGTATGGATCTTCGATCACCTTTTCCAACTGGGCATCTTCAGTCCTCCACAAGCGGGTAGTTAAATGCGGGTTGCTGCTGCACGCTGCCAGGGTCTTCCCATCTGGCGAGAAGGCAACGCCATCCACACTGGTATCATATCCATCGAATGTCGCCACTTGAGAAACGGTATTGGGATCAAAAACGTGAATGCTATCGGCCGTCCAGATCAGCAAGGTCCCTTCGTTTGGCGCGTAGGTGAGCTCGAGCGGAGCTTGTATGTCTACCATGGTGCTTTTTCCATCCGGGAGCTGCCATATCTCAGCTTGTGGCGCGCCCAGGCTGTCGGCCGGCCCATCTCCCACAATTGCCAGTGAGCGCCCATTTGGTGCAAATTGCAGGCTGGAAACGGATATAAAGCTGCTCTCCAGGGTCTGCAAGAATTTCTCACTGGAAACATCATACAGCCTGATTTGATCTCGGTCGAGCAGCGCCAGGGTCTGCCCATCTGTCGAAAACGCAGCGGATTTTCCGCTGAATGCCTGTAATACCCGGCTTCTTACTAAATCGACCAGGCGCACCGCGCCGGCATTCTCGATTGCCAGGATCCCGTCGGGCGAAAAGGTCGCTCGCTCCCCTTCCCACTGTTTCAAGAGGCTCCCATCCTCGGTGTTGTAGGTGTAAATGAGACGATCATCAGTGATGGCCAACGGCATGGTGGCGAGCACACTCCCATCCGGCGAAAATTCCAGCGCTGATCCCTGGAATGAAAAGTGCTCTCCGCCATCTGTAACGCTCCACAGCTGCACATTGCCGGGATAAAGGCTCACCGCCAGGCTTTGCCCATCGGGTGAAAAGGCCAGGTCCATCAATGACGTGTCCCACCCTAACGGTTTTTCCCACACGACTGTCTCCTGTTCGAGATCCAAGAGGTAGATGCTTTGATGCATGTTCTCTTCCTGGAGGTCGCCGTTCGGAGAGAAGGCAACCGCCCGCAGGCTGGTGGCCAGGTAGTGGCGATCAGCAGACAAAACTACTAGGTGTGGAGAAGCTGGCACGCCTGTGAACCCCTCTTCAGGGGAAGGGATGATCTCGGTAAGCTTGCGTAGCGTTCGCGCCTCGTAAAGGTCGACGCCACGTGTGGTGGGGATGACCAGCAGTTCACCATCCTTCGAGTAGAATGGCGCCCCATCGACCATCCCCTGCCCCAACTGCTTAAGTTGAGCTACCTGAGCCGCATTCTGCGGAGTGATTCCTCCGATAGCTGCCTGTGTGGGGACCGGTGTGGCTATGGGTGTGAGCGTAGCAGGAGCTGCCTTTGAAGGAATTGGGGAGGCGGTGCTGGTAGGCGTGTGCACTGCTGTGGGTCCTAACGGTCGCACAGGCTGCGGACTGCAACCGACGAACACCACCAAAATTGAGAGCATTATGAGAATCCGAAAAATGGTTTTCATCGGAGCTTCCTTTTTTTTAGCTATAGGCTTCACACACCTGTAGTGTCACCGTCGAAGTTTTATGGCTGGAACTGATAATCATAAATGAAATTCACCATGCCTTTGTACTCACCTTCAGACAGGGTAACCGCCGTGCTGATTACATCCCAGGCAACCGCCGGGTATATCCGCACGCCACGCTGCAGGGTCGATAAGTTGGGCTCAGCTTGGACCTGAGCTTACGGCGTTTCAGTAGGGGGTGGGCAATCTGTGCACAGGTTGGTATCTGGACGGAAGTTAAAGGACTGGATTACCATGTTAAACAGCGCCTCAGCCTGTGCGGTCACATCAGATGAGCCCTGCACCGGGATGAAGGTCAGGTGATATAGACGGTCGCCATGCAAGACTACCACCTGGCGGTTAATGTCCTCTCCGGTGAGACCATCCAGACTGATGGCCTGCTCTTGATCTATTACCAGAGGCACGCGCTTTACCTCCAAACCAGGGACGGTGTAATCTGCAACGAGCTGATCTGCGACTTGCTCGACGGTCCGCCCGCCTGCCGGTTCGACATGGATGATTAACTTAGGATCTTCCGGGTTCAATACGGACCGTTTCACCAACATGATATCCATTTCGCTTTCAAGAGCGATATCGTACCCAACCGGGTACTGCAAGCAATATCCCTGGGCAAAGTTCATCAAGAGCTGCGTCTCTTCAGAATTTCGGAAGCAGATGGCGTCAATTTTATTCGTCGCCTCAGTTTTGGTGACAACTTCAGTATCTTTATTGGTCGCCTCGGCTTGGGTGACAACTGCAGTACCCACCGGATCAGCCAGAGCCGAGGTGTTGGGCACTTGTTCTGACCTGGCTGCCTGAGCGCAGGCAGACAACGTCAGCATCACAATAAAAAGAATGGTATGTCTGATCTTCATTTAATTCTCCTCTTACTATTAATCTAAATTTTGGACGAATGAGTTCTCATCCATCTATCACCTTATAATTGCCGGCCTTGAGGACATGCATGAATATCAATTATCCAATCGTTGGTTTGTATGCCTCAGCCTATACTATAAGACGAGTTATGTCCCCTTTTGTTCCATGTTTATTTGAGTGTTAATGAGTTTGTTGAACATTATGATAAACCCCGCACAATGTTTAAAATGGCGACATGAAAAAACAATATGTACAACATAAACCCGTGCGTCCGGAAACCCTCGAAACCTTTTCTGCAACCCGAGGGCATCTCGTAGCCCCATAGACTGATTAGGCGTACCTGTAAATTGTTCACCGGGACGTAAAGCCGGAATGCAACCTGCCGGCTGACCAGCACACCTTCTTTCTTGGCTAGGATTTCCAGGCGCGTTTTAAGGCCCACCGGCAGGTTCAGGCTGACCGCTTCGCCAGGCGTTTTTGTGCTCGCTCTCGTTCCGTGCGGGTCGCCTTTCCTTTTTTGCTATGCGGTGCCCATCGGGCACAGTTCGGGAACTTTGGGAACAGTTGGGGAACAAATATCCTGAAATATACTGGCAAATTAGCGACTAAATAGACGTACTGGACGGCTATTTTTGCCTATTTCGGCTGCCTGAATCTCCCTTCCGGGGAGGGTGCTATTAATCGAATAATCATCTTCATGGAATTTGCATGATCTGATAATCATGATATTATCCAGAAAGAGCATGTGATTGAGGGTTTTTAAGACACAGAAGATAGCCACTTATGGTATAAAATTTGTTCAGTATGGCGAAAAACAAACCTTCTCCCGTAGAAATGACCAGTACCGAAAAGTCAGCCGCGCTTATACTCTCTGGCAAGAGTAAAAAGCGTGGTCTGGCACGCATGTTGCCTTTCATGGGTCCGGCATTCGTCGCGAGTGTGGCTTATATGGATCCGGGGAACTTTGCCACAAATATCCAGGGGGGTGCTCAATTTGGTTATACCCTGTTATGGGTGGTGGTTGCCACCAACCTGATGGCAATGTTGATCCAAACCCTATCCGCCAAGCTGGGAATTGCCAGCGGTAAGAATCTGGCTGAGCTTTGCCATGATAACTTCCCGCGCCCAATGGTAATTGGAATGTGGGTATTGATGGAAATTGTCGCTATGGCGACGGATCTGGCAGAATTCTTAGGTGCTGCGCTCGGTTTTTATCTCCTCTTCGGCATCCCCCTATGGATTGCAGGTTTCCTCACAGCCATCATCACGTTTGTTATCCTGGGTCTAGAACGTTACGGCTTTAGACCCCTAGAAGCGGTCATCACCGCAATGATCGGGGTAATCTCGATCAGTTACCTAATCGAAACCATCCTGGGTCACCCCGATTGGGGTCAGGTGGTGTACCATGCATTTGTGCCCCAATTTTCTGGTTCTGAGAGCGTATTGCTGGCTGCAGGCATCCTGGGAGCGACGGTCATGCCACACGTGATCTTCCTCCATTCCGCCCTGACCCAAAAACGGATCGTGGTCCGCACCCCTGCCAAGCTGCGCCTATTATTTAAATTTGAGCTGGCGGATGTTGTCATCGCCATGGGGGTCGCGGGTTTGATCAATGCAGCCATGCTGATGATGGCTGCCTCGACATTTTTCCGCTCAGGCTTGACCAGTGTGGGTACCATCCAGGAAGCTCATCAGACCCTTCAACCCCTGCTGGGTAAAGCTTCTGGTGTGTTCTTTGCCATAGCCCTTTTGGCATCCGGTTTGTCATCTTCTTCGGTTGGGACCATGGCTGGGCAGATAATCATGCAGGGCTTCCTTCAATGGCATGTCCCGGTATGGATTAGACGGATCGCAACCATGTTACCTGCTCTGGTGGTCATCTTGATCGGTTTGGATCCCACTCGCACGCTGGTCATTAGCCAGGTGGTGCTAAGCTTTGGGTTACCCTTTGCGGTCATCCCGCTGATCATTTTTACCTCCCGGCGCAAAGTGATGAAAACCTTGGTCAACAAGGGTTTCACCACTCTGATCGCCAGCCTGGTGGCTGTGTTGATCGTATGCTTGAATATTTATTTACTCGTGCAGATATTTACAGGAAAATGAAATGACGCTCAAAAATATCCTTGTCCCATTGGATGGCTCAAAACTATCAGAGACGGTATTACCTTTGGCAGCCTTACTTGCTCTTCAGAATCAAGCCAAGCTCATCTTGTTTCATGTCATCGAGCAAAATCCGCCCGATACAGTGCATGGTGAACATCACCTGACCGACAAACAGGAAGCATCAGATTATCTGGATCAGGTACACCAATCACTTCCAACGGAGGTAATTGTGGACAAGCACGTCCATACAAGTGCTGAAAAGAGCGTTGCCGACAGCATCGTAGAACATAGTAAGGATCTTGGGGTGGACTTAATTGTGATGTGTGCTCATGGGCAAAGTGGCCTTGAGAAGCGTATCTTCGGTAATATTGCTCAGGATGTGCTCACGATGGGTGATGTGCCGGTGCTGCTGCTCTCTCCAGAGAAAGAGCTACGGGCAGAGTCGTGCAACTGTCAGTGCATTCTAGTTCCCCTGGATGGTGACCCTGATCACGAAGCAGGTTTGGATATGGCAATTGAGCTTTCACAAGCCTGCCATGCTCGTTTGCATCTGGTGATGGTAATCCATGAATTATCCACATTACCAGGCGAACAGGCAGCGGCAGCTGTCCTCCTGCCCACCGCCACATCTGCATTGCTGGAGATGGACTGCGAAGAGGGAGAGCTGTACCTTGCAGGGTTGATGGGAAAACTGCTCGACAAACACATCCCGGTCACTGGTGAGGTACAACGGGGTGACCCAGCCAAGCAGATCATACGCGCTGCCAAAGAATTTCAAGCCGATATGATCGTATTGGGCACGCACAGCAAGACCGCCATGGACGCTTTCTGGTCGGGGAGTGTGACGCCAAAAATCGCCACACAAACCCATTTACCCCTATTACTGGTGCCAGTGCACGAAAGCTAGCTTATCATCGAAAACTATCTTTCATGTGGGGATGCTAGCTATAATAAGGGAATAACTTTGGGTCACCGGGTTAAGAAATCGTTCCCAACCCCAGATAGAGGTGAATGATGAGCGACCCACAACGAGTCTCGACTTCAGTTTCATCTTCAATGAAATCAAAGATGAGATCGAAATACTGGACCCAGAGCTCTGATCAGTTATGGCAAGAGCTGCAAAGCTCTCCACAGGGGCTTTCGGAAACGGAAGTAAGTCAGCGCCTGGAAAAGTATGGCCCAAACGTGCTCCGCGCCAAGCGAGAACTCACCCCGCTGGGGCTTTTCCTCAACCAGTTCAAGAGCCCGATCGTTCTCATCTTGATCTTTGCCACGCTGATGTCCGCCTTCCTGCAGGATTGGACCGATGCGATCATTATTTTATTCATCGTTTTCGGCAGCGCCATCCTGAGCTTTGTCCAAGAGAACAATGCCCATAATGCGGCTGACAAGCTGCGTTCCCAGGTGACCCTCAAAACAACGGTGTTGCGGGATGGGCAATCACAATCGATTCCCACAGAGCAGGTCGTGCCAGGGGATTTGGTCGTATTATCGGCAGGCAGCCTGATCCCTGCTGATGGTGTGCTGATTGAAGCCAAGGACTTCTTTGTCAACCAATCGGTGTTGACGGGGGAAACCTTCCCAGTCGAAAAGCAGCCCGGAGTTGTGCCAGAAAATGCTGGCCTGGTGGATCGCACCAATATGGTGTTTAGGGGTACCAGCGTGCCCAGTGGCAGCGCCAAGGCATTGATCGTGCAGACCGGGCTTGCAACGGCATTTGGTCAGATTGCAGCACGCTTGAACCTGCGTCCACCGGAGACCGAATTCGAGCGAGGTATTCGCCAGTTAGGTTATCTGCTCACCGAGTTCATGCTGGTGCTGGTCATAGCTATATTTGCGTTGAACGTGTACTTCAAGAAACCAGTGCTGGACAGCCTGCTGTTCTCAGTGGCATTGGCGGTTGGACTGACCCCTCAGTTACTCCCGGCGATCATCAATATCAACCTTTCGAAGGGTTCGCAAGTTATGGCGAAGCTGGGGGTGATCGTCCGCAGGCTAGAAGCACTGGAAAATTTTGGCAGCATGGATGTTTTATGCACCGATAAAACCGGCACGCTGACGGTAGGGGTGGTCAAACTGGATAGTGCCACGGATGCCCAAGGTCAATCCTCCGATGTCTTGTTCCGTGATGCCTACTTGAACGCGCACTTCCAAACCGGCATGGCAAACCCGTTGGATGACGCGATCCTTGCCAGGCAGACCCTGGATGTATCCGTGATCAAAAAGGTGGACGAGATCCCGTATGATTTTGTACGTAAACGCCTAACCGTGGTCATACAGGAGAATAGGGAGGTTCGCATGCTCACCAAAGGTGCATTTGAGAGCGTCCTTGGGGTGTGTACCCATGCTCAGATCGGAGATTCGACAACTGCCCTGACCGGTGAGTTAACTGCCCAGATCCACCAGCGCTACCAGGATTGGAGTGAACAGGGTTACCGTGTGCTCGGTGTTGCGGTAAAGCAGGTGGACCCAAAGGCAAGAGTCTTCAAGCGCGAAGACGAAGCGGATATGATCTTTTCAGGGTTCCTGCTCTTCCTAGACCCGCCCAAGCCAGGAATCCTTAAAACCATACAGGATTTGGAGCACCTGGGTGTGCAGCTCAAGATCATTACTGGAGATAACCACTTGGTTGCCCGGCACACAGCCCAGGAAGTGGGTTTGGAGGTGACTGGTCTCGTAACCGGCTCACAATTGAATGACATGAACGAGGCTTCGCTGATCCATGTGGTTGATCATAACAACATTTATACAGAAGTTGACCCAGCACAAAAGGATCGCATCATCCTGGCGTTGAAAAAAGCCGGACGAGTGGTCGGGTACATGGGGGATGGGATCAACGATGCACCCTCCTTGCACAGTGCGGATGTCGGCATCTCAGTAGAGAATGCAGTAGATGTGGCTAAGGAAGCCGCTGACTTTGTGCTGCTCAAAACAGACCTGGAGGTATTACGGCAGGGGATCCTCCAGGGCAGAAGGACCTTCGCCAATTCCCTCAAGTACGTTTTTATGGCCACCAGCGCCAATTTCGGCAATATGTTCAGCGTAGCTGGTGCCTCCTTGTTCCTGAACTTCCTGCCCATGCTCCCCAAGCAAATCCTGCTGATCAACTTCCTGACTGATCTACCCGAAATGACTATCGCGGGAGATAATGTGGATGATGTATTTATCCAACAACCACACCGCCTGAATGTGGGCTTCATCCGGCGTTTTATGCTCGTGTTTGGTCCGCTTAGCTCGGTGTTTGATCTACTCACCTTCGGGGTATTGTTGTGGCTACTGCATGCCGATCAGGCTTTGTTCCATACGGGCTGGTTCATCGAATCGGTGCTCTCAGCCGGGGTGGTGGTATTCGCAGTACGTACCCGCTTGCCATTCCTGCGTAGCCATCCTAGCCGGGCCATGATGCTGGTCACTCTGATTGTAGGTGTGGTCGCTTTACTGTTACCTTACTCGCCTCTGGCCAATATTCTCGGGTTCAAGCCGCTTGGCTTGCAAGCCTTGGGTTTGATTGCGGGGATTATTATCTTGTATTTCATCTCAGCAGAGATGGTCAAGCGCTGGTTCTACCGTCACTTCAATGTGTAATGGGATGGTAAATACAAACGACAGGAGGATCTTCTTATGGTTACTGAATTAACCGCAGAAAAAGCCTATAAAGTGTGTGGATCGGATAACCTCGGCTGCGATTCCAGCCAGGAATTGACCGCCCTTGAGACGATTGTGGGACAGGATCGAGCCATTCGTGCCATGCAGTTTGGTCTGGGCATCAAGGAAAAAGGATTCAACATTTATGTTTCTGGTATGCCAGGCACTGGACGCACTACTGCTGTCCGCAGGTACTTGGAGGAGATAGCGGCTTCCAAATCCGTACCTAGCGATTGGTGTTATGTGAATAATTTTCTGGATCCCTACCATCCCAACGCACTCAGCTTACCCGCTGGTCGGGCAATCGAACTGCAAAAAGGCATGGAAAATCTGACTAAGCTCGTCTTTCAGGAAGTGCGCAACGTATTTGAGAGCGAAGAATATGCCAAGCATAAGGAAGAAACGCTAAATAAGTTCCAACAACAAAAGCAGGAAATCCTGGAAAAAGTCAACCAGGAGGCGATTGGGGAAGGATTTGTATTGCAACCCACACCCATGGGTGTGATAACGGTACCCACACATAACGGTAAGCCGATGAATGAGGAGGATTTCCTGAAGCTACCTCAAAAAGATAAAGAGCAATTGGTACAAAGGCAGCAAAAGGTGCAGAATGCTCTGGAAGCTTCCATCCGACAGACCCGCAGCCTGGATAAGGATGCCCGCGATGCACTGGATAAGGTTGACCGTGAAGTGGCACTCTATGCCTTACGTAATTGGAATGAAGATATGAAGGAGAAGTTTCAGGATCTTCCGGAAGTCTTGGTTTATATTGATGCGGTGCAGACAGACCTGCTCGACCAGGTGGAGCTTTTTAAAACCGATGGTCAGGAAGAAACACCTACTCTTCCTTTTGCATCACCACCGAAAGGTATACCTGTGAAGAAGTACGCCGTCAACATCCTGGTGGACAATTCGAAGCTAAAAGGTGCGCCTGTGATTGTCGAGACGAACCCTACCCATGATAACCTGTTCGGTCGGATCGAGCAGGAGGCTCGCTACGGTGCCTTGGTGACGGATTTCACCCTGGTTAGGGGTGGATCGCTGCACCGTGCCAATGGGGGTTACCTGGTGTTACCCGTTGAGGATGTATTGCGTAGTCCGTTTGCCTGGGAGGATTTAAGCCATGCACTCTCCAATGCGAAAATCGATATTGAAGACGCCACAGAGAAGTACGGATTTTCCACCAAAAGCCTCAAACCTGAACCGGTTCCCCTGGATATCAAGGTGATATTAATCGGACGTCCTGACATATTCGAGTTATTACTGACATATGAGGCTCATTTCCATGAGTTGTTCAAGGTGAAAGCTGAGTTCGATACCTCCATGTCACGCAACCCTGAACATACGCGTGAATATGCTGGTTTTGCTACCATGCTATGCAACACCGAGAACCTTAAACATCTGGATGGTTCCGGTCTATCCAGATTAGTGGAGCATGGCTCGCGACTTGCGGAAGATCAGGAGAAGCTATCTACCCGTTTTGGTGAAATTTCCGACGTGATTCGTGAAGCTAACTATTACGCTGGGCTAGATGGAGTAGAATTGATCACCTCACAGCATATCCGTAAGGCGATTGAGGAACGCTACTATCGCTCGAACCTGATCCAGGAACGTCTGCAGGAAATGATCGAGCGTGGGGTGATCAAGATTGACATCCAGGGTAAAAAAGTGGGGCAGATCAACGGTCTCTCAGTATTGGGGTTGGGAGATATAAGCTTTGGGCAGCCCAATCGTATCACGGTCAGCCTGAGCCTTGGTAGAGAAGGCGTGGTCAACATCGAGCGCGAAGCCAAGCTAAGTGGTCCCATCCACACCAAAGGCGTGTTGATCCTATCAGGCTTCCTTTCCAACCGCTACGCCCAGGATAAGCCATTGAGCCTCTCCGCTCGTCTGGTCTTTGAGCAAAGTTATGGTGGCATCGAAGGGGATAGTGCTTCCAGTACTGAGCTGTATGCTATCCTATCAGCACTTTCTGGTTTACCGGTCAGCCAGGCGATTGCTGTGACCGGTTCGGTCAACCAGAATGGAGAAGTCCAAGCAATTGGAGGCGCCAACGAGAAGATCGAGGGTTATTTCGAGATCTGTAAAGCAGCCGGCTTGATTGGAGAGCAGGGGGTGGTCCTCCCGGAAAGCAACGTGGAAAACCTGATGTTGAAGGAAAGCGTTGTTGAGGCCATCCGCCAGGGTAAATTCCACCTTTGGCCGGTGCGAACCATCGACGAAGGTATTGAGGTGCTCACCGGGGTAAAAGCAGGTGAACGCCAGTCGGATGGTAGCTTCGAGGCGGATAGTGTCAATGCCCGGGTGGATCAACGTTTGCGCGAGATGGCTGAAACTTTACAGCGGTTTGGTAAAGAGGAAGGTCATAAGGCAACGGAAGCCAATAACACAAATGATGCAGGATAACCCTGGTAGCTTGCTTAAGCTTATCCAACAGCATTTGAGCTGGTACCCTCTGATGGAGCCCCGTGATATCTATAAGCTCCTTTTCCAGGGTGTAATGGGCTCTGAACACATGATACCAACCAGGCAGGAATTTATCCGTCGCATGTATTCGGAATTCGAGAGACTGCAGCCAGATCAGCACCAGCGTGTGCTGGAACCTGTGCGGTCAGATCAGCTACTATTTCGGTTGAATTTGCGTGCATACAAATCTCAACCGGTAAGCATAGACCAGCTTTTTACTGCATTGCTCGAATCCGCTCGGTTAATTTCAGGATGTACAACCGAGTTGCAAACGGTATGGGGAGTTTTTGTCCAATTATGTGAACAAGGGCATATCAGTAAATTCAATATCTCCACAATACAAAGATTCACTCACTGGCTGGAGCAGATGAAATTCCCTGCGGTCCACCATTCAGAGATCTATCGCCGAGAGTACCAGCCAGCATACAGGTTGATTTCAGCTAAATTCATCCCTGATTTGGGGTTGGCTGATGCAATCTGAGTTCAACCAGATCAACGGACGGCTCACCTTCAGCCATCCCGATATGCCAGCGACCACGATCCAAGGCGGGATTGCCTGGGTTCGCTATCGCCTGGGCAGCGGCGGGTTACACCAGGCAACTCTTAGCGGGCAGGGCAGCTCCATCCAGGTGGAACCTGTTTCGGATGTCCATGGAAATGCCACCCAGCGGGTTATCCGCTGCCCTGTCAACCCCGATGGGATTGAGCTGACCTACCACATCAAGGCTTATGAGCAGCGCCCGTTCCTGCTGCTCCAGCTTTCCTTGAGTAACCTGAGTCCAGAGCCGATATACGTAGTGGAGTGTTGCTTATTTCAGTCAACTCCTTCTACAGGCGGGTGGGTACAGATCAACGCACCTGCCAGCGGTCTGGGCATTTTCAAGGTTGGCTGGCATGGATGGGATTACACTGGTCTCCGCACCCCGAGCGACCGAAATACCAATTCATGGGTGGATCGTTTGACCAGCCTATCCTACTCAAACCCGACGACACCAAAATTACACGCTCGGGGTGAATTTTGGAGTGAAGGCTGGGCAGTGTTGGTGGGTGATGATGCCGCAGTGGTGACGGGGTTTATCTCCACTGCTCACCAGTTTGGTCAGGTGTATGCCTGCATCCATCCGGGTGAAGAAGCCCTTAGCCTTGTCGCTCAAATGGATGGTATCCGGTTGGATCCTGGTGAAATTCGTGCATCGGAATGGGGGTACCTACAATTCGTCCCTTTGCCTAATCCTGAGCCTGAAGCTGAGTATGTGGAAGCCGTCGCTCGGCAGATGCACGCCCGCGTGCCCGCCTCTCCGCCACCCCCGATGTGGACCCACTGGTACCATTTCTACCATGATATTACCGAGCAGCTCTTCCTCCAGAATCTCGAAGTGTTGGCAGACATGCGCCAGGTTGTTCCATATCAGGTGGTTGAATTGGATGATGGTTATCAATCAGCCTGGGGGGATTGGACCAGCACGAATAGCAAATTCCCGCGGGGGCTTCATTGGCTGGCTGAAGAGATCACAAGTAAAAACCTTACCCCTGGCGTGTGGTTGGCACCCTTTGTGGTTCAACGCAAATCCCAGATTGCCACCGACCACCCCGACTGGCTGGTGAAGGATCAGCATAGGAAACCCGCCAACGCTGGATTAGTATACAACATGTTCATCCAGGCGCTGGATCTGACCCACCCGGCTGTAATTGAGCATCTTATCAAGCTTATGGATACCCTTACTCATCAATGGGGTTTTGGGATGCTCAAGGTGGATTTCATCAACGCGGCTGCTTTGCCTGGCAGGCGCAATAACCCAAAACTAACCCGGGCTGAGGCCTTGAGACTAGGGTTGGAGACCATCCGGCAGGGCGCGGGAGAAGAGACTTTCCTGCTCACCTCCGGCTGCCCCTTTGGTCCAGCCATTGGCGTGTTGGATGGCATGCGTATCGGTCCGGATACAGCCCCAAGTTGGGAGCCGTATTTTCATTGGCTGCCATGGGCGAGCCCGTTGATTAAGAAAAATCATTCCATGCCATCCCTTCGTAATGCCTTGCGGAATACGCTTAATCTTAGCAGCCTGCACCAGCGGTGGTGGTGGAACGATCCCGATTGCCTGCTGGTGCGTGATACAGACATCCGGTTGAAGGGAACACCGGACTCGTTCCGGTTGAAGGGAACACCGGACTCGTTCCGGTTGAAGGGAACACCGGACTCGTTCCGGTTGACTGAACCAGAGGTACAGAGTGCAGTCACTTTAGTTGGGTTAAGTGGTGGCATGCTGGTCTCGAGTGATGACATGACTGAACTGAAACCTGAGAGGTTGAATTGGGTCAGCTTGCTCGTGCCCAATCTAGGTCTGCGGGGTTTGCCGCTCGATAAGCTCGAGCATGAAATGCCCTCCTTGTACCGAGTAAACCTGCATGGCGCCGAACAGGAATGGCAGTCGGTGGCGTTATTCAATTGGACAGAACACCTAGCTGATTGCCTATTGCGTTTCAATGTGCTGGGATATAAGCCAGGAACAGCTTTGAATGTCTTCGATTTCTGGACGAAGAAATACCAGCGAACTAAAGATCCTGAAATGGTGTTTGCGGGTGTCCCACCGCATGGCTGCAAGCTGCTGCGGGTATGTGAGGTTGGATCTACTCCACAGCTGGTGGGGGATACATTACATATCAGCCAGGGAGCCGAGATCTCTACTTTATTCCTGGGGCAAGGGAAAATGGTGATCGAGACAGTGGACATGAACCGGCGAGTGGAGGGAGAACTGTGGCTCAGCCTACCCAAAGCGCCAAAGATGGCCACCTGCAATGGAGAACATGTGGTGATTGAAGATAAGGGGTAGGGGGTGATTGCGCTGTATGTGGGATTCATTGGTAAAGGGAGGGTCGAGGTGATTTTGTAGGGGGAATGCATATTCGTTTGGAAAAAAGAACGAAAAGGAACGAATTCATTTCACCACAATGGTGCGAAAAAATTTGAGCAAGTAGAACGACTTCCGGCATAAAGGGTTTATCGAAAATTTTCTTCTGTAGCCGGGATCGTTGATCCCGGTCTTTCTGTAATCCTATCGAAACATCGTGAGATAAATCCAATTTGCCAAAGATAATGTGCGGTGTTAGCACGCTCTAATTTACATAGACACATAAAATATTGCTATAAAGTCGCAGCGACGCTGTACCCTCAGCTGAAAAAGGGGGGTGAAAAACAGGGTGGGGATTGAATTGAACAAAAAATTCAATACCATTCAATTAATCTTCTCTAGAATACTAGTTAAACGAGACAGTCATGTGATCGGTTTTTATTGTAGTATTGGAGGTAAAGTTTGGACATGGAATATTGATTGCTAAATAGATGGTGGGAGGTGAAATGCAACTTCACTGCGCCGATGATGAATATCGATGAAGATCAATCGATATACGAGTGCATTTATCGATACAGGAAATCACTGATCGATATAGGAATGCCCTCTAATGTAATTACTCACCCATCCCCCCTTTATCCCCCCTTCCCAAACAAATTTTGGGAAGGGGGGAAAGAGGCTGGAAAACAGGGATCCGCAGGGAAAACCACCTGCGGATCCCTGTTTTCCGATACTCTTCAATCAAATTTATGCAGGTGAGATGAAAATTATGGGTTGGTG
>Ga0153916_10000260_pt1 | contig 34527 bp, 31 predicted proteins | sample Opewatmetagenome_FD_109642 | JGI IMG/M metagenome (GOLD analysis project Ga0153916, IMG submission 109642) | Freshwater wetland microbial communities from Ohio, USA - Open water 3 Core 3 Depth 4 metaG | ecosystem: Environmental > Aquatic > Freshwater > Wetlands | place: USA: Ohio, Lake Erie...
ATTATATCGTCGAATACCTGGTCTTTAAATACCGAAAAGCGTAACCTGTCGTAGGGGTGAGGAATAAACACCAAACCTTTCGAAGCTTTTATCCGGGCTATCGTTTCCTTCATGGACAATTTGCTGGGTATCTCCTGATTGAGGAAAAACCCGATGACCTCGCCTTCTGAAGTCAGTATTTCCTCGCCGGGAATAATAGTAAAGGGAGCTATTTCCTTCATCTTCAGGGATCCGGCTAGCGTGTTGTGGTCGGCTATGCCGAGACAGTTTATGCCGACTTCGAGGCAGCGTGCAATTATCTCCTCGAGCGACATTGTGCAATCCATGGAATATTCAGTATGAATATGAAGGTCAGCTTTAATCAAAGATTCAGCTTACTCTTTCCAGATATTCTCCGGTGCGGGTATCAACCTTAATGACATCGCCAGTGTTTATGAAGAATGGGACTTTAATTGTGATTCCTGTTTCCATCGTAGCCGGTTTGCTGCCCGACGAGGCGGTATCGCCTTTGAAGCCGGGACCTGTCTCTGTTACCTTAAGCTCCACCGCAACGGGTAATTGTATTCCTACCGGTTTATCTTTATGCGTCAGCATTTCCAGGTTTGCCCCTTCTTTCAAATAGTTCAGAGTATCACCCAGCATCGATTTATCAAGCGGTATCTGCTCGAAGGTCTTAGAATCCATGAAATGATAAAGGTGGCCTTCATTATAAAGATATTGCACCGGACGGCGCTCGAGGAAAGCCCTGGTGAATGTTTCGCTGGCTTGGAAGGAGCGCTCAGTGGTATGGCCGGCACGGACATCGCGTAGCTTTAGACGAACCTGCGCTGAACCACGTCCCATCTTAATATGCTGGTAGTCGAGAACCTGGTATAACTGTCCGTCCAACTCGATGGTTATACCTCTTTTTAATTCTCCGGCATCAATCATGGGATAGTCAACCTCCTAAGAAATGTTTGCCTTTTTATCGGCTTGGGTCAGGCTTTTTATCTTACCGTTCTCCATGATAACTGTATCTTCAATTCTGACGCCGCCCCAGCCAGTTAAATATATTCCGGGCTCAATCGTAAAGACCATGCCGTCAACCAAGATTTCCGGAGAATTTGGTCCAAGCCTTGGCGATTCATGCGTCTCCAAGCCGACGCCGTGTCCCAGACCGTGACCAAAATCATCTCCGTGCCTTGCTTGCTCAATAACTGTCCTGGCTAACCGGTCTGCCTGGTCGCCGTTCATACCGGCTGCGATGGTAGCCATGGCTGTTAATTGTGCACCCAAAACAATATCATAAATTTTATAAAAAGTCTTGTTGCTGTCACCTATGATGAAAGTGCGGGTAAGGTCGGAGCAGTAGCCATTAACTCTTGCTCCTAAATCAATCACTACCGGCACATTTTTGATGAGCGGTTGTTCCGAAGGCTTGGCGTGAGGCAAGGCTGCATTGGGACCGGAAGCCACAATGATGTCGAAAGGGACGGCTTGACTGCCTTTCTCGCGGAGGAACTTTTCTAGTCCCCAGGCTACTTCCTTTTCGGTCATACCAGGGCGAAGAATCGACTTAGCATGGTCAAAAGCATCATCTGCCAGCTCTACTGCTTCCTTTATGAATTTTATCTCCCCAGGTTCTTTTACAGCGCGAATCGACTCCACCAGGCCGGAGATCGGGATAAGCTCAAGCAGGTAGCCGCCATTGTTTATGGTTTTACAAAGCTTATCGTAGGTAGCAAAAGGAATTTGGTCGGCTTCAAAGCCTGCTTTTTTAAATCTAGAATCTGAAAGTAATCTAGGCAGCCAGCTGTCTATATCGCCTTTAATGTGAATAGCATCGAAATCCGGCGCTTCTTTCTTGGCCTGCTCAATGTAACGGAAGTCAACGGCTAGGGAAGCGATATGGTCCGAAATTATCAGCCAGCACGCAGAACCAGTAAAACCAGAAAGATACCTCCGGTTTTCCGGCTGAGAAACTACAAGTACGTCCAATCCTTTTTGAGCTATACTATGACGTAGTTTTTGCAGCCGGCTCAATGTTATTTTTCTACCTTCAGCTGACCGACTAGAATTTGTAGTGCCTTAAGGTATCCTTGCCAGCCCGAACCGCTGATTTGCCTTTTGGCAACGGGAGCTATTACCGATTTAGCCCGCCATTTTTCGCGTGCGTGTATATTGGATATGTGAATTTCGATAACTGGCAAATCGCTATCAACCAAAGCATCACTTAAGGAAAGACCGTAGTGAGTGAGCGCTCCCGGATTTATGATTATGCCGCTAGCTTGCGGAGAATTCTTCTGGATGAAGTCGATCAGCGCTCCCTCACTATTGGACTGAAAGCTAACCACATCCATCCCCAGAATTTTGGCCTCCTTTTTTACAAGGTTTTCAATCTCCGACAAAGTTTTATTGCCATAAATGCTTTTATCTCGCTTGCCTAAGAGGTTAAGGTTTGGTCCGTTGATAAGCAAGATTTTCATGCTGCCGCCCCCATTTTCTCTGATATATCTAGTTTATCTTTGTATTCGCAGGCCGTACATTTAACCCAACCATCCCGGTATATAATTAGCATTTTGCCACACTCAGGGCAGGGCTTTGGAATAGGTCGGCGGTTAACGGCAAACTGACACTGTGGGAAGCCACTGCAACCATAGAAAATTCGCTTCTTTTTAGTCGTCCTCTCTACAATTTCTTTACCGCATTTCGGGCAAGGTACGCCGGTTTTAACTATGTAGGGCATAGTCTTCTTGCATTCTGGATATCCACTGCAGGCTAGGAACTTACCGAAGCGTCCCGTCTTTAAAACCATAGGTTTGCCACACTCAGGGCAGACTTCATTAGTAGGCTTGGTAATCCTCACTTTTTCTATCTTGGTAGATGCCTGGTTAAGCATTTCTTCAAAAGGGGTGTAGAAATCCCGGAGAACGGAAACCCAGCCCCTCTCTCCAAGAGCAATTTCATCTAGCTCTTCCTCAAGCTGAGCCGTAAAATCCAGGTCAACTATTTCTGGGAAGTGTTGGGTTAAGAGGTCGCTAACGATGAAGCCTATCTCATCAGGGCAAAGCCTTCCATTTTCTTTATAGATATAGCCTCTTCCCTGGATAGTGGATAGAATGGGTGCATAGGTGCTGGGTCGTCCGATTCCCTTTTGTTCCAGCGCTTTTATCAAGGTGGCCTCGTTATAACGAAGCGGTGGCTGAGTAAAACACTGTGCCGGAAAGAGGTCAAACAAAACTAAACTGTCGTCCTCTCTCAATGCTGGCAGGACAACCGCCTTTTCTTCCTCTGGCTCCTCATCTTTGCCCTCGCTGTAAATAGTAATAAAGCCGGGGAACTTTATAACTGAACTACTTGCCTTTAATAGATAATTTTTGTGCGGTTCTGAACATTTGGCGTCTATTTCCACTGTCGTAGAATCCATCAAGGCTGCTGCCATCTGACTGGCTACCATTCGCTTCCAAATAAGGTCGTATAGTTTTAACTGTTCCGATTTCAGGTAAGTGCGAATCTGGTCAGGCTCTCGATGAACTCTGGTTGGTCGAATAGCTTCATGTGCTTCCTGTGCCCACTTACTTTTTTTAATGAAATGACGTGGATTCGGAGGTATGAAGCGTCCACCATATTTGCCGACAATATAATCTCTAGTCTCAGCTATGGCACTGGCGGCTACATGTGTCGAATCAGTGCGCATGTAGGTAATCAAGCCTACAGAGCCCTCCTCACCTAAGGGAATTCCTTCATAAAGCTGCTGAGCGATAAGCATAGTACGTTGCGCAGTAAATCGCAGCTTACGCCAGGCTTCTTGTTGCAATGTGCTGGTGATGAATGGCGGCGCCGGTTGGCGTGCCACTTCTTTTATCGTTACTTTTTTAACGGCATAGTCAGCCGCCTCAAGCTCGTTCTGGATGCCCTCGGCTTCCTGCTGGTTGGATATGGTAATCTTTGTGCCGTCAGCCAGGCTTACCAGCAAAGCTCTGAAGTGATCTTTTGGCGCGGCTGGCAAGCTCTTTGCCAGTTCAGCCTCGATCGTCCAGTACTCTACAGCAACGAAATTTTGTATCTCGCGCTCGCGGTCGACGATTATTCTTAACGCTGCGGATTGGACTCTGCCGGCGGATAGCCCTCTCTGAACCTTGCGCCACAACAGAGGGCTCAGTTTATAACCGACCAATCTGTCCAGCAGACGTCGTGCCTGTTGGGCGTCAACCAGGTTCATATCAATAGAGCGCGGGTGGCGAAAAGCCTTTTCCACGGCTTCCTTGGTTATCTCATGAAAGACGACGCGGTGAATAGGTGTCTTATCGTTATCTAATTTGGCGGCTGCAATCAGATGCCAGGAAATTGCCTCTCCTTCTCGGTCGGGGTCAGTTGCCAGAAAGACCTCGGAGGCAACGGCAGCGGACTTCTTCAGCTCAGTGATTACTGGTTTTCTCTGTCTTATGATGATATACCTGGGAGCAAAATCATTGTCAACGTCTATGCCTAACTCGCTCTTGGGCAGGTCGCGTACGTGCCCTAGAGTCGCCTTAATGTCGTAGTCTTTGCCCAAAATACGACCAATAGTCCTGGCCTTCGCTGGTGATTCGACAACAACAAGCTTCGCTGCCATATTTATCCTGCCGTCTGGTACTCCTCTTTCATCTCTCTGACCAGCACATAGTTCATACCGCCAACCTGTTTTACCATTCCTTTGAGCTCCATCATAGTTAGCACGCTGCTGACTAAAGACGCTGTCAAGCCGCTGTGGCGACAGATGTCGTCTATATGAGTCGGCTCACGGCTCAACTGTTTTAATAATAATGATTCAGTTTCATCAACCGGCTGAAGCTCCTTCATTTCCAATTGCTGCGCCATGATAGTTAAATTGAGCTCTTCTAGAATATCGATGTAATTTGTGACCAGTTTAGCGCCTTCCTGAATGAGATGGTTCGTGCCTTTGCTGGTGGGTGATAGAATGCTACCCGGTACAGCAAAGACCTCCCGGTTTTGCTCCAACGCCTGATTGGCTGTTATTAAGGCTCCGCTGCTCTCACCGGCCTCGATAACCAGAACCCCCAGGCTAAGGCCGCTCATGATGCGGTTGCGCCTGGGAAAGTTGTCGGCTTTAGGCTTGGTGCCCAGAGGATATTCGCTTATCAAGGCGCCGTGCTCCATAATATCCCTTGCCAGTTTGGCATTTTCCGCTGGATAGACGATATCCAGCCCGCAAGCAAAGACGGCTATGGTCCGGGCGCTGGCTTCCAGGGCGGCACGATGCGCCACAGAGTCAATTCCCCTAGCCAGTCCACTGACGATGGTAATTCCGTTTCTGGCCAGATCAGTAACAATCTCTTCAGTTACCTGACGTCCGTAGACTGTAGCCCGCCGGGTGCCGACTACGGCCAGGCAACATTCATCTTCTGCCAACATGTTGCCTCGGATATAAAGCACGGGTGGATAATCGTATATCTCTTTTAGTCTCTGTGGGTAGGCGGGAGAATCAAAGGTAAACACTTTTATTTTATATTTCTTGAGGTTGTCCATTTCTTCATCGGGAACGATTCTTGTCCTTAGGTTGACGATGTTTTCCACAGTTTTAGAGTCGAGTCCGGATTTTTTCAGGTCGCTGGCTGAGGCTTTCCAGGCATGTTCAAGCGTGGCGAAATGCTCGAGCAGCTGCGAGGTTTTCACTCGGCCAATGCCAGGTATCTTGGAAAAGCCCACCCAATATTTCAGTTCGTTATCATTCACCATATGAATTAAAACATTGTAGCATAGGCAGGAAAGCCAAACAAAGAAGTGGAAATTGAAGAAAAATGTTTACGGTGGCGGAGAGGGTGGGATTCGAACCCACGGTCGCCAGAGGCGACACGCGCTCTCCAGGCGCGCCTGTTAGACCACTCCAGCACCTCTCCAAGGTCTGGCGGAGAGGGTGGGATTCGAACCCACGAGGCTCATCGCCCACCGCTTTTCGAGAGCGGCTCCATCAACCACTCGGACACCTCTCCACGCCGGTAACATTATACAATGCCTGAGTCATGAGGCAAAGGTCTATAATAAGGCATCGTGACTACAGGCAAATTGTGTTTACAATAAAAAACAGGCTATGATATGATTTTGTTTTGCCCATCGGGTGCAAACGGTGATGAAACTGAACCAGAACTGGCATAATTTAGAGATATCGGACGTTTATACCTCTCTGGATTCAGAGCGTGAAGGCCTAAGTCAGGGAGAGGCTCAGCGCCGTCTGGCCCAATTTGGCCCTAACGAACTGGCCGAGAAAAAGAAAATTTCCCCCTGGATAATTTTTCTTGAGCAGTTTAAGAATTTCCTCATTATAATCCTGCTGATAGCTGCAGCCCTGTCGGCTATTATGGGCGAAGTAGCCGATGCCATTGTTATTTTCGTCATTGTCTTGTTTGCTGCCGGCTTGAGTTTTATTCAAGAATACAGGGCTGAGCGAGCCATGGAAGCCCTGAAAAGGATGGCCGCACCTTTGGCATCGGTTCTTAGAGAAAACAAGGAAATAGAAATATACGCCACGGAACTGGTACCCGGAGACATAATCCTGCTCCGGACCGGCGACAAAATACCGGCAGATGCCCGACTTATCGAAGCTGTCAACTTAAAAATAGATGAAGCCTCATTGACTGGTGAATCGGTCTCTGTAGAAAAAACAAGAGAGAGATTAGTCGGAGAGGCGAGCATTGCGGACAGGAACAATATGGTCTTTACGGGAACAGCAGCCGTCTATGGTAGGGGAATGGCAGTAGTTACTGCCACCGGCATGGCCACGGAGTTCGGCAAGATTGCGACCATGTTGCAGGAAGTTGAGAAGGAGCGTACACCACTGCAGGTAAATCTCGACCAGTTAGGAAAGTGGATTGCCATCGGTGCCTTGGCTCTCTGTTTCATACTGGCTGGAATTGGTGTTCTACGGGGACATGAAATTCTTGAAATGTTGATCTGGGGAGTGAGCCTGGCCGTGGCGGCTGTCCCCGAAGCCTTGCCGGCTGTGGTCACCATCTCGTTGGCTCTGGGCGTTCAGCGGATGGTACGGCGCCATGCGCTTATCAGAAAATTACCGGCAGTAGAAACACTTGGTTCAACGACTTTTATCTGTTCAGACAAGACCGGCACGCTTACCGAAGACAAGATGACAATACGCCGCGTCTTTGTGGACGGTACACTGATGGATGTCACTGGTGTCGGATATGAACCTAAAGGTGAGTTTATTATCAAAGGCAAAGTCCATAATCCCGAAGGTGATGATGCATTGCGTAGACTGCTCCAGATCGGAAGCCTGTGCAATGATACCACTCTTGGTTCAACCAATGGTGTTTGGTCAATCAAAGGTGACCCCACAGAGGGCGCTCTAGTAGTAACGGCGGCTAAAGCCGGCTTATGGCAAGATGAACTTCAAATTCAATTTCCCCGCATCAGCGAAATTCCTTTTTCCTCCGAAACGAAGAGAATGACGACTACCCATCAAACAAGCCAGGGAAAAATTGCCTATTCTAAGGGAGCGCCTGAGGTAATTTTAGGTTCCTGCAACCGCATTGTCAGTAGCCTAGGAGAAAAGACATTAAGTATCGAAGATAGAAAGACAATTATGTCTACGGCTCAAGGGATGGCTGAGGATGCTCTCCGCGTCCTCGGGCTGGCATATAAACAGCTTGAGGATATGACTGTTACTGACGAGGACACAGAAAAAGATATGGTTTTTGTCGGCCTGGTTGGAATGATGGACCCACCTCGAGAAGAAGTCAAACAGGCAGTAAAGACATGTGACCAGGCCGGTATAAAATCGGTAATGATAACCGGAGACCATAAGTTGACCGCCGTAGCTGTCGCCAGAGAGTTGGGTATACTTAAAAAAGGCCTCGCCTCAACCGGTGCTGATATAGATAAGCTAGGCGATGAGGAATTTGAAGCACTGGTGGAGAAAATAGAAGTTTATGCGCGGGTGTCTCCAGCGCACAAACTGCGTGTCGTCGAGGCGCTAACTAAGAGGGGGCACGTAGTCGCTATGACAGGGGATGGAGTGAACGACGCGCCGGCGCTGAAGAAGGCTGACATAGGCGTGGCTATGGGCATTACCGGTACCGATGTTACCAAAGAAGCGGCTGATATGGTGCTGACCGATGACAATTTCGCTTCCATCGTGGCTGCAGTTGAGGAAGGCAGAGGTATCTTCAACAACATCAAGAAGTATCTGGTCTATCTCCTGTCCTGTAATTTGGGAGAGATACTTCTTATGGCTATAGTGATTTTGTTTGGCCCGCTTTTCGGTTTACCCGCCGGGACCATACCCTTAGTTGCTATTCAACTCCTATATGTAAACTTGGCTACCGACGGCCTGCCGGCTATAGCCTTGTCTGTTGACCCGCCCGACCTCGACGTCATGAAGCAAAAGCCGCGTCCCCGCAAGCAGACAATATTTTCGACGAAGGTGCTCAGTTATCTGGCAGGCACAGGAGTCTGGACAGCCGTGGTGACTTTAGGAGTATTTCTATGGGCTGTAGACTCAGGCAAGGATTTCCTCGAAGCTCAGAGTATGTGCTTCGTCACCTTAATACTGATTGAATTCTTCAATGCTTTTAACTGCCGGTCATTAGAACGCTCATTGTTTAAGATTGGGCCACTGTCCAATAGGTGGTTACTGTTGGCAATAGTCTGGGAGTGCATAATGTTAGGTCTGATTGTCTATCTTCCTATTCTACAGGGCCCGTTTAATACCCATGCTTTAACTTTAACAGATTGGATAATAGCCATACTTTCAGCCTCTACTATCTTCATAGGTGCCGAAATCTACAAGTCGATTATTTCCAGGACACGTACTAAAGACCGATTTTTATAGGCCGGTAAGTAGTTACAATAATTACACTCGAAATAAGTTTGCTTAATCTCACAATAATGTATACAATATGACAAACCCGCCCCTGTAGCTCAGGGGATAGAGCACCGGCCTCCGGAGCCGGGTGCGAGGGTTCAAGTCCCTCCAGGGGCGCGCTTCTAAGGAATTCAGGTTTGAAAGAAAGAAAAGATATAATTGAAATTCGTTGGCATGGTAGGGGTGGTCAAGGAGCGGTAACATCGGCTGAACTGCTGGCGCTGGCGGCTATAGAAGAAGGAAAATTTGCACAGGCGTTTCCAAGCTTCGGTCCTGAAAGAAGAGGGGCGCCGGTGCTTGTTTTTAATCGTGTAAGCGAAAAGAGACCCATACGGGCTCGTTTCTCGGTTATCAATCCCGATATTGTTGTAATACTAGATCCGGGTCTGCTTTCTATAGCTGATGTCACCTCGGGACTCACGGACGGTGGCACTGTAATCATAAATACCCCCAAAGCAACAGTTGACATAAAGTCAGACTTACAGGGTCCTTGGAAAATGGCTGCCGTCAATGCCACTGCTATTGCCAGAGAGATACTCGGTGTCCCCATTGTGAATACTACGATGTTAGGCGCGGTAGTCAAGGCTACTGGACTAATAAAGTTGGAATCACTTGAAGAGCCCATAAAAGAACGATTCGGGGCTAGAGCCAAGGCAAATATGGAAGCCTGCCGTAGAGCTTTCGAGGAGACCGTGGTAGCTGAAGCTGAGGCTACTGCTAAAAAGAAGCAGCGGGCAATAACTGTAGAAGTATTGCCTTCGTGGAAAGACCTGTTGCCAGGCTCCGTCATTGTCGAGCCGGGGAATGCCAAGAAATTTCGGACTGGAGATTGGAAGTCAGCGCATCCGGTATGGAACAACCAGAGATGCATCAAATGCGGCATTTGTTACCTTTTTTGTCCTGAAGGGTGTATCAGAGAGAAAGAAGACGGTTATTTCGAAGCCAATTTATATTATTGCAAGGGATGCGGCATTTGTGTCCGCGAGTGCTGGACTGAGGCCATAGCTATGGTGGAGGAAGAATAAACATGGCGACGAAACGTATAGGAATGGAAGGCTCCCTGGCCCTGGCGGAAGCAGTAAAGCTGGCCAGGGTTGAAGCTGTAGCCGCCTATCCTATTACACCTCAAACCCATATCGTCGAACGGCTTGCCGACTTTGTGGCAAACGGCGAGATTGACGCTGAATACATACCCGTAGAGTCGGAACATTCGGCAATGAGTGCCTGTTTGGGGACTTCGGCCACAGGTGCCAGGACGTTTACTGCCACCGCCAGTCAGGGGCTGGAATTGATGCACGAGGTACTGTTTGTAGCCTCAGGAATGCGGTTGCCCATAGTAATGGCGGTGGCGAACCGTGCACTATCAGCACCCTTAAGTATCTGGACTGACCATTCCGATGTAATGGCAGCTCGTGACTGCGGCTGGATTCAAATATTTGCCGAAAACGGACAGCAAGCGTTTGATTTGACTTTATGTGCCTTTCGTATTGCTGAAGACCCAAGTATTTTAATGCCGACAATGGTCCATCTTGACGGATTTTATGTTTCCCATACCATCGAGCCTGTTCAATTTCTGGAGAAAGAGGTTGTTGATAAATTCCTTCCTGAATATCATTACCCATATCAGCTTAACCCGGATAAACCTGTGACCTTAGGCGCCTTCGGCCCGCCTTTCATTTACACTGAAGCCAAAAAAGCACATGAGGTCGCCTTGGAAGGCTCCAAGAAGGTGATTCTGCAGGTATTGAAAGAGTTCGGTAAGATTTCAGGACGGCATTATTCCGTCGTAGAGAGTTATAAGACGGAGGAGGCTGAGGTTCTGCTACTGTGTATGGGCAGCTTCAGTGAAACCGCCATGATGACCATAGACAAGATGCAGGCGGAGGGACATAAGGTGGGACTGGTGAGGCCTCGGCTATGGCGTCCGTTTCCATTTGGTGAATTTCGAAAGGCCGTAAGCAAGGCGAAAGTTATTATCGTCCTTGACCGTGCTCTGTCACCGGGCAGTTTGCCGCCAGTCTCTTCCGAAATCCAGGCAGCTCTTTACCCGCTAAAGGCTAGACCCAAGGTTGTCAGCTATGTAGGCACGCTGGGCGGCAGGGAGATTACAACACAGGGTTTCGAGGAACTCATACTTCGAGGGATAGACAAGGCCAATAGCGGCAAAATCGATGAGTTCGAGATGATAGGAGTCAGGGAATAGTGGAAAATCTGGCTATATATGTTCCACGTCTAACAACTACTAAGGAATATTTCGCACCGGGCCACCGGGCATGTATGGGCTGCGGTGAAGCTTTAGCTGTCAGGCTGGTGTGCAAGGCACTGGGCAGAAATGTCATTATTGCCAATGCTACCGGCTGTATGGAAATCGTTTCATCGCAACTGCCGTCTACTTCGTGGGAAGTGCCTTGGATTCATACCTTGTTTGAGAATACGGCTGCGGTAGCCTCCGGGATAGAGGCTGCCATAAAAGTCCTTAGCCGTAAGGGGAAATATACCAGGAAGACAAAAGTAGTGGCTATGGGCGGCGACGGCGGCACCGCTGATATCGGCTTCCAGGCTCTTTCAGGAGCCCTGGAAAGGGGTCATAACTTTATATATATCTGTTTCGACAATGAGGCTTATCAGAATACCGGAAATCAGCGCTCAAGCGCAACTCCTTTTGGTGCTTCCACTACAACCTCACCATCGGGTAAAGTCAGCATTGGACAGACTACGTGGAAGAAAAACATGCCGGCCATTGCCGCAGCCCACGATATACCTTATGTGGCTACGGCCTGCCACAGTTATCCCTTTGACCTGATGACTAAGATTACCAAAGCTGTGGCTGTAGAAGGCCCTTCATACATTCATGTACTGTCGGTATGTCCCACTGGTTGGCGGTTGGCTTCCGACTTAACCATCAGGGCAGGGCGTCTGGCTGTGCAAACCGGAATTTTCCCGCTCTACGAAATTGAGAACGGCAAATATACACTCAATTTTGATTTTCCGCAATTGCGTCCGGTAGAGGAATACTTCAAGCTACAGGGCAGATTCCGTCACCTTAACCAAGAAACAATTGCTCAAATACAGAAAAGGGTGACCAAGAAATACGCCGAACTTAAAGATAAAGTCTCAGGTAATAAGTGCTGACTATGGATGAAAAAGTAACGGCAATAATTAAAAAATATGATAGCGACAGGGGACAACTGGTATCTATACTTCAAGATATCCAGACTGAATACTATTACCTTCCAGAAGAGGCGTTGATTCAGGTAAGCGAGACCATGGGCATTCCGGCAAGCCGGATTTTCGACGTAGCCACTTTTTTCAAGGCTTTTAGCCTACAACCAAGGGGAAAACATTTAATTAATGTTTGTCTGGGTACTGCCTGCCATGTCCGCGGTGGCAGCAGGGTGCTGGAAACTGTGGAACGCTGTTTGTCTATCAAGCGAGGGGAAACCACCAAAGACCGCAAATTCACGCTAGAGACGGTTAATTGTATGGGCTGTTGTGCTGTCGGCCCGGCTGTAAAAATCGACGGCGATTACTACGGGCACATGAGCACCGATAAGGTTAACGGCTTACTGGAAAAATTTTAATAATTGCAGAAGGAAAATGCCGAACAAGCTACGCTCAAAAGAGGACCTAGAGGCTCTTAGAAGAGAGCTAATAAAAGAGAGAAAATCGGACAGACCGCTGATTGCTGTTTGTAACGGCACGGCTTGTCGTCCTTACGGTTGTCTTCAATTGACGGAAGCCATTAAGCAAGAACTATCGAAACGGGGACTCGAGAAAAAAGTAGAGCTAAGAATCACCGGTTGTCACGGGCTGTGCGAGAAAGGGCCGATTGTGATTATTCAACCGGGCGATATGTTCTACCAGCAGGTAAAGTTGGAAGACGTGCCTGAGATATTAAGTGAAACGGTGATTAAAGGCACGGTTATTGACAGGCTGCTTCATACCGATCCGGTTACCGATAAGAAAGTCGTGCATAGAGATGAAATTCCGTTCTATCGGAAACAAGAGCGGAATGTTCTGGGCAATAACGTTGAAATAAATCCTACGAAAATAGAGGATTATATTGCCATCGGTGGATACGCAGCTCTAGCAAAAGCCATACTGGGGATGAAGCCTGAACAAATAATTGAAGAGATTAAGAGTTCCGGGTTGAGGGGACGAGGCGGGGCCGGCTTTGCCACCGGAGCAAAATGGGAATCATGCCGTCACGCACCCGGGGACATAAAATACGTAATAGTGAATGCTGACGAAGGTGATCCGGGGGCCTATGCCAATGAAGGGCTTCTGTCAGGAAATCCCCACAGCGTGCTCGAAGGCCTGATCATCGGGGCATATGCCATTGGCTCACAGCAGGGATATGTTTACGTCCGCAATGAATATCCCCTGGCCCTGGCCAATATGACTATTGCGCTCAATCAGGCAGAGCAATTTGGACTTCTCGGGAAAAATATTCTAGGCTCAGGATTTGATTTTAGCGTACGTATAAATAGGGGCGGAGGAGCCTTCGTATGTGGCGAGTCCACAGCCTTGATGGCGTCTCTTGAGGGCAAGGTTGGAGAGCCTAGAGCAAAATATGTACATACCGTGGAGAAAGGACTCTGGAATCGACCCAGCGACTTGAACAACGTCGAAACCTGGGCTAACGTACCGTTGATAATCAATAAAGGAGCTGATTGGTATCGAATTCTGGGCACAGAGGGCAGCAAGGGGACAAAGATTTTTTCTTTGGTAGGCAAGATCAATAATACCGGGCTGGTTGAAGTGCCTATGGGGATTACACTTCGAGAAATTATCTACGACATCGGAGGCGGAATACGGGACGGGAAGAAATTCAAGGCCGTTCAGACGGGCGGACCTTCGGGTGGATGTCTGCCGGAGAGCCTGCTTAATCTCCCCGTAGACTTTGATGAATTGTCTAAGGCTGGTTCCATGATGGGTTCAGGCGGCATGATTGTCATGGATGAGACCACCTGCATGGTAGACATAGCCAAGTATTTTCTTACCTTTCTGGAGGAGGAGTCATGTGGTAAATGCCTGCCCTGTCGCGAGGGAATAAAGAGGATGCGGCAGGTGTTTGATGAAATAACTGAGGGCAGGGGTAGCGATAAAAACATTGAATTTTTGGAGCAACTTTCAGCTACTTTGGTTGACAGTTCACTGTGCGGCCTGGGTCAGACGGCGCCTAATCCTGTCCTGACCACAATTCGTTATTTCAGGGACGAGTATGAGGCTCATATAAAAGATAAGAGGTGCCCGGCCGGTGTCTGCAAGACATTAATCCACTACTACATAATTGAGGAAAAATGCCCGGGATGTGGCATTTGTGTTAAGGAATGCCCGCAGGAAGCTATAACATTCGTGGGCAAGAAGAAACCGGTGGTTATGGATGAGGCTAAGTGTATCAAGTGTGGCGTCTGCAGCGATGTCTGCAAGATGGGTGCTATAGGTAAGAGGTAAGATGGTAACTTTCAAAATCGATGGCCGAGAATTTAAAGCTGAAGAAAGCCAGACAATACTACAGGTAGCCAAGGAAAATGGTATTGACATACCTACGCTATGCCACCACGAAGCTATCGAGCCCTACGGCGCCTGCAGGCTGTGCATTGTGGAAGTGGCCAAGGGACGGCGCAATAGAATAGTAACTTCTTGCCTGTATCCCGTTGAGGAGGGCCTTGACGTTAAAACAAACTCGCCGAGGGTCATGAGCAATCGTAAGATGCTCGTGGAATTGCTATTGGCGCGGTGTTCAAAGAATAAGGTAATCAATGAATTAGCCTTGCAGATGGGCATTAAGCAGTCTGTCATCAGGCCTGAGTACCTGGAGGAAGAAGACTGTATGGTTTGCGGTTTGTGCGTAAGGACCTGCGAGCAAGTTGTCGGCGTCAGCGCTATCAGCCTGGTCAATCGAGGTATAACCAAAGAGCCGGCATCGCCATTTCTGGAATCGGCTAGAGATTGTATAGGCTGCGGCTCTTGTTATTATGTATGTCCCACCGGCGCCATAAAGATGGAAGATAAGAACGGCACCAGATTCATCTATAACTGGAAGGTAGAATTCAAGCTCAAGAAGTGTAAAATCTGCGGCAACTACTGGGCACCGGAAAAGCAATTAGAATACATTAGAAAAAAGTGGAATCTGCCTGAAGATTTCTTCGATATTTGTCCCACCTGCAAATAATTCTTTCATAGACCGATCAAGATTCCTTGACTACATCAAATTGGTTCACTATACTCTTTGACTGCGGGGTGTAGCGCAGCGGCTAGCGCGCATGGTTTGGGACCATGAGGTCGGAGGTTCAAATCCTCTCACCCCGACCATAAATTTCGATCCATTATTTTCGAGGCCTACTTTCGGAAGGAAAACTTATGTATCGAAAATCATGGCGTGTATGGACCATTGAAGCCGTATCTACTGGCAGAAGGGGCACTTTACAGAAGAGCCTATTACCGTTGCTTTAACGTGGATCCTACCGTGGCGGCTACAAGTGAGCTGATAGTAGGCTCGAACTACTTTAGCGCCCGTATCCTCTAAAGCCGTCGTAGTCGGGAAAAACCCCATATTGTCAAAAGTCTCTCTCTTTCCATTGACAATGTATGAGGCACCACATTTGGGACACTTGGTGGCATCTGGTAAAGCAATGCAACCACATCTGGAACATTGTATTGTGTCTTTCACTACCTGCATCATTTGTAACAAACCTCCTCCCTTTGGGCAACGACATCAAACTGCGATTTAGTAATGATACTATTTGTTATCGTGCTTTAAAGCTTTACTCGCAGACACGGCCCAGATACCAGGAATTTGACACCGTGTCGCGGAAAATATCGTAAAGGCCTTTGCTCGTCTTAACTCTAAAGTAGTTCTTCAAAATATCCTGTCCAAATGCCTGTTCTGATACCTGCCATTGCTGATATATTCTGGTTACACGTTCGGCCTTACCATTTCTGCTAAGGGTCAGTGGCGTGCCCTCGATATTAGCGGTTACCCTTAGTTCCTCTGGTTTTTCAAGCAGTTTAGCCATTTCAAACCTCCATAATTAGTTTACGTTGCGTTTTATTCTCGATTCATAGTTTCCTGATGACACCAATAACTTTTCCCTGGACTTCAACATTTTGGGGATTTACATAAAGCGGCTTCATACTGGTATTAGAGGGCTGCAGGCGAATTGTCTCCTTCTCTCGAAAGAGCCTCTTTAGAGTCACTTCCTGTTTATCTTTTAACCAGACAGCAACCATGTCACCATCGTCAGCGGTCTCTGCCGCCTCCATTAAGACAATATCACCGTCGTCAATTAGCGCGTCTACCATGGAAAGGCCTTTTACCTTCAGGGCATAAACTTCCTTATTGGGGATAAGTTCCTCAGTCAGTTCCAATGCCTCCGCAGCCTCTTTTTGCCATGTATCTGAATCCGGTACAGGGATAGGCTCGCCTGCAGCGATATAGCCTAAAAGCGGCACTCTAATCGTAGCCTTCCTGTCAAGCAATTGAATGCTTCTAAAGACATCAGGGTCGCGATGTATGTGACCTTCTCTTTCCAGTATGTTCAGATGGTGCTGAACAACCGCGGTTGAGCTTATGTTGCAGCCTTTCAGTATATCTCTGACTGTAGGGGCGTACCCCCTATCGTCAATGAAATTGTGAATAAACTTAAATATCCGCTGTCTCGTTTCGCTTATGCCTGGCTTTCTCATCTACTATCCCTGTGTACTAAACACATGTTTTACAAACCTGCGTTTTACAAACCAATGTTCTACAAACAAGTGTACACAACTTTTCGTCGGTTGTCAAGACCCTTGGGGGTTATTTTCGTGTAAAAAATCGGAAATGGACTGCAGTTTGGCTAAAAAGGGCCTTCAGCCTTAAATGAATGGCAATGGAAGGGGAAATGGTCTCAAAACGAAAAACGGTTTCTACAGCTTTGCCAATTTAATCCCTTTATTGAAAGCCACCAAATTAGTCTCGATTTCCTTAGGAAATGTCTCACGCAATATGGGCTCTACCGACTTCTTGTCCAGTGGCAAGACACCGGAGCCTATTAGGGCACCAATGAGAATGGCGTTGGCAAACATATGGCTTCCCATTTTCTGAGCTTCCTCAGTGGCATTGATGAGCCATGTTTGGCATGACAACTCCTTTATTGTCTCAATAAGCTCATCTAATTCGGGGTATTGAGCATGGCCACCAGTGACATCGATGGAATATATAGGCCGTGGGTTAATTATAGTAATTACATTTGGATTGCCGTATTTCCCTAGCATTCGCAATGTCTCCACCGGCTCCATGCCCAGGATAATATCAGCACAACCCTCAGGAATGAATGGGCTGTACTGGGTATTTCCGGAGATTCTCATATGGCTCATGACCGGGCCGCCGCGTTGAGATGCTCCGTAGGTATCGCCGACGGTCACGAAGAAGCCATCCCTCACAAGTGCATTACCTATGATGAGAGATATCATAACGTTACCTTGTCCGCCGACACCGGTGATAATCAGGTTAAGCGGGTCTTTCGTCAACTGTTTTTTAGTCATGCTGCCTCCCTTATGATAGCTCCTTGCGGGCAGACATCCGCGCAAACTCCACATCCGGAACAGATAACCTCGTCTATCCTGGATTTGCCGGCTTTCTTATCCCATACCAGTCCGGGGCAGAGGAATATTCTGGTACAGAGCCTGTCGCAGCCACAAGCTTCCCCTATGCACTTATCAACATCGATATGCATTTTATATGGTGGGTTTTCCTTTTTGGCTCTGACCAGTTCGCACTGGCGCCGCATTATAGCCACCTTGGTGCCGCCGTCTTTAGCCATCATCTTCAGTAATGTATCAGTAGTGGCCTTCAAATCGAAGGGGTCGCAGATCTCGACGTGCGCACCTAAAGAGCGACATAGAGCTTCCATGCTGACAACTTTCGTCGGCTCTCCCATAGCGGTCATTCCAGTGCCCGGATGAGGTTGAAAGCCAGTCATAGCCGTGGCATTGTTGTCGAGGATGACAAGTGTAAATTTAGATTGATTATAAATACCGTTTATCAATGCTGGAATGGTGGCATGATAGAAGGTGGAATCACCAACTACAGCAATCACCGGCTGGTCAAAGCCAAACTGCCCCAGCTTGCCCAATCCATTGGCCACGCCAGCTCCACCACCCATGCAGTGCATTGTTCTGACCTGGAAGAAGCCGGCAGGCCCTAATGCCATTGAGTAGCATCCTATATCGCCCGTAACGAAACCATCACGGCCGTCTAACTTCAGCGCGTTCTTGATTGACCAGAACGTAGCACGGTGAGGACAGCCGGCACAAAAGGTCATGGTCCTTTCCGGTACGTTACTCTTGGCCGCAGCCTCAGCCTTTTTACTGTAGTCGACGTCTCGAGGCTGGTATTCCAGTCCTAAAATGGTGGATATCGCCTTGATTACCATATCCGGATTTATCTCTCCGAAGGCATTAATATGTCCTGAACGCTTGCCATAAAATGTAGGACGTGCCGCGTTTGGAGGTAAATTGCCAGCTAATTCCATGACGCTACGCTCAATGAAGGGATCGATTTCTTCCACAAATAAGACTTTGTTCGATTTGTTCACGTGCTCGCTGACAAACCTCTCAGGCAGCGGCCACAACGTCCCCAGTTTGAGAATACCTACTCTGTATCTTAATTTAAGCGCCTCTATAGCATCCTGTGAGTAGAGCCAGCAGCTACCGGAAGTTATAATCAGGAGATCCGGCTTATCAGGACCCAGATATCGATTAAATGGCGATGATTCGAATTTCTCCCGTGCCTTTTCCAGTTTCATATGTAACAAGAAATGCCGAAATGGACTAGGCATAGGTATGAAGGTAGTCGGCATTACGTTTTTCAGATCGTGTATCTGCTCGAAGTAGGCCACATGTTGTTTCGTTGGCAGCTCGCCTAGCTTTACATTACCACGAGCATGCGCAATACGAGTTACACTGCGTAATATACAGACAGTACCTAGTTCTTCAGCTAGGTCAAAGAGCCACCTTGTCATATCTTTGGCCTCTTGAAAGTCACCAGGCTCCACCAGCGGAATATCCAACCATTTCGCTATTGGCCGTGTATCCTGCTCATTGGAACTGGATATGGCGGACGGGTCATCGCAGCTTACCAGGGCCAGGCCTCCCTTGCCCGTACCAGTCATAACCAGGTTCGCCAGGAAATCAGAGACCACATTTATACCGTTCTGTTTCATGGCTGCTAAGGATCTAATGCCGGCAAAAGAAGCCCCGGCGGCAGCTTCCATGGCTACCATCTCATTTATGGACCATTCTGCGTAGATACCTATCTTCTTAGCTACCTGAGCCAAACTGCCCAGAATTTCCGATGAGGGCGTGCCTGGATAAGCAGCGGCAAATCCTATACCGGCTTCCAGTGCTCCCCGGGCAATAGCTTCATTGCCAATAAAGAGTTGGCTGGTTTCGGGTGCATCTATCTCAATATTTGCCATAGTGCTTGCCTCCTTATCCACGATGCGGGCTAGGCTAATAACTTCTTGGTCAATTGCGGCGACAGACCGAGATAAAGCAAGTTGTTTTTGTCACCGCTTCTTTTTACAATTTCGTTCAAGGCTCTCTTCTTCTTAAGCAGCGCCGCTTCCTTGAGATGCTCCAGGTTTGACGCAGGCAACTCATCAATTTGGAGCTTCCTTTTCTTTCTTGCAGTCTCTATCAGATCCGCACCGGCATCGGTGCGAACAATAACGGTATTCCATCCTTCCATGCCCTCGACTGAGCCAACCGAAACATCGGCAAACTCTGATGTCATATCCAAACAATATGCACAGGTAGGCATAGTGAACTTTCTGATTTGTTCCAGGGGGAACGAGCTTTTCCCCGACGCAGTATAGACATCGAACCTGTTCGCCGGCGGTGGCGGAATATCGAATTTTTTTACTTTACTCAGGTCGAGATTTGCCTTTAAGAATTGATGGAAATCAGGGGATAATGCCCAGGTGCAGAACAGCCCGATGACTAGTTTGACATTACCTATGTTAACTCTGTTCTGCGGTGGGTCTATTTTCATTTTCGCTATAGATAAAACCTGACATGGCATGGCGACAATTCCCAACTTGTTGATGTCGTCTTTCGTAATTTGGTTATATCTTCCCAATACGGGACATGCCATATAGCTGGAGCCGGCACATTGAAGCATGTCGCCAAGGTTTTGTGCTAGAAATGGTGCCGAAGCTTTGTCATCCGAAGTTTTGGTCAAGATGGCACCATGGATAAGCCCCTCAGTCATTGCCAAGGATAATAGCGTAGTTACTACGCCGCCGTACTGCGCCTTTTTTCTGATGATAGTATCCGTAGCTCTTGCTATGAACACGTCTTTTATGGTACCTGTCTCACTTTCTCCGTAGGGCATGCCAAATATTTTTTGGCTGATAGCATCCATATCTATGTAAGTACGCGGACAGTATTCATAGCATTGCGCTTCATCCGCTCTACTACAATTGTCGAGGAGAGTTATCCTACCTCTATAATAAGATAAATAAGGGCAATTACCGGTACAGGCGCCACATAAAGCACATAGCTTGCTGTCTATAACTTCACTAACCAGGTCCTTACAACCTTTATTGGCCATAGCTCTCTCCTTTAGAGATTGTCTTCTATGTCAAATTGTGAATGATAAATAGGCGATATCAGCGATATTTCGGTCAGGTGAACTGGCTATATCATCAGGCTGGGGAATTATAGCACAAGGATTTATGTTCTTAATAAAATGCTGCTGTTTGAGCGCTGAATAGCTGTTTAACGAGTTATACTAGGTCGCGCTGTTACTATTGGTCACTAGTTCGAAAAATGATGTGTTTCTGCCAATCGTCAGAAGTTTTCGGAAAGTCAGTCCGGAAATGAGCACCCCGGCTTTCCTCACGAAGAAGAGCAGCCTCGGCCATTAAGCGCGCATTCAGAACCATGTTATTGAGCTCGTAAGAAGGCCGGTCTGTAGGCTGGGACAATGAACTGTGCCAAGCCGCCAAAGTATCCGCTGCTTTGGACAGTCCCTCGCCGGAACGGACAATACCCACTTTATCCCACATGAGAGATTGCAGATTGACCAGATTGAGCCTTGATGCCGTTTTCAGCTTCTTGCGTTGCTCTAGATGGTAGCAATTGGTTTGACTGGTCACTTGGGTTTGGGTAGTCCTAGTCATTTTTTGGGTTCTTTCAATAATCCGTTTACTGAATACGACGACCTCGAGCAGCGAGTTTGAGGCCAATCGGTTAGCGCCGTGGACGCCGGTACAGGCAGTTTCACCAGCAGCAAATAAACCCGTAATATTAGTCTCACCCCATATATTTACCTTGACTCCACCCATGAAATAGTGCGCAGCTGGAGCTACAGGGATCAGACCTTTGCAAATGTCCAGGCCGTGATCGAGGCAGAAACGATAGATATTGGGAAAACGTGTAGTCACCTTGCGAGGGGGTATATGGGTTACATCCAGAAATACCCGATCGCTGCCGGTTTTTCGCATTTCATAAATTATACTTCTGGCAACCACATCTCTCGGTGCCAGCTCAGCTTCGGGGGTGTAATCCGGCATAAAACGATTGCCTTCCACATTGCGCAGTATGCCACCTTCACCTCGTACAGCCTCACTAATAAGAAAAGGGGAAACTCCGGGAAGACGCAGGGCTGTCGGATGAAATTGGAAGAATTCCATATCCGTGATTTCAGCGCCGGTTTGGAATGCCAGGTTAATACCATCGCCAGTGGCTACGTCCGAATTAGTGGTATATTTAAAGAGACGTCCGGATCCACCGGTAGCTATAATAACGAATCGGCAATCATAATCTTCGACTAACCCGGTACGGGCATCGAGTGCGCGTACACCTTTGACCTTTCCCGACTCCACTAATATTTGAGTAGCCAAACAATATTCCAGAACTTTAATAGGGGACATGCGTACCCGGTGGCTTAAAGTAACTTCGATATGTTCGCCAGTAGCATCACCTCCGGCATGCAGTATACGAGGAACCGAATGTGCTGCTTCCCTGGTCAGAGCAATCTCGCCATCGAGCGTATCAAAAGGAACTCCGAATTTAATAAGATCGGCAATACGATCAGGCGCCTCAGTTACCAGAATTCGCACAGCCTCGGGATCGCATAGTCCATCTCCAGCATGCATAGTATCCTGAAAATGTAGCTCAGGAGAATCGTTCTTGCCAATGGGGGCCGCGATACCCCCTTGAGCATGCCTGGTATTGCAATCTTCAATACTACCTTTGGTCAGAATGAGTACGCTGCCTGCTTCCTTGGCGAGCAGGGCGGTGTAAAGGCCGGCAATGCCACTGCCCACTATGACGTAATCGTAAATCATTGTCTCAATCTCCTGGTACGGGTGATTATTCTCGCTGTGCCTGCAAAGACCAGGGGCTTGTTTTAACTATAGTAACATCTATCAATCTCCCTAGGCAATTATCATTGCTTTCAAAGAAGACAAGTTTGTTGCTTAGCGTACGGCCATACCATTTACCGCCCTTTTTACCCTCCACCAGCACCTCTACTGTCTTGCTCATGAGTCTAGAATTGATTTCAGTCGCTATATTAGCTTGAGTTTCTTCTATTTTCTTTAGACGTTCTTTCTTAATCTCAGTCGAGATATTATCAAGGTGCTCCCGTGCGGCAATGGTGCCTGGGCGAGGAGAATAGGCGGCCACATGAACGGTATCGAATCTGATCTCCTCGAGCATACCTAGAGTTTGTTTAAATTGCTCATCGCTCTCGTTAGGAAAGCCGACAATGATATCTGTACTCAGTGCCACCTCAGGGATATATCCTCGGATGCTACCTACAAGCTGCCGGTATTGTTCCGCTGTATAACACCGCCACATAGCTTTGAGTATATCGTCACTTCCTGCCTGAAGCGGGAGGTTGATATGCCGGCAAACTTTGTCTAGAGTAGCGATAGTTTGTACGAGCTGTTGGCTCATATCTTTGGGGTGATTGGTTAGAAAACGAATCCTATTTAATCCGGGTACATGGTTTAACGCGGAGAGCAAATCGGCGAGGTCGGATGGTGCCGGCAAGTCGTGCCCGTAGGAATTAACATTCTGGCCCAGTAAAGTGACTTCCTTCGTCCCGCGTGCTGCCAGTTCTATCACTTCGCAGACTACCTCATCGATAGGCCGACTCCTTTCCTTTCCCCGACGGTAGGGGACAATGCAGTAGGAACATAAGTTGTTACATCCCTGAATAATTGGAATGAAAGCGCTCACCTCTATGTTGCGGCTCGAAGGAAGACATGCTATTTCTTCGTGTCTAACAATAGACTGCATTTCAACGCAGTTCAGCAATTTTGAATAATCTGATGGCTTGAAAAACAGGTCGACATGTGGGAAGCTCTTCTCAAGTTGTTTAATATCGGAATCGACAAAGCAACCTGTAACTATAATAGACAGATCGGGTTTCTGGCCTTTCATCCCCTTCAGATATCCGAGCATGCCGTGTACCTTGCTTTCTGCGCTCTGCCTGACCACACAGGTATTGAGCACTACAAGGTCGGCTTTTTGCAGCTTATCACTGGATTGATATCCGGCCAGTTCGAGATAGTCCGACACCTGCCGCGATTCAGCTTTGTTCATTTGGCAGCCTATCGTCCAGATATAATATGTAGGCATATCTGATATGCTAGCTTAAAGTCAGAAATTGTGTCAATTCAGGGTTTGTTCTGAAGACCGGACGTAGAGACTGAGGCTGAATGGCGGAGGGAATGGGATTCGAACCCATGACCCCGATTACTCGGAGCAACCGCTTAGCAGGCGGCCGCACTAGACCACTATGCGATCCCTCCAAACAGCAACTCGGTTCAATATAGCACAGTTTTTTTATGCCTTTCAACTAAATTAGCGAACTGAACCTTTATGGAAACACGCTATTTTGATATTATGCTTTTTGCTAAAGCAATTATGATTGAGCCTGAAATTAATATTTCAATCAAGCGGAATATAAACTTACCCGTGGACAAAAACTGGCTTGAAAGTATAGCCAGAAGAGTTCTCGAATTCGAGGCCATTACTTCATCAGCGGAGATAGGGCTGCTCATTACCGATAGCAACATGGTTCAAAGGTTAAATAGAATTTATAGAGGTGAGGATAAACCAACAGATGTATTGACTTTTCAAATGACTCACGATCAAAGCCAGGAATCTGGAGAGCTGTTTGTAAGTCCGCCGGATGGAATTAAACATCTGGGTGAAGTAGTAATCTCATACCCCCAGGCAATAAAACAAGCACAAGAGCAGTACCATGGAGTGACACAAGAGCTGACACTGCTTATCGTCCACGGGATACTTCATCTCTTGGGCTATGATCATGAGCTGCCGAGAGAAGAACAGAAGATGAGAGACAGAGAGAATGAAATTCTGTCGTTTCTGGAATTAGTTTGATGCGGTTCGCTCTATAGGCAGAGAACGAAGAGGTAATCACAAGTAACGGAATATTTTTCTATGGATGTACCACCCTTGGTTTTATTCGGCCTTTCGTAGCAGTAATCGCTGCATTTATCTCGGCCGCAGTGAGATCTAGATTGTCTGTATAATTTGTTATAACATAATCGAACATTGGCAAGCTTTCCATTTCTTCCTGAGCTTTGCCAAGTCTCATATCTAAATCGGCTGACGATAGTCCGTACCGCTGCTTCAATCGGTTAGCCAGCTCTTCTGGTGATGGAGGCATCAAGAATATCAAAAGAGCATCGGGTAAAATTTTTTTTATAGTAGCTGCTCCCTGAACATCTACTTTCACGACCGTATCCAGTCCTTGCCTTAGAGCTTCGTTGATCTTCTGTTTAGGCACGCCGTAGTGGTTCCCATATACCTTTGCCCACTCTAAAAATTGGTTCTTCTTAATCATTTGACGGAATTTATCTCCAGATATAAACCAATAATCGACGCCGTCTTTTTCTGCGGGGCGCTTGGGTCTGGTGGTAGCAGTCACCACGTAGTGGTAAGGTAATCCTGATTTTTTCATTTTATCTAGAGTGGCGTCCTTGCCGACACCTGAGGGGCCGGAAATAACAATGAGTAGCGGGTGGGCACTTTTCCTGTTTTTACCTTTGTTAACGGCCACTATTATTCTGCTCCGGATATCGACTATCAATAGTCGTAGTCTGGTGTTTAGGTAGCAACCTAGTACCTGGCAAGCTTGTTCAGTTCTTCCCAAAAATCGGGATTTGATATTTCGGCAACACCTGCGTTTTGAATTGAGGTGGTTCCTCCAGCGACCAGGCCAGCTACTGCCAGGCTCATCGCTAGACGATGATCACCATGACTTTCCACTTCCATGCCTAGCAGTGTCTTCCCTCCGTGTATAACCATGCCGTCAGGTAGTTCTTCAATCCTGGCACCAAGGCGAGATAGTTCCTGACCTGTTGATGCAATTCTATCGGATTCCTTGACCCGTAATTCATTAGCGTCTCTGATTACGGTCTTTCCTTCAGCAATGCAGGCAGCCACAGCTAGCAGCGGTATCTCATCAATCAATCGGGGAATTAAATCTCCGCCGATTTCAATAGCTTTTAAATGGCTGGATTGGATATGCAGGTCGGCAACAGGTTCATTGCCTTCTAATCTCTGGTTTTCCACCCTTAGTCTGGCACCCATGGCTAAAAGTGCATCTATAATACCGGTCCGCGTTGGATTTACGCCGCAATCCAATATCTTGATCTTGGCATTAGGATGAATAGCCCCTGCAACAAGCCAGTAGGCTGCCGAGCTAATATCGCCAGGTATTTGAAGGTCGACAGCGGCCAAAGGACTATTAACAGGTGTTAGGGAAACGTAAGTATTATTGTTTTCGAGTTTAGCGCCCATCCGTTTGAGCAATCGTTCTGTGTGGTCGCGGGAGGGCTGAAGTTGCTTAATTGTAGTGGCTCCTAGAGCAAAGAGACCGGCTAGCAAAATTGCTGATTTAATCTGGGCGCTCGGCACCGGTAAGGTGTAGCTTACCCCGTGAAGTTTCTTACCCCTGATTACCAGCGGAGCCAAGGAATCCTCATTACGTCCGTAGATTTCGGCACCCATTAACCGAAGTGGCTCGATCAAGCGTTTCATCGGCCTGGACCGAAGAGAACTGTCGCCGGTGATAATTGAAAGGAAGTTTTGTGTGGAGAGAACACCGCTTAGAAGACGAATGGTGGTACCGCTATTCCCGGCATTGAGGACATTCTTAGCTTCAGTTAAGCCCGCATTTCCAACTCCGGTAATCATTATGGTTGGTCGTTTCCCATCTCGCTTTGTCAGCCTAACCCCCAGAGCACGCAAACAATTTATAGTAGAAAGACAATCTTTACCAGGCGAAATATTATTGATTTGACTGTTACCAATGGCCAGGCTGTCAAGGATAAGAGCACGGTGCGAAATAGACTTATCGCCAGGTACAGCGATTTCTCCGACTAGCTGCCTGGGACGTAAAATATTCATTTGCTGCACTTTTCCAGCCATTTCTGCCGCGCTTCATTAGCCATAGCCAAAGCTCGCTCTATCTCTCCGCTACCTTCAGCCACAAGCTTACGCAGTTTTTGCAGCTCTTCAATGAATGTATCGATCCAGGATACAATTGCAGTCTGGTTACTGAGGCAAATATGTGCACCAAGTTCCGGATTTCCCGAGGCTAGGCGAGTCAGGTCACGATATCCGCTGGCTGCTAGGCGCGACATCTTCGGCCAGGACGGACTTTTAGTAGTTGTTAGGACCAAAGCCGCCGACAGTAATAACGGTAAATGACTGATGCCGGCTACGAGTCTATCGTGTTCTTCAGCCTCTATGACGAGAGGAATTGCTCCCAGTGATTTTACCATGTCTTTTATAGTTTTCATGGCTGCGGGCCTGACTTGTGGCAGCGGAGTTAAGCAGTATGTGCATGTGCGGAACAAGTCCGCAATAGCAGCTTTAATGGTTGAAAGCTCTTTACCTGCCATGGGATGACCACCGATAAAGTTTATTCTTGAGGGCAGTAATTCCTGTGCCCATCGTATAACCCTCAGCTTGGTGCTGGCAGTATCTGTAACGATGGAGCCATCTAGTAATTCAGCGGCAATTTGTGTGAAGACGTCTTTTATTACCAGGACAGGCGTGGCCACAATAATAATATCAGCGCCCTTGACTGCTTTACGAAGGTCTAATTCGAACCTATCAATGGCGCCTAATTTTCGTGCCAGAGACGCAGTTTCCTGGCGACGGGCATAACCAGTTATCTCAGCTCGTTGCCAATCAACCTGTTTTAAAGCCAGTCCAATAGAGCCGCCTATCAGGCCGAGTCCGATGATCGAAATATGCACGGCCTATTATAACACTGCTGGAATCGGCTTGAGAACCCATCTGCAGGAAAAAACATATCTTGATTTTGTCTCCGCCATCGGATATACTCCAAATAGGTTGGCTGGGAGATAATTATCCAGTAGACGGTCAACATTTCGGAGACCACCTTTCGTTCAGTGTTCTATAGCAACTTATGAAACTGGCTATTACCGGTAAGGGCGGTGTAGGTAAAACCACACTAACAAGCCTTCTAGCCTGGATATACTCAAAAGAGGGGAGTACGGTCATAGCTATCGATGCCAATCCTGATGCTAATTTAGCTACGGCCTTGGGCATCAGTGTCGAGGAGTCACGGAGAATAACTCCAATTGCCGAACTCCAGGAACTGATACAAGAACGTACTGGGGCCAAGCCAGGAAATTTTGGCAGCTTCTTCAAGCTCAATCCTAAAGTAGACGATATCCCTGAGCGATTTTCAATTCAAAAGAATGGTATTAAGTTACTGGTTATGGGAACGGTTAAAAGGGGAGGTGGTGGGTGTTTATGCCCGGAAGGAGCCATGCTGAAAAGCCTGGTCAGCCATCTAGTACTAGGCAGGTCTGATGTGGTTATCATGGATATGGATGCCGGTGTCGAGAACCTAGGACGTGGTACAGCTAAGGCTGTAGATGCCTTTATTATTGTTGTTGAACCAGGGCAGCGCAGTTTTCAAACAGCTCGAGCAATTCAACATTTAGAAAGAGATTTGGGGGTTAAAAAGTGCTACATCGTCGGCTCAAAGACACATGATGAAAATGAGCGCAAATTTATTATCGACAATATGCCCGATTTTGAGGTGCTCGGTTTTGTCAACTATCACCCGGAATTGGCTGAGGCGGACAGAATGGGGAAAGGCGTATTTGAAACAGCTCAGGCAGCAGTAGCAGAGGTCAAAGATATTAAGAAAAAATTGGAACAAACAAAATCAGGAAAGCAGGATGGCTAAAAAGACTATTAGAGACATAAACGTTGAGGGGAAGAGAGTTCTAATTAGGGTAGATTTCAATGTCCCTTTAGATATAAAGACGGGGGACATTAGCGATGACAGCCGTATTCGGGCTGTTCTGCCTACCCTAAGATACCTTGTCGAGCATAAGGCGAAGGTTATAATATGTTCACATTTGGGACGCCCTGATGGGAAGGTGACCGAGGGACTGAGAATGGCTCCCATAGCACAGCGACTCTCCCAACTTATAAACTTGCCGGTATCAACTGTATCCGATTGTGTGGGTTCCGGTGTACAAGAAGCGGCAAACAATCTTAAGCCGGGCGGTATTCTGTTTTTGGAGAATGTGCGGTTTCATGCTGAGGAAGAGGCCAATGATCCCTCTTTCGCCCAATCCTTGGCCAAGCTTGCAGATATCTATGTAGATGATGCCTTTGGCACTGCTCATCGGGCTCATGCTTCAACGGTAGGCGTGGCTAAATACCTACCGGCAGTCGCCGGCTTTCTCATGGAAAAAGAGTTGCAAGCGCTTGGCAGCCTTTTAGCGAGTCCTGAACACCCTTTCGTTGCTTTGTTGGGAGGTGCCAAGGTTAGCGATAAAATCGGCTTGATTCAAAATATACTGGGCAAAGTCGACCTGCTGCTTGTCGGCGGCGGCATGGCAGCTACTTTCCTGAAAGCCCAGGGTTACGAGGTAGGACTATCTCTGATCGAAGATGACAAACAAAGCCTGGCTAAGGATTTGATAGAAACCGCTAAAAGAAACGGAGGAGCTTTGATTCTACCGCTGGACCTTATTGTGGCCGACAACATTAGCCCGGGGGCTAAAGGTGAGGTAGTAAGGGTGAGCGATATACCGGCAAACAAACGTATTGTTGACATCGGCCCCAAAACCATTAGCCTTTTTTCTAAAAAGATAAAACAATGCCAAACGGTCTTTTGGAATGGCCCCATGGGGGTATATGAGATACAGCAGTTTGCGGAAGGAACCAAAGCCATGGCACAATTAATGGCTGGGCTGAAAGCCACGACTATTGTCGGCGGCGGCTCAACGGCGGAAATCGTTAAAGAGATGAACCTGGCAGATAAAATGACCCACGTCTCCACGGGTGGAGGCGCCAGCCTCAAATTCCTGGAAGGGAAAGTGCTTCCAGGGGTGGCGGTATTACAGGATAAATAAAAATGGTCCCACTAGAAGAAATAAAGGAGATTAGTATTGTCTCAGCGTCTAAAATAGTGATGCTGGTTATCGATGGCCTCGGTGGTCTACCGGATGCCAAAGCCGGCCGTACCGAGCTTGAAACAGCTCGTACCCCTAATCTTAATCAGTTGGCTAAAAAAAGCATATGCGGGCTTATTGACCCGGTAAGTCCGGGGATCACACCGGGAAGTGGTCCTGGGCATCTAGCGTTATTTGGCTATGACCCTTTGAAATATTCCATTGGACGTGGAGTTCTGGAGGCACTGGGTATTGGCTTTGAGCTGACAAAAAATGACGTAGCTGCTCGAGGCAATTTTTGCATTATTGACGATAATGGATTAATCACCGACCGTAGAGCCGGCCGTATTACCACTGAAAAATGTGCCGAACTGTGTAAGCTACTGGGTAATATCAAATTAGAAGGAGTTGAACTTTTTGTCTGGCCAGTAAAAGAACACCGTTTTATGATTACACTACGAGGTAAGGATCTGGCGGCAGATATAAGTGACACGGACCCTCAACGACTCGGAGTTGCACCCAACGTGGCCATAGCTGTGGAGCCGCAAGCCAAACAAACGGCACATTTGGTTAATATTTTTATAAACGAAGCTTCAAAAATCTTGACCGGACGTCATCCAGCCAATATGATTTTGTTACGCGGTTTTTCCAAATTGCCAAATATTCCAACCATGGCTGAAATATACAAATTGACACCCGCGGCTATCGCCGTCTATCCCATGTATAAAGGGCTGGCGAAATTGGTTGGTATGAAAGTATTTAGTGTTGATGGTGGCATTCAGGAAGAACTTAGGGTACTAGCCAGTTGTTTCGATAAGCACGATTTCTTCTATGTTCACGTTAAACATGCAGACAGTGCCGGTGAAGACGGCGATTTTTCAAAAAAAGTAAGAATAATCGAGGAGGTTGATTCGGCTCTGCCACAATTATTGAATTTGAAACCGGACGTTATCGTGGTTACCGGCGATCATTCGACTCCCGCTGTATTGAAAGGGCACAGTTGGCATCCGGTGCCGGTTTTACTATATTCACAGTATTGTCGGTCAGATAATGCCAGGGAATTCTCGGAATCAGCATGTGCTACCGGTGGATTGGGCAGACTGTATTCCACTGATATTATGCCTCTGGCCATGGCTAATGCCTTAAAACTTACCAAGTTCGGAGCTTGACTATGCGGAAGCCACTAATAGCTGGTAACTGGAAGATGAACACTAAACTGGAAGAGGCTAAAAGTTTGGTGCGAGCCATACTTAGTAATCTGCATAGCACAGATAACGTGGAAACAGTGCTTTGCCCGCCATTTGTCTCGTTGGTTGCAGTTAAGGAACTGTTAAGAGGCACATCTGTAGAACTTGGTGCCCAAAACATGTATTTTGAGGACAAGGGCGCCTATACCGGCGAGATATCTCCAGTAATGCTCACGGAATTATGTGATTTTGTTATCCTTGGACACTCGGAGCGCAGACAGTATTTTTTTGAAACGGATGACGTGGTCAATAAAAAAGTGAAGAAGGCCTTCGAATCCGGACTGAAGCCCATAGTATGTGTCGGCGAAAGTTTGGAAGACAATGAAACAGGTAAGACCGAGCATATCATTTCGAACCAAGTGAAAGCAGATCTGGCCGGCATAAGCCCTACGAGCGAGCTCGTTATCGCGTATGAACCTATCTGGGCTATAGGCACCGGAAAAGCGGCTAGTGGTAAACAGGCGAATGTTACCATTGGCGTTATCCGCAATGTAGTGGCCGATCTATGGGGTCAAGCAACATCTGACGCGGTGCGAATACTTTACGGTGGGAGTGTCACTGGGAACAACATTGCGGAATTCATCACTGAACCTGATATTGATGGTGCCCTTGTCGGCGGTGCCAGCCTTAAATCTACCGAGTTCACGAGCATCGTTAAACTAACCGCCAACCTCAAATCAACAAGATGAAATGCCTGGTTGCTGTTATCGGCCCGACGGCAGCAGGTAAGAGCCAACTTGCTTTACACCTAGCCCAAAAATTCTATGGTGAAATAATAAATGCTGATAGCCGTCAAGTTTATCGCCATATGGACATTGGTACTGCCAAGCCCAGCCGCGCTGAGCTATCATTGATTCCACATCACCTGGTAAACTTGATTAACCCCGATGAGCCCTTTAGTTTGGCACTCTATCAGAAACTAGCCTACAAGGCTATTGAGGATATTCAAGGGCGAAATAAGCTTCCTTTGCTGGTCGGTGGCAGCGGCCTTTATGTTTGGTCGGTAGTAGAGGGTTGGCTAATACCACAGGTACCACCGAATATTGAATTCAGGCGTGGGCTTGAGACCAAAGCTAAAGATGAGGGTAGTTACGCTCTATTTCAAGAACTGCAAAAGGTAGATCCGGTGGCGGCGACGACGATTATGCCGGGTAATTTACGGCGGATTATACGAGCGTTGGAGATATATCATAAAACCGGCAGGCCTGTCTCCGAGCGGTGGCAGAAAAAATCGCCGACATACCCATTTTTAATCATCGGCTTAACTATGACGCGGGAAACCTTATACCGTAGAATTGACTTGAGGATAGACGAGATGTTAAAACAGGGACTGATAGATGAGGTAAAAGATTTGATGACTAAAGGCTACAACCTGGATTTGCCTTCCATGTCAGGTATAAGTTATAAGCAGATAGCTATGTTTATCAAAGGAGATATAGATTTGACGACAGCCGCTGAGCAAATAAAGAAGGAGACACATCGCCTTGCTCGCCATCAGTATGCGTGGTTTCGACCGAACGATGCCAGAATCCACTGGCTCAGTAATGATGACGACATAACGAGCCAGGCAGTTAATCTCGTGTCATCGTTTCTGTCGGGCATTAACTAGTAATAGATCAATAATGAACTTCGCTAAATTACAGGGCACCGGGAACGACTTTATTGTTTTGGACGCTCGCCGCTTGGAACTCGATTGGTCTGAGCTGGCTAGAGAAATATGCCATCGCCATTTTGGTGCGGGTGCCGACGGTCTAATTCTGGTGGTAAATTCAAATACGGCTAATCTGAGGATGCGACTTTTTAATTCCGACGGCTCAGAGGCTGAGGTCAGCGGCAATGGTTTGAGATGTTTTGCCAAATACGCAATAGACAGGCAAATTGTTTCCGGATCGAATCTTACTGTGGAAACAATGTCGGGCATCAGAACTATTGAAGCTACCATGTCACAGGGTAAAGTGACTCACGCTCGAGTGAACATGGGCAAGCCGCTCTTTGGGGCTGAGGAGATACCAGTTATAACGGATAGGCTAAAAAAGGGCAGGACCGAAGTGGACACAATGCCAATTATAGATTATCCGTTGAAGATCGGTCGGAGAGCTTTGAGCCTGTCATTTGTGTCGATGGGCAATCCGCATGCGGTCAGTTTTTTATTACAGCCTGTTGAAAATTTTCCTCTTTCCGTGATAGGTCCAAAGGTAGAGAGCCATCATATATTCCCAGAACGGGTGAATTTTGAGATAGCCAGGGTTTTAAATCGACACAAGGTAGAGGCCAGGGTATGGGAACGGGGGGCTGGCGAAACGCTATCCTGCGGCAGCGGCGCCTGCGCTATTGCCGTGATCGCTAGAATCAGAGGTTTTATAGACGATGCAGTAGTTATAATGTTAGAAGGCGGCGATTTGGACGTATTCTGGGATGGGACAGCGGAGGTATATTTGAGCGGGTCTGTTGAAGAAGTTTTTAATGGAGAATGGTTAAGATGATACTTTCGCAGCGACTTGATAAGCTTCCGCCATATTTATTCGTTGAAATCAATAGAAAGATAGCCGAGAAAAAAGCCAAGGGTGAAGATATAATCAGCTTTGCCATTGGCGATCCCGATACGCCGACACCGGAGTACATCATCGAGGAGCTATGTAAGGCAGCTCATGATCCGGCCAATCACCGTTATCCTGAGACCGCAGGACTACATGAACTATGCCAGGCCATAACCCGGTGGTACAAAGGCCGCTTTGGTGTAATGCTTGACCCGAGTAAGGAGGTGTTACCTCTCATTGGTTCTAAGGAAGGCATCGGCCACATATCATTCTGCCTTATTGACCCTGGAGACATAGCGCTAGTGCCCAATCCGGGATACCCGGTCTACTGTATGAGCGCTTTACTTGCCGGTGGTGAGCCTTATTTCCTGCCTCTAACCGAGAAGAATGACTTTATGCCTGACTTGGAAAGCATTCCGAAGAGAATAGCTAACAAGGCTAAGTTGTTGTGGTTAAATTATCCCAATAATCCCACCGGAGCAGTAGCCGATGTGGTTTTCTTTCAGAAGGCGGTGCATTTTGCCAAGAAAAACAATCTGGCCATATGCCACGATGCGCCATATACTGAAATCGCCTTCGATGGCTACCGGCCGCCAAGCCTTTTACAAATACCAGAGGCTAGAGAAGTAAGTGTTGAATTTCATTCATTGTCCAAGACATATAATATGACTGGCTGGCGAATCGGCATGGCTGTAGGCAACAGCCAGATTATAGACGCTCTGTTCCGGTTTAAGTCTAACCTCGATACGGGCATTCCACAGGCTATACAGAAAGCCGCTATCGAAGCCTTAACTGGCCCACAGGATGGTGTTGCCAGGCGCAACACTATTTATCAGCAGCGGCGAGATAGACTGATTAAAGCCCTAAATGACATCGGCCTGAGGGCGAGACTACCTAAAGCCAGCTTCTATATCTGGGCCAGAGTACCTGATGGCTATACATCGGTACAATTAACCGCAGAATTGCTGGAGAAAGCTAATGTGGCGGTAACTCCGGGGACAGGCTATGGTAGCGCTGGTGAAGGCTACGTGCGTCTATCGTTGACGCTGCCTGATGACCGCCTTGATGAAGGTATAAACCGATTGGTTAAATGGCATAAAGCTAGATAGTAAGTTGACATAATATATAGACGATGCGACAAAACCTTCTTAAGACCCGAATTGAAACAGAGAAAGCTTTTTTAGTTGGCGTTGATAGCAAAGCTTCCGCTGATGGATGGTCTATTGACAGTTCTCTTGAGGAATTATCCTATTTGGCCAAAACTGCCGGTGCTGAAGTTGTTGGCAGGCTAGTCCAAAAACTGCAAAGACCGTCTTCGACTTATTATCTAGGCAAGGGAAAGCTAGAAGAGCTTATTAAAGCCAGAGAGCATTGTCCTTACAGTATGGTTATCTTCAATGATG
>Ga0153916_10000261_pt1 | contig 34500 bp, 35 predicted proteins | sample Opewatmetagenome_FD_109642 | JGI IMG/M metagenome (GOLD analysis project Ga0153916, IMG submission 109642) | Freshwater wetland microbial communities from Ohio, USA - Open water 3 Core 3 Depth 4 metaG | ecosystem: Environmental > Aquatic > Freshwater > Wetlands | place: USA: Ohio, Lake Erie...
CCGCCGGATTTGACGGTGGCGTTTATGGTGTCAGCCAGCCTGTTGGCTGACTCGTCCAACGGCTCGCTTAACCTGTCTCCGTACGTCGACTCCACAAGGACATAATCCGCCGCCTCGAACAGGGTCGGGTCTTGCAGTATCGGCTTGCCCCAGCGTCCGACGTCTCCGGAGAAGAGAATCGTCCGCTCCTCTCCGTTTTGTCTTATTTTGACTTGTATCATCGATGATCCCAGGACGTGACCGGCGTCATAGAAGGTGGCTTCTATACCTTCGGCTACTTTGACTGGCGTTCTGTATTTGATGGGTGAGAAGTGTGGTAGAGAAGCCCTGGCGTCATCTACCGTATACAATGGGACTTCGGGATAAGGGCCTGTCCTCCCCTCTTTTTGATGTCTCTTTCTCTTGAACTCGGCATCTTCTTCTTGAAGATGTGCTGCGTCGAGGAGTATGATTTCGGCGATTTCATTGGTGGCAGCTGTGCCGTAAATCAGGCCCCGGAAGCCTTCGAGAACCAGCTTGGGCAAAAGGCCGCAATGGTCCAGGTGGGCATGGGTTAGAAGAACGCAGTCGAGAGATGCCACCGGAAAGGGGAAATGCGCCCAGTTTCGTTCTAAGAGTTCCCGTTCCTGGTAAATCCCGCAGTCGACCAGAAACCTGGTGTTGCCGACTTCGAGGAGGTAACAGGAGCCGGTGACGCTTTGGGCAGCACCGAGAAAGGTTAACTTAATTTGCATGTTTTGAGATAATAGCAGAAGCCGGGTGGTTAGGCAAAGATTGGTAGTACCTTGGTACTGGTATTGAAGATATAGCTTTATTAGGTCTATTAGTCCTTGACGACAGGTTCAGGCAGTGTTAAATTATAACAGATTGTGTTGAGGAAGCTAATTAGTGAAAGGAGTTGACATATGATTTCATTCAGTCCTACCGAAGAACAGCAAATGATCGTGAAACTGGTAAAGCAGTTCGCCAACGATGAGATGCGGAAAATCTACAGGGAGTGTGATGAAAACGACGAAATTCCCGGCCATATCATCGAAACGGCCTGGGCAATGGGGCTGGTTTCCTCCGGCATACCCGAGAAGTATGGCGGTCCGGGTGGGGAGCATTCGGCTATAACCGGCGCGCTGATTGCCGAGGAATTGGCCTGGGGCGACCTGTCCATGGCCATGCATATTCTGTGCCCGGCTCTGGCGATTTATCCGATTTTAGAAATGGGCACCGAGGCGCAGAAGCAAAAATATCTGCCTGCTTTCTGCGGAGATAAATTCAAGGCAGCCAGCGCGGCTCTCCTTGAGCCTCACTTTGAGTTCGACCCGAACTCACTTACAACTATCGCGAACCTCAAGGACGGCGGTTACATGCTCAAGGGGCAGAAGTGCTATGTGCCGCTGGCCGCCGATGCCGACCCGTTGCTGGTCTATGCTGACCTGAAAGGCGGCACCTGCTGCTTTATCGTCGATAAAGGCATCAAGGGATTGGAAATCGGCGAGCGGGAGAAGAATATGGGGATAAAAGCCTTGGCCACCTACGAACTGAGTTTCAAGAACTGCAGCGTGCCCAAGGAGAACCGGCTCGGCGGCGACAAGGGCTTCGATTTCAATCGCGTTATGAACTGCTCAAGGGTAGCTCTGGCGGCGATGGCTGTGGGCATGGCTAGGGCTGCCTTCGAATACTCGAGAGATTATGCCAAGGAGCGTGTTGCCTTCGGCGAGCCGATTGCCTCCAGGCAGGCAATCGCCTTTATGCTGGCAGAGATGGCCATCGAAGTTGATGCTGCCAGACTGATGAACTGGGAGGCTGCCTGGAAGCTGGACAAAAAGGAAGAGGCAACCAAAGAGGCTTCACTGGCCAAGATGTATGCCGATGACATGGTGCTCACGGTAACCGACCGCGGCGTTCAGGTTTTGGGCGGGCATGGTTACATCCGGGAGCACCCGGTGGAGCTGTGGCTCAGGAACGGTCGTGGTTTTGCCACTTTTGACGGCATGGCTATTGTATAAAGGAGGTATGCGATAATGATAGATTTTGAACTGACACCTGAACAAAAAGAAGCGGTAGCAGCGGCTCATAAAATAGCTGAAGAGATGTTACGGCCTATAAGCCGGTACTATGACGAGCATGAGAATGAGAGCCCAAAAGAGCTTATTAATAAAATGTGGGAGGGAAGAAGGGAAGGAAGCTTGATGGGGGGGATCGACATGACCTCAGCCCTGAGGACTGAGGAGATGTTCTGGGGTGACGCCGGACTGGCGCTGGCCTTACCCAGTCCTGGACTGGGAGGCGCGGCTATCGTTGCCTCGGGGACACCGGAGCAGGTACAGCGGTTTTTAGGCAAATACAATGAGGACGGCCCAAAATGGGGGGCTATGGCCATGACTGAGACCGGCTGTGGCTCGGACACCGCTGCCATCACTGCCACCGCCGTGCTCGACGGCAATGAATGGGTACTCAACGGCGAGAAGATATTTATAACCAGTGGTAAGAGGGCTATGGTTGACTCTGAAGGGCTAGTGGTGGTCTGGGCAACTGTGGATAAATCAGCGGGACGCGCCGGCATGAAGCCTTTTGTGGTGCCAGCCGGTACCCCTGGGGCTAAAGTGGAGAAGAAGGAGAAAAAGCTGGGAATCAGAGCCAGCGATACCGTAACCATCGTTTTCGATAATTGCCGCATACCTTATGAGAATATACTGGGTAGCCCGGAAGTCAGAAAGATAGATAAGGGCACTACCGCCGGCTTCAAAAAGGCAATGGCTACTTTCGATGCCACTCGACCTTTTATTGCCGCGCAGGCTCTGGGTGTGGGTCGTGCCGCACTGGATTTCGTTAAGGAAACACTGGAAAAGGAAGGTGTCGAGATACGGTACGGCTTGCCCCGCAACAAGCTCAGCGCTCTGGAACGGGATGTTATGGATATGGAAGCCAATTTTAAAGCAGCCAAGCTACTGACGTTGCGTGCCTTTTCACTGATGAGCCAGTTCCTGCCGAACAGCCTGGAGGCATCGATGGCTAAGGCGAAAGCTGGGCTAGCGATTACCAAAATCACACAGAAGGCGGTGGAAATTATGGGGCCGCTCGGCTACTCCAGGAAGTGCCTGCTGGAGAAATGGATGCGCGACGGCAAGATAAACGATATCTTCGAAGGCACCGGCCAGATTAATATGCTGGTGGTGGCACGGCGAGTCCTCGATTTTTCCAGAGACCAGCTTAAGTAAGTGTAACCGCTAACATATCTTTGGCGGCGGGAATGAAAATCGTATTTCATCCTCGTTACATAGAGGTTTACACGTCCGACCCGGCTGCTGCCTCAGGTAGAATCGAGCCGATTCTGAAGGAGCTTGAAGGCAGGTATGATTTCGTGGAGCCTCAAACGGCTTTAGAGGATGATTTAAAGCGAGTTCACACCCAAAGTCACATTGAATCGATCAAGCGGGATAGGCACGTCTACGATGTCGCCTGCCTGGCTGCCGGCGGCGCCATTAGAGCAGCCAGGATTGCGATGGATGGTGAAGCCAGCTTTGGCCTCATCAGGCCGCCGGGACACCATGCCAGCCCCGATCATTGCTGGGGGTTCTGCTATTTCAACAACATCGCCGTAGCTCTAGCTATCCTTCAAGATGAAAACCTGATTGAAAATGCGTTGATTCTCGATTTCGATCTGCATTTCGGCGACGGCAGCAACAACATTTTTGAGGGCAGTAAGATAAAATATTTTCATCCGGATGCCGGTGATCGGGAAGCGTTCATCGGCCAGATAGCTAAAAAGTTCGACGACGAAAAAGATTACTCTATAATGGCGATTTCGGCCGGATTTGACCGCCATGTCGAGGATTGGGGAGGGCTGCTTACTACCGATGATTATCGGACGATTGGACGGCTGAGTAAGGAAGCTGCCGAGAGGAACTGTCACGGTAGGAGATTTGCCGTTCTCGAGGGCGGTTATAACCACAGTGTCCTGGGGGAAAATGTCAGGGCTTTTGTAGAAGGTCTCGCCTAGCTAAGAGCTTAGGGTGGACACTTGGCGCAGAACGACCGAAACAACGTCGTGCTCAGGTAGCGGTCGCCGCGGTCAGGCAATATAACCACAATGGTGCCGGAATTCAGTTTTTTGGCTATTTGTAAGGCGCCGGCGACTGCAGCTCCGCTGGACATGCCGACGAATAGACCCTCTTTAACGGCCAGCAGCCGCGTGGTTTCAAATGCTTCTTCGTCTTCAACGACCACCTTTTCATCGAATACCTCGGGGTGGTAGATTTTGGGGACGATGGACTCATTCATGTTCTTCAGCCCCTGAATAGTATGTCCCACGGTAGGCTCAACGGCGACTATTTTCATGCCAGTTTTTTTCTCCTTGAGATATTTCCCGGTCCCCATCAGCGTCCCCGTCGTCCCCATTCCGGCCACGAATATATCTACTTCACCGTTGGTTTGAGACAATATCTCAGGGCCCGTCGTTTCATAATGAGCCAGGACGTTGGCATCGTTGTCGAACTGATTGGGCATGTAGTATTTTTCGGGTTCGTCGGCGAATGTTTGTCGGGCTCTGGTGATAGCGCCATCGGTGCCTTCCTCTGCCGGGGTCAGCATAACCTCGGCGCCCAGTGCCGCCAGGGTACGCTGCCTTTCGGTGCTGACACATTCTGGCATAAAAAGTTTAACGTGGTAGCCTTTGGCGGCGCCTATCATGGCCAGGGCAATCCCCATATTTCCAGAGGTCGGCTCGACGATTGTCTTGTCTTTGGTTAGTTTACCGGACTCCTCAGCTTTGATTATCATATAGTAGGCGGGGCGGTCTTTAACCGAACCGCCGGGATTGCTGCCTTCGAGCTTCCCCAATATTTTTATCCTCGAATTGCCGTTTAAGTTTTTTAACTCGACCAGCGGCGTATTGCCGATGGCTTCGAAAATGCTGAATTTTTTATTTTGCATTATTTTCATTTAATAATCTCGAATTTGAATTTAATATTCGCCGAAGTAGTCTACGACAAAGCGGCTCGGCAAATCAAGTTTTTGTGCTGTTGACAATGCCTGCAGAGTGGTCTAAATTAAGAAGCACCGCGATAAATAAACCGGCGATATCCGGTTGGTTTTGGATAGTGAGGGAGACCCTTGGCGGTGCCGAAATAAATCAAAGGAGGTTCTGGGATGGAAGATTATGAAAAGTTAGGGGTATTTTATCTGGGTCGTCCATATGACCTGGCCAAAAAAAGTAAGAAAGAGGGTCTTATTCTTTATGACTCTAAAGACCTGGTGACCCACGGGGTCTGTGTGGGCATGACCGGCAGCGGCAAGACGGGACTATGCATCGCGCTCCTGGAGGAAGCCGCCATTGATGGTGTGCCGGCAATTGCCATCGACCCCAAAGGAGACCTGCCTAATCTTCTTCTGACATTTCCGGAGCTACGGCCTGAGGATTTTGCCCCGTGGATAAATGAAGATGATGCCCGCAAGAAGGGACTTACGGCAGAGGCATATGCCAAACAGCAGGCTGATCTATGGAAGAACGGCCTTGCCGGCTGGGGCGAGACCGGTGAACGAATAAGTCGCCTTCGACAAGCTGCCGATTTTGTTATTTACACGCCGGGCAGCAGTGCCGGGATACCGGTTTCCATATTGAAATCATTTGCGGCTCCGCCTTCCGCCATCCTTGAGGATACTGAACTTCTAGGAGACAGGATTAGCACTACAGCCACCAGTTTGCTCGGTCTTATGGGAATAGAGGCAGACCCAATACGGAGCCGGGAGCATATCTTAATCTCCACCATTCTGGATTTCGCCTGGAAGCAGGGTCGCGATTTAGATTTGGCAGCCCTTATCCAGCATATACAAAGTCCACCGGTGGCCAAGATAGGCGTTATGGATATTGAGTCCTTCTATCCTTCCAAGGAACGATTTGATTTAGCCCTGTCACTAAACAATCTGCTGGCGGCGCCAGGCTTCAGCGCCTGGCTGGAGGGCGAATCGCTGGATATGAATTCCATCCTGTATACGCCGCAGGGCAAGCCACGAGTCTCCATATTCTCGATAGCCCATTTGAGCGATGCCGAGCGCATGTTCTTTGTATCGCTATTGCTCAACCAGATACTCGGCTGGACGCGCATGCAATCGGGCACGACCAGCCTCAGGGCAATTGTCTATATGGACGAGATCTTTGGTTACTTCCCGCCGGTGGCTAACCCACCCTCAAAAATGCCTCTTCTGACTCTGCTTAAGCAGGCACGTGCCTTTGGAGTGGGTATTCTGCTGGCTACGCAGAACCCGGTTGACCTCGATTACAAAGGCTTGTCCAATACGGGGACGTGGTTGATAGGGCGGCTGCAGACTGAGCGCGACAAGATGCGGGTTCTGGAGGGTCTGGAAGGTGCTGCGGCCAGTGCCGGTGCCAAGTTCAACCGACAGAAAATGAAGGAGACGCTGGCCGGGCTCGGGAACCGCATCTTTTTAATGAATAACGTACATGAGGACGCCCCCGAAATTTTTGAGACCCGGTGGGCTATGTCATATCTCAGAGGGCCGGTGACCCGAAACCAGATAAAATTGCTTATGGACCCGCGGAGATCTGATTTTGTAAGTAAACCGGCGGCACCAGCAGCGGTTTCATCTGCCCCTGCAGGTGTGGCTTATCGGCCAGCCCCGGCGGCAGCTGCAGCCAGTAAGGCCGACCGTCCCTTGCTTCCGCCGGATGTTTCCCAGTATTTCATTCCCATCCGGGGCAGCCAGCCGCTGGAGCAATACCTGGTCTATAATCCTATGCTGCTCGGGTTGGCACAGGTTCATTTCGCCGATGCCAAGACGGGAGTGGCAGTTACCAGGGATTCCACCTTTGTCATCCAGATAACAGATGACCCTATTCCCGTGAACTGGGATAACTCGGCAGAAGCTAACTTCAATATATCTGACTTAGATAAATCGCCAAATGAGCGGGCGCAGTTTTCTCAGCTGCCGTCAGCAGCCGGCAATGCCAGGAGCTATGCTAACTGGAATAGAGATTTCGCTGACTGGCTTTACAGGAGCCAAAAGCTGGAACTGCTTAGAAGTCCTTCACTCAAGCAGTTCTCCAACCTGGGCGAGTCGGAACGTGATTTCCGTGTCCGCCTACAACAGGGTGCCCATGAGAGCCGCGACGATGCCACGGAGAAACTCAGGCAGAAGTATGCCACAAAAATGGCCTCGTTGGAAGAACAAACTCGCCGGGCTCAGCAGGCTGTTGACCGTGAGGCGGAGCAAGCCAAACAGCAAAAAATGCAGACCGCGGTATCGGTTGGGGCAACGCTGCTTAGCGCTTTTATTGGCAGGAAAGCGGTTAGCGCTTCTTCTCTGGGCAGAGCCACCACTGCGGTTCGCGGTGCCAGCCGGATCATGAAAGAGTCACAGGACGTAAAGCGAGCCCAGGAAACAGTAGCCAGTTATCAGCAGAGGCTGCAAGAACTTGAAGCCGAGTTTAAAGCTGAGATGGATGAATTGGCAGCTGAAAGCGATCCGCTGACAGAGGAACTGGAGAAAGTTACGGTAAGACCAGCCAAGAAGGATATCGCCGTGCGCCTGACCACGCTGGTTTGGGTGCCGACCTGGCAAAGCCCGGATGGCAAGATGACGCCGGCTTGGGGATAGGCAACCATTCCGCTCAGGCTATGACTTCGAAGTCGCCTTCGAGGGCGATGTCCTTTGAAGAGCTGCCCACCATTACCTTAAACATGCCCGGCTCGACGGTTAGATTCATGTCCTTATCATAGAATGCCAGGTTTGTTACCAGCAGCTCAAATTCCACGGTCCGGGTTTCGGCTGGTTTTAGCGCTATACGCTTAAAGCCTTTCAATTCTTTAACCGGTCTGGTGACGCTGGCAACTATGTCGTTGATGTAGAGCTGGACCACTTCTTCGCCGCTCCTGCTTCCGGTGTTCTGGACGTCAACTTTTATCGATATCTTACCGGTTTGCTGAGCCTGTTTTGGCTGTATTTTAAGATTGCTGAGCTTGAAGGTGGTGTAGCTCAGGCCAAAGCCGAAGTCGAAAGCCGGGCTGGTGCTGGAATCGACGTAGTCTCCCCATTGTTGAGAACGGGCACCGGATGGTTTATGTGCGTAGTAGATCGGTATTTGTCCTACCTTTCTGGGGAAGGAAACCGGCAGTTTGCCGCCTGGATTGTAGTCGCCGAAAAGAACGTCAGCGACCGCGTTGCCTCCCTCCTCGCCGGGCAGCCAGGCTTCAACGATGGCTGGAATTTTTTCGGCAATCCAATCGAGGGCGAGCGGCCTGCCGTCAACCAGGACCAAGACCGTAGGCGTTCCCGTGTCGTAAATGGCCTTGACCAGTTCCCCCTGAACACCAAGTAGGCCCAGCTCAGCGCGGTCGCGCATTTCCCCGCAGGTACAATCGGGAGTTAACCCTGATTTTCCTCCAACTACTACGATGGCTACATTAGCTGCCTGTGCCGCCTTAATTGCTTCGGGGAAACCATCCCTGGAATCACTGTTATATTCACAGCCAGCCGCGTACAGTATCTTGGTGTCCTTAACCTTGGTCTTTATTCCCTCCAGTATAGTGACCACAGGGACGGTGATGTGGTCTGCCGGCTCATCCGGCAACGACACCTGAACTCCCATTGACTCGGCCAGATTGATCATCACTTCTATGTGAGCAGGGTAAGTATAGTCACCCAGTAGATTCCTTTTGCTGTTGGCATTTGGGCCTATGACGGCGATGGTCTTAATGTTCTTGTTCAGTGGCAGGGCGTTGTGTTCGTTTTTCAACAGAACAATTGATTTCCGGGCAGCCTCCAGGGCGAGCTGGCGGTGGGCCGGCAGGTCATAGCCTTTCGCCGCCACTTCTGACTTGACATAAGGATTTTCAAATAGACCCATCGTAAACTTTTGTCTTAATATTCTGGAGACAGCCCTATGAAGCAAGGTTTTTAATACCAGACCTTTTTCGATTTGCTCCTTTAATGGCTGTGCACAGCAGTCAAGCCTGGGAAGCTCGACGTCAACACCTGCCGTAAGAGCCAGTCTGGCGGCGTTTGCCTTATCTGCCGCCACGCGATGATAGCTCTGTAAATTATCGACGGCAAAGTAGTCGGAAACAACGGTTCCTTCAAATCCCCATTCTGTGCGCAGAATGTCCGTAAGCAGCACCGTGGAAGCACTGCACGGTATGCCATCTATTTCATGGTAGGCACTCATAACCGACAGAGCGCCTCCTGTTTGGATGGCTTCTTTAAAGGGATACAGGTAGACATCCTTTAGCAATCTCGGCGGTATATGGGCAGGCGCCCAATTGAGCCCGCCTTCCGGCAATCCGTAGCCGACGAAGTGCTTCAAGGTGGCTATGACACAATTTTTTAAGTCGTCGCCTTGAAGTCCTTTTACATAGGCTATTCCCATGGTGGCGATAAGATAAGGGTCTTCTCCGAAGGTCTCTTCAACTCTTCCCCATCTTGGGTCTCGGGCCACATCCAGAACAGGTGACAGCCCCTGGCGTACGCCCACGGCCATCATGTTTTCTCTGGCTACTGAGGTCATTTTATATATCAGTTCGGGCTCCCAGGTGCTCGCCATACCGATGATTTGAGGAAAGATAGTGGCTTTCTTTACCATAAAGCCGTTCAAACACTCTTCGTGAATTAAAGTAGGAATGCCCAGCCTGGTATTTTCTATGAGGAACTTCTGAATATCATTTGACAGCTCCGCCATCTCCTTGGGAGGTAGGGCGGTGGATATCCCGGGCCTGCATATCTGTCCGATACCGTCTTTAATCAACGATTCCGCTTTCACTTGGGAGAACTTCCAATCTTCTATTAACTCGTAGCTCCAGACGCCCCCAATCTGCGCTATCTTCTCGTCGAGAGTCATTTTCGACAGCAGGTCTTTGGTTCTGGCATCAATAGTCTTTGAAGGATCTCTGTAAATTTCCATAATTCTTCCTGATCTTTTTATACCACATTGTATCGGTATTGAGGCCAGTGTGACAATAGTAGGCGCCTTTATGCTGTTAAGCACCCGATCAATCTATGAGAATTTCCTTTGGCGCACGGACGGCCAGATATAGTATGATATTAAGATATTAAACGAAGGGGTAATTTAACCGTTCATTTTTTACGTAAATTATTTGGAGGTGACACATGACTATGATGACAGGGCAGCAATATCGAGAAAGCCTGAGGCGGCTAAAGCCTGAGGTCTATTATCAGGGGGAGAAGATAGAAAACCTGGCTGACCACCCTGCCTTCTTGCCCCACGTAAACGCGGCGGCGCTGACCTATGATATGGCACTGGCCCCCGAATTCGAGGAGCTGTTGACGGCAACGTCACACCTTACCGGGGAGAAGATCAATCGTTTCACCCACATCCATCATAGCCATGACGACCTGGTGAAAAAGGTGAAGATGCTGCGTGCCCTAGGTCAGCAGACGGGCAGCTGCTTCCAGAGATGCGTTGGCTTCGACGGGCTTAACTCCGTCTATTCGATTACCTACGACATCGACCAGAAGATGAGCACGGACTACCACAAGCGCCTGATTAATGTGCTCAAGATGATACAAAGCAAAGACCTGATGGTATCCGGAGCCATGACTGACGTTAAGGGCAACCGCCGACTGTCGCCGAGCCAGCAGGCAGACCCCGACCTCTATGTGCATGTTGTGGAAAAGAAGAAGGACGGCATTGTGGTCAGAGGTGCTAAAGCCCATATTACCGGTGGGGTAAATTCACATGGGCACCTGGTCATGCCGACCTCGGCCATGAAGGCGGAAGATGCCGATTATGCCGTCTGTTTTTATGTGCCTGTCGACGCCCACGGAGTTGTCCATATCTTCGGAAGGCAGACCAACGACACGCGCAAGTGCGAGTGCTTCATGGACCAGGGTAATTGTGAATACGGCATTGTCGGCGGGGAAGCCCTGATCGTTTTCGATAATGTCTTCGTTCCCTGGGAGCACGTCTTTATGTGCGGCGAGTATGAATTTGCCTATGAGCTGGTGGAAAGGTTCGCCACCGCCCATCGCCAGAACTACGGCGGCTGTAAGACGGGCCTGGCTGATGCCCTGATTGGCGCCACCTATGCGCTGGCGCAGGTGCAGGGAACAGACCGCGCCTCTCACACCAGAGACAAGCTGGTGGAGATGGTGCACCTGACGGAGACTCTCTATTGCTGCTCCATTGCTTGCTCCTGCCAGGGCTATGCTTTACCTGCCGGCTCATATATGGCCGACCCGCTGCTGGCAAATGTAACCAAGCTGAATGTCACCCGCGAGGTTTACGAAATTGCCCGACTGGCGCAGGATATCGCCGGCGGCATACTGGCCACAGCACCCTCGGAGATGGACTGGAAAGACGAGCGGGTTGGCAAGTACGTAGACAAGTATCTGAAAGGTATCGCCGAAGTGCCTACCGAGACTAGATTACGATTACTACGGCTTATTGAAGGCATGACCTGCGGCACGGCACTGGTTGAGTCTATGCACGGCGCCGGTTCGCCTCAGGCGCAGAGGATTATGATTGAGCGGCAGGCCAATTTTGAGCGTAAAAAGAGGCTGGCGGAGAAGCTAGCGAAAATAGGGGAGCAGCCTCTACTTGTCTGCTAACATCAGTGTCAAAGAAAAGTCGCCAATTTAAGGTAGCCCTGAAGTATTGCGGTTCCTGCAACCCACGTGTTGACCTGCGCCGGATAGCCCGTCATCTGGCTAAGGTTGCTGAGGAGCGGGGGGATTTCCAGCTGGTGCCTTTGTCCGAAAGTGATATAGACGTGGTAGTGATTCTTTGTGGCTGCCCGCGTGCCTGCGGCAACAAGGAAGAAGTCAAAGCCAGAGCTAAGAGAAGTCTGGTTACGGCCGGTGAGTCTGTAAACAGGCGGGCCGTGCCCGAAGCCGAACTGCCGATAGCCGTAGAGCAGGAGCTTGATAAGATACTGAATGGCTAGACCATAGCCATCAAAGCTAAACTTTTATCTCATTCCCGCCGTTATATTTATTGCGCACTTAAAAACTGCTTACGTTTGGGCAGCAGACTTGAGGAGGAACTAGGCGTTGTTTGAGCACGAACCTGAAGAACTACTGCGGATGCTTAATGGCACGGTCGAGGCCCTGGCGTCGCTGTGCCAGAATATAGACCCCTATACCGCTGATCACCAGCGCCGGGTAGCCCGGCTCGCTTGTGATCTCGCCAAGAAGATGGGGCTACCTGAAGACCAGATTTACGGACTTCGTGTCATGGGTATGGTCCACGATATCGGGAAAATGGCTTTACCCGATGAGATTTTAAGTAAACGTGGAGAATTGAACGCTCGAGAGCTGAGTATGGTTAAAAGGCATCCTCAGGTAGCGTACGATGTACTGAAAAACCTTGAATTTCCCTGGCCGGTAGCCGAAACCGTATTGCAGCACCATGAGAGGGTAGACGGCTCAGGATATCCAAATAAACTTGGCGGCGAAGGCATAATACTGGAAGCCAGGATTTTGTGTGTCGCTGACGTCGTTGAGTCTATGATTTCACAACGGCCCTATCGCGCGGCTCCCGGGTTAGACAAGGCAATGGAAGAAATTCAGCTGAACAGCGGAGTTCTTTACGATCCCGCCGTGGCCGATGCCTGCTATAAGCTGTCTACCAACGGCGGTATAAAGCTCGACTGGGAATAACCGGAGCCGCCCCTCATTTCTGATTGCCCCTTTTTTCTATCTTTTGCCTATGCCATTTTGCTAACCTATCTGTTATAATGATTTTAAAGGCCATAAAAATTTCAGAAAGCAGGAGGTAGACATGAAAGGGGACAAGAAAGTAATCGATACTCTAAACTCGCTCTTGGCGGATGAGCTGACGGCCATCAACCAATACATGGTGCACGCCGAGATGTGCGAAAACTGGGGCTACGACAAACTGGGGGAGGTCATCCAGAAGCGCGCCGTGGAAGAGATGAAGCATGCTGAAAAGCTTATCGGCCGCATTCTGTTTCTGGAAGGCATTCCCGTCGTTAGCAACCTTAGAAAGATGACCATCGGCGCCGACGTGCCCAAGATGTTTGGCAGCGACCATGCCCTGGAAGCTGGCGCTATAAAAAGCTACAACGCGGGCATAGTCACCTGCGGTGATGCCAAGGACTTCGCCACGCGCGAGATTCTTGAGTCCATACTCAAAGATGAGGACAGGCATATCGACGGCATCGAAGAGGTGCAGGACCAGATTTCCCAGATGGGCGTGCAGGTTTTCCTATCCACGCAAAACTAATAAGGCTGTCCTCTCGGTTAACCAGCTACAGGTAAAAAGCCCCCGTAATACTATGGGGGCTTTTCTCTTTGAGGTACTCAACTTTGAATTTCAATGGCGAGCCGGTATATCAAAATCTGCCCAGCGAATAGAGAACGGCTATTGCGCCGCAATACAGAACTATCAGTCCAATGGTATCTATGCCAACCCAAATTCGTGGCCAGGATCGAGGCCGGTATATCAGCCCGATAATAACAACGCAGGTCATCAACATAGCAACGAGGCCAGTAAAGATGTGGTCGGTGCTTACATACGACAGGATAGGGCCCTCGGTAAAAAACAGGTCATCTATGAATACGATTACTCCCATATTAAACAGGTTGCTGCCGATCACATTCCCCACGGCCATATCAAGTGCTCCAAGGCGTAGCGCCGAAATTGAGACCACTATTTCGGGGGCTGACGTGCAAATAGCTATAAACAAGCTGCCAACAAAGCTCGCCTTCAAACCAGTAACAATAGTTATTTCGTCGCCAATAAAAGCCAACCAGGTTCCGGCTACGGCGGTAGCTAATGCTGCTATTACGAAGAAAGCGATTACTCTTATGAGAGATACTTCACGGTAACTGGTGGTGGGTGGGCTGGCAGTGGTGCTTTGGCTCTGTTGGCTGCGCTGAAAACGGATCAGCATGTACTGGACCAGCAGGTAGAGGCACAAGATTACCGGTGAATAGAGGCCGATATAGCCAAACAAGCCTAGAGAATAGACATTTTGGGCAACAAATATCGAAGCTGCCACTATCCCGATAAGAAAGCTGCTGGCAATTGCCGCCAGAACGAGGCCGGTGCCTAAATAACTAAGTATTGGACCGCGGGTGTAGAGCACGTCTAAAATAGCGATGATAAATAAATTTACTAGATTTGATCCGAAGAGGTCCCCCAGGGTTAAATCAGGTTTCCCCAATATGGCTACGGAGCTTATGCCGGTAGCCAGTTCAGGTAGCGAGGTGATTGTAGCCAGGAGTACTACGCCGATCCAGATGCGCCCCAGCCCCGTTTTCTCTGCAATAATGTCGCCATACTTGGACAGCCTTGTGCCAGCTATGAGTAAGATTGCCAGGCAAATAACTAATTTTATCCAGACCAGCATAGTCTCCTATGTATGTTTGCCAGACCAAAATAATATCATATTCTGGTGCCGTAATATATAAGCCCCCTGTAATCATTCAGGGGGCTTTTGTTTTGTGCGAGCCATTGACGACAGCAGATAATTAGGTTTTCTTGGGTTTTCTGGTTAGCCACACGATCACACCGATGCAAACACCCAAAATTATCAAACAAAAAATGGAGTAAAGTATCGAGTTAATATTGGGATACTCTATAGCACGGATAAAATTGATGACCATAAAAACTAGAGAGGCGAGAGTTACCAGAGCCAGCAAAATGAATACTGCTATTATTAATTTACTCATATGCGGCCATTATACACTATCAATTGACCAAAATATAGCAGGTTATTGAATGGCCAGCAAGCTCTTATCCGATACCAGCTTGTCGATTTCTCGGTGCAGGTCATCGAGTGTGCCGTCGTTGCTTATGGAGTAGTCGGCAAGGCGTTCGGCTTCCTTGAGTGAGAACAGCTCTTCCTCCGCCCGGTCCTGTTGCAGAAATTGTTCGTAGCTGTGCGGGTCCCTGCCTTCGCCTCTCACCGTCATCCTGCGGTAGCGGACGTGGGGGTCTGTAATATAAACATTTATTAAAATGAAGTCCTTGCCGAAGATGTCCTTCAAAATGAAGACATCGTTCAGCGAGCGAATACCGGATATGCCAGCAACCTTCCAGTCTGTCTGCCGTATCTTGTCAGCCAATAGCTGCACAAAATAGCCCTGACCGAATTCACGAAAATGTCTATCGGAGATTCTGCCCAGGTTCTCTCTAGTCGGCTCCACTCCTTCCTTTGAAGCGATTTCCCTAACTATATCTCCGGTGGAGAGAAAAGGCACGCTGTATTTGAGGCGAAGGTATTTAAGGACTTCGTCTTTTCCCGAACCGTTTTGACCCACGGCGCCGATTATCTTAACTTTGGCCGACATTGAATTCCTTCTGATGCTTAAGGTAGATTAATGGCAATTTTTTCGATCCAGCCATTGACGGCTATTTTACCACGACGTAGACTAGATGCAAATATAGAAAGGTGGAGCTGGCATACTAACGGGCTTCAAGGCGTTGACAAATGATTGAAATCAATGTTAATCCTGTGGTTCTAACGATAGGTTCCTTAAAAATCGGATGGGGCATTATTATGGGGGTGGCGGCGGCTATAGTAGTTTTACCAATTTTCGTGGTCATAGCCAGGCGCTCCGGACTGAAAAAAGTTCATATTCTTTGGTTAAGCTTTCTTACGGTTATATGCGGGTATGCTGGTGCCCTACTTTTTGCCGTTATTGAGAACCTAATTGTCTACCATGGCACCGGTTTCGTTACCAATTTCAGCTTACGCGCTGACGGCTTACCCATAGCCGTCACCATAGCCCTATTAATTTATGCCCGAATTACGAAACTTTCCTTCTGGAAATTACTGGATATCGGGACCCCCTGTTTAATCTTATATCTGGCCGTCTACAGAATCGGCTGTGTACTGGTCGGTTGCTGCTACGGTCTTCCCTGTGCTCAGCCCTGGGCCGTGATATACAATAATCCCAACTCGCCGGCTCCGCTAGGAATGCCTATTTATCCCACCCAGTTTTTCCATTTGATCTGGAACATTATAGTTTTGGTAGTGATTTGGCTGTCTAGAAAAAGATTTAAAGTCGTCGGCGAACTTGGTCTCGTTGGCTGGATATTGTACTTTCTGGGCGATTTTCCCATCAGGTTTTTCAGAGGAAACGAACCGCCTATAGTCGGCTTGTCGCTGTCTGGGATTACCGACCTGATGATAATAGTGGCTGCGGCGTACTTTCTTATTTTGCGCCTAAAAACCGACGTTCCAAAAGAAGAGGTTGACAGCCGACAATGAAGTATGTATGCTGATTGCAGCGACATCTTCAAAAAATCTGTAGAAACAAAGGCAGATTGAATGTGATGGCGGGAAAACAGATTGGCGGGCTGATACTACTCGGTGTCTTAGTAGCAGCAATGATGTTGCTTCCAGCTGCATTTGGTGGTGGACGTGTATTAGGTTACACGGACAATTACACGGACAATATAACAGGCCCGCCATTTTTCCCACCGGCAGACCTGCAGCCAGTCCCACCCCCGGACATAGAACAAGTCCCACCAGACTTGCATCAAGTCCCACCGCCAGAACCAGAACCAGCCCCACCACCTGAAACAGAACCAGAACCAGGTCCACCAGGCGGAGGATGCTGCACTGGTGGTGTAGGTGGAGGTGGAGGTGGAGGTGGAGGTGGATGTTGTGGAGCGCCCACCCAGACTATGTCCTATACCGTGCCGGCGCCACCCCCGCCCCCAGCGCCACCGCCGTCACTGACTCCGCTAGCCATCGATTTTGGCCATGTACCAACTTTTATATATGACCTAACACCGATTGACATAGGAACTATTAGTGGAGGCGGAGGCAGGTAGGTCCAGATAATCTAGCAGTCGGCCGAGCCTAGATAAGAGTTGGTATTGTAATTGTGAGAAATCTACTGGCCAAGATAAGCCTGTTGGGTATCCTGGTGGTAACCATATTGGTAGTGCCCGCTGCGGGCTGTTGTCCGCAAGAGCCTCCTCCACCTTCTGCACCACCTCCGTCCTCAGGTGGATGTTGTGGCACACCCACCCACACGATGTCATATACTATGCCGTCGTCAACGCCGCCGCCATCGCCGCCTCCGGAGCTGATACCGCTAAGCATAGATTTTGACAGGGTACCAGTTTTCATATATGACTTAACGCCGCTTAACATAGGAACTATCAGTGGTGGAGGCGGAGGCAGGTAAGTTAAGCTAAGCTCGTAGACCGAGGATAGCAACTCTAAAAGGACGAGCCTTCAGGGGTTCTGCTCTAAAGTGGTTGCCATCCTCTCTCCCATGTGTTAGTGTATCTAGAGGTTATGGGTATGGTTGCTAAAATAGTCATGTTCGCAACTGCATTTTTTATCGGCAACGCTATTCTTATAGCAATATTTTCGCTATACCCAGCAACGCCGTTGAATATCATATTCATAATAGCATTAGGAGTGCTCGACATTGTTAGTATCACCTACTTTATTTATAAGCTGATTTAATTTCTTCTCTATTCTCTCTAGCCTTTTATCTATTCTAAACATAGTGTATTCATAGATAATTAAGAATATTAAATAGGCAAAGGCTAGAGCTATGGTTATATAAACTAGGTTCATACTATCTTCCTTATCCTACGTAAATGCGATGTAACCAGTATTTGTCTGGGTTCAGTCATCGCATCTATAATTTTACGTTTCCTTGCTCTATAACTACGGCTACGTTCTCTATCTTTCTTAAGGAATAATTGTCTCTGCGTTGGTGTAGCGTTGAAGAACTCTACCGAGGTGATTGTGCTAATGTTAACAACGGGCTTTACTGGATACTTAATCATCTTCAGCCAATCATCACATGGCAATTCTACTTTTGCCTTTTCTGCTGGGGTAACATATTTATCGGTTGCCGTTTCTAAGGATTCATGCGGTCTAATGAAGTTATAGTGTACTCCGAAGCCTTCCATAATCAGTTTAGCGGTCTCGTAGCTTTTTAAGCCACGCATAACCTTTGTTCTGCCTTTGATGGTGCCCTGCAACCGTTCGATGATGTTATTGTTTGGCTTAACCGTAAACTTCTTTACCCGTAAATGTCTTGTCTGATTCCCGAACGATAGCGATATGCCTTCCAGATAAGAATTAAGACTATCGGTCATAATCACTTTAGGATATTTGCCCGCCCGCCTGTTTGCCTTGTGCATCAGTAAAATAACATCGTCTACTGTCCTTCTCATTGAAATATGAGAAGCCACAAGGAATCTAGTCTTGATGTCGATTATGTCCCAGAGCCAGTGTTTCACCCCGTCTATCTCAATAACGGTTTCATCGGCAAGCCAGACTGCACCAAGTTCAGGCTTAATATCTTTTGTCTTGTTTATGGCTTCTTTAGTGAATCGTGTTATCCATCCGTAGACTGTAGAATCAGAAGGATAATTACCGTAGGCTTGTTTGAGATTCCTGCGGATAGCATTTAGTGATAAGCCATCGTAATATAAACTCAATGCTAGAGCCACTTGCTCTACCGGCGTTTGCATATACGGCAAAGCAGTGTTCGGTACAAACTTTCGTTTACAGTCATTGCAGTAGTAACGCTGGATTCCGTTGAAAGTACCGAACTTTTTAATATTTGTGGAATTACAATATTTACAATTCATCAGTGTATCTTTTCTATTATTACCCCGATTATTATTCCAATTATCCCCATCAAAGCAAACCACATTCCAAATACAAATTTATTCCACTGAGATATATCAACAGTAGCCATCGTATTCCACGGGAAAATGATTTTGTCTCTTAGAGTAATTTGTACTTGTAGCTCATATTGCCCAGGGTGAGGTAAATAGTTAAACGGTATTCTTATATCACTACTCAATGTTCTAGCTTCACCCCTTAATATTTCACTGCCATCACCTGCTGAAATACGTTTGGTTTTATCAATGTAAAACCATTTCCATTTATAATCAAGTGCTACAAGTGGTCTGTCTGATGTATCTTCAACTATCAAAACGAGGTCTATAGCAATTCCGTTATAATATGGTAACCAGTAGTAAGTCGAACCAACTGCAAACTCTGAAAACACTGATGGAGCAGGGGGAGAAGGTAGTTTATATTTTGCCCTAGAACCATAAGGTTTGATAGCTATTCTATAAAGTTCCCAATTATAGCTTTTGCAGGATAGCATCTTTTTCCCTCCCCATGATACAATTCTATCATAGGGAACATGTAGCAACCACTTTAGAGCAGAACCCCTTCAGGCTCGTCCTTTGTTTACAGGTAGACTATTTATTGAGGTATTGATTTTACGAGAATAATATTATTTAAGTCCTCAGCTGGCTTGTCTTTCGGTACCAGTGTGCCCTTATCCCGATCATACTCCCAGGTACCGCCGGTCAACTGTCCAGACCAACCCAGCCCGGGACCGGAAACACTATAGGTCGTACCACTAACCTTCTTTGCTTTCCAGTCATTGACGTACTTAAGCACGTTATTCATAGTTGACACCGATAAATCTCTGGCGTCAACCATGACACTTCTGTTTGTCTCCAGGAGATTAACTGAATTGGTGAGATTACTCTTTAAAATGTCCCCTTCACTGACTTGCAGCGTCGTTAAATCCCGTATCTTAATTGTGTAGGAGAACTCCGGCTCAGGGACTATATCTTTGGTGCTGAGGATTTGCAAATCCGTTACCTGGTATTTGTCATTTTTAAAGGCCGTTAATCCGCTTGGAGTGACCTGAATATTCCACTTGCCTGATTTGACCAGTGGTTTTTGGTAGTCGACCCATTCTAAAGCGGCGTTAAGTACCTGTTCCAGTTTCAATAGCTGTTCCTGGGTGTTATACAGTTGTTGATCGTTCTGGGCGATCTGGGAATCGATATTCTCCACGGCCGCCTTATTCATTTGTATCAGGGACTGGGCAACCTCTCTGGCTACGGCACTTGACGTGCAACCGGTTGACGGCATCAAAACTGCCATGAGGAGGATAAATATAGCAATGGAAAGCCACTTCTTCATATCGCACCTCTGATCTTACTGAACTTCGACACCAATATAGCACGAAAAAATTCAAAGTGCAATCGCCGGCAAGGATAGTGAACCTGATACCCGGATAGCCGCCAGATTTTACGAATTTGCAACTTCTTGATGGTCAATTTTATGACTATTTTATGGTGTGAGGTTGATAATTACATTAAGGAGGTATGGAAAAAGTGAAGAATAAACTGTTATTTCACAGCATTCTACTGGCGGGCGTGCTTGCCATTTTATTACCGGCAGTGGCAGCCTGCACCTCAGCATCGACTCCGTCTTCTGCGCCGCCGGCTCAATACACGGTGAAGACGGCGTCCAAGGCGGACCTTGGCGACTATCTGGTGGACGCCAGGGGGATGACGCTCTATTATTTCACCAGGGATACTGCCGGAGTAAGTAACGTCACCGCCCAGGTTATTGCCAACTGGCCTATTTTCTATGCTGCCAGCATCGTCGTTCCCTCAAATTTGAACGCGGCTGACTTCGGCACCATAACCGGATTTAACGGGCAAATGCAGACGACCTACAAAGGCTGGCCGCTGTACTACTATATCAAAGACCAGGCCGCGGGTGACACGGTAGGACAGGGCGTAGGTGGCGTATGGTTTGTGGTCAATCCTCAGACTACACCGGCGGCTCCGGGCGGCTCTTAATTTACAACATAGATAGGTTAGGATGTTTTTAATAAGAAAGGCGGGCTGCGAAACCAGCCTGCCTTTTGATAACTGTAAAGGGGAGGTTAGACAAAATGTGGAGACAGCGATATGACAACGAGGCGCTTTACCCTTACAATGGGCCGGTTATCATCAGGCATCGGGCCGGTCGTAATAGAAGCAAAAGAAATCAGTCGACCAGAAGGAAACCCGTACAACTAAAAATGCATTTTAGAATGGAATAATATAGAAGAATAGATAGCCGATTATTATTCAACACGGTGTAAGATTAACGTTAGCACTGCCACCGAAGTTAAAACCGGCACCTATACTCTGCCAATTTAGGCTCAGCTTTGGGCTGCTGACTATTCGAATTACCGTTCATGTTCAGAGTTTGATCCGTCTAAGCCCTAAAATCTAAAAACAATAGTATCATAAGCCGTTAACACAGGCTATTAGATCATCAACCATCCTGCATATCTCCTGCTGAGCGTCCTGGGCTATAATCCGGTTTTCAGCCTTAGCCTCCCGAGGCTATGGCTTGGCTACTTGTGGGATTAAATTAAGAAATGGTAATATCGGGGAGCAGGTCATCTGCTATACTTTAATTAACAAATAATACAAAGGAGGGTTATCGTGGCCGAAATTGATTATCCGGTTAAACTTGAGGTTGATTATCCTGATCGAAAACTGAACAGATTGACTACCTTTTTCAGGATATTCATGGCTATTCCCATTCTTATTATTCTGGGTTTACTTATTGGAGCATCTTCTAAATGGGGGTGGCAGGCAGGGTGGGGTGTTGCAGGATTAGTTGTTTTACCAACAATCTTAATGCTGTTGTTCAGAAAGAAATACCCTAGATGGTGGTTCGATTGGAACCTGGCATTAACGAAATTCAGCGCTCGTGTTTCCGTATACCTGGCCTTATTGACCGATGTATACCCATCAACAGATGAAGAGCAGTCCGTCAAAATAAAAATGAATTATCCCGATGCGCAGAAGGACCTCAACCGCTGGTTGCCGCTGGTAAAGTGGATAATGGCTATTCCGCATTACATCGTTCTGGCCTTTTTGGCCATTGCCGTGTTTGTGGTAGTAATAATCGCCTGGTTTGCCATACTGTTTACCGGTAACTATCCCAGAAGCCTGTTCGATTTTGTGGTTGGTGTCTACCGATGGTCATTACGCGTGTCCGGGTATGCTTTTATACTGGTTACCGATAAGTATCCGCCTTTCAGTCTCAGCGCATGACCCGGTGCGGCGGATAGTTAAGCGGCAATAAGAGCGGAGGTTTGGAAATGAAGGGCATCGTTGTCTATGATAGCACCTACGGAAACACCAAGAAAATCGCAGAAACAATCGCGGAAACACTGAAAGCGTCCGGGATAGAAGCCGCTACCTTCTATGTGAAAGACGTAAAGAAGCTAAGCGCCAATGACTATAATTTCCTGGTTGTTGGCTCTCCGACCCGATTTGGCACCATGAGCTTTACAGTCAAAGGTTTTTTAGGCAAGGTGAAGGGTAAAGAATGGATGAAAAGGCCTTTCGCTGCCTTTGACACTGAAAATCCCGAGAACCTGGAAAAGCCGGAGTGGAGCGCCGCCGAAAAGATCGCTGCAAGGCTCAAGGAAAAGCAGATGAATCAGCTGCTTCCGGTTCTAAAAGCCCTGGTGATAGGGCAGAAGGGGCCGCTTCAAGAAGGCGAAATCGAGCGCACAAAAGACTATGCCAGGCAGCTCGCCGCTAAATTGAAGACGAGAAAAACCAGCCTGCCGAAGGGCGGAACTCTCCCTTAGAGAAAGGGAGATTGAGAGGGATTTATAGTAATTATAAACGTACCGGATACAGCATGGAAGGTAACAAAAGTCCTGCTCATTTGTGGTATGGTGTCTTCGGTGCTTTATATCGGTACCGACATACTCCTGTCCATGAGCTGGCAGGGCTACAGCTACCCCAATCAAGCCGTCAGCGAGCTGTCCGCTATCGGAGCACCGACCAGACCTTTCTGGCTGGCTATGAGCTTCCTGTTCAATCCTCTGGTGATTGCATTCGGGATAGGCGTCTGGAGAGCGGCTGGCCAAAAGCGCGCCCTTCGCATCACCGGAATTCTTCTGATGGTATGGGGGGTTCTCGGACTGGTGTGGCTGCCCTTCCCGATGAGTCCCCGTGGGGCGGAGAGGTCATTTACGGACACCATGCACATCGTTATGACGGGTGTGACCGTTCCTCTTATGATGGTGTTCATCGGGTTCGGGGCCGCCGCCCGAGGCAAGTGGTTTCGCCTCTATTCTATCCTGACAATCTTAGCCATGCTGGGCTTTGGCGCCTTGACGGGTATGCTGGCTCCCGGGATCGACACCGGGCAGACCCCATGGATGGGACTCATAGAGCGCGTATGCGTCTATGCCCCGATGCTGTGGGTGCTGGTACTGGCTATCGTTCTCCTGCGTGCCCGTGGTATAGTGAACACCGAGCTTAAACCGAAGTCGATTGCTGAATAAGAAGATGAGTACTTACGCTGCCGAATATAAAAAGAAACTGACCACGGCCGAAAAAGCTGTGAGACGGATAAAGAACGGCGACACGCTGGTGCACGGCTCGACCATATCCGAACCGCCGGCGCTTCTGGAGGCAATTGCCGGCCGCGCCAGGGAAGGCAGCCTGAAAAACCTGAAGGTCTATTCCAGCCTGCCCATGGAATATGCCGCCAAAACGGTGCTGTCGCCCGACCTTTCCGATTGTATTCAAGCCTATTCATTCTTCGTCACCACCGCCGACCGTGCTCGGGTTAAGGTGGGGCTCAGCTACTACGTACCAAATTACATTCATCAGATACCCAGGCTGATCAGCGATTACATGAATATAGACGTCGTCGTAGCTACGGTTTCCCCCATGGATAACTCCGGCTACTTCACCTTTGGCGCAGTCAACGATTACACTTCGGTGGCCGCCAGAAACTGCAAAACGCTCATCGTAGAGGTAAATGAGAACATGCCCCGCGTATTCGGCGACTCGCTTCTTCACATCTCCGAGGTGGCCGCCGTGGTGGAGAACCATGTCCCGCTCCTGGAAATGCCGACGCCGGAGCCGAAACCCGAGGATGAGGTTATTGCCAGGTACATAGCCGAGATGGTCCCCGACGGGGCTACCATTGAGCTCGGTTTGGGCGGCATTCCCAACGCCATTGCCCATTTACTGGAAGGGCATAAGGACCTGGGTATTCATACCGGTGTCTTCGTTCCCGCCATGGTGGACTTGATAGAAAAAGGGGTCATTACCGGCCGCAAGAAAACCCTGCACCCGAGGAAACATGTTTTTATGGTGGCTCAGGGAACGAAGAAGATGTATGATTTCATAAACGATAACCCCAGCATGGAGAGCTACCCTGCCTCCTATACTGAAGAACCGTCGGTAATCGCCCGTAACAACAATATGATTTCCATCAACACTATAATTGAAGTGGACCTGACCGGCCAGTGCAACGCGGAATACATGGCCGGCTCACAGTTCAGCGGCACAGGCGGGCAGCTTGATTTTGTGCGCGGTGCGTTCAACTCCGCGGGAGGAAAGTCCATACAGGCTTTTTATTCCACGGCCAGAAACGGCAAAGTTTCGCGTATCGTGCCCCGCTTTGCGCCGGGAACCGTGGTCACCATTCCGCGGATGGACACGCACTATCTGGCTACCGAATACGGCGTAATCGACCTCAAGGGTAAGTCCACGCGCGACAGGGCGCTGAGCATCATCGGTATCGCCCATCCCGATTTCCGTGACGACCTCCTCCGCCAGGCCGAAGACATGTACCTTATCTAAAATGGGGAGTTTGTGAGGGGCAAAGCAGGGAGTGCTAAGAGGGGTGCAACCCCTCTTAGTCTTAAACCAATTACCCTCTCCCTTGATGGGAGAGGGCAGGGTGAGGGTGAAGAAAAAAACTATTTCTTTTTTGTGGTAGCGATAAAATCGTCCAGTGTCTTGGCTGCCAGAGTCTGGACATGGTCGATGCCCCGCCCGGTAAGATTCAATGCCACTCTGAATATGGTGTCATCATTGGGAGCTTCGAATATGTTGATGAAGTCATACTGTCCTAGGGTGGCGTACTGACCCAGTATCTTTACTCCCATAGCCTCGATCTCTTTGTTGTTAGCCTTAATTCGTGACGGGTCTTCCCTCATAGCTTTCCGCCCTTCGGCAGAGACGTTCGTAAGTGCGATGTAGATTGGCATATACCCCCTCCTATCTTGATTGGATTCGTTAAATTATGTGCTATCTTAACACAAGATAGGTGGCAGTTCCAGAGTTTGATGGGTTAAGTGTCCGCGGGATACATTACGGGCAAGGGCCTTACCGCTAGCTCTCAAGCCAACACCCTAACTTAAAAAGTAGTACAATAATCGAGTCCGTCATCAAAGCCACTATATAATTATATTAGAGAACCAACTATAATTTTGGCTAACTTAACAGACCGTCTGAACTTTACTATTCATTAGGAGGCATTTGAGATGAGTAAACATTATCCTTCGTTGTTCCAGCCAATAGAAATAAACGGTCTGCAACTTAAAAACAGGCTCGTTGTACCGCCGATGGGGACCGGATTTGCGGCGGAGGATGGCAGCGTGACAGACCGTCTAATTAAATACCACGAGGCCAGAGCCAAAGGCGGTTTTGCTCTAATTACTCTAGAGGTAACGGCAGTAGATGGAGTAGAAGGCAAGGGAAGCGGGCACCAGTTGAGCATATTCGATGACCGCTTCATCCCCGGTTTCAAAAACCTGGTAGATCGGGTCCATAATGCCGGTGCTAAAGTAGGCGTCCAACTGTATCATCCTGGTAGAGCAACATTGTCAGCTTTCATAGGTGGACTACCACTTGTGGCACCTTCACCCATACCTGACCCTATTTGGCGTCAGACTCCAAGAGAGCTAACCATTCAGGATATCGAGAGGCTCGTTGAGTCATTTGCACAGGGAGCCAGGCGTGCTAAGGAGGCCGGGTTCGATATAGTTGAGCTACATGGGGGACACGGTTATCTTATTTCACAGTTCATGTCAGGTTATGCTAACAAGCGAACTGACGAGTACGGCGGAGGTTTTGAGGGATTTATCCGTTTTCCTGTGGAAATCATCCGCCGGGTAAGGCAGCTGGTCGGTCCCGATTTTCCAATCTTTTTCCGCATAAGCGGTGATGAACTTGTTCCTATGGGCCGGACGGTACCCGAAAGTGTCGAAGTATCTAAAAGGCTTGTCCAGGAGGGAGTTAACGTTATAGATGTTTCCATTGGCGTAATGGAGTCCAGCGCCGTAACCAGTGCCCCTCCCGATATGGAGCAGGGGTTTAATGCCGGGATGGCAGCCGCATTCAAAAAGGCTTTATCGGTGCCCATTATAGTAGTTGGCCGCATTAATGAACCGGAAATCGCTGAAGAAATCGTAAGTTCCGGAAAAGCTGACCTGGTTGCCATCGGCAGGCAATCGCTGACCGACCCTGAGTGGCCAAATAAAATAGCTGAAGGTCGGAAGAATGATATCGTTAGATGCATCTCCTGCAATGAAGGATGCATTGAGGGTATGATAATATGGATGCGGCCAATGATTACCTGCGTTCAGAACCTGGCGCTGGGCAAAGAAGCCGAATATGCCTCTCCACATGCCTCCAAACAAAAAAAGGTTCTAATTGCGGGCGGTGGGCCGGCAGGCCTGGAGACAGCCAGAACAGCAGCCCTGTGGGGACATAAGGTAATTCTCTATGAAAAAGATAAGGCTCTTGGCGGTCAGATAAATATTGCGGACATCCCTCCCAAGAAAGATATTTATAAAGAGGTAATTCTATCGCGTGCCAAAGCTATAAAGGAGCTAGGGGTTGAAATAAATCTGGGCAAGGAACTTACTCCCGACATAGTTAAGCGGATTGCCCCGGATGTTTTAATTGTAGCTACGGGCTCGAAACCGCTGGTTCCAAATATTCCAGGCGTTGGTCAGAAAAATGTCATTACCGCTGCTGAAGCGCTTAGAGGGGCCAAGGTGGGAGACAAAGTGATCGTTGTTGGCGGTGGTCTGGTTGGATGCGAAACGGCGGACTACCTGGCTCAACAGGGCAAAGAGGTGACCATTATAGAGATGCTGCGTCATACCGCCCGTGATATAGGCCCTGCAGCCCGATATTTTCTGCGCCGGCGAATGAAGGAAAAAGGCATTAATATTCTAACCTCCACGACCGTCGAAGAGATTGTCGATGGTGGTGTCAGGGTGAAAACAGGCGAAGCCAGCCAGATTCTGAGCCCGGTGGATACAGTGGTACTGGCCACGGGAGCAGAATCCATCAATGAGCTAGAAACGAAAGTGAAGGACGTGGTGCCGGAGGTCTACGTCATAGGAGATGCCGCCAAGCCAGGAAAAATAATGGCAGCCGTAGAACAGGCAGCCGATTTAGCCCGCAAACTTTAGGCTACTGCTGCTTCTGTATCAATTCAAAGATGGCCTTTTAATTCTATTGCTTATTTGGTTCTCGTTCCTCCCAGGCTGGCATTGGCCAGATAATCTCCCTTGTGGCTAGATTCCAGGGCCAAACCGTGTAGTATTTCTGGTCAATTGTCTGGCAAATGATACCCTTAGCCAGTGTGTTCTCATGTGTTTCTTGGTCAAATCTGACGCCGTCCCAAGGTGTTATCAGATTATCGCCAGATATATCTGTCTTCAGAAGCGCCTCCCGAATTGCCTCTGGATCGGTTGAACCGGCTCTGTTTATGGCATCGGCTAAAACCAGCATCCCGGTGAAGGTGCGGGCGCAGGTGTCATCTATATCAGCCCCATATTTCTGATGGAATATCTCATTTACAGTTCTGACCAGAGGTTTGGCTTCCGCCAGATCCTCAGACCATGTTCGACGTACGCACACATAATTGCCATCACCTCCCATTGCCTTGAGAAATTCTGGCTCAGCAAACCCGGCATCGTCGGCCAGAATAGCACTAGGACTGAACTTCATTTCTTTGTACGTCCGCATATATAGAATGGCATCTTGTGTATAGGAGGCTTGCAGCAGCACATCAAGTTGGGAATCTTTGAGTCTTTGAACCTCGGCGGCTACATTTGCGGTATCGGATGGGTAAGGCATCTTCTCCACTAGCTGATACCCATATATTTTTGCATATTGCTATGCATACTCGGCTACCTCTGTTCCCCATACTGAGTTCTCGTAGACAATTCCCAACCTCTCCAGTCTGATATCTTTTAATTCTTGAATATCATGGAGAAATTGATAAAAGTTCTGGATAAAAATCTTTTCGTCGGGAGTCGTCCGGAACAACCATTTTAGTCCTTTTCCGGTAAGGCTTGGAGCCGTTGAGGTGGCCGTGAGGAAAGGTAATCCTTTTATCTCTGTTATCTTACTTACTTCCTCAGTGACGGCACTCTGGTAACATCCTATCAACGCAACTATTTCTTCTTCGTCAATTAATCGCTCGGCAGCCGACCTGCCAGTGGAAGGCATTCCTTGGCTGTCCGAGAAAATAACCTCTAGTCTGGCACCGTTTTGTGAGGTCAGACCTCTTGATCTGGCAAGAGGGAGATCCAGGTCATATTCATTATTGATAATATCAACCGCCAATAAAATACCATTTCTGGCATTTTCTCCTGCTGTAGCCAGGGAACCGGTAAGGGGATAGACTGCTCCGACCTTGATACGCCGTTCCGCCTCTTGAGAACATGAGGCAGTCATACCAATGTGAGTTATAAATAATGCTATAAGAATAGCAATCAAAATATTCTTTTTTTCCGACATACTGACCTGCCCCCAAAATTATACCACTGCTCTGGCTATGTTAAATCTGAAGTAGCTAGCTGTCAATCCCACACAGGCAACCCTCAGTAATTCACGTTGACAAGCCGGCGGAGTAGTTCAACGCCTGTTATTCAAGCTGAATTTTTCGCTAAAATATGCAGCAGAACACGTTTATGTAGTGAATGGATATCTTTCCATAAAAGTTAGAAAGGTAGAACGGTGCTTCAAGTATGTCACCAGGCGCTATCTCGTGCAATGGGTATGTGGGAAACAGTATAATAGTGCAGAGATCAACGCAGGGAGGCAAAAAGATGGAGAACACATTTGACAGTACCTACATAATAAACAAGGCAAAGCATGATGAATTTGTAGTTGAAGCTAAAAAACTTGCCATCGCAGTGTATACTATTCCAGCGTTTGTCTGGCTAGAACTCTACAAAATAATAAATATTGAGCGTGATATCGCAATGCGCGTAGTATGGAAACCAGAAACCACGGTTAAGCAAATAAAAGAGTTTGATAAGATCTGGTTTCTGCAGAAATATTCCTAATTAGGGTCGGTACAGGTGAAAGAACCTCCGGCTCAAGCGGCGTGCTGGTCGCTATAATCGCTGGTGTTTTTCTGGTTCTAATTGCAACCGTGGTGCTACTGCTTATTTCCCGTCGCCAGAGGAGCTAACGGGGATAATGCGTCCTTCCAATCTGGCATCGACAGGCGAATTTTTCGAGATATATTCCTGCAGGATATCAAAGTCTACAAAGCCAAGGTACTCGGTGTTGGTTCCCTCTTGAAAGCTGGTGTAGCCGTCACCGCCCTGGTAAAGGAACGAATTTGTGACCAGGCGGTAACTAGCCTGCGGGTTAATAGGCTCGTAACCGCCTGCTGTTTCAATGTCTACACCGACAATTCGTGAGCCCGGTGGCGCTTCCGTGTTCCAGCTGAATCGCATACCGGATACCTGTGGAAACCGCCCGGCCTTGTTTTCTACCTGGCTGACGCCGTTCTCCAGCGCCGCCATGATTTCATCGCCGGTTAAGTCAAAAACCACGATGTCATCGCCAAAAGGCATTGCCTGCAGCAGCTGGTCAAAGCTGATTTTACCCGCCTCGATGGAGTCGCGTATGCTGCCGCTATTGACGATGGCCAGGGCCGCCTTTGCTATTCTGGCTTTATCCAAATATGCGTCGGCCACCAGGTCTCCCAGGTTGGTTTCTCCAGTTCTTACCTGTTCCCGCTCGCCGTTCAAATCTGATATCGTTTCGCCGATAATAGTATTTTTTAGCTGGTTTAAAGGAGCATTAAATTCAGCCAGTTTGGCGGCGTATACAGGGTCTTCATCGAATTTTGCATTTTCAAAGAGAGTGCCGGTATGATTCTGAATCACTCCGTTTTCATCGAAGGTGATTTCAAGCCTGCCCAGATATTTGCCATATGACCCTGCCTGGACAACGAGCGTGGGTTCCTTGTTATCTATTACCGTCGGATAACAGACTGGTACGGTATGGCTGTGCCCTCCGATTATGACGTCGATTCCCTCTACCTGTTGGGCAAGCTCGATATCGTTATCCCAGCCGACATGGGTAAGGGCGATTATTTTATTCACCCCTTGCTTCGTCAATTCAGATACGGATTTTCTGGCTGAAGCTACATGGTCTTCGATATCTATATTGGTGCCCGGGTTGGAAATGACCGTGGTATCCTCTGTGGTCAGTCCCAGGATGCCGAATTTTGCCCCCGCCCTCTCGATTATTACGTATTTGGATACCTTTCCGCTTAAAGACGGCTCCCGGGTGAAGTCGAAATTGGCACATAATATGGGAAGCGTTGCATTGTTTACAAAATCGGCAAGGTATGCTGGCTGCTTATCAAAGCCATCGAATTCATGGTTCCCCAGCGCCATAGCATCATATTTGAGCATATTCATAAAATCCAGGTCGGCGCTGCCATGCATCAGATTGAAATACAGCGTGCCCATGAAAACATCGCCGGCATTCAGCAAAAGAACATTTTCCGCACCCATCTCAGTTCTGACCTGATTCACCGCTGTGGCTCTCCGGGCAATATCATCTAAGTGTGCATGTGTGTCATTATCATGGAGAATAGTGATAGTAGTGGGTTTGGATTCAACTTTTATTCCTGTGTTTACCTGAGTGGTGCAGGCTGTGCAAAGACCGCTGATAGCTGCCAGCAGAATGGTTATGGTTAGTATTTTTTTAGTCACCTGATTCCGCCAGTGCGTTTATCCAAATCTCCTGCCACGCCGCATTGTATCAGAAAGCGAGGTCAGAGACCCTGTGAATGGGGGTCTTGGAATGTGTGAGCGCCTATGACCCTGTGTTGTGGGCGCTGGTGCTGGCCACAGGAGCTGAGTCCGTTAATGAGCTGGTATTAAAAGTGAAGGATATGGTACCCGAAGTCTACGTCATAGGAGATGCCGCCAGGCCAGGAAAAATAATGGCAGCCGTAGAACAGGCAGCCGATTTAGCCCGCAAACTTTAGGCTACTGCTGCTTCTGTATCAATTCAAAGATGGCGCCGCCGACCCCACCGGCGTCGAGGTAAGCAAAACGTCCCGGGTCATGAAGGAAGACCTTAACGCCCTTAGAGACTAACTTCTTGAGCTCAGTGTCCACGTCATCGACATAAAATCCGATGTGATGTATTCCCTCACCCCAAGTATCCAAGAAGCGAGACTGGAATATTCGTCCTTCGATACACTGAACAAGCTCAATCTCTACGGGACCGACATGGGAGAAAGCCATTTTGATTTTCCATGGCCGGCCTTTAGCGTCTAACCCGCCATTCTCCCGAAAAGCCCACGGCCCGATGCCATATAGGCGTGACCAGGACTCAACGGTCCTATCGATATCCTTCACGGCATAGCTGATCTGGTCGATTGCCTTGACCTGGAATTGCTGAGTCGGGCTATTCATTATGCACCTCCTTAATTCCAATGGGGACGGTCACCGGTTCATCCAGCCTTTGCCTTTCAGTAGACCGCGCAGGTAGGCAACCTGGCCCAGGTGCTGAAGACCATCGCTTAGTATAGCCACCAAAAGTGCCTCAACGCTGTGGAACGCAGGATTATTCAGGTTCCGCCCCAGTTCCTCGGCGGAGAGGTTGTCTAGATATGGCTTTGACCGCTCAAACACAGCCCGGTTGTATCCCAGCAAAACCGCAACATCGGGTGACTTAAATGCCGCCACATCTTCCGACTTAAACCCAAATCCTGTATCTCCGGGATTAGGAGCGCGGTTGAATTTAGCGTGCCAGCCGTCTTCGATCCAGATTTGCTTCTGTGCCGTAAGCCAGGCGAAGGCGGCATCTTGACCACGCGTCAGGTGCCAGGTAAGCCAGCCCATGCTGTTACAGTCAGCATGAGGCTGCTCATCCAGGTCACTTTGCGATAGGCCGGCCAGCGCTTCCTCCAGGCCCCTGGCTACCCGCTCGAAGCTATCGATGAGAACTTGTTGCCACTTCATATTTGCCTCCTTGTCAGCTTAAACTGCTCAATTCTACCAGTTCATTAGGTGGCTTGAACAATTCGATCTATTGTGTGATTTTTGGGACAATCCGCGGAGATTGGATTTTGCAATCCGCTCGCCCTGAGCTGGTCGAAGGATTTTTAGTTTAACCTTAGCCTCTCCCTTAGAAAAAGGGAGATTAAGAGGGATTTTAACTTTAATCACCTCTCCCTTGACGGGAGAGGGTTAGGGTGAGGGTGGAACTTTTAACTTATTTAGCGGGAACCATTGTCTCATCCAGCCAGTCAAACTTCGCGGCGAACGACTGCGCCCATGCCCCCATCTGGCAGTGATAACCCGCCTCGTACTCTTCCGAAAACGGCATGAGTGTCTTTTCCGAGGTGAGGTGGTCATAGAGCATTCGTGCCTGAACGCCATCGGGGTCGAAGCTATCGGTCAGGCTGTAGGAAACCAGCACCGGACAGCGTATCTTTTCAGCCGAGCCTTCAAGTGTGAAATCCATCCACTTCGCCCAGAACAGGGCGGGCGATGTGGTATCGAAGACAAACATGCCGTGCTCATTTAGCCACCGGCTTTTAGTGTCGGCCTTCATCTGGCTTCTGATAACATTGTTGAATTCCGCCGGATCGGTCAGCAGGTAGGCTTTGAACTCCTCAAGGTTCATCTCTGCCAGCGGTCCGCCGGCCTGCTGGATGCCGTGCAGCAGATTTAGACCCACATCATACGTGGCTCCGTCGGCAATTACCGCCGCTATTCGCGGCTCGTAGGCAGCAGCCCGCGGGGCCAGGTAGCCGCCAAGGCTGATGCCCCATAAGGCGATACGGTCCGGATTCACATCGGGACGGCTCACCGCGTAGTCGATTACGGGCGAGACGACTTTCTCCCAGTCGGCTCGGAAGGGGATATGCTGAAGCCGGATGACCGCGCCCTGCCCCGGTCCCTCGAATGTAAGCACGTTATATCCCCGTTTAATCCCTTCCATGGCATAGGGATGCAGCTCCTCCTGGCAGCCGTCAAAGCCCGTCTGGATGATAAGCAGCGGCCGCGGTTTGCCTGACCTGTCGACGCTGTAGAAGTATCCGGGCAGTGTGGTGCTCATGTACGGTATATTCAGCACTTCAAACGGGATTGTATCCAGTTTTGCCGCCGCCACAAAGGCATCCCGACTCTTGCCCCACGTCTCGGGGATACGCGGGTCTGAAGGGTTGCCGTGCAGGAAGAACTCGGCGGTGCGATAGTAGGTTGCCGCCCGGTAGTACGAATCACGGGCGCTCACATTATGACCCTGCGCCAGGCTGCCGTCGCCGGCATTTTTAAAGTGTTCAGCCGTGGCATACCATTCCCGGTACCAGCTTTCAAAATCGCCGTCTGTGATTCGAGAGGCTGTATAAAGGCACTCTCCTAGGTCGGCTTCTCCGGCATATGCCGCGGACAATGTCCGTCTTAGCTCGAAGGCGAACTCGGTGTCTTTGAAAATCAATTCCGGACAGGAGCTCCGGTCTGTCGGCTGGATAACAGTTGTGCTATTTCCGCAACCGGTAAAAATAGAAACGACGGTAAGTGCTGCCAATGCTGGCAATAAATATCTAACTTTCATTTCATGTCTGCTTCCGATATATAATAGCTCTAATTTATATTCTGTGCTACTGCACAGGCTGTTGAATTTCTTGGGAAAATATAGAAAAGGCAGGGTGGTATTTAAACCATCTCCTGCCTTTTCTGTTCCTTGGTAGTGAAGGTAAAGGCTACCAGGGGTACCAATGATACGGATATGGATATGGATTGTAATACTGGTAAGGATATGAATAGGTTCGATAGATGACAGTAGGCTGTGTGGATGTTTGTGTATTTTGCAGTTGCTGCAGCTTGGATTGCGTTTCAGCCAGCTGCTGTTGTGTTGAATTCAATTGCTGCTGGGTCGTAGCCAGCTGCTGCTGGGCTGAATTGAGCTGATTGTTCAGCGAGTTGACCTGAGCCTGCAAAGCCTGAACCTGCTCTTCAGTGGCATATGAGGAAGTACAACCTGCGGCTAATAACATCGCTAACAAAATAGATGCCAGCGCCAAAACCACAACTTTGTTCTTCATTATTGTCCTCCTTTCTATCATATATTCAGTATAAAAGAGCAGACTTTACAGTGCTTGACAGTTAGCTTATGAATAGCTGATATGAAACTTATAATTTCTCTGACTTGTTATGCTTACCACTTGACAAATATGTAAAGTAAGCTTTACAATTAGGATAATAAACTATACAGGAGGCATCGGAGTGCAAATAAGTAGATTCAGTATTTACAGGGGTATCATAGGTGGCGGATTGCTCATTGCTGTGGCAATTGCCATTATTACCAACACTGCCATAATCGCGCTGGCGGCGGTTATGGTAGCTATTGTACTGGCGATTATTCTGGAACGTAGAAACCGGGAGATAGTACGGGATGAGCGAATCTCGCAGATCAGCAGGAAAGCTGCTTCCACTTCTTTCTATAGCGTGCTTATACTGGGGGCAGTCGCCTCATTGGGCATCGCCCTTTTCCACAGCCGGCTGCCGGAAAACGTTATTTTCTTTGGTACTATCATAGGCTATTTTATCTGTGTGGCGCTATTACTGTATATATGTTTTTACGCCTATTTCAGCCGGAAG
>Ga0153916_10000263_pt1 | contig 34185 bp, 31 predicted proteins | sample Opewatmetagenome_FD_109642 | JGI IMG/M metagenome (GOLD analysis project Ga0153916, IMG submission 109642) | Freshwater wetland microbial communities from Ohio, USA - Open water 3 Core 3 Depth 4 metaG | ecosystem: Environmental > Aquatic > Freshwater > Wetlands | place: USA: Ohio, Lake Erie...
ATGATTGTGGAACCAGGAAGTAAAAAGCTGGTCACTGAATTTTGGCAGCGGGGCAGAATGATGGATACCAAGGATTACCTCTGCAAGCCATCGAGCTGGTTTAAGGTTAAGTGCATAATTTGCAAGAGGTGAAATTGGATGTGCAATTTTCCCAATAAGCTCAGGACGAGCGACAAGATTATTTCTCAATCGTATTCTAGATGAGATATTTCCATGTTTAACCAGTTTAGCTCGCGCCCGGGAATTAATCTCCGAAATTTTTACTCCAGTGGGACAAACCATATTGCATACCCGACATCCGCTGCAGTAATCAACCGACTGATCAGGAGATAGCTTGTTTAGCCATCGAAATCGTTCAGCTTGAGGTCCTTCGTATTTGGGTCCTGGAAATAGGTCAGTGACTGCTAATACAGGGCAAGCGGTCGTGCAGATGTTACATTTGATACACTGATCGAGTGAAAATTCAGCCGAGACTGGTTTATCCTGGTCTTCCATTTTCTGATCCGTTATCGCATTGCGCTGCATCAAATTGTCTCGCTTGCAGATATTATCTCAGCGACGGTAAAGCCAGTTGCCAGAGCAATCCCTTCAAGGGAACGTTCGCGAATCGGATCACAATTACCTATTGCACCTCCGACCGCGTACAAATTTTGATAGATAACCTCATTTATTTTGTCAACCGGATGGAATGCAGGGTTAACGCGCAAGCCTGATTTAAAGACTGGATGACTACCTTTTGATAGAAACTCATTCTGGAACCATTGAGTACGTGATTCAGGGAGGCTTATAGGCAAACCAAATATTGGCTCATGCGCATTGCCATCCTCATTGGTGAAGATTCCCCCACCAAGAATGCCACCTGTAGCAAGGACATAATCCTTGGCGTTATAGGGTTTTTGCCGTGCAGCTGCTTCCGACCAAATTGTATTAATAAATTTTCCATCAGTACTTGCTCTTGAAACCTCGATTCCGCTATAAACAGAGCCCTGGTTTAGTTCGATCGCTGCGACCAGAAGGTTTTGAAGCCGAATACCAGGGATGGAGGGCGGTAATCCAGGAATTTCAAACACCGGTAAGCCTAATGATGATTCCAGACATTGCTTCACATTCATTGGTTGGAGTAATCCCAAAACAGCTGGAAAACCGATCCTACCAACTCTACCAAGCGCTGGTTTTAGTGCATCGATCAATTCCTGACAGAACTCAGGATCATCGAACAATCGGGCAAGCACCATCCCGGAAATGATTTTTCGATGTTGTAAGGATTTCAGATCGAGTGTGATATTCTGTGCCAAAATACCCTGAGCATTGAGGTTATCAGCAACCATTGCTGGGAAGAAATCAAAAAACCGGCTAAAACCAACGATGAGCATGGGGGTGCGTTGAGCTACATCGCCAGCGATCATTGTCTCCGGAACTAGGCAAGCAGGCCGAAGAGTCCCCAGCGCTGTAGGTATCATAATATTAGCATCAAGCGACCCGTGATAAGGGTATTTGGAGTCCTCACAAAATATCAGGAATGACTGAACAGCCTTTTCGATAGCAGATAACCCTGCGAGCGCATAGGGGTGATCAGGATTGGATTTTATAAATTTTTCCAAGAAAACCAAAGGGGATTCAACTATTTTCAGGTAATCGGGTGGTTGATAACCGAATATGTCGATAGCTCCACTACTCCAATAAGGAGCTCCCCAGCCTTTAGATATAACGCTTGTCTTGTGACCAAGTAAACCAGCCCTCCACGCTGTAATCATTCCTGCCAGGCCCGAGCCAATCACCATTATCTCTTGGAGTTGAGCTTGATTTGTATTTGTTGGTTTATTATCATTAGTGGAATTGATGGAGAGTTTATGAAAATTTTCTGATGGAGGATTGATATACTCATCAGCTGCCAATCTGGATGACGGTTCACCGGGCAAACTTGATGCATTGAGTACGTCAACAAATATGAGCTCGTTAAATCGCGCTTGTCGAAGCTGCTGGCCCCACAAAATGGCTAAATTCCCTTTCCAACGTTCCTGAAGAAAATCACGCAACGATACATTCGTAATCTCTACTGATGCATGCCGCAATGTATGCAACATCCCCGCTGCCCGTAATGTGCAAAATGCACCTTGGCATGGACCCATTCCCAAGCGAGTATCTCGGCGAATATCATCCAAAGTCGTGGCATTAGATTGAATGATCGAATGTTCAATATCTTGCTCAGTTGCCAGCTCGCATTCGCAAATCAGGTCACCATAAGTTGAAGTTTTTTCGATTTTCTCCAATCGAGCGCCAGGAAAATGATATGCCTCTTGATTTCTTGCTTGCATTGGCAAGGGTTCAAGATGGGTTTGGCATAGGCGATTGACTTTTAATTTCTCGCATATTTTGTCGACTGTGACCTGGGCCATTTTTCGATATGTTGTCCACTTCCCACTCGTGATGGTGACCATGCCTTCAATACCATCGCGGTTAACATGATCCAGCAAGACAAATGCCCGGCTGATATCATGGTCTTCGGTGGAGTTTGTTCCTTGGAATAGTGGACGAACACCAGCCCAGGCTCTCAGAATACGGAACTGCTTGAACCGAGGGATAATTTTCTCTCCTTCGTCCAGTAATAATCGGATTTCCCATGGCTCTATTGAGTAATGGTCCGGATCTGTCACTTGAATATCCGTAGTACCCATCACAGCAACGGTATGGGCAGGAACCAATATGTCACCATCTGACGGAAGCTTACAACGATTTATGATGGTATTTACTATGCGATGGTTAAGAGCCAGCATGGTCCCTTTTCCTGGGACCATTACAAGATTAATCCCAGCAGTACGAGCGATTTTTCCCACCCAGGCTCCTGCGGCATTGACAATCATGCTGGCATTAATCTGTACATCCTCATCCTTGATAAGATCATGGCATAAAGCGCCAGTTATTTCCGGGCTTCCGGAAAGAGTTTCGTGGGTGACCAATAGCCTATAGAATTCATGATAGGTCAAGACCTGTCCCCCATATTGGCGGGCAGATTCAGCATTCAAATCAGCTGCGAGGAATGAATCTGCAGAAGCATCAGGAACCCAAAGACATTGCTGAATCTTCGGATTAAGTAGTGGTTCTACTTTCAACATTTGATTGATAGAGATAGTTTCTATGGGTATTCCTGCTTTATGGCATCCTTCAATAAATTCTGGAACGTAAGCTGGATCATCTTGTGGTGTAAGGACAAAAAATCCTCCTGTGTCCTCAATGCATTGAGGCATTATCCGGCGAAGGATTTGGTTTTCTTCGAAGCATTCCATGGCAGCTTTAGAATCTTTAACGACATAACGTCCACCACTATGTAATAAACCCTGATAACGGCCTGTAGTGCCATAAGCCAGGTCACGTCGTTCGATCAAGATGCATTTAAAGCCTCGCATGGCGAGGTCTCGCAATACACCTGTACCGGTCGCACCACCACCGATCACAAGGATATCTGTTTGGATACGACGCATGCCAGATCCTTAATCATTCAAGGGAGAATTATCGATAAGATTTGACATAAACGACAGCAGAAACACTAATTTACCCAATTAAATGTCAGTTCAACTGCTTTTAACCAACCTTTGTATAATTTTTCTCGTTGACTCAATTTCATATTTGGTATCCAGGTATGGCTAATTTGCCAGTTATCACGCAGATCATTAAAGCCTTCCCAAAATCCCACAGCTAACCCAGCTGCATAAGCAGCACCCAACGCGGTGGTTTCGGCAATTTTTGGGCGAACAACCGAGACCCCCAGGATATCAGCTTGAAATTGCATAAGTAGTTGATTGTATACCATCCCACCATCGACCTTGAGATTTCTCAGCTTTACCCCAGAATCCTTTTCCATAGCATCCAATACTTCGCGGGTTTGATATGCAGTTGCTTCGAGCGCAGCACGAGCAATATGCCCTTTAGTGATATAACGGGTCAAGCCTACAATTACTCCTCGGGCATCTGACCGCCAATAAGGAGCAAATAAGCCAGAAAATGCCGGGACAAAATATATCCCACCATTATCTTCCACACTACCGGCAAGCGATTCTATTTCAGATGATTTGGAGATCAAACCCAAGTTATCACGTATCCATTGTACTAAAGCACCCGTGATGGCTATCGAGCCTTCCAAGGCATACACAGCGGGTGTTTCGTCTATTTTATAGGCGAGTGTGGTTAATAAACCTTTTTTGGATTGGATAACCTTAGTGCCAGTGTTTAGTAACATAAAACAACCTGTACCGTAAGTGTTCTTTGCCTCACCAGGATTGAAACACGTCTGGCCGACCAAGGCAGCTTGCTGGTCTCCCAGATCACCACAAATGGGTATTATGTCCCTAAAGGGACCATCTCTGGAGGTTGTGCCATAAAAATGTTTATAGCTGGAAGGGACTACGGGAGGTAACATCTTTCTTGGAATTTTGAAAGTGCTGAGAATCTCATCGTTCCAATCTAAACTTTCCAGGTCCATTAGCATCGTACGGCTAGCATTGCTAACATCGGTAATATGCACTCCATGAGAAGGGCCCCCTGTCAACCACCAAATGATCCAACTATCAATATTTCCAAAAATTGCTTCTCCACGATCAACAGCTGATCGTAAGTGGGCGATGTTGTCTAGCATCCATCTGATTTTTGGAGCGGAGAAATAAGTGGTGAGTGGCAAGCCGACTTCACCCCTGAAACGATCCTGACCACCATCATTAGCAAGCTTATCACAAATCTGTTTTGTTCGAGTATCCTGCCAGACGATGGCATTGCAATAGGGCTTTCCAGTATTGCGATCCCAAACAACAGTTGTTTCGCGTTGGTTGGTCACTCCGATTGCCTGAATATCACCTGGTTTTATATTCCCATTTTCTAAAACTTCTTGAATAACTTCCTGCGTCCGTTGCCAAATTTCTAAAGGATCATGTTCAACCCAACCCGGCTGTGGATATATTTGTCGATGTTCTCTTTGTGCTGAAAGAAATAGATTACCAGCATGGTCAAAAAGCATACAACGCGTACTGGTAGTCCCTTGATCAATTGCTGCGACGTATTTTGCCATAAATGCCTATGAGTCAATGACCTAATGTATTTAGTGACTTATTGCTAAGACTTGTTTTTTCTTAGAACTGTACTTTTTTGGTAGATTAAATTAGCTCGATATTAAATCCAAAGTCGTCATAAGGGAGTTTATGAAAAACCGTTAGGATTTTGAGATTGCCACCGCCATGCATCCATGCACATATCTTCCATTGTATATTGGGCGAACCATTTTAATTCCCGATTAGCTTTGGTTGGATCAGCATAAGAGATAGCGGCATCACCCGGTCGGCGGCTCATGATTTGGTAAGGAATTTTATGCTGGCAAGCCTTCTCGAAGGCACTGATCACTTCCATGACACTATACCCTCGACCTGTACCCAGGTTATAGGTCACGAGACCTGGATTCGTGTGTAGTTTTTCCAATGCTTTGACATGACCATTCACTAAATCCATGATATGGATATAATCCCTAACACCAGTCCCATCTGGAGTAGGGTAATCATTTCCCCAAATGCGCACAAACGGCCACTTGCCAACTGCCACTTGAGCGACATAAGGCATTAGATTGTTGGGTACACCATTCGGATCTTCCCCAATTCGACCACTAGTATGGGCTCCCACAGGGTTGAAGTAGCGTAAGAGGGCAATATTCCATTGTGGTTCGGCTATATATAGGTCACGTAGGATATCCTCTATCATCAGCTTGGTCCTGCTATAGGGGTTGAGTACAGACAACGGAGATTCCTCAGTGATGGGTACAGTTTTTACTTCTCCATACACTCCGGCGGTTGAGCTGAAGACAATATTTCGCACTTTGTGCTTCTTCATTACCTGCAGCAGGTTCAAGGTCCCTGACACGTTATTATGGAAGTATTCCAATGGAATATTTACAGATTCTCCCATTGCCTTTAAGCCTGCGAAGTGAATAACAGAATGGATAGGGTAATTTTCAAAGACATTCTCCAAATGGTCTCGATCTAGCAGATCAACTTTATAAAATTTCAATTTCTTGTCGGTAATTTCCTGCACCCGACGGAGGGATTCTTCTTTGCTATTACATAGATTATCTACTACGATGATCTCATATCCAGCTTGGAGCAATTCCAAGCAGGTATGGCTGCCAATATAACCTGCACCACCTGTTACGAGGATATTCATTGGTAATCCTCCCTCGGTGGACAAAATGTATCGACGATCACAGATGGCTCCAGTATAAAGACGCCATGCGGGATATTGGAGGGAGCATAGTAGCTGTCGCCTTTCTTAAGCTCATATTTCTTTCCATCAATGACCATCTCTACATGCCCTTCAACTAGGTATCCAACCTGCTCGTGTGGGTGAGTGTGAATGGGAATCACGACATGTGCATCAAAAGTAAATTCGCATATCATCATGGACTGACCCTGCGCCAATGTTTTTCGAACCAGTCCTGGCAGTGCATTGGTTGGTTTTGCATCTCTATTAAAGAAGATCATTTTTTATACTCCTAAATTGTTGCTTACATTTTCTAGAGAGATATTGGTTTTGATAATCGCGCCGATTGGTGTAATGCTTCTATAGCAGCAATATTACCCCTGCTATCGTCGAGACTTATTCGTGGAGGCTTTCTTAATAAAATTGCATTTTCGAGATCCTCAATTTCACCTCGATATAACTCTGCTCCATCTATCCAGATATCCTGTGTTTGTCCATCCCTTTCCAATAGGATTTTAGTTCTTTTTCCTGGTTTATAAGGCTCAGAGATAGTGATCCTGCCTTTATTTCCAATTATTTCTATTAATGATTTGGAGGGGGTTATGAAGCTGCAATCGAATTGTGTAATTACCCCTCCCGGAAAATTTAATTGCCCCGCATACAATAGATCGATCCCGGTTGGACCGGTGACTTGCGATCCATATACTTCAATTGGCTCTCCTCCGATCAGATAACGAGCGTAACTAATTGGATAACAACCAACATCCCAAAGACTCCCACCACCCAATTGTAGGTCAAAATGTGGGTTATTGGGTCGAGTATTGGTATAACAGAATGAACCGCGGATCATTTGCAGGTATCCAACTTCTCCATTATCAACCATTTTCTTTACAAGTAAAGTTTGGGGATGATGACGGTACATGAATGCTTCGGCAATTACCATACCGGTCTTCATTGAAACTTCTTCCACAACATCCATATCCAGAGTGCTGGTGGTTAATGGTTTTTCACACAACACATGTTTTCCCATTTGCATGGCTTTGATGGACCACTCAGCATGTAATCCGTTCGGTAAAGAGTTATAGATTACATCTATTTCTGGATCTGCAAGTAAGGCATCATAACTCAGATGAAAGTGTGGAATTCCCCAGGCTTCGGCATAATAGGCTGCTTTTTCTTGAGAACGACTGGCAACAGCCATTAATTCGCTGTTATTTGATGAGCGGATTGGATCAAATACTGCCTGGTTTATTCGAGCAGTACCTAACAAACCCCACTGGAGGCGTGTCGGTTTAGCCATTCACATTAATTATACACGCCAACCGTGACTACCAATTCCATTTGAGTATAATACCAGACATATGACAATATCCAAATTATTAGCTCATTGGAGGTCCGACCCTCAAGTGGGACCAAATCTAGTTGAATGGCGCGTCTTGCCTGCAAAGGTAGCACGCTTTGTGCCCTATCCTTCCGATATTCATCCAACGCTTAAGGACGCGTTAGAAGCCCGGGGGATCCTTTCGCTATATTCCCACCAAAGTTCTGCCTTCATGCATGTAAAAGAGGGAAAGAACATTGTTGTAGTCACCAGCACTGCCAGTGGAAAGACTTTGTGCTATAACCTACCGGTTTTGGATTGCATGCTTAATAGTAAAGATGCAACTGCGTTATATTTATTCCCAACCAAAGCATTATCACAAGATCAAAATGAAGGTCTGAGATCCTTATTATCTCAGATAAACGCAAACCTTGGGGCAGTCGATCGTATAAGTCAGAGGTCGAATGTAATAAAATGCGCCATTTATGATGGCGATACACCAGTGAGTATTCGTTCAACCATAAGAAGTGAGGCACAGTTGATCATCACTAACCCAGATATGCTTCACACCGGGATCCTACCTCATCATACAGGCTGGGTACAGTTTTTTCGTGGCCTTCGTTATGTGGTCATTGATGAAATCCACACTTATCGGGGTATATTCGGCTCGCACGTGGGTAACGTGATCCGGCGGTTAAAAAGGATCGCTAAATTTTATGGTGCTGAGCCGCAATTTATACTAACCTCGGCGACGATTGGCAACCCTGCTGAGCTCGGGCAGCGTATGATCAATGAGCCCGTTTTTTTGATTGATGATGACGGTGCTGAAAAAGGTGAAAAACATTTTCTTATATTTAACCCCCCAATCATTGATAAAAGCCTTGGTCTGCGCAAGAGTGCCATTCAAGCGGGAGTCAACCTGGCAGAGGATCTGTTGGCTTATGATCTTCAAACTATAGTGTTTAGCCGAGCGCGCCGGACGGTAGAAATCATTCTAACTTATTTACGAGAACAATCGATTCGGTCGAATTTACATAATCCTATACACAAGCAAGATATTAATATAATGATCCGCGGCTATCGCTCAGGATATTTACCAGTGCATCGAAGAAATATCGAAGCAGGATTACGGAAAGGTAGCGTACGCGTCGTTGTTGCGACCAATGCCCTTGAATTAGGGATCGATATTGGTGGGATGGAGGCTTCTCTTCTTGTGGGATACCCTGGGACTATCGCCGCTACCTGGCAACAAGCTGGACGATCAGGGCGTGGTGAAAAATCATCCCTAGCAGTCTTGGTGGCTTCTCCAAATCCTTTAGACCAGTATCTAGCCCAACATCCAGATTATTTCTTCAGTCGTTCTCCCGAGCATGGAATGATCAATCCAGACAATCTTCTCATATTATTGGGACATTTACGTTGTGCTGCATTTGAGCTTCCCTTTCAAGCAGGTGAAATCTTTGGCTCGATTTCTACTACTGATATGCAGGAATTGATAGAATTCCTCCAGAGAGAAGGCGTGATACATCGTTCGGGGAACAAGTATTTTTGGATGGCAGATAAATATCCTGCCCAGAATGTCTCACTACGTAGTGCATCAACAGATACCGTTTTGTTACAAGTTCCATTGGGGAGTGGTGATAATGGAACCACCCTTCAAACGATAGGTGAAGTGGATGCCTCCAGCTCATATTGGATGACCCATCCTGGGGCAGTTTACATGCACGAAGGCACAACCTACTTGGTAAAGGATCTCAATTTTGAGCATCATACTGCTACACTTCAACCAACCAATATAGATTACTATACCGAGCCTCGCCAAGAAGTGGTCGTACAACAGGTGGAAAAAATATCAGAGTCGGAAGTCATAGGTGGGGTAAAAGCCTATGGTGAAATCCAGGTTACGTCACAGGTGATTGGTTTTCGCAAGATACGATGGCACACTAATGAAACGCTGGGAACTGAGAATTTAAATTTACCCCCCTCAGAATTGTTAACCACAGGGTACTGGCTAGCTTTATCCGACGATACCGTTGGGAAGCTTCGAGAGGAAAGATTATGGTCAAATGCACCTAATGATTATGGACCAAATTGGCTGAAACAACGTGATTTAGCACGCGCAAGGGATGGATTTCGATGCCAGATATGTGGCGAACCAGAGGGGGAGAAAACCCATCATGTACACCACAAAATCCCATTCAGGATGTTCGAATCAATCGAACAAGCCAATCAGCTCGCCAATTTAATCACCTTATGCAATTCATGTCACCGCAAAGTGGAAACTGCTGTTCGGGTGCGGAGCGGACTGGCTGGATTGGCTTTCACAATCGGGAATTTAGCCCCCCTCTTTTTGATGTGTGATATCGGTGACCTGGGGATCCACTCAGATCCACAATCATCACTCGCAGAAGGAAAACCTGCGGTGATTCTATATGACTTGATTCCAGGTGGGATTGGGTTGAGCGAGAGATTATATGATATCCATGTGGATTTGATGGACAGGGGACGTGAATTGGTTGAGGCTTGTAAATGTGATGATGGATGTCCTTCGTGTGTTGGTCCAGGTGGTGAAGGTGGCTCAGGGGGTAAGCAGGAAACATTAGCTTTGCTAAAAGAGTTATCAAAGTAAATTAAGATCGTAAATGTGGCTAAGACGCTGATTTAGTGATATAGAGATAACATCACCAGGTATTCATATCAAGGATCTTGTGACATTTTTGTACAAATTGATGTATTTAGATGAATAATGACTTAGAAAATATATTGGTAAAGTTAGGGTAGGTGGACAGCTCTATATATTTCACGCGTTTGGCGATTTCTTCAGCTACTGATCTTTGTTTCATAGACAAGAGCATTTGTCTGGCACCTGCTCCAGCAGCATTTCCGACCTGTCGAAAACGCTCTAACGGGAGTACAGGGAACATCCCGACCTCAATGGCGCTTGGTATATTAATATAGGTGCCGAAAGCACCAGCAATGATAAACTCATCAATCGCATTAGCAGAAATACCAGCCACCTCCAATAGAACCTCAATACCTGTACGGATGGCTCCCTTAGCAAGCTGAACTTCATTGACATCCTGCCGTGTGATTACTATATCTCGGCCATTACCACTTTTGGAATGGTTGACGAGAAGGAATTCGTAATTACTATCATTTTGCTTGACGTACGGATGAGCAGGTGAGAGTGATCCACGATGATCTAGTGCCCCGATCTGATGCATGCATGCGATAGCGTCCAGAATACCTGAACCACATATACCAATGGGGGCAACATTGTCTATGGTTTGGGTACGCAATTCATCATGAATAATCTGCACTCGTTCAATAGCTCCGGGAGCTGCACGCATCCCCGCCTGAATGTGAGCCCCCTCGAAAGCTGGTCCGGAGGCACAGGAGCAAGATAATAGTTGTTTGTTATGAAATAAAGAAATTTCTGTATTAGTTCCAATATCCAAGGCGATAGATGTTTTAGGGGAGGACCAGATGCCCGTAGCTAATAACATTGCGACATGATCTGCGCCAACATAGCCAGCGATGTTGGGTGGTAGATAAATTTTCGCCCCCGGGGCTATGTTAAGGCCAATCCTGTTTGCATCAATTTCCAATGAATTACTTACAGCCGGTACGTATGGGGCTAAACCTAGTTGGAGAACGGGCAAACCAACAAAAAGGTGGTGCATGGCGGTATTGCCAACGACCACGGCTTCCACAATTTGATCCGAGGTGAGGGATTGACTATTATTTCCTGACTGATGGTAAAGCTCCTGAATTATTTGGTTGAGTGTATCAATTAACCTAGTTTGTAGTAATTTCCTTCCATTGGGGACATTATTTGAATAACTAATCCTGCTGATAACATCTTCACCAAATGCAGTTTGTGGGTTCATTGCCCCAACTTTAGCCAAAATTGCACCCGTCTTCAGGTCACATAGGTATGCCGCTAATTTGGTTGTACCCACATCTACTGCGAGCCCCAAGAGTGAGGTAGACGGAGGTAAAATTGCTACAACTTCACCTCTGCGCATAGCCATCGTTGTGTGCCATTGATATTTACGCAGAAGAGGTGATATCACTTCAAGGACATTTTGATTGAAATATATGGGAAGCTTAATACCTTCTTGATTCAGCACATCAATAACTCGAACGGTATCAGCTCTAAGATCGTCGATAGTAGGTTCAGCGATTTCCACATCAAAAGGTAGTACAGCAGGATCAATTTGTACAATCTGAGACTGACCTTCTATTTGCAGTCTTTGAGGTGCCGTAAGTGATTCAGGTGGAATTTCGATGATTAAATCACTTTGGGGATATGACTGGCATGCTAAGCGATATCCAGTTTGCAGTTCTTTTTCAGTAAAGATAGCTTTTTCTACCAAGGTTGTTTTTGAAAGTTTACCGTTTACTAAACGGATTTTACAGCTATCGCAGATCCCGATTCCTCCGCATATGGAGGCAATATTGATTCCCGCTCCTTGGGCAGCATTCAGCAGGGAATACCCGCTTAGGACAGTTACCCGTCTTCCAATGGGTTGAAAATTTACGATATATTCTGTCTCATTTTCCATAATGATTTTTGTACTTACATACACCTTTGAGATTGCAGAAATCACAGGACGAACCAATAGCTGATACCTCTTCACCCACTCCCACAACCATGGATAACGATTTGTTGGGCGTCATCATACATGATTCGGTAAGTGATACCTGGATTTCGTCACTATCTAGCAGGGTAAAGATCTGTGGCTGCCCTTGATCTAGTGGCCAGCCTACCATCCCAGGATTTAATGGCATGGTAGTATTTAGACCGTGAGCTTGGGCTTCGGCTTCGAAATAATTACATACCTGTATGGCCAGCATCTCTACGGCTGCAGATCCTACGCCATCCAAAGCTATTCCAATAATTGGATCGATCTTGAATAAGCTGGAGACGGTTTCATCAAGTTCACTACCTATTGTACAGACCATTACTATGATCAGGTGGGCACGTGCCAGATGCTGAGCGATCAAATAACCCGATAAGTAAGATTTCCCATTACATGAGGTGTTTGAGGATAATTCCAATCTTTCATGAACGAGACCCTTTACCATATATTTTGCGTATAAAACACGCGGATGAAGTAGAGCCATCCCGATCGTAATTGCTTTTTCAGTGCCTTTTACCAGTGATGGACGACGTAATCGCATGACAGCAGGATCTGCACCCTGAGCACGTAGAACATCATCAATAGTTAATTGCAATTTCCAGTGATCGAGGATAGGCATGTTAAGAATATATCAGGCATTAAAATATTTAGATGATCGCATATGACAGATCAAATCATCATAACTGGAAGTAGATTGTTCAATGCACACACGAGCTGATCAACTTCATCCTCAGAATTATAACCTTGGACGGATAAACGTAGAAAATGTAGACCATTCCATTCAAAACATGGAATTTTAATCCTATACTCGTGATATAAACGAGCTTTCAGCATGGTGAGATCATTAATTTTTGGAATGGGTATAGTACCCATTTGATAATAGAAATCAGAATCCAATGGATATAGAGGAGATAACCCAATTTGATCACAAATTTGTTCGATGGCAGAATGCAATAGAGTATGACACCTGACTTGCACATCATCCCAGTGATTTTCTTTCATAAATTCAATTGCGGATGGTACACAAAGTGCTGCGGTTGGATCTTTCGTTCCAGTCCCTTGTAGGAAGTCGATAAAGGTTGACTCGCGTGGAGAGGAGAACTTTGATTGATACCCCCAACTCACAATCAAAGGCTCGATAAGGTTTTGAACTTCATGGCGAGCATATAAAAAGCCTGCACCTTTTGGGCTTAACATCCATTTATGGCAGTTACCTATGTAAAAATCAGCTTGCAGGGATGCTAAATCTAAAGATAATTGTCCTGGGGCATGGGCACCGTCAATCACAGTAATAATACCTGCTTCATGTGCACGCTGACAAATAAGCTGAATTGGTAGCGCGAGCGATGTGGGAGATGTGATATGGCTAATGAAGATTTCTTTAGTTCGCGATGACACCGCCTGCCATAACTGATCCACTATTACCTGTCGATTGGTAATAGGTACCTCAATAGCCTGATGTCTATAGTTTACGCCAGCCTTCTGACAAATAAAATCCCATGCGAAATTGCATGCTCCATATTCATGGTCGGTTGTGGGAATCTCGTCGCCTGGATTAAACATTAGAGATCGCGCAACAATATTAACACCGTGTGTGGTATTGGGAATATATACGATATCGTTCGCAGAAGCATGAACATATTCACCTAATACTTGTCGGGATTGAAGCAGATAATTATCAAGTTCACGCCCAAGGAATTGAACGGGTTGGCGCTCTAATTGCTTCTGCCATGCCTGGTATTTTTCGAATACTGGTCGTGGGCATGCACCAAACGATCCATGGTTAAGAAAGATAACCCGTGGATCTAGTAAAAACAAATCTTTTAACATGCTATCTCTTCAGTATAAAGGTCTTCATCGGTGCAATTTTATCATTATGGATGACAAATTCAATGCGTGATATAATACTGGCGATATATATCCTATTACGATATATTTATCAATGTGGCGAGGAATAATATTATGAGGAGGAATTTCTATGCTGGTTAGGAGGTAAACCTATGCGGATAATCATTGCTGGTGGAAGTGGTTTAATTGGGCGCGAATTATCCTCAATATTGACTACTGCTGGAGATGAGGTAATCATTTTAAGTAGGAACCCGGAGATGATTAAGGGAATGCCTGCTGGGGTGCGGGGCATTAAGTGGGATGGGAAAACGTTACAAGGTTGGGAACTAGAAATTGAAAAATCCGATGCTATTGTTAATCTTACTGGTGAAAATCTATCTGGAGAAGGTTTTTTCCCATCACGATGGACAAAAGACAGAAAATTTCGGTTGGTGCAAAGCCGGGTAGACTCTGGCATTGTACTCACTAAAGCAATTGAAATAGCCAAGACCAAGCCATCGGTGTTTATTCAAGCATCTGGTATTGGATTTTATGGCACCTATCAGGAAAAACCATTAAACGAAGAGGATGATGGTGGAGACGATTTCTCTGCTAAATTATGCAAAAAATGGGAGGCTTCATCCCAACCGGTAGAATTAATGGGAGTTAGGCGGTTGGTAATAAGGAATGGCGTGGTTTTATCAACAAAAGGTGGTGCTTTACCACTCTTATTATTGCCATATAAATTATTTGCGGGTGGGCATTTGGGAAACGGGCATCAGATTTATTCATGGATTCATATTACCGATGAAGCAAATGCAATCCAATTCTTGATCCGTGATAATCAAGCAAAAGGAGTATTTAATCTGACTGCTCCAAATCCGGTGACGAATGATGAATTTGGAAGAACAATAGGTAGGGTGATGAAGCGACCGCATTATCTCCCGATTCCAGGCTTTGCCATGCGTTTAGCATTTGGTGAAGTGTCTTCAATGGTCCTGGAAGGGCAAAAAGTGCTTCCACAAAAGCTAATGGAGGCAGGATATGGATTTAAATTCACCAGGTTGGAGGATGCGCTTAAAGATCTACTTCTGAAATAATTTGCTAGACAATTGTATAAGCTTGGTGAGTGGAAAATCTCATAATTCGGATATACTCATATTATTGGTAACTATGAGATTTTAAATGGAACACTTAATTATCCGATGAAGATCCTAGCGGTCAGTGATATGGTAGTCGATTGGATATATAGTCCGAAAATACGACTACTTCTTTCGGACACTGAATTAGCTATTGGATGTGGTGATCTCCCTATTGATTATTTGGAATATATCGTAAGTGCATTGGACATACCGGTTTTTTATGTTCATGGAAATCATTCTCTATCAGAAACAGGTAAAGTGAGTGATCGAAATTCCAGGGGTTCCATCGACCTGCATGGCAAGGTAATACGCTTTAATGGTTATACGTTCGCTGGGGTAGAAGGAAGCATAAGATACAATAATGGCATATATCAATCATCTCAATTTGACATGTGGTTGAACGTCATCATGCTAATACCGTCCTTATTGACGAACCGGATAAAATACGGCCGGTACTTAAACGTGTTCGTTTCCCATGCTGCCTCATGGGGGATTCATGATCAGCCAGATTTACCCCACCAAGGAATAAAAGCATTTTGTTGGCTAATAACCCATTTCAAACCCGATTACCATCTCCATGGGCATATTCATGTATATCGACCCGATACGATTACCATAACTGAATATGGGAAAACCAAAGTGATCAATACTTATGGATATCAAAAGATTGAACTATAAAGTGACCATGTAACGAGCGTTTACCTGCAGATGAGGACTGGTATATTGGTTTGACGTAAAATCTGATCTACATCACCTCCCTGGATGACCTCCAAGATTGGATTACGACTGTATCCGCCCAATAAAAGTAAATCAATATTTAGCTGATCGACATATTTTAGAATTAGCTCAACGTGGTTGTTTTCATCACAAACAATATATCCTGCCCTAACATCATGATCTTCTAGATACTTGCGAGCATCACTTTGAACATCTTTGGTGATATTCTTATCACCTATTGAAATCACCTCTAGAGGTATTTTCCATCGGCCGGCAAGATAAGCACCGATAAATAGCGCTTCTTGGGCTTTAAGGCTTCCATCATAAGCTAATAATGCATGCTGCATGGATTTGGACACTTGGGGAGTGAATAAAATCGGTCTTGGACATCTCTGAACTAAATTCCGGATACCTGAGCTTAACCTGGCAAACATTGATGATTCTGGAGGATAAGTAAGGTTCATAACCACCAAGTCATTCCAACGCGCACGTTCGCATATGATAAGAGGTACATCACCCATTTTTACCTGCAGGTCACATTTAATCCCAGCTACATTACATCTATTACAGAACTCATTTTGAATGTCCTGAGTGGCTTGAGATTCTGGATCACCATCAATGGCTAGAATATACAAACCGTGAATATTAGTTTCCTCGCATTTGGCAACCACAATTGCTTGTTCCAACGCAAACCAACCATCTTCATGACCATTGATAGGTACAAGAATTTCACAGAATAATCGATCGAACCGATGGGTAAGCATTTTTGATTCACGCCATTTTCCTGGAGCTGGTCCAGCTTCCAATATATTCGGAACCAACGCTTTTACGATTTTATTTCCTAGCCGGGCTATCACTCGATATGGGCGTTGGCTATACTGATCTGCCAAATCATCGGCTACGCTAGTTACTTCAACCTGACTATTTAAGTCCTCTTCCAAAATTGCGCGATGTTCTGCAATCCATAGATATAAGTCTGTTTCAGTCCGTGTAGGAAAATCAATTAATAAACCACGCTCTTGAATGATACTTACCACCGGAAGATAAACTTTGTCATACCAATCTGCAGCTGCCTCTGAAACGGGGATCTCTCGTTGCTGTTCGATGCCCATAAAATAGCGGTGAACAGCTACATGTTCTTCTATGACTTCATACTGACCTGGTGCAGTGACAGAAAGATTTATCTCTGGACGTATCTGATCTAGGTTGGTGTATTCAAGAAATTCTATATATTCTGATTTTAATATCAGGTCTTCTGGACGAACATCAGTGGTTAAGGGCACACGGGTATGTACTTCGGTTACATAAGCTTGGATTTGATCCGATCCAAGCTGTTTGGCAACAGATACCCGATGATTACCATCACTCACAAAAAAAACCTCATCAATTTGATAAACCTCAATTGGAGGTAGACCGACCAGGCTATAATTTGCCAGCTCAACGTTTGCCCAACGTTCTTCATCAATGTTTTGTCCTGGTAAGAAGCCGCGTGAGAAATCCTGGTAGCGGTTCACGCTTCCGATGATGGCATTAATTGGGACTTCTTTCAATACTTTTTGCGGTCCAACTTGAGCTTTTAATTTTTGCCGCACATCTTCATAGGAAAATAATTCCGTGGATTCGCCAGTAAAACGAGCAATTATTTCCCTTAATGTAGCTTTTTGGCGGGCTGAACGAAAATCCTGAATAGCCTGCATGGTATTAAGTGTAATCTTTTCATCCATATATGCCCTTTTTCAAATCATTTGAACCAATCAACGAATTTACTGAATTACGATCTTTGAGCACGAGATTATTCTCGTTGTATATATTATATCTAATGAAATGAGTTGCTGATTTGGGAGCTAGTAACCATCCACAATACTTGTAGATAAATTACGCCTCCCTTGGTTCTAATCAGTAGCATTTTAAATTGTTATGATATCGGAATCACTATTCTATTGACTCCCTTAAGTGAGATTATTAACATAAGTCTGAGTTTTATTTATATTATTACAAATTAAGTCTAAATTGTCCACCAAATTTAAATTAATTATATTTTTCTAAATCATCTGGATAATTGAATATTCATTCTTTTACATCATTGGGGCAATCTGGACTAATGTTCAATTCGATGAATTATAAATTATCAATTTTGATTATTGATACTATTACATCAAAAAACAACTTCAGTTTCGTAGTATTATTTAAAGCCACCGAGGGTAGCCAAGAAGGTACTTACAATTTATTGAAAAGTTGTATACTTAAAACACATCCATCAGAAATATATAAGGAGGAGATATGTCTAGGGAGAGAAGATCGGATTTGGTTTTTGGAATAATATTGTTATTAATCGGTGGGTGGTTCCTGGCAGCGCAGTTAAATTTTGTCCCCGGTTTGAATAGAATAATGAATGTCCAATTTCAATGGCCATTGATCGTCGTCGGTGTAGGAGTATTTTTATTTCTTCTTGGATTATTACTCCGTGCACCTGGGATGAGCGTGCCCGCTTGCATTGTTACCGGAATTGGCGGATTATTGTATTGGTCAAATGCAACTGGAAGATGGGGTGATTGGTCTTATATTTGGACCTTAATTCCTGGTTTTGTTGGAATTGGTGTCATCCTATCAACATTGCTTGGAGGTAAGGAGAAGGGTGGTTATCAAGAAGGGTTGCGACTTGTCCTTATTAGTGCGATACTTTTTGTGATTTTTGTCATGATTTTTTCTGGTCAAGGATACTTTATTAAATATTGGCCCGTATTGGTGATTCTTGCCGGTCTTTGGATTATCATCCAAACAATATTTCGGAGGAAATAATCAGGAGGAAATATGATGAAATTACTTTCTTCACGTTTGCTGTGGGGTCTGGTGTTGGTTATAGGAGGCGTGTTATTACTCCTAGATACTTTTGGTATTTTCAAGGGTGGATCGCTATTTTGGACAATCGTTTCAGTTATAACTGGATTGCTATTTCTATCGCTGTATGTCACACATCGTGATAATTGGTGGGCATTAATCCCAGGGATTATCTTCCTTGCCATATCAGCAACGATTGGATTTAATTCATTCTTACCAGGTTTTAGCGATTTAAACCTGGGAGGAACGATTATCCTGGGCGGTATAGCGTTGAGTTTTTTGCTTGTATATTTGGCAGAACGAGGGAATTGGTGGGCTATTATACCCGCAGGTGTTATGACCACGATTGCAGTCGTAGCTGTTTTGGATTCTAGCACTTCCAATATTGCCAGTGGTGGTATTTTTTTCTTGGGTTTGGGAATTACTTTCACATTGGTAGCAGTCTTACCAACTTCCGTTGGTCAAATGCGATGGGCCTGGATTCCGGCGGGAATCTTGGGGTTAATGGGGGTATTAATTTTAATCGCAGAAGAGAATTTAATCAATTATATCTGGCCGTCAGCCCTGATCCTAGCGGGTCTCTTGCTTGTTACTCGATCTATTAGGCGGAAGTAATCTATGTTGTCTGTGCATATATAAAGAACAGCATATACATTTTTTGTATATGCTGTTCTTTATATTTGATAGCTGTATAAAATTAACTGAATGTAACGACCAAATCTCCGATTTCATTATATTTCGAGTGAGCTAAAAATGGAGGATCACCATATTTCATCTCCAAGATTTTCGGGAGAAAAACAGGAAGATCGGCTACCATTGGTATGCGACTGATATCCGATATTTGTATAAATTCCAGGGATCCTTCATTGGTTAGCATTGGTACGTCTTCGGTGCATTCTCCCCTGAAAATATAAATACATACCCCGGGATTGGTTTGGGTGTCTACAGTTGTGATACCACACAGCCATAAAGTACATGAAGTCAACCCGGTTTCCTCAAGAAGCTCGCGGTGAGCAGCTGAAAGGATATTTTCGCCTTGCTCGATGTGCCCTCCAACGCCGTTATATAATCCCGACCATAGACGCTTACCTTTCGCACCCTTGAGTAGTAATATTTTATTGCCGCAGGTCAAGAAAATCAGCGTACGCGGGACGAACATGTAGCGTTCTAGATTAACACCCTGGTCACTTGCAGGCATGATCAATCCGCCAAATCTGAGACTTCTTCTCCTGCTTCAGCCTCCCCGAGATAGAATTTAAACTCGGGTTCAATTTTTATTGGCTTGACTTTGGAGTCAACATATTCCCGTGTACCATGCATGCCAAGATAAACGAATAACTTGCGAAATTGCTCTTCCAAAGCTTGTGTGATCTCTTTTTTTGTTTCCGAAGGGAGTTTCCAAGTCTCGGCTTTAAATTGACCGATAGAATTTTTCCGAGTTTTATAATAAAACTGTTCGTCGGTCATATCGGGTTTACGTTCAGAGGCATTATTTTTATCAATAAACGCGTATATTTCAGATCTTAACTTATCAGGCAATCGATCAAAAACCATATTTTGGAAATTGGTTGCCAGATGAACTTCAACTGCTTCAGATTCAACAAACTTACCAAACGCATTTTCAGGCAAGGTGGATGCACCATGTTGGACTGTTCCACCTATACCGTATTCTGATCTTGCCACCCGACTAAGCTTGAGCAAAATCCCAAAATCTAGGTTTACCTTTGCGATAGAACCATCCGGTAGAACAACCCCTCCATGAGAGGTTCCCGTCTGGATGCTGATTTTGCTTAATCCAGTCATGTTGGGGTTTTGTTTGGATAATTCTTTTCGGTAACCATTCATATAAGCGCGTAGTTCCTCCTCGGTGGAGTTATGTCCACCAACTTCTCCAATCTCGCCCCCAATCGAGACCTGAACTTCATCTGGTTGGAGAGACCGGATTAATGCAGAATACATGGCAGATAGTGTGTAATTCAATTTCTGCTGTTCGGTCACGGTTGGCTTTGTTATATCCACCAATGTAGAAGTGTCAATGTCAATGTTATAGAATCCTGCTGCGATTGCCTCCTTGGTTAAATCCTTTACAGCCTGCACCTCGGTCTCCGGATAGGAAGCATAACGTTTCGCAGAGATTTGGAAATGGTCCCCCTGAATAAATACTGGGCCTGTATATCCTTCAGCGATTGCAGCTGCAAGCACACTAGAAGTGTATTCCGCTGGTCGTTGATCGGTATATCCCATCTCAGAACGAGCAATCTCAAAGATAAAAGCACCTGCATTCATTTCTTGAGCAACCCTAAACACCGCACGAGCAGCGTCAAATGACAGCATTCTTAGGTTGATCGCTGGAACCGTGAAAGTTAATGGAATTTCACCTCTTCCACGTGCGAGGTAAAGCTCGATGATCGAGGAAGGGATCGCACCGAAGGCTAAGGCAGCACGGCGAATGATATATTGAGCTGCGCCTTTATCGGCACCACTTCCGAGAGCTGATGTTTCGGCTAGTTTATGGATGTTATCCTGTAAGCGTTTTCGATCTATAATCTCTGTACGGTGGTTTGTAATCTCCAGGCTGCCATCGAGTAAATTTAGTAGTTCGTGTAAGTGTGGTGTAATCATCAATTACCTCCTGGTTTAAATTCCGCAAGTAAAGATTATATCATTTCTACTACGCCTATTCCGCTCTCCAATATCCCTTGATATAATACTAGCCGGAATTCATTTTATGCCTGGAGGCTTGGTGGTGGAAAAAATCCATTTCGGGACAGATGGCTGGCGGGGCAGGATTGCTGAAGACTATACATTTACCAATATTAGACGATGCGCTCAGGGATTTGCCGAGTATTTGTTGAAAAAAGGTGCAAGGGATGACTATGTGGTGGTTGGATATGACCAACGATTTCATTCTGAGAATTTTGCCCAGGCAGTGGCTGAAGTGTTGGCAGCTAACACCCTGCGGGTCTACCTGACCGATAAAGCGACCCCCACTCCTGTAATATCATATTCTGTAGTGAATAAGAAAGCAGTGGGTGCAGTAAATATCACCGCTTCACATAATCCAGCAACCGATAATGGATTTAAAGTACGAGATGAGCATGGAGGGGCAATCGATCCGGATGGATTATTAGAGATTGAATCATGTATTCCGGAGTCTGAAGTACAAGTACGTCGACTCTCGATCGAAGACGCAGTCTCACAAGGTAGGGTAGTTTTTTTTGATCCGAACCCTCCTTATCTTGAGCAAATTGATCGATTAGTCGATTTGCAATATATCAAGAATGCAGGACTGTATGTGCTGGTTGAACCCATGTGGGGAAATGGAATTGGATGGTTTCCTCACCTTCTAAAAGGTGGAAAAACAAGAGTCGAGGAAATCCATAACATCCGCAATCCGATTTTTCCCGAGATGAAAAGGCCTGAGCCGATACCACCCAACGTAGATGTAGGATTAAAAGAAACTGTCAAGCGCAAGGCTGATGTATTGATCATCACTGACGGAGATGCAGATCGATTAGGAGTAGGTGACGAAGCTGGTCAATTCATCGACCAGCTTAGGGTGTTTGGACTATTGGGGTATTATTTCCTTGAAGTTCGAGAGGAACGGGGGCCTATTGTAAAAACCTTATCCACAACCAATATGCTTATAAAGTTGGGTAAGCTATATGATGTTCCAGTTTATGAGACAGGTGTCGGATTTAAGTATGTGGCACCGAAAATGTTGGAAACCAACGCAATGTTGGGTGGAGAGGAATCTGGTGGGTATGCATTTCGGGGGCACGTGCCTGAAAGGGATGGGATATTAGCTGGCCTGTACATCCTCGATATGATGGTTCGGCTGGACCAAAAACCTTCGGAATTACTACATACCTTATTTAAAAAGGTTGGCGCACATTACTACGACCGAATTGATACACCCTTTACAGGTGACCGAAACTCACGCGAGCAAAGTATCCTGAACAGTAAACCCGCGCTCATCGGTGGAGTAAAAGTGACGAGTTTGGATACAACAGATGGTTTCAAGTTTAATTTAGAAGATGGTGGTTGGATGCTGATCAGGTTTTCAGGAACAGAACCCATTATGAGGGTGTATTGCGAGACTACACATCCTGATAAAGTCAAAGCAATTCTGAATGATGGGTTAAGGGTGGCAGGTTTACTGTTGTGATATCAGATTCATCACTAAGATTAGTAGATTCTCATTGCCACCTAGACTTTGATACATTCGATCACGATCGTGGTCAGGTCGTTGTAAAAGCACGGGAGAATGGAATAATTAGAATATTGAATCCTGGGATCGATATAGAGACAAGCAAAACAGCACTAAAATATTCGATCGAATTTCCTGAGGTGCATGTAGCCATTGGAGTGCATCCCAATAGTGGACTAAGTTGGACACTGACAACACTGTCTAAACTTACGCAAATGGCTGGAGAACAGAAAGTAGTTGCAATTGGAGAGATCGGTTTGGATTATTATCGGAACAATACTCCCAGGGAAATACAACATTCAATATTTCTACAGCAATTAGAATTGGCTGCAGAGCTTGTATTACCTGTAATTATTCATAATCGTGAGGCGTCTGAAGATATATTTGATATTATTCAAAATTGGCATTATAAATTAATGAAAAGAGGTTCGAAATTAGCTGATAACCCTGGTGTGATGCATTCCTACTCAGGAACTTTGGATATGGCAAATGAATTGGTCGCACTAAATTTCAAGATTGGTATAGCCGGACCTGTAACATTTCGTAATTCGAAAATCCTTCAATCGGTAGTTAGCTCCATGCCATTAGAAAGCCTGCTCATTGAAACTGATTCACCTTATTTAACCCCTCATCCATATCGCGGCAATCGCAATGAGCCAGCTAATGTTAGAATTGTGGCGGAAAAGATTGCAGAATTAAAGGGCTATTCTTTTAATAAAGTCGCGAATATTACCACCGAAGAGGCAAACAATCTGTTTGAATGGAGTGTAATTCATTGATAGACGCTACATTTACTGCTCCTATTGAAGACCGGATCGGGCTCGTTGAAGAACGGATGCGTGCTCAAGCAGATGGGCATCATACGGCTGTGGGAGCTGCATTACATCATTTGCTAAGCTCTGGTGGGAAACGCATAAGAGTTATTGTGACTTTACTCACCGGGAAAATGTTAGGAGCGGATCCGGATAAACTGATCACCCTGGCTGCTGCAATTGAATCCCTCCACACCGCCACGCTCGTCCACGATGATTTGATCGATGGCGCAATGATTCGAAGAGGCATACCTACATTGAACGCACAATGGTCACCAGCTGCAACGGTGTTAACAGGTGATTTTATATTTGCCAAAGCTGCTAAATTAGCCGCAGAAACTGGCTCTGTCGAGGTAATGCGAATCTTTGCTGAAACCCTGGCGACTATTGTTAATGGCGAAATCACACAATTATTTAGTAGCAAGTGGGTGGCTAATCGAGATGATTACTATCGTAGAATTTATGCAAAAACTGCTTCATTATTTGAGACTTCCACAACAACCGCTGCAATACTGAGCAATACCAATGGTCATGTCAGGACTGCTGTAAAGAAGTTCGGTTACGAGATTGGGATGGCATTTCAAATCATTGATGATATTCTAGATTTTACAAGTGAACAAACCACGATGGGTAAACCAGTAGCAAGCGATCTCAGGCAAGGGTTAATAACTCTTCCTGTTTTATATTACCTAGAAAACCATCCCAATGATATGGATATGAAAAATATTCTCGAGAGTAGTTTCTGTGATGAAAATTGTTTAGGTCGATTACTACAATCAATAAGAGAAAGCGGAGCCATTAAATTATCGCTTAATGAAGCCCGCCAATCAGTTCATAGAGGATTGGATGTTCTGACGAAATTACCAGATTCCAGCGAGAGAAAAGCTTTGGAGGATTTAGCAGCCTATATCGTCGATCGTGAAATATAGTTGACAAATACATGAGGTCGTAGTACCATTTTGCCGCTTTCGTAATGGCGAGGTAGCTCAGTTGGAAGAGCAGGGGACTCATAAGCCCTTGGTCGTGGGTTCAAATCCCACTCTCGCCACTCGGAACATTTTGCTATCATATAATAAATCAAACTGACCTGCTGAATGCAGGTCAGTTCTGTTATTGAAGATGATTGCCTCTACCTAAGGTATAAATAAACGCTCTTGATGTATATAGAAGTTAGAAAAAACCCCACTCTAGTCTGGCATTTTCATCCATCATCGACGGGTCCCAAGGTTCATAGCTAAGGGTAATTGAAGTGGGAAGCTTGAGGCCTATTTCAGCTTGCTGGCGTGTGGTTTCCAATAATGCTGGTCCATACGGACAAAAAGGTGTGGTCATGATCATTAATAGCTTTCCCTCACCGTTGATGATTGTAACATTCCGAACCAAACCTAACTCGAGGACGTTTAATCCAATTTCGGGATCCATCACTTTTTTGAGCTCGTTAGTTAGTGGTTCCACAAGCTCGGGATTTGTACTTTCGATATCCCAAACAGGTTTGTTCTCAATAATATCTGCCATAAATTACATTGTCATGGTAATACACTATCGGAAACGACATAGGTGCAGTTACTGTCGCCATTTAAAATGCATTTAACTTTCTCTGCAGGTACTGAGAGAACTGTCGAAATCAGGACTTGGTCAACTGCACATACTTCGGGATGATTCTGCCCGATATAATAGTACGGACAGCTAGCTTCATGAATTTGATAGCCGCCTTCGAGCTGTTCCCACTCGATGTTGAATCCTTCACGCCTGAGGAGATCTTTTACCAGGTTAAGTCGTTCCTTCATGCTCAGGTTTTTTAGTTCAGTGCCATTTGATAAGTCTCTAGCCAAATCTTCTGCCATTTGTGCGAATAATTTGTTTATCATCGCTTCAGGCATGGTCTCTTTTAGGTGCTCCAGAAGGCGGACTGTCAAGCGTACATATCTTGTAGGGAATTGTTCTATTCCGGTTTCCGTCAGGAAAAATACCTGGCGAGGTCTTCCCACTCCATGGCGCTCATCTTCGCAATTGATCAAACCGTCAGCCTCAAGATTGGCAATGTGGTGACGGACAGAAATAGGGCTTATACCAACCTTCTCAGCCAAGTCGGTAATTGTGCAACGTGGTTGGGTCAATAACGTACGAAGGACCAGATCTCTTGTACCTGTCATATCTATAGTGCGATCAGTATACCAATGTTTGGTTTTTCTGTCAATATTTATAATATTTATCATAAATATTGACATTAACCTGCCAACATGCTATAATGTTTGCGTCGAGCTCGAATCCTTGATCGATAAATCATCAAGGATTGTTTGTTTATATCTTACCCAAGGAGTATTCCATGTCAGAAATCGTCATACGGGACTTGCATGTCAATATTGCAGGGCGTGAAATCCTTAAAGGGGTGAATCTTGCAGTGAGACAAGGCGAAGTCCATGCCCTCATGGGTCCCAATGGAACCGGCAAATCGACTCTTGCTTATACATTGATGGGTCATCCAGGATATCAAGTAACCCAAGGCGAGGTTACTTTTAAAGAGAAAAATATCTTAGAGATGAAGCCCGATGAAAGGTCAAGGTTAGGAATATTCCTGGCATTTCAGTATCCAGTATCGATTGCAGGAGTATCGGTAGCAAATTTTCTACGAACAGCAATCAACTCACGAAGGAAGGCTGAGATTTCGGCTGACAAAGGTATCTCAGTGCCTGAATTTCGGAAAATGCTGAAAGAAAGAATGGATTTACTAAAAATGGATTATGCATTTGCTAGCCGGTATCTGAATGAGGGATTTTCTGGTGGCGAAAAAAAACGAGCTGAGATATTGCAAATGGCTGTTTTAAAACCCGAGATTGCCATCCTTGATGAAACGGATTCTGGTTTGGATATTGATGCACTTCGGATCGTATCTGAAGGGGTAAATACGTTGCGCGGACCAGATATGGGTATCTTGGTCATCACCCATTACCAACGCATTCTTAATTATATAAAACCTGAATACGTACACATCATGCTTGACGGGAGAATTGTTGAGTCGGGGAATTCGGATCTGGCATTGAGCCTTGAGGAACATGGTTACGAATGGGTACGTGAGAAATATGAATCTGTACCCGCGTAAATTAGGTAATTTTAGAGGTTGAAATGAGTTCAAACTCGAACGTCTTAGATAATATTGGTGATTATAAATTCGGATTTAGAGATCCAGAAACCTATGTTTTCAAATCGCGCAGGGGTTTATCCAAAGAAGTGGTTGAACAGATATCTGATATGAAAGGTGAACCCCAGTGGATGTTGGAGTTTCGGTTAAGAGCATTGGATCATTTCCAGAAACGACCGATCCCAACCTGGGGTGGAGATCTTTCCGGGCTTGATTTGGATAACATATTTTATTATGTAAAACCTGCCCAGCAAGAGAGTAAGAATTGGGATGAAGTTCCTAATACGATCAAAGAGACCTTTACTCGCCTTGGAATTCCTGAGGCAGAGCAAAAATTCCTGGCCGGTGTAGGTGCCCAGTATGAAAGTGAAATGGTTTACCACAACATTCAGGAGCATTTAGAGAAACAAGGCGTCATATTTTTAAGCATTGAAGATGGACTCCGCAAACACCCAGATTTATTCAAGCAGTATTTTGGGAAAGTCATTCCCATAGAAGACAATAAATTTGCTGCATTGAATAGCGCTGTTTGGTCTGGCGGATCATTTGTTTATATCCCCAAGGGCGTGAAGGTTGACTTACCCCTTCAGGCATACTTCCGATTGAATGTTGCGAATATTGGTCAGTTCGAACGTTCTTTGATTATTGCAGATGAGGGATCACAGGTACATTATGTAGAGGGTTGCACAGCTCCAACATATACAACTGATTCATTGCACAGTGGAGTGATAGAGATAATCGTTAATAAAGGTGCTCGGGTAAGGTATACGACTATTCAAAACTGGTCGACGAATGTCTATAATCTCGTAACACAACGTGCTTTGGTGCATGAAGCTGGAACCATGGAATGGGTAGATTCCAATCTCGGATCGAAACTAACCATGAAATATCCATCCTGTTATCTACTCGAGCCTGGAGCTCATGGTGAAATTTTATCCATGGCTTTTGCTGGTCCCGGGCAAACCCAGGACGCAGGTGGAAAAGCAATACATTTCGCCCCACACACCTCCAGCAAGATCACTTCGAAGTCCATCAGTAAAGGTGGGGGGAGAACATCTTTTAGAGGCTTATTAAAAGTATATAAAGGAGCTGTGGATAGCCGCTCGAAAACAGTATGTGATGCCTTACTGCTCGACCCTCTATCACGCTCTGATACTTATCCTTCCATTGAAATTGATGAGCAGGATGTTACCATAGGTCATGAAGCTACGGTATCCAAGGTGGGAGAGGAGCAGCTATTTTATTTGATGAGTAGAGGTCTCTCGGAAGAAGAATCGACCACCATGGTTGTATCAGGCTTTATCGAGCCATTGGTAAAGGAATTACCCATGGAGTACGCAATTGAGATGAACCGATTAATCCAATTGCAAATGGCGGGCTCTGTAGGGTGACAATGAGCACACACAGAGTAATTACTAGGGCGAAACAAAGTATCACAGCCGAGGCTGTGGACTTCGCATTTACAGCGGAAATGATTCCAGCACTTTCGAGTAATTGGAATGGTCCAGATTTTTTACGCGAGTATCGGGAACGAGCCTGGTCAGCGTATAAAACTCTGCCCATGCCAACCATCAAAGATGAAGCCTGGCGAAGGACTGATATCCATGCTTTAGATGTATCGAAATTTTCTTTACCGGAAGGAAATTTACTTAGGAACCTACCCTCAACCCCGAAATGGCTGCTTAAACCACTGGTTAATAACACCCATGGTAGCCAACTAATCCTTCATCCCGATCGAACAGAAGCCTCACTTGACGAACAACTTGCCAAGCAAGGTGTGATATTTACTGATTTGCATAATGCAGAAATACATCACCCTGATATTTTAGCAAATATAATTGGCCAGATTGTAAATCCAGGCGAAGGTAGATTTGCAGCATTAACTGCGGCATTGGAAAAGTATGGTGTATTTATCTATATACCGAGTGACGTACAGGTACAGATCCCATTACATTCGGTAATATGGGGACCTGGAGAAAGCCTGGCATATTTCTCTCATATCATGGTTTGGTTGGAACCTGGTTCATCCTTGACTTATGTTCATGAAGCAGCATCCCCTAATGGAGGAATTGAGCAAACCCTGCATTCCGGGTTGGTGGAAATACATATCAGTGATAACGCCAAATTGCAGTTTGTTGAGTTGCAATCATGGGGGGATAATGTTTGGAATTTTAGCCATGAAAGAGCACAGGTTGGTCGAGAGGCAAATCTGGAATGGATTTTTGGTGCTTTGGGAAGCAATTTGACCAAAAATTTTTCCGAAATCGATCTCATTGGGGAAGGTGCTACAGGAAAGATGTCTGGTTTTTATTTTACCGATGGAAAGCAACATTTGGATCATGATACACTGCAAAACCATCTTGCTCCGCATACCACGAGCGACTTGTTATTCAAGGGTGCTTTAAAGGATAGTAGTAGATCAGTTTGGCAGGGAATGATCTATGTTGCGCCTGGGGCACAAAAAACCGATGGCTACCAGGCTAATCGAAACCTTGTGTTGAGCCCAAAAGCACGCGCAGATTCGATTCCGGGATTGGAAATTCTGGCAGACGATGTTCGTTGCACTCACGGCGCGACGGTTGGAAAAATTGATCCTGATTCAGTCTTCTATCTCTTAAGCCGTGGGATTCCTTACGCAGAGGCAGAACATTTAATCGTAGAGGGGTTTTTCGACCCCATCATGCAACGCATTCCATTTGATGGGGTTCGGAAACGATTTCAGCAAGCCATTATTAAGAAGATGAAATGAGCAATTTCTAAGGAGGTACCTTGGCAGAAATGTATTTTACTCACGCACCAGACCTTGAAGAGCAGTACCACGTTGGAGATAAGGTAGAAGTGTATTGTGATCATGATAAGAATAACGAGCGTATCCGGGATTGGTTGGAGGGAGTCGTAGTTCAGGTTGATCCCAAGATGATTGCTATTCAGTTCAGAGACAGCGTTTATCTCACCGATGGATGGATGGTGCCTGATCATGTATTATGGTGCCCGAAAAATTCTACCCAGCTTCGTCCATCACGTCGAAGAGTACGGGCTCGTCAGAAAGTTAAATAATGGGACATGATTAAACACCGCATAAAAACTGACTTGGATGTAGAACAAATTCGATTGGATTTCCCGATCCTCAAACGAGAAGTCCATCCTGGAGTTTCTTTGATCTATTTGGATTCTACAGCTACGACACAAAAACCAACCCAGGTTATCCAGGCAATGGACGATTATTACCGTTCATACAATTCCAATGTTCACCGCGGTGTACATACTCTGGCTGAAGAAGCGACAGCTGCATATGAGAGTGCTAGACAGCGAGTAGCAAATTTCATTCACGCTCCATCCGCAAGAGAAATAATTTTTACACGAAATACAACTGAATCAATTAACCTGATTGCCTTCACTTGGGGACGAACTTATTTACAGGAGGACGATCTTGTCATTTTGACTGAAATGGAACACCATTCCAATTTGGTCCCCTGGCAAATATTGGCGGCGGAAAAAGGCATTCAGCTAGAATTTATTCCGATCACAACCGACGGCATTCTTGAGCTTGATGTATATCGAAAATTATTAGAGCAAATGCCGAAATTGGTTTCATTTACACAAATGTCCAATGTCTTGGGTACGATAAATCCAGCCAAAGAGATTGTTCAAATGGCCCACCAGGCAGGTGCAATCACAATTATTGATGGAGCACAATCAGTCCCGCATTTTTCTGTGGATGTGCAAGATTTAGATGTAGATTTTCTGGCTTTCTCTGCCCATAAAATCTGTGGTCCGACGGGACTTGGGGTATTGTTTGGAAAAATTAACCTCCTTAACGACATGCCACCATTTTTAGGTGGTGGTGAAATGATCAAACGGGTACTTTTACGCTCATTTACTCCTAACGAGGTACCGCATAAATTTGAAGCTGGCACGCCTGCCATTGCAGAATCAATCGGACTACACTCTGCATTGGATTATGTCGATCAGGTTGGCATGGATAAGATCGCTGCCCATGAACAAAAAATGATTTCCTATGCGCTGGAACGTCTAGAAGAAGTCCCAGGGGTGCATGTAATTGGTCCAGCTGCAAAGCATAAAGGAGGTGTAGCCGCCTTCACATTTGATGGAATCCACCCGCATGATGTTGCCCAAGTTTTGGATCGTTCAGGAATCGCTGTGAGAGCTGGCCACCATTGTGCTATGCCTTTGCATGAAAAATATAATATACCCGCTACGACACGAGCCAGTTTTTACTTGTATAATACGTTGGATGAAGTTGACCGGTTGATCGAAGGTTTATATACCGTCAAGGAATTCTTTGGATAACTATGGATGATCTTTATCGTGAATTAATTATCGATCGATATAAAAATCCACATTTTCGTGGATCATTGGAACCACATGATATCTCGTTCGAGGACGATAACCCTTTATGTGGAGATCATATTCGCATAGATTTACGAATAAATGGAAATGAGCGGGTAAGCGAGGTCGCATTTGATGGTCATGGGTGTGCGATATCTCAAGCTACTGCTGACTTGTTGGCCGAAAGCATAGTTGGGAAATCGTTAGATGAAGTTAAACAAATCTCGAAGCAGGATATTCTAGATATGCTTGGAATTGAGCTTGGTCCAGTTCGATTAAAATGCGCTTTGCTATCTTTAAAAGTACTTAAAGCTGGGGTATATGGTTTAGGAGAAGCCAGTGACGAGCTTGTTGAAAATTAATCATGTATAACTTTAAGGAAATCGAACAAGAAAAATTAGAATTCATTCCTGTTGGATCTGCAGAAGAATTAAAAGAGGGGGAGAGATTATTTCTAGAAATTGATGAAAAACCTATTGTTATTCTGAATATTAATGGTCAATTCTATGCAATTGCTGACGTATGTTCTCATGATGATGGACCGGTTGGTGAGGGAACTCTGGAAGGGTTCGAGATCATATGCCCACGACATGGAGCTCGTTTTGACGTCCGGACAGGAAAAGTATTGGCGTTACCTGCCTTTGTAGATATCCCCGCATATCCTGTAAGGTTGGCGGGGAATCAGATCGAAATTGGTATTCCAGCCCAGGATTGAATTACATATTTACCTTCCCAAACGCATAAAAAGTTGGTACGAATAGGATTCTCTGGCGCGTCTTACGGGAGATAAGGTCAAGCGCTTTTAATTTATCCTCTTGAATGGTGAATTCATTGATCTGGTGCAAGTCTGAATGTATAACCTCCCATTCGAGCTCAATTTCTAGATCCGTTTTCTTCTCTTTCCATTGCCCGCCTAAAATCCCAACTTCATTATCAACCAACCCTGCACCTGAAAAAATGGCCCTTAACTCACGGCCCATGAATGGGTTTGCTCCTTGCTCTTTCAACGATTCGATTTGCCATGTACCAATTGGAGATAACTCTGTTGGAAAGTCGATTCGTCCACCGTAATCCGGCTCAGCCAGAACAAGTATGAATCCATGTGGTTTCGTAACTCTTGCCATCTCCTTTACTGCATTAAGTTGTTCTTTAACCCAAAGCAATAAAAAATGGCATAGGGTAACATCAAATGTCCTTGATGGATAGGGTAATTGTAAACAATCAGCATTAGTATAGATAGAATTTTGGGCAATCACTTGCGCATTACGTAGAGCATTAATATCAATATCCAAACCAAAAATCTTGGCGGAAGCTAGGCGATTTAATTCTTCCTCCAGAACCCCTGTACCGCAGCCAATATCCAGGATCCTATTGGCATGTTGTATTCCGATTTGATCATAAATATATTTCCGCAAATTCTGGGTCCAATGAGCCTGCTGCTGATAGCGTTGGTGCCATTGAGAAATAGTTAAAGTCATATGTAGTAATCTCCCTAAAAGGATGATAATAGGAGTTCAATGGACAATTATAATGAGGTTAGGTAGTGAAACGTGCCTGTTCACATAAATGAGTTTTATGAATGCGACAACCCCGCTTGTAGGTTGAGATTTCCGGGAACCGCAGGTCAACCGAGATGGAATCGCTGCCCTGTATGCCGTTCAAGTATACACCTGGTTGCTACAGTGGAGAATAACACCGAAAGGAATAAACAAATCGACATCCAACAACCATGGATGATTGAAATCTTGCTGGATAATATTCGTAGCGCTTGGAATGTTGGGTCAATCTTTCGAACCTCAGATGGCACAGGCGTTCAAAAAATATATTTATGTGGGATCACGCCCTCGCCAGAAAATACCAGAGTAAGCAAGACTGCTTTAGGATCTGAAGTTAATGTTCCATGGGAGAAATTCAATAATGGAGTTAATTTAGCAAGCTCGCTAAAAACAAAAGGGTATGTCCTTTGGGCATTGGAAGATTTACCCTTCGCACAACCCCTTTTTCAGATCAAGTCCGATTGGATTAATTCCCCGATTGTCTTAATTGTTGGGAACGAAGTGAGTGGTGTAGACCCAGGAATTATTGAGATATGCAATAAAGTTATCTCAATTCCAATGTTGGGCAAAAAACAATCATATAATGTTGCGGTCGCTTATGGTATTGCAGTTAGCTTTCTTCTTTATCGCCAAAGTGTGTCCCACGGATCCCGTAAAATGTTCCCGAGTATCTGATTTATTCCCTGAGCTGGAAGCACATCCCCATCTGGCTCAATATAAAGCCAGGCATGACCCGCTCCCTTTAGAGGACTATCCAATTGGGTCTCCAAAGTTACCGGGTTAAATGCAGAATATGGAACGGGTAAATCCCAAACCAATGATAGCCCTAAAGATGCAGCCTGATTACGGAACTCGATTAATGATCCATGTAATGCAGGATCGGCGGCAGTAAGTGATACTGCTTTTGCTCCAAACTTGGAAATATGCTCCAAGGTTTGCGATATGTTTACCACGTTCGATAATGTTATGGTAAGGTGAACTACCACAAACAGGTCAGCGGAGATGACATTATTCAAAGCTTTCCATGAATTGTCGTCTTCTGGTTTCAATGAAAGCATCAAATGGTCCAATCCAGTCTGGACTAACGTTTTTAAATAGGCATTATCTACAAGTTTTAACCCATCGCTTAATAAACCCACCACCTGCCCATTAGATTCCGTGTGTGAAATCAATTCTGGTAAATCATCACGAAGTGTGGGTTCTCCTCCAGTCAAGATAATATGGGGTATCCCCAAGCTCCAGGCTTTATCAAATATCCCACACCACTCTTCAGTATTTAATTCACGTTCAACTCGTTTGATTGGCACAATGGAATCGTTGAATCCTCCTGCAAGGCGATAGGTTAGGGCACAATCCAAACGATATGGTGCTGATATCTTTTGTGAATGTGGTATGG
>Ga0153916_10000264_pt1 | contig 34157 bp, 28 predicted proteins | sample Opewatmetagenome_FD_109642 | JGI IMG/M metagenome (GOLD analysis project Ga0153916, IMG submission 109642) | Freshwater wetland microbial communities from Ohio, USA - Open water 3 Core 3 Depth 4 metaG | ecosystem: Environmental > Aquatic > Freshwater > Wetlands | place: USA: Ohio, Lake Erie...
AAACCGAGAAGGTCGATGTTGGAAAGGGAGGCGTCGCCGCTGAACTTGATGCGGTTGGGCGTCCTGATCGTCGCTCCGAAGCTAAGAACATCGCTCGCCTTGATAAGCACCCCGGCGGTCGCGCCCAACCCCCAGCCGTTCAGGCTCATGTCGTACTGACCAAGATCGAGTTCATAGGGCGGCTCGGAGATCGCGGCGTTGCCGGCCCAGCGCTTCATCGAGAACATCCCGTAGTTAATGTTGAGGGCCGCGCCCACCGAGATCATGTCGTTGATTTTGTAAGAGATGCCGGGAGAGATGGTCACCAGCCCGATCTTGCTCTCCCACTCATAGGAAATGCCGTTGGAGAGTCCCGCAAAGTCATTTCCGTCCCAGGAGCTGCCGAGGCCAGCCGGGACATAAACGCCGATGCCGGCGACGAGATATTCATTGATCGGCTGATAGTAGGCCAGCATCCCGGAGAGGTAGTGCTTGCTTTGTGTTTTGGCGTCGACCACGGTGAGCAATCCGGCCTCCGCGGGAACCTGGAGAAGGTAGCTGCCGGAGGGGATTATGTCCGTCCCATAGAAACCCAGGGTGCGTTTATCGAACTGGGCCATCCCGGCCGGGTTCCAGAAAATGGCGCTGTAGTCGTCGGCCAGGCCGACAAAGGCGCCTCCCATCGACAGGGCTCGGCTGCCCAAGCTGTTCAGATTGAGGCTGTTGGCTAGGCCGGGCGAGCTCAGGCCGAGCACTGACAGCAAGGCGATAAGGAAAATTCTTTGTCTTTTCAAGAGAACCTCCTTCCAGGACCGGTATGGCCTATATGTTTACTATATCTTAGAGCGTTTTTCAACTTAGGGAACGGGAATGCCCCCTTCTCATTTGAAGACCAAGTTCCGGTCCTTGTCGACTTCGACCCGGACCGTGTCCCCTTCTTTGTAGGTTCCCTCGAGAAGCCGGAGCGCCAGAGGATTCTGGATCTCCTGCTGGATCGTCCTCTTGAGGGGACGGGCCCCATAAACAGGGTCGAACCCCTTTTCCGCCAGCGTCTCCTTGGCCTCAGGGCTGACAGCCAGATGGAGCTTCCTGTCTTCGAGCCTTTGGCGCAGCAGGTCGAGCTGGATATCCAGGATCTTGAATATCGTCTCCCGGGAAAGTGCCCGAAAGACGACGATCTCGTCAAGCCGGTTCAGGAACTCCGGCCGGAAAGAACTCTCCAAGATCTTCAGGATCTCGCGCTGCATGGTCTCGTAATCCTGGCTGAACTCCTTGATCACCTGGCTTCCCAGGTTTGAGGTCATGATGATGAGGCAGTTCCGGAAATCGACCGTCCTCCCCTTGCCGTCGGTGAGCCGGCCGTCATCGAGGATCTGGAGCAGGACGTTGAAGACATCGGGATGGGCCTTCTCGATCTCATCCAGGAGGACGATGGAATAGGGACGGCGCTTGATCGCCTCGGTCAGCTGGCCCCCCTCTTCGTACCCCACATATCCGGGAGGGGCGCCGATCAGCCGGGAAACGGTATGCTTCTCCATATACTCGGACATGTCGAGCCGCACCATGGCGCGCTCGTCGTCGAACAGGAACTCGGCCAATGCGCGGGCCAGTTCCGTCTTGCCCACCCCCGTCGGGCCCAGAAACATGAATGAGCCCAGGGGACGAGTCGCTTCCTGGATGCCCGCCCTGGCCCGCCGGATGGTATCGGCGACCACCCGCAGGGCCTGGTCCTGGCCGACCACGCGCCGTCTGAGGTTATCCTCCATCCGTATGAGGCGCTCCAGGTCGCCCTCGAGCATCTTGCTGACGGGGATGCCCGTCCAGCGGGAGACGACCTCCGCGACGTCCTCTTCGTCCACTTCCTCCTTCAGCATCTTCCCTTTTTCCTGGACTTTGGCGAGCCCAGCGGCGAGCTTTTCCAGCTCCTTGGAGACTTCGATCAGCCGGCCATAGCGGATCTCAGCGACGCGCTCCAAGTCTCCCTTCCTTTCGGCCGTCTGCTCTTCCCCCTTTAAGGAATCCTGCTTTTCCTTGAGCTTTTTCATCGCCTCGATCAGGTCTTTCTCCTGCTTCCAGTGGACCTTGAGCGAGGAGCTCTTTTCTTTGATCTCAGCCAGTTCCTGGCTGAGCTTCTCCAGTCGTTCGCGGGAACCTTCGTCCTTTTCTTTTTTAAGCGCCTGCCGCTCGATCTCAAGCTGGAGCGTGCGGCGCTCGAGCTCGTCGATCTCCTCGGGCAGGCTGTCGATCTCGATACGGATCCGTGAGGCCGCCTCGTCCACGAGGTCGATGGCCTTGTCAGGCAGGTAGCGGCCGGAGATGTAGCGGTTGGAAAGCGTTGCCGCCGCCACGAGCGCCGAATCCTTGATCTTGACTCCGTGATGGACTTCGTATTTCTCTTTCAAGCCGCGGAGGATGGAGATCGTGTCCACGACCGAGGGCTCTCCGACGAAAACCTGCTGGAACCTCCGTTCCAGGGCGGCATCCTTTTCGATGTATTTTTTGTATTCGTTGAGCGTCGTCGCCCCGACGCAACGGAGCTCGCCCCGGGCCAGCTGCGGCTTAAGCATGTTCGAGGCGTCCACGGCGCCCTCGGCGGCCCCCGCCCCGATGATGGTGTGGAGCTCGTCGATGAACAAGATGACCTCACCCCCCGCCTCCCGGATCTCCTTGAGGACGGCCTTCAGTCTGTCTTCGAACTCACCTCTGTATTTGGTCCCGGCGACGAGCAACCCCATGTCCAGGGCGATGAGCCGTTTGTTCTGGAGCGATTGCGGAACATCGCCGTTGGCGATGCGCTGGGCCAGGCCTTCGACGATGGCCGTCTTCCCCACCCCCGCTTCGCCGATGAGCACCGGGTTATTCTTGGTCCGGCGGGAGAGCACTTGGATGACCCGCCGGATCTCCTCCTCCCGGCCGATGACCGGGTCGAGCTTTCCCCCGCGGGCCAGGTCGGTCAGGTCGCGTCCGTACCGCTGGAGGGCCTGGTATTTCCCTTCCGGCTCCGGGTCGGTGACGCGCTGGGTTCCCCGGACCGCAGCCAGAGCCTGGAGCACGGCATCTTCGCGGACCCCGTTCTCGGCCAAGATCATCCCGGCTCCGCTGGCCGTATCCCTGAGCATGGCCAGGAAAAGGTGTTCGGTGGAAATGTATTCGTCCTTGAGCTGCTCGGCCGCCTTCTGAGCCTCGTTCATGAGCTGGCGGAGGCCCGGACCGATGTAAACTTCCCCGCCGCTCGTCTTCGGCATCCTGTCGAGCGCTCTTTCGAGCTCCTGCCGGAGCTTCTGCGGGCTGACACCAAGCTTGGTCAGAACGGCGATGACGACATTCTCTTCCTGACCAAGGAAACTCCAGAGAAGGTGCTCGGGCCGAACTTCCTGGTGACCCATCTCCTCCGCCTTCGCTTGGGCGGCCTGGAGGGCTTCCTGGGACATCACGGTCAATCGATCCCATCTCATGGCATACATAGTCCTCCTTTTTTTAGTATGACAAAATATTTTCCTTTTGGGAAGGAACAACGATAATATTCCCTTGACAATTTATGGGAATGCGCTATTTTTTTCTTCGGAGTTGCCATGGAAGAAATTGAGATCATGAGTTGGCTGACCTTGGAAGCGATCAAGAAGAAGGCCAAAGTGGTGGATACAGTCGGCAATCTCCAGACCGGTCACAGCATGTCTATCTTCGGCATCATCGAAGAAGATTTTCTGGAACTCTGCTATAGCGATTCGGCGGCCAACAGCCTGCGCCGCTATGAGAACCGGGACGAGTTCGACGCCGCCCTGGAGAAGAGAAAAGAAGAGAACGGCGAAGCCCACTACGAAGACGAGCCCGCTTATGACGAGGATGAAGAGGAAGAAGAGGAAAAAGAAGAGTTGGATATCGAGGACGAGTCAGAAAGCTTCTAGCCCTTCCCAGCCTCTTCGATCCTCCTCTTGAGATCGCTCAGGATATTGAGGGCGTCCAGAGGAGTCAACGAGGAGATATCGACCTCTTCGGCCCAGTCCCTGAGCTCCCGCCAGCGTTCCAGCTCCCTTTCTTCCGCGAAGAGAAGCAGCTGTGCCTTATTCCGTCTCCGGCTCGACCGATAGGCCAGGCGCGGCCGGCCCGTCTCGTCGAGTTCCAGTTTCTCCAGGTTGAAGAGGACCTCCTTGGCCCTCTCGATCACCGAGCGGGGAACTCCGGCCAGCTTGGCCACATGGATGCCGTAGCTCTGGTCTGAAGGGCCGGGGATGATCTTGCGCAGGAAGATGACTTCGTCTTTCCACTCCTTTACCGAGACATGGGCGTTCTTGATCCTTTTCATGGTCAGGGCGAGGTCGGTGAGCTCGTGGTAATGAGTGGCGAAAAGCGTCATGGGCCGGACGTCCTCCTTCTCGTGAAGGTATTCCGCCACCGCCCAGGCGATGCTCAACCCGTCAAAAGTGCTCGTGCCGCGGCCGATCTCATCCAGAAGCAGCAGGCTGCGGGGAGTGGCGTTGTTCAGGATATTGGCCGTCTCCAGCATCTCGACCATGAATGTCGACTGGCCCACGTTCAAGAAATCCATGGCGCCGATGCGGGTGAAAATACGGTCGACCACCCCGATTTCAGCCCGCCGGGCCGGGACGAATGAGCCCATCTGGCCGAGGATGATGATCAGGGCGACCTGACGCAGGTAGGTCGATTTGCCGCCCATATTGGGCCCCGTGACGATTAGGATCTGATCCTCATCCCGGTCGAGGTGCGTATCGTTGGGGATGAACGGTTCCGCCGAGGTCATTTCGATGACCGGGTGCCGTCCCTCGGTGATGGTGATTCTGTCATTCCTGTCGACCAGAGGTCGAAAATAGTTCCGCTGCGAGGCCAGCTCCGCTAGCGAGGAGAAGACATCCACTCGGGCAACGGCTGCGGCGATCCTCTGCAGCCTCTCCGTCTCCCTGGCCACCGCCTCCCGGACTTCGAGAAAAAGTCCGTGCTCGAGCTCGCCGATCTTTTCCTCGGCCGTGAGGACCTTCTCTTCGTACTCCTTGAGCTCGGGAGTAAGGAACCGTTCCGAGCCGAGGAGGGTTTGCTTGCGGGTGTAATCGGGCGGGACGAGGTGAAGGTTCGACTTGGTGACCTCGATGTAATACCCGAAGACCTTGTTATAACGGACCTTGAGAGAGTTGATGCCTGTCCGGTCCCGTTCTCTCTTCTCGAGCCCGGCAATGAACGATTTGCCCGAACGGCTGATGGACCGGAGCTCGTCCAATCCCGGATTGAACCCGTCCTTGATGATCCCTCCCTCGGTGAGGAGGAAAGCCGGTTCATCGAGGATGGACTTGTCGATGAGGGCGGCGATATCCTCGCCGTTGTCCCAGGCCGCAAGGGTTTCGGCATTCAAGCCCGCCCGGGAACCGTTCAGCGCGGCCCGGATGCCGGGCAGAGGGGCCAATGATCGTTTGAGGGAAACAAGGTCGCGCGGGTGAGCGACGGCCAGGGAAATCTTGCCGGTCAAGCGCTCCAGGTCGGAAACCGCCCTAAGGTCTTCCCGTAGTCCCCGGCGTTCGATGGTCCTGCCCAGCCACTCCTCAACGGCGTCCAGCCGGGCATTGATGGCTGCCTCATCGACCAGCGGCTGCAGCAACCAAGCCTTGAGCAACCGCCCGCCGACGGCGGTTACCGTGAAGTCAATGACATCAAGGAACGAATCTTTGACCCGGCCATCCCGGAGGTTGCGGATGAGTTCGAGGTTTCTGATCGTCGTCGCGTCGAGCGTCATCTGCTGGCCGGCATGGGCAAAGGAGAGCCCCCTGACCAGGGAGAGCGAATCCTTGCGGACTTTCTTGAGATAGTGGAGAAGCGCTCCGGCGGCGGCGACGGCAAGTCTTCTTCCTTCCAGACCGAAGCCGGCCAGGGATCCGACCTTGAAATGCTCGAGAAGTGTCCTCATCGACTCGGGGTAATCGAATACCCAATCTTCGACGAAGCTCTTCAAGAAGGGTCCGAAGGCGGCCTTCGCGGCAAGACTCTCCACCTCCGCGGCCTGGCTTTCGGGGACTACGACCTCCTTCGGGGAAGCGCGGAAGAGCTCGTCGCTCAGAAGCTTGGTGTTTTGGAGGGAACCCTCGGTCGTTTTGACCTGGCCGCCGGCCAAGTCGATCAGGGCCAGTCCCCAGCCGTCCCGGTCGAAGAGAACGCTGGCCAGGAAAACGCTTTCCTTGGCCGGCTCGAGTTCGACTTCGACGGCTGTGCCGGGAGTCAGTACCTTGATCACATCTCGTTTGACGACGCCTTTGGCCGTTTTCGGGTCCTCGACCTGTTCGCAGATCGCGACCTTGAAGCCTTGCTTGAGAAGCTTGGCCAGGTAGGAGCTTGCGGCATGGTAAGGCACCCCGCACATCGGGACCTTCTGGCGGGAAGTCAGGGCGATCTCCAGGATCGGCGAGGCCGTCCTGGCGTCCTCGTAGAACATCTCGTAGAAATCGCCCAGCCGGAAGAAAAGGATGGCATCCCGGTGCTCCCGCTTGATCCGGAGGTACTGTTCCATCATCGGAGTGACCAGTCTTTCTTCCGCCATCGGTTTTTCCGTCATCCCCAGATGTTATATTTTTTGGCAAAGTGGTGGGGATGGTAAGAGGTCTTGGCGCGACGCAGACCGGTAATCCCGTTATCTTGTTCGCGATTGATGAACCGGAAATCGGCCCATTCCCGCCGGACGAATTCGCGGTTGACCAGTTGACTGAGGCCGTCATAGAGGGGGTCGACGATCTCGATCGGGATGACAGCCGTTTCGGAGGTGAGCTTCGTCCCCAGCGAGAAGGCGGCGACCTTGCCCCCGACCTCGAAAACACCGCCCCGGAGCCCCAGCTTATGAAAATGGGTCAACCCGTCCTCGATGACTTCTCTCCAGACGTCGGCCAGGAAGCCATCGCTGCCGGCCTTGAGCTGGAGCCATCTGGCCAGGAGTTCCCGACAGCCCGGCAGGTGATCCCCGGAAAGCCGGTCGTATGTATACTCATGGCTTTTCTCGAACTTGCGTATCCTGTTCCTCTTGCCGTCGTACTTCTTTCCCTTGAGGCTGACCAGGTCCTCGGCCAAGTAGACATAATCGAAGTTGTCTCGATCGGACTCGCACCGGTAGGGATTTCCATATCTCGCGGCAAAGGACTCCTCGACCCGGGATATGCGGGGAGCGAAGGAGAGACAGGTCCGGACGGTCCCTTCAATGTCGTTCTCGCCGATCGGCTGGAGGAAATAGACCGGCTCGGTGGAAGGTTCGCAGAGGACGCATAGATTCCCCTTGATGATGGTCAGCTTGGCGCGCTCGAAATGCCGCCAAGGAAAGATGTTCGCGAAATGGAACTCGCAGATTTCAGCCGGATGCCGCGCTATGCCCGCAGAGAGGAGGTCCCCATCTTCGAGCTCGATCAACTTGAATTCGGGGAATTGAGGCAGGCTCATTTCTTTCCTTGCTTCACCATGACCGCACAGAGCTCCGGCGTGCAGCCGATGCACCATTCTTCTCCCTTGACCATCGAGGCCGGAACTGCGTGCGCTTTCTCAAATCCCAGCCTCAGGAAGAAATCCGGAATGACAGTCGCCAGATAGACCTCACCGGGAGCTTCCCCAAGGACCGCACGGACCAGCTGCGCTCCCCAGCCCTGGCCGCGGCGTTTTTCAGCCACACCCAAGGCGCACAACTCAAGGCACTCCGGGTACTTCTTGAGCCCACAGATCCCCTGGATCCGTCCATTCTCCTCGGCGACCCAAAAGCTGTCGGCCTCCATGCCGGCATAATCGAGGTTGTCCTTTTTGGCCAGCCGAATGATATCCGGGAAATCCGCCTTTTGGGCTTTTCTGACGCGCATCGGGGGTATTATACCACCGCCGGGGGTTGCAGGAAATTCGCGGGCCCTCGAGCCCATGCCCCGAGCCTCGTTGACAACCCGCAGTGGCTAGTGTATATCACCCTGAGTGAATGGTCCTCTCGCCCTGACTTATCTTCGCATTCTCGCCGTTCCCGTGCTCGTGGTCCTGCTTCTATCCGATTTCCGGGGCGACCACTTCGCGGCTTTTGGTGTCTTCCTCTTGGCCTCGCTCACCGATATGCTGGACGGCTTTTGGGCCCGGAGAAAAAAACAGATCACCGTCCTGGGTCAGCTTCTCGACCCGACGGCCGACAAGCTCCTGGTCGTCTCGGCTCTCGTCTGCCTTGTCGGCAGCGGCGCCGTACCTGCTTGGATGGCAGTCATCATTATCGGCCGGGAGATCGCCGTCACCGGATTCCGGGCGATGGCCTCGGCCAATGGGGTTAACATCCCGGCCTCGGCGCTCGGAAAGATCAAGATGATCCTGGAGACCGGAACCATCGCTATCCTTCTTCTCGGGGAAGGGCTCCTGGGCAGGCTGTACGTTCTATCCAAGGTGGGACTCTGGCTGACGGTCCTGGCCGCCCTCATCTCGGCGGGCGAATACTACATCCGGTACGGACGGGCTGTCCTCTCAGGCAGGGCCTGATAGGGCCTCGCGGCAATTCTCGAGGGACTCCCCGTCTTCAACATGGAGCAGCCTCGGCGGGGAGGGCCAGGGAAGGCTGATCCTCCTCATCAGGCCGAGCAGAACCTTGCCCGGTCCCACCTCCACCGCGGTTTCCACGCCCTCCTTCTGGAAAACCAGCATCGAGCTTTTCCAGAGGACGGGACGGCTCACCTGCCTTTTGAGGGCATCGCGGGCCTCTTCACCATGATGGATGATCTGAGCATCCACGTTGGTAACAATCGGAAACCGCAGCTCCCGGAATTCGACCTCATCCAGGTCCGCGGAGAGGCGTTCCTCGGCACTCTTCATTAAAGCGGAGTGGAAGGGAGCGCTCACAGGGAGAAGCACGGCCCGCACGCCCTTAAGGCGCGAGATGGCGTCCTTTACGGCTTCCTTGTGGCCGGCGATAACGATCTGATCATCGCTGTTCCAATTGGCGATTTGGACGGTCCCGCTCTTGACCTGAAGAAGCGCTGACTCGATCTCGGCGATCGGGGAGCCGATGAGGGCCGCCATGGCCCCGACATCGACGGGCACAGCGTTCTGCATATATCGGCCCCTCTTGTGGACGAGGCGGAGCGCATCCTCAAAGGTGAGGCTCCCGGCAGCCACCAGGGCTGAATATTCTCCCAGGCTGTGGCCCGCGGCCAGACCGGGTTCCTCTCCCAGCAGCCGGAAAGCGACATAGCTGACAGTGAGCAAAGCCGGCTGAGTATAGGAGGTCAGCTTCAGCTTGTCCTCCGGGCCCTCAAAGCAGAGCTCGGAGATCTTAAAACCCAGGGAATCATCCGCTCTGGCAAAGAGTTCCTGGGCCAGCGAGGAACGCATCGCGAAGTCCCTGCCCATGCCGACCTTCTGCGAGCCCTGGCCGGGAAACAGGAAAGCGAGCTTCTTCATCCTGTCCCCTTCAGTTGGCCTGCTCCAGGCAGCTCTCGTTGATCCGGACCTCTGCCTGGCCTCGCAAGGACCGGACCCAGGCCGCGGATTGTTCCCTGGATTCTTGGCTCCTGATCAAGGCCTCGATCTCGGCCTGGGCTTGCGGCAGTGATTTCGGCTCCCTGCCCAGCGCCCTCTCGGAGGGGATATACACGTCTTCATAATAGCGCTCGACCTCCTGAGGATTGATCTCCTTCCCCCGCCCAAACCGGAGATCGATGGTCTTGATATACCGGATGAGGTCGTCGATATAGGGCCTGAGCCCTTTTTCCTGGAGGCCATAGCGTTCCAGCTTCTCTTGCCACTGTCCGGCCTCAAATCGGTACTTGCAGCGGGCCAAGACGTCTTCTGCCTCCTCCTGGGTCACTTCAATATCCCCTCGCACAAGGTCGATGACGACTCTTCGATCAATCGCCTCCTCAAGCGCCTGGCGAAGTGTCTCGGGCGGAACGGCGCCCCTGCCTTCCGGGATTATGGCGAAGTCCTTCAGGATCCGGACATCGGTCAAGGTCATCGCCTTGCCGTTGACCTCAGCGACGATGCAATCGACGGTTTGAGAAAGGCCAGCCTGAAGGCAGGACAAAAGGATAAAGAGTGCGATTGTCCGGGTCCGGATCCTTCTCATGAGGCTAGAATATATTGCCGATCGTGATGAAGGCAATGGGTTTTCCTTTCTTCTCGGGATCCGATAGGTTCCAGCCGAGCTCGAGTCTCACCGGACCGAGGGGAGTCCGATAGCGAACCCCCAGCCCGACCGCGTGTTCGAGATCGCGGAGGTCGACATCGCTCCGATTATAGAAAACGTTCCCTATGTCATAGAAAACGACGCCCGAAAGGTTTGGGAGCGAAGAAAGAACCGGAAAGCTGAAGTCGAAGTTGAACAAGATGAGCGCCTTTCCGCCGATGGGGACACCGGACTCGGGGTTTTCCGGACCGAGTTCATCGAACTTCGCCCCGCGGAACGAATTGCTGCCCCCGGCAAAAAAGCGCTCATGGATAGGCACCTTGCCCATGCTCAGTCCGAGCCGAAAGGTGGAGCCAAGGAGGACCCGGGGCGCGAGCGGAAAATAGCGCTGGTACTTGAACAGGCCTTTCAGGAAATCGGACTCCGTCTGGAACAGGGGGAACGCCCAATCCAGAGCCAGGCTTGAGAAATAGCCCCTCTCCGAGTTGAAGGCATCATCCCGGCGCTCCCAGATAAAGCTCGGGGCCAGTGAGGTTTTGGAATAAGGATAGAATTGGCGGTCGATTTCGTTTGGGGGGACATCGAGCCTCGTCAGGGTCGTGCGGGCATATCCCAGAGTCATCAGCAAGTCAAAGCCCCAGGGAAGCGACCGCATTCCCGTGACGCTGACGCCTTCCCGCTCGAAGGCGAAGCTGATCCGGTCTTCCGCCTCGATCCAGCCGTTGAGGTACGTCTCGACCGGGATATTGAAGAAGAAAAAATAAGGCTGCTGCCAAATGGCCACAAGCCTTTTCTCGGACAGGCTGAACTGGGTGACCAGGCTTAGGCTGGCCGCGGTTCCGAACATGTTGCCCCGCATGAACTCCGCCGTGCCGCGGGGCCGCAGGCTCGCATCGAGGAAAGAGGAAGCGGACAGGAAGGTTTCTCGGCTCTCGATGCCAATACCGACACCCACATAGTTCCTTTCCCCCTCGCGCACCGTGATGACCACATGTTCTGTGTCTTCCGATATGGGGATCTCCTCGATCGTCACCTCGGAAAAGACGCCCAGGTTTTCCAGGTTCTGCTTGGTGAGGGAGATCACGTCGGCCCGAGCCGAGTCCCCCTCTTCGATCCTCAATTCCCTTTTGATCACATCGTCTTTGGTGACGCGGTTGCCGGAGACGAACAAGCTCTTGACCCGGACCGGATGGCCTTCCCGGATGTTGAAAATGACCTTGAACTGGTCTTCTCCCAGTTCTTCGATCCGAAGCTCGATCTTCGTCCCCCGGACACCCTGGTCGAGATAAAAAGCGCTCAGCTTCTCGACCTCTCTCTGGATGAACGGCCGGAAGAACGGACCTCTTTCTTTTATGCCCAACTGTGCCCGGATCATCTCAGGGCTGAAGAGAGAGGCGCCGGAGATATCGATGGTCTGGATGAGCTGCTGACTCCCCTCTTCGATCGAGTAAACAGCATCGGCCTTGTCTCCGTCCAAAAGGAACCTGAGCCCGACTCGCGCGGAGGGGAATCCTGCGATCTCATAGAAGAACTGGATCTCACGGCTGAGCTCGTAAGCCCGCCTCCCGTCCAGCGCCGCGAAAAAGAGGATACGGTCGGCGATGCCCAGCTCTTCTCTGAGCCGGACGTCGCTGAAATGGTTGTTGCCTTCGAACCGAATATCGCGGATCTTGACCTTTGGACCGGGGTCGACCTGATGGATGACCTGAATTCCCGTCTGCCCCCGCTCGACCCGGGAGGTCACCGAGGCCAGGACATAGCCTCGCTCCCGGAGATAAGCCAGGACCCGGGCCTCCCCTTCTCCGAGACCCCATTCTTCAAAGATCCTCTCCTCCCAGATCGGCAAGACGAGGCTTGCCGGGACATCGGCTCCGGAGATGCGGATCTCGATTCGTTCGTCCGGGTCGATCCGGATCAGCAGAGAAACAGTCCCGTTCTCAGGATAAAAATCCTCGGCTGAGAGCTCGACCTGGACTCTGGGATACTGATGCTGGGCATACAGCAGCCGGAGCCTGTCCAGATCCTGGTTCAGCCTGCTGAGGCTGTACAAGTCGCCTTCTCTTGTCTCCATTGCGGTCTTCAGCTCCGCTTCAGGAACGTCGGCATTCCCCTGGAACCGGATATCCGAGATCACATACCGCGCTCCCGCCGTTATCTCAAAAATGATATCGACCTGAGGAGACTCGGCAACACGTTTGGCCTCCGCCCGGACCTTCGGCTGGAAATACCCATGGTCACCCAAGGCCCTGATCAGCTCAGCGGTCGCCCGGCCGAGCTGTTCTTCTGAATAGTAGGCGTATTCCTGCACCGCGTATAGGGAGTTCCGGAGTGTTCGCCCCGATATCCCTTTTTTCCCCTGGAAAAGGATCTTCCGAACCGTGATCCTGCGGGTCAGAAGGAATCGGAGTTCGACCCTATCGATGCCGCTCCGCTCGACGACAACGTCGGAAAAAAGCCGGCTCTGGTAGATCTGCTTGATGCTCTCGCTGATCGCGGACAGGGAAAACCGGTCGCCGGGTTGGATCGAAACCAGCCGTTCGAGGTTTTCCGTGTTGGGAGCACCATCCACCCAGACTTCCACTTTGGCGATGGTCCCCGAGGGAGCGCTCTGACCAAGAGCGGTTGAAAAGAAGAGAACGTTGCTAAAGACAAAGAGAAAAAGGGAGAAAGGCGAGACGCGCCCTCCCCGGCGATGGCCATCAAAAACGACGGCGGATCTTGACATCCAAACTCAGCCTTCCGATCTCGTTGCGCGTGCCGACAAGAGAGAACTGGTTGCTCAGATTCCACTCCAAGCGCAGGATCTCTTCGGTCTGGCGTGTCAGGTTCGTGGAGTAATAGATATAGAAGTCCTTGGAGATCTTCTTGCCGACCGTCAAGCGGGCGGTCATTTCGGCCGAAGAGCCCAGCAGGAAGGGATCGATCCTGATGCGATCAAGACTGAACAGTTTCTCGGCCCTTTTCTGGGCGCCTTCCGTCAGAGTAAAGGAGAGCAGCGAAGCCGTGCTGATCTGGGAACTCGTCTCCGTCCTGTATTGTCTTTTGTACGCCTCTCCCTGGGCGAGAAGGGCCAGGACATCCTCCGGCGGAAGTGGCGGCGAGGAACTAAACTGGGGCCTCAACTGGCTGGGGAGGCCGGACAGGGTGATGGTCACCCGGTAGTCCTTGACGAACGTTTCCGCCCGGAAATCCAGGAAGGGTTCGACAGAAGAAGGGTTGAAGAAGTTGAGACGTCCCCGGAGGATCTGGAATTCTCTGTCCTGGAAGTAAGCCTCCCCGCTCAAGGTTTCGATTGTCCCGAGCAGGATGGGCGCCTTGATGTCTCCCGTAACGCTCAGGTCAAACCGCCCTCTGACTCGGCCAAGGGAATTGTCCATCCAGGCGTTATCGTCGGCCTTGAGGCGGAGATCGAGCGTAAGGTCATCAAAGAAGCCCGGCTTCTGCTTGGTCTCCGGCGAGGGGCGAGAGGAGAAGGAAAACTTCTCCTGGATCTCCCGCCTCCAGGAAAGGCGGCGCACTGTGACATCCCCCTCCAGGATGAAGCGCTTGGGGTCTTTTACCAGCCGCAGCGAGGCATCGGCTAAGGCGCGAATGCGCTCCAGCGGCGAGAGCAGCATGCTTTTGCCTCCGAAAGAGAAGTCGATTCCGACCCGGCCGCCTTTCTCGAGGATGACCTCGCCACTGCCGGAGATCTCACCTCCCCCCAGTTTTCCCCTGAACGACTGGATAGAGAACCTGTTGCCTTCAACATCGGCCCGGCCGGAATAGTCAGTCAGAGCCTGGGAAAATTGGGGAAGAGGAAGAACCGGCCCCTTGATCTCGATGACGCCGTTTAGCTTCGGGGAAGAAATCGTGCCCCGGATCCCTGCTTGATAGTCCAGTCTGCCCTTGACCCCCCGCCAGGGAAATATCAGGTCAAGGTTACTGAACCCCCCCTTGACGTCTATGGACAAGCTGTCCCCGGCAAAAGGAATGTCCGCATTCACCGAGAAATCATTCTCTTCTGAGGAGAAATTTCCCTCGGCCATAAGTCTGAGTTGCTCTCTCGACATCTGCAGCCGAACAACACCGCGGGCATCGACCTGGGGGAAAGGACCGAAGCTCAGGTTCTTGATGGCGAATTCGCCGGAGGCGATATCTCCTTCGCCCAGATGTCCCTGACCTTTGAAAGAGAAATCCAGCTCCGCTGCCAGGTCGGGTCTCAGAGAGTTCAAGTTGATCCTTTCTCCTTCGGCCTCGACCTCCACTTCCCCGCTTCTTACATTCATCCGCCAGTTGCTTTTCACCCGGCCGCCGAAAATTTCGAAGGCGAGTTCAGGGAAGGCGATCGCCTCTCCATCCCAGGCGAGCTTTCCTGTCACCGCCCGGAGCTCTTGTGAACCAAACCTGAGCCGAGGACCCGTAAACTCTCCGTCCACCCGGATGGCTTCCTGCTGGAGCCTGACCTGGAAATCCCCCGAGGCCCTCCCGCCGAGGGGGAGTTGAAGGTTCAGTCCGGTCATCACCCGGGCCAGCTCTCCATCCGCCATCTTGATCCCGACGTTCAATCCTGCGGGCGAATTGAGAAGGGTGATATTCCCTCGAAGGTCGGGATCATCAACCCGGAACTGGCCGCTCACCGTATCCTTCTGGATCTCGACTAAGCCCTCGGCGGCCTCAACATCGTGCTTTTCGAAACCGGCCGGGGAAAGGGCGAATCCGATCCGGACCTGGACATCATCTGGAGGACCCTTGATCTCGATGGAGGCGATCCCGCTCCCCCGGATTTCCGGGAATCTCAGATCCTGGCGAAGGACCAAAGAGGTGAATTCTCGGGCCGCCCGCACATCACTGACCTCGCCGTTGATGGTCACGGAGACGGCCCCGTCGAGAACATACTTCCCCTCAAAGTCGAAACGGCCAAAGCTCGCGTCAAGCCGGGGAGAAGAAAACTGGAACTCTTTCTTCCGGTCCCAAACGAAGCGCACGGGGCCGGAAAAAGGATAGGTTCCCGGCGAGCCGGAAGAGGATGAATCCCTGAGCTCGAAATCGGCCACCAATTGGCGGTCATCCAAGGTGAACTTCCCCCAGGCCGGCGAGCTCACCGGCCAAGGCAGGGAACCCATAGCCATGATCGGGTCAAGACGGAATCCCCGCAGCTCTCCTTCGACCCTTCCCCCGGCCTCCCGGATGCGGACCCATTCAGGACCGGAACGCTTCTGCATATCCATCTCGACGAGAAATCCCCGCACCGTGGAATATTCCAGACCGCCCGTGACTCTTTCCAGGGGGACCCGGTTGAGCACAAGGTTTCCGCTGTTGAGGCTGCTGGTGAACTTGATCTCTTCCTGCGTCCTGCTCAGCTCCCCGTCTCCTTCGATCCGGCCACCCCATTCAAAGGGTATGCCCAAGATCTTGGCGACGGATTCCATTTCGGCTTTGAACGAGACGCGCATGGCTTCCCGGGGATCAGGCTGTCCGCCGAGATTTCCCTGGGCCTTGATCCAGGCGTCATGGCCGGCAAGGACAAACCTGTTGATGGTCCAGCGGGCTCCCCGGCCTTCCAGAAGGAGCTCGATCCTTCCTTCCAGGGCCTTTCTCTCCGGCTTAAACCGGAAGGAGCTGTCGGCCGCTTCCATTCGAAGGGAAAGGGACTGATCTCTCAGCTTCAAGCTGGCCTGGATACCTTTCGCTTCAAAACTCTCCTTGGACCCGAGATAGAAAAACTCGCCCCCTCTGACGATCCCTTTTTCTATGGCAAAAGGCAGGGGCAGGGAAAACCTGGACTTCCCCTTGGCTTCCTGACCTTGAGGCGGAGCGGTGATCCTGATCACGGGCCGGTCGATGAAAACCGTCAGGGGCTTTTCGGCCCTGAACAAAGAGAGAAAGGGAAGGACGACGGATACGCTCTTGGCCGAGAAAGAAGGGGTCTGGGAAACCGTGCGGACGTCCTCGAGAAGGATGGAAGGCGGGAAAAGATAAAGGTGGCTGCGGGAATAGGTGACAACCTCCTGGATCCTTTTCTTGACTTGGCCGCGGAGGAAGTTCCGCAGGTAGATTCCGCCACCCAGAAGCACTGACGCCAGCAGGACAAAGGCGATGAGCGATCCCAGCCTTTTTTTTGTCATGATCAAAGATAGCCTAATATACCACTATCCAAGGATTCTTCTCAACGAAGGCCGGGCGCTTAGTTTGCCCATCCTCAGGTCAGTCATGGCCAAGGCGAGGGATAGTGGCTTGAGAAACCCGTATGAGGAGTGAGCGGGCACGGTTTCTCGACCGGAGGGAGAGAAGAGCGAACGACGAATCGAGCCCGTTTTCCGCGCTGGGAGAAAACGGGCGTGGTTTCGAAGCCACTACCCCGAGCCTTTCTATTCGACGGTGAAAAGGACCGAGCCAGCCTCGACATAATCTCCGGCCCGGAAATGCACCCTGGTCAGCCGTCCGGGTTGAGGGGCTTTGATCTCGTTCTGCATCTTCATGGCTTCCAGCACCAGGATGGGCTGACCTTCCTCAACGGCATCCCCCGCTGCCGCCAGCACTTGGACGACTCGCCCCGGCATGGTGGTCTTGATGTCCCTCTTCTTCTGCCGGCCCTTTTCTTCCCTGAGGGTTTTGAGAGCCGAACGTTTTTCAACCCGGAAAAGCCGCCCGTTGATGAAGACAGAATGAGAGAGGGAGTTGGAATGGACGATGACATTGAAGATCCGGCCGTCGACAGTGAGCAGAATCTCTTCCTGGCCGATAAACTCGGCCGAGACGTCATAAGGACTATCCCCCACAAGGGCACGGAGGCCGTTATCCCCGGCCGCCTCCAGGCTGACCTTAACCTCCTTCTGCCCAAGCCAAAACAGAAAATTCATGCTAAAGCCTCTGGGCGAGGTTCTCCAGCCTCCCCTGGATCCTCCAGTTCCTTTCTTTGTCCCTGCCGCGAAGAGAGACTCCGGTCTGGGCATCGCGCCTGCTCTTGATCCCAGCCGCGATCAGGGCGGCGATCTCCTCGACCGGATCCTCCCGGTCCGGCTCTTTCTCGAGCTCGGCGATAAAATGGGTGTTATAAACCCCGTCCAGGAACCGGGGATGCAGGAGGATCCTCTGGAAAAAGGGGATCGTTGTCTTGATCCCGTAGAGCTGATACTCGGACAGAGCCCGCGTCATCCGAAGAATGGCCTCCTCTCTGGTCTTCCCCCAGGTGATCAGCTTGGAAAGCAAGGGGTCATAGTCCAGCGGCACTTCGTACCCTTCATAGATGCCGCTGTCGTCGCGCACTCCCAAGCCGGCGGGGGTGTGGAGATAAACGATCCTCCCGGGTGACGGCAGGAAATCATTGAAGGGGTCCTCGGCCATGATCCGGCATTCCATGGCATGTCCCTGGCGACGGACCTCCTCCTGTCGGAAAGGGAGGGGACGGCCGGCGGCGATCTCCAGCTGACACTTGACCAGGTCGATGCCGGTGACCATCTCCGTGACAGGATGCTCGACCTGGAGGCGGGCATTGACCTCCAGGAAATAGAAGTTCTTCTCACGGTCGACGATGAATTCGACCGTCCCGGCGTTCCTGTACCCGATGCTGGCAGCCGCCTTGACGGCTACCCTTCCCATGGCTTCTCTTGTTTCCTCGTCCAGGAAAGGCGAGGGCGATTCCTCCAGGACCTTTTGATAGCGCCGCTGCATCGAGCATTCCCTTTCCCCCAAATGGACGACGTTCCCATGATTGTCGGCCAGGATCTGAATCTCGATATGGTGCGGCTCCTCGATATATTTTTCGATGTAGACGGCCGGGTCCGCAAAGCTCGAAAGCGCCTCCGACCGGGCCAGCCTGAAGGCCGGAAGCAGGTCTTTCTCCCTGGACACAAGTCTCAAACCCTTGCCCCCGCCGCCAGCCGAAGCCTTAAGGAGCAGAGGGAAGCCGACCTGTCTGGCTTTTTTCCGCAGATCCTTCTCGTCGGCTACGGATTCCAAGGTCCCGGGGATGATGGGGACTCCAGCCGCCGTCATCTTCCTCCGGGCCGAGGTCTTCTCGCCGATCACCTCCAGCGGCTCGGAGGGGGGACCGATGAACGTGATCCCTTCTTGTTCACAGCGCTTGACCAGCCGGGGGTTCTCGGCCAGAAAACCGTAGCCGGGATGGATGGCCTCGGCACCGCACTTTTTGGCTACGGCCAGGATCTTTTCCACATGGAGGTAGCTTTCGGATGGCTTGGCCTCCCCGATGAAATGGGCCTCTTCGGCCAGCCGGACATGGAGCGCCTTGCGATCAGCTTCAGAATAAACGGCGACCGGGATGACCTTCATCTCTCGGCAGGCGCGGATCACCCGGACGGCGATCTCGCCCCGGTTGGCAATCAAGATCTTTTTGAACATCTATAGAGGGATATTGCCGTGTTTCTTGGAGGGATTCTTGTCCCGTTTGTTCTCCAGGAGGCGGAGCGCAGCGATGAGCTTTTGCCGGGTGAAGCGCGGCTCGATGACCTCGTCAAGATAGCCCTTCTCACAGGCGATATAGGGGTTGGCGAATTTCTCCCGGAATTCCAGGATCTTGACATCACGGCTCGAGGTCGATTCCGCGCTTCCATTGAGTTCCCGCTTGTAGACGATGTTCACCGCCCCCTCCGGGCCCATGACGGCGATCTCGGCCGTGGGGAACGCGTAGTTAATGTCGGCCCGGATGTGCTTGGAGGCCATAACGCAATAGGCCCCGCCGTAGGCCTTTCGGGTGATCACGGTGATCTTGGGAACTGTTGCCTCAGCGAAAGCATACAGGAGCTTGGCGCCATGGCGGATGATGCCCCCGTGCTCCTGGGCAACGCCGGGGAGGAATCCGGGCACATCTTCAAAGGTGATGAGCGGAACGTTGAAGGCATCGCAGAAGCGGACGAAGCGGGCCCCTTTGTCGGAGGCGTTGATATCCAGGGCCCCCGCCAGATGCTCGGGCTGGTTGGCGACGATTCCGACGGGCTTTCCCGCCAGCCGGCCGAACCCGATGACGATGTTCTTGGCATACTCCCCCTGGACCTCGAAGAAATAGTTGTCGTCGACGGCCTCGCGGATGACCCGGCGGATGTCATACGGCTGATAGGGATCATCCGGAACTAGCAGGTTGGCCTCTTCGCTCGACCGGTCCCAAGGGTCTGAAGTCTCTTTCTCCGGCGGGTCCTCGAGATTGTTGCTGGGGATGAAAGAGAGGATTTCCCGGATGAGAGCCAACGCGTGTTGTTCGTTATCGGCCGCAAAATGGGCGACTCCGCTCAGGGCGTTGTGAGTCTCGGCCCCGCCCAGCTCCTCCATGCTCACCTCTTCATGGGTGACCGCTTTGATGACATCGGGGCCGGTGATGAACATGTTGCCGACCTCTTTGGTCATGATGATGAAATCCGTGATAGCGGGCGAATAGACGGCCCCTCCGGCGCAGGGTCCCAAGACGGCTGAGATCTGAGGGATGACTCCCGAGGCCAGGACGTTCCTCAGGAAAATGTCCGCGTAACCGGCGAGGCTGGCGACACCCTCCTGGATGCGGGCCCCTCCCGAATCGTTGAGCCCGATTATGGGAACGCCGACTTTCATGGCCAGGTCCATGATCTTGACGATCTTGGCGGCGTTGGCGCCGCTCAGCGAGCCGCCAAAGACGGTGAAATCCTGCGCGAAGACAAAGACCTGCCGGCCGTCGACCCGGCCGAAGCCGCAGACGACCCCGTCCCCGGGGATCTGTCTCTTCTCCATCCCAAAATCACGGCTCTGGTGAACGACGAGCTTGTCCATTTCCTGGAAGGACCCTTCATCGAGAAGAAAACCGATCCGTTCCCGCGCCGTCAGCTTGCCCGCCTGGTGCTGCTTCTTGATCCTCTCGGCGCCTCCGCCCAGCTCAGCCAGACGGTTTTTCTCCTTGAGGTCATCCAGTTTTTTTGGGATGCTCATGACGACCCCTCCAGGAGCAGTTCATTTCTTGACCTTTCCCCAGTCCCTCAAGAATTTTTCGATCCCGATGTCGGTCAGAGGATGCTTGACGAGCTTATCGATGACAGAATAGGGAATGGTGGCAATGTGGGCGCCAAGGAGGGCGGCGTCGACCACGTGGCGGGGATGCCGGATGCTGGCGACGATGACCTCGGTCTTAAACCCGTAGTTGCCAAAGATCAGCAGGATCTGCTCGATGATCTCCATCCCCTCTTGGGAGATATCATCAAGCCGGCCGATGAAGGGGCTGACAAAGCAAGAGCCCGCTTTGGCGGCCAGGAGCGCCTGACTGGGGGAGAAGATCAGCGTTGTGTTGACCATAATTCCTTCTTGAGAGAGGATCCGGGTGGCTTTCAGCCCTTCGAGGCCGATGGGGATTTTGACCGCGATATTGGAGGACAGGGCAGCCAGCTTGCGGGCCTCCGGGACGATCTCGGCGGCCCGCGCAGAGACGCACTCTACACTCACAGGACCAGGACAAAGGCGACAGATCTCCTTGATGAGATCCTCAAATGCCAGGTTCTCCTTCGCGCAGAGCGAAGGGTTGGTGGTCACACCGTCCAGGATCCCCCAGCCGGCCACTTCTTTGATCTCAGCTAGGTTTGCCGTATCCAGGAAGAATTTCATTCGCTCCTCCGTTCTGTCCTTGCCAGGCTATGACGATAACGCGCCTCGCGGTCCGCTCGCCGCAACCGTGTTGGAGAGGGTTCCGATGCCCTCGATCTGGACGTCCACTCTGTCCCCGGGGACCATGGGGCCGACCCCTTCCGGCGTCCCGGTGGTGATGATATCTCCCGGATAGAGGGTCATGATGCGGGAGACATAGCGGACGAGGAAGGGGACCGGAAAGAGCATGTTCCGGGTGCTCGATGACTGCCTGAGCTTTCCGTTAAGGAAAGTCTTGATCCGCAACCCGGCCGGGTCAAGGCCTGTAGCGATGCATGGCCCGATCGAGGCGAAAGTGTCAAAAGACTTGGCCCGGGTGAACTGGACGTCCTTGGCCTGAAGGTCCCTGGCCGTGATATCGTTGAAACAGGTGTAGCCCAGGATGAAGTCCTCGACGTCCGCCTCTTCGGGGAGCCGCTGGGCTTTTTTCTTAATGATCACAGCCAGCTCGCCTTCGTAATCCACCCTCTCCGATATATCGGGGTAGGAGATGATTCCGTTCGGCCCTATCACCGCCGAGGGCGGCTTAAGGAAGAGCAGCGGCTCTTTGGGCACAGGGTTCCCGAGCTCCCGGCTGTGGGCGGGGTAGTTACGGCCGACGCCTACGATCTTGGAGGGCTCAACGGGCGGAAGAAGCGCGACCCGGCTGATAGGAACAGCCCTCTTCCCGACCCGGTACTTTAAAAAGATGGAGCCGGAAACGGGGTAAAGGTTCTCTTCCCTGAGGACGCCGAAGAGGATCTCGTTCCTGTGCTCAAACCGATAGATTTTCATTCAGGGGAGTCGTCCCTTGCGATCCCGAGTGCGGTGGCCGACTTCTGACTTTCATTCCCCGCACTGTCCAGTGCAGTAATAGCATATTCATATTTTCTTCCCTTTTCAACTTTCGCGTCCGAATAGGAGCTATCCGTCGCCGGAAGCCTGGCGAGCTGGATGAAATCGCCCTCATCCTGCTCCCGGCGCCAAACCGAGTATCCGGCAAGGTCGGATTCCCGGCCCGCCTGCCAGCTCAAAGCGATATACCCCGGACCGACGACGGCCGTCAAACCTGCGGGCGGTGCCGGAGGGAAGACATCCTTGGCGATAGCCTCTGCAGCCTCCGAATTCTCACTCTCCACCCGGGGGGCCGACTCCAAGGCCGTCCGGATGAAATAGCGGTAGGTGCGACCAGAGGAAAAGCCTTTGTCCGGGAATTCCGTTGTCTTGACGGGAGCCGTATTCAAGCGCGAGGGCGGGTTTTCCCCTTCCGATCTGTAAATGTTATAGCCTATTGACGCGGGAGAAGCGGTCTCAGCGGCGGCCTGCTCCGGGCTTTCCCAGCTGACTTGGATATGGTCCTCAAAGACCACAGCCCGCACATTCCGGGGAGGAGCGAGCGGCGTCCGGGCTTCCTGCGAAACGGGCTGGGCAAACGCAGAGGCTCTTTTTTTTAGGTCCCTCACCCGGAGCGAGAAGGTCAGGACCTTCCGTCCAATATCCTCGTTGGCCAGAGCATAAGAGTAAGTGAGTTCGCTTCCTGTCTTTGCGCCTGCGGGGCGGAGGGAGTCGAACCTGTCCTGGCTGACCTGGACCAAAAGCACGCCTTTGCTTTCGAACTGCTCAGCGGTCCAAGTCTTGGCGCTGCCCTCGGCCCGCCGGTCTTCCTTGATCAACCAGATTTCCACCTCGCTGACCTCGCCCAACGGGTTCCCATCGACATAGGCCGAAGGATTGGTCCAGGTCAGCAAAAGCGCGGCGCCTCGCTGGGCGAGGACGAGATTCTCCACGGCTTGAGGCACCCGCAACAGCGGGGGCTGGATCGGGCCCTTCTTTCCGCAGCTGGCTATGACGATCAGGCTGGTTATGAGAATGGGGAGGAACGAGCGCCTCGCCATCAGAGGATGAACCGCCGGAGGTCCTGGTCTTTGAGGATATCTCTAAGCTGACCTTGCACGTAGGCTCTATCGATCAGGATATTCTTCTCCGTTATTCCCGGGGCTGAAAAGGAGATTTCCTCCATGACCTTCTCCATGATGGTGTGCAGCCGCCGGGCTCCGATGTTTTCCGAATCCTGATTGACCTTCTCGGCGATATCGGCGATCTCGTCAACGGCATCTTCGGTAAACTCGACATGTACGCCCTCGGTCTCCATGAGCGCCCGGTACTGCCTGATCAGGGCGTTCTCGGGCTCGATCAGGATCCGGAGGAAATCCTCTTTGGTGAGCGAGGTGAGCTCCACGCGGATGGGGAACCTGCCCTGGAGCTCCGGAATGAGGTCGGCCGGCTTGGAAACATGGAAGGCGCCGGCTCCGATGAACAGGATGTGGTCTGTCCTCACAAGACCGTAGCGCGTGTTGACCGTCGTGCCCTCGATGATCGGCAGGAGGTCCCTCTGGACGCCCTCGCGGCTAACCTCAGGGCCCCGGCCGGACTCGCGGCCGGCGATCTTATCCACCTCGTCCAGGAAAATGATGCCCGAGTGTTCCACCCTCTCGACAGCCAGCCGGGCCACCTGGTCCATGTCGACAAGGCGTCTCTCTTCGTCCTCCAGAAGGAAGTCCCTAGCTTCCCGGATCTTGACGCGCCGTTTCTTGGACTTGCCGCCCAGCCAGCCGGGAAGGATCTCCTGGAGGTGGATCCCGATCTCCTCCACTCCCTGGTTGGAAAAGACCTCGAACGGAGGGGCCATCTTCTCCTTGACTTCGATCTCGACCAGGCGATCGTCCAGGACACCGTCCCGGAGCTGCTTCCGCAGCTTCTCTCGAGTCTCCAGGAAGCGGTCGTAATCGCCTTCCGCCAGAGCGTTCTCTTTCCGTCTCGACGGCGGAAGGAGCAGGTCCAGGACCTTCTCCTCGACGTTGCTGTCGGCCTTTTCCCGGATCTCTTCGATCTTCTCCTGTTTGACCATGTCAACCGAGATGCGCACCAGGTCGCGGATCATCGACTCTACATCACGCCCCACATACCCCACTTCGGTAAACTTGCTGGCCTCAATCTTGAGGAACGGAGAAGAGGTGAGCTTGGCCAAGCGGCGGGAGATCTCGGTCTTGCCGACTCCGGTGGGCCCGATCATCAGGATGTTTTTGGGCGCGATCTCGTCGGCCAGCGCGGGAGGGAGCTTTCTCCTCCGGTAGCGGTTGCGCAAGGCTATGGCTACGGCCTTCTTGGCTCCCTTCTGACCGATGATGAATTTGTCGAGCTCGGAGACAATTTCCTGGGGAGTGAGCTCGGCGTCCGTCGACTCCTCGGGGACTTGGCGGACGACTTTGGACTGTGTCACGGCGACTCCGTTACAGCTCCTCAACTGTGACTTGGTCGTTCGTATAAACGCAGATACCGGCGCTGATCAGCAGCGCTTCGAGGGCGATCTCTTTGGCGGAGAGGCTGGTGTGCCGGATCAGGGCGCGGGCTGCGGCCAGAGCATATGGCCCGCCCGAGCCGATGGCGATGATCCCATCGTCAGGTTCGACGACATCGCCCGTACCCGAAATGAGAAAGGAGCTGCTCTTGTCGGCCACTATGAGCAGGGCCTCTAGTTGGCGGAGAGCCTTGTCCAGGCGCCAATCCTTGGCCAGCTCGATGGCCGCACGGGAAAGGTTGCCCCGGTGCTCTTCGAGCTTGTTCTCAAACCTGGAGAACAGGGCGAAGGCGTCCGAAGTGGATCCGGCGAACCCAGCCAGAACCTTGTCTTTGTGCAGACGCCTGATCTTCCTGGCGGTCTGCTTGAGAATTGTCTGCCCCAAGGATACCTGGCCGTCCCCCGCCATGGCAAGGCATCCGTTGTGGCGGACACAAATAACAGTTGTCGAATGGGTCATGGATCTGCCTTTTTCAGTCCTATCATAATGCAGGTTTTCCCTAAAGTAAAGGCGCTGGGAATGTGCCCCTAAAGTCCGTCCGGGGCCTTTCCGGACGACTCAATAGGTGCTACAATAATGGAATTAGACCGATGATCATCTGGAAGGCGGCGCTGCGGACACTCCTTGTCCTTGGTCTGCTCTCTGTTTTCTCCAGCTGCAAAAAAAGCCCGACCGGTGCCGACCCCGACACCCCTGAGCCGACCATCGCGATCGTCCTCAACCCCTCGACCGGGGCCAAAGATGAGGCCGTCTCGGTTTCAGTCCTAATAAAGGGCAACCCCAAGGAAATGCGCGTCTTCGGCCTGGATGTCACTTTCGACTCACGGATGTTCAAGTTCCAGGAAGTGCGCCGGGGCACTCTAACTGGGAGCTGGGCGGAGGTCGCCGGCAACGAAACAGGGCCGGGCAGTATGAGGGTCGGGGGCTTCGTGGGCGGAGGATCTGCCATCCCAGTCCGGAGCGAAGGGACTCTGGCCGAACTCCTATTCAAGGTGACGGGAGGGGATTACGCCAACGGACAGCAGAGTCAGACCTGCGTCCAGCAATATACGGACGACCTCTCAGGATTCAAGCCCGTATCAGCCTGCGCCAGCTTCACCCTGAAGAAATAGCCGGGCTCCAGCCATCAACAAACCCCTTGCCAAACGGTCTCAGAATCCGACATAATGCTACCCGGACAGTCTGGGATTCTCCGGATCCGCAGAAGACCAGGGGACGTTAAGAAAGAGCGCTGATGTCGATGAAAGTTCGGGAAAAGGACGGCGTTATCGTCGTCGACCTGGCCGGCGAGATCAGGCTGACCGACAGTGTTACTCCGGCTCTCCAAAGGGAGGTGACCGAGCAGCTGGCCGAAGGGAGGGCGGATTTCCTGCTGAATTTCGCCAAAGTGGACTTCATCGACAGCTACGGGATCGGCGATATCGTCGCCTCATACCTGGAGGTCAAAGAAAAGAAGGGACGGCTCAAGCTGTCTTGTCTGTCACCCAAGATCTGGCTGATCTTTCATTATTCCGGGCTGACCCGGATCCTGGAGATCTTCGACAGCGAGGAGAAGGCGCTTAAGAGCTTTGCCTGACCTGAGCCCTGCGGGGGCGCGCGCCCTGCCCGGGAGGCCCCCGTTCCCGGTTCAGGCCAGAGGCGAGAGAGAGGTCAACTCATGAACATCCTGGAGGGGTTATTTTTGGGCAACCCTCTCCGGCTTTGGGTTATCGCCGTCGGCGTCGCCGCGGTGAGCTTTCTCGTCTTAAGCATTGCCAAAAAGTCCGGTGGGCCAAAAGTCGCCGCCCTCGCCCGGAAGTCGACCGCAGAATGGGATGACGTCGCCGCCGAGATCATCCGCCGGACGAGATACCTTTTCCTCCTCCTGGTTTCCATCCTGCTGGGCTCCTATTTCGTTGTCCTCCCGGGCCCAACCCGGCTGTTCCTGAAGCGGCTGACCATGTTGGCTTTGCTCATCCAGATCGCGATTTGGGTGAACGGTCTGTACGATTGCTGGCGCGCCCGGATCCAACGCCAGAGGAAGCAGGACGGCCCTGCCAGCCTGGCCACCTATACGGCCTTCGGGTTCATGGTCCGTCTGGCGGTCTGGACGATCGTCGTGCTGCTGGCCCTGGATAACTTCGGCATCCATATCACGGCCCTGGTCGCGGGACTGGGCGTTGGCGGAATCGCCATCGCCTTAGCCGTTCAGAACATCCTCGGCGACCTCTTCGGCTCGATGTCCATCGTTCTGGACAAGCCGTTCGTCATCGGTGATTACATCCTCGTGGACGATCTCCAGGGGACGGTCGAGCACATCGGCCTGAAGACCACCCGCCTTCGCAGCCTCAGTGGGGAACAGCTTGTCTTTGCCAACAGCGACCTGCTCAAGAGCCGGATCAGGAATTACCAGAGGATGGAAGAGCGCCGAGTCGTATTCTCCTTGGGAGTTGTTTACGAGACGCCGCCGGAGAAGCTGGCCGCCATCCCGGGAATGATCAAAGAGATCATCGAAGCCCAGGATCTGGCCCATTTCGAGCGATCGCACTTCAGAAAGGTCGGACCCTCATCTCTCGATTTTGAGAACGTCTATCACGTCAAGTCTCCTGATTACCGCACTTATATGGACGTCCAGCAAGCCATCAATCTGGCCGTCTGCCGTCGGTTTCAGGAAGAAGGGATCGAGTTCGCCTATCCCACTCAGACGATCCTCCTCGACCGAAGCAGCGCCCCCCCGGCTCTCAATCCAAAGGATAAGGGCTACCGCTCAGGCCTCTCAAGATTGCCCTGAGGGTTTATTTCTTCCGGCTTGACCTCGGGTGCAACCCGATAGGGAACCCGGGCCTCCAGGAGGTCGTTGCCTAGAAGATAGATGGCCCGACTTCGCTCGCCCCGGATGTCCAAGAAAACCTCGGTCCCGGCGGCTGCTCTGTTCCGCGAGAGGCGCGCCTCCTCGACCTGGTTGAGGCATACAGCCGAGTCTGCCGCCCCCAGCAAGCCCTGCCGGCCGACAAATTCCGCCAGCTCAAGGTCTTTGACATCTTCAAAGTACAGGGCGGTCTCCCACCGCTCCGACTCGGGTTTTTCCCAGATGACCTCCAGCCCGCGGATCTTGAGGTTGCGGGCCCAGCGGAACTTAAGGGCATGTTCCATCTTCTGGATCGGGGCTGAAGGGTCATCCGCCAGAAAGAGCTTGATGTTTTCCAAGGTGATGCCGTCGAGCCAGCTCATCGGGTGGCCGTTGATCAGACTCGACCCTTTGCCGCGGGCGATGATGTTCTGGAGCTTGACGTTCCGGATGGAGCCGGCCGGCGGCTCGTTCTCCCAGTTCACCTGGGGATGGACCTCGCTACGCCGTTTGATGTTGAAATGGAACGGGTCGCCGTCTCCCCACCAGAACCAGTCGTGCCGGACGCAGTCGATGGTCACATCGGAGATGATGACGTCGCTGACATATCCCCCGTCGAAAACCATGAAGGCCAGGCCACGGTTCGAGCCCGTGATGACGCAGTTGGAGACCGTCACCCGGCGCACGCAGTTCATGTTGCCGTCGCAGAACTTCAGGGCAGATGAGGCCGAGGACAGCCGGCAGTTCGTGATCGTGATGTCCTCGCAGGGCAGCGCCGGACCGAACCAGTTCATGGAGTAGAAGACGATGGCATCATCTCCTGTCTCTATAGTGCAGTTCGAGATCCGCAGGTCCTTGCAGCCGTCGGGGTCGATGCCGTCGGCCCAAACCGCCTCTTTGAGACTGCTGTAGATATAGACGCCGTCGATGACCATGCGCTCACAGCCGTAGGGATGGATCGTCCAGCTCGGCGAGTGCATGAAGCTCAGACCGGAGATGCGGACATCGCGGCAGCGCAAAAGAAGGACCATCTTGGGCAAGGCATTCGGCTTCGGGAAGGACCGCAGGAGCGGCTTGCCCGCCGCTTCCATGAGGAGCTGGTTATCGCGGATGAAGCGGTCGTCGAGGTCATTGAGGCGCCATTCGTACTCGGACTGGCCATCCACCAGTCCCCTTCCCTCGATCGTGATGTTGACCAGGTCCTCGCCATAGAAAAGCGCGAGCTTGTCATAGTCCTGCTTCTCCCGGGAGGCAAAGAGTACAGCCCCCGATTCGATGAAGATGCGGACATAGCTGCGGAGATGGATGGTCCCGGAAGTGTACTCGCCGGGTGGAAAATAAACCATCCCTCCGCCCGCTTCTGCACAGGTGTCCACCGCCTTCTGGATGGCCTCGCGCGCGTTGTCCGTCTTGGCGCCGCTGGCCCCAAAGTCCTTGACATTGAAAACCGCCATGGCCCGCTGGGCGGCGGTGTCTTGGACCCGGACAGAGGGAAGGGCTTGAGCCGCCATCGACAAGCCCAAGATAGCGCCGGCAGCAAGCAGGAGGCGTCTTCTCATCTCAATGTCTCCTTCGGTAATAGCGGCGATTTGCGCCCCCTATTTTAGGCCTTTTCTCGCTAAACTCCAACCCGGGTGGGGCTATTCTTGCCTCAGGAGCTCAAGCGTCTCGTAAGCGTGGCGCAGGTGGGGGATGACGATGCTGCCACCGACGATCAGGGCGATGTTAAGGGCGTCATGGAGCTCTTCATCGTTGTACCCCGCCGCAGCGCACTGAATGAGATGGTAATCGATGCAGTCGTTGCAGCGGAGCACCGCCGAGGCGACCAATCCCAGCAACTCCTTCGTCTTCCCGGGAAGTGCCCCGTCCCGGTAGGCGGCCGTGTCCAGATTGAAGAAGCGTTTGATCCCCAGGTGCTCCCCGTCAAGGATCTTTTTGTTCATCTTTTCGCGGTAAAGGCGGAATTTCTCGAGACGCGAAGGCATGGACTCACCTCCTCAAAAACGTCGGACCCGATCTCAGGTGAATTGTACTTCTTCCGGCATGGCGGCGACAAGGCCGTCCCCCGTCAGGTGCAGGGCTTCCCCTCTTTCTTGACTCATCGCCGGACGGAACCTATACTCTGTATCGAAACAGAGAGAAGCAGCCGGAACGTTCATCCCGGACGAGGAGAGGACAGCCATGAGGACGAAGAAGGATTCCCTGCAACGGATGTCGGATCGCGTGGCACCGGGAGCGCTGGACCTCACGATAGCGCTTCTGATGATATCTCTCCTTCTGGCTGCCCTTCCTTTACTGTCCGCTCAAACGCGGCAGACACCGCTCTCCTTTCGGCCCGTTGAGGCCCGCGGCGCTTTGCTGCCGGAGGAGCAAAGAGCCATCGCCGTTTTCCAGGAGGTCAGGGCTTCGGTGGCCTATATCACAACGCTCGTCTACCGAAGGGACCTCTTCACTTTCAACGTGTTTGAGATCCCTCAAGGAACCGGCACCGGATTCATCTGGGACGATTCCGGACGCATTGTGACCAACTTCCATGTCATCTCCGAAGCTCAGGATGTTCAAGTGACCCTCTCCGACCAGTCCGTTTGGAAGGCCCGAGTGGTCGGGCGCGCTCCGGACAAAGACCTGGCCCTTTTGAGGATCGAGGCGCCCCGGGAGAAGCTGCGGCCGATCCGCATCGGGACTTCGGCCAACCTCAGGGTCGGCCAGTCCGTCTATGCCATCGGCAACCCCTTCGGACTTGACCAAACCCTGACCACAGGGATCATCAGCGCCCTCGGCCGGCAGATCGAATCGCTGACCCGGAGGCCGATCCAGGGCGTTATCCAGACGGATGCCGCCATCAACCCCGGGAATTCCGGCGGGCCGCTTCTGGACAGCGCCGGGCTCTGCATCGGCGTCAACACAGCCATCTACAGCCCATCCGGAGCCTATGCCGGGGTCGGTTTCGTCGTCCCCATCGACACGGTGAACCGGATCATTTCCCAGCTCATCGCTTACGGCAAAGTCATTCAGCCCGGGCTCGGGATCCAGCCGGCCGAGGATTCCGTGGCCCGCCAGGTCGGGATCGAGGAAGGCGTCCTCGTCCTGGACGTCGATCGCCGAGGAGCCGCCAGCGTTGCCGGGATGATGCCAACCCGCTACGACGACGAGGGGAATGTCGTGCTTGGCGACATCATCGTGGCCATCGACGGCAAGGTCGTCAAGACTTCCGACGACCTCTTCAAAATCTTGGAAGGATATAACGTGGGCGATGAGGTGCGGGTGGACGTCATCAGGGGAGGCAGGAAGCGGACTCTGACCGCACGGCTTCAAGAAGACTAGGGCTGGGCACTCGACCAAGTCAATGGACAGGATCGCCATCCTCTTCAACCCCGCGGCGGGAAGGGGGCGGGCCCTTAAGAGGAAGAGCCGGCTGGAACAGCTCCTGCGGAAATGGGAAGTTCCGGCCGACCTCGTGGTCACAGCCGACGAGGAGAACCTCAAGGCGTTGACCAGGGATTGCGCCGGCCGCTACCAGGCTCTGGCCGGGGCCGGAGGGGATTCGACTTTTCACATCATGATCGACGAGATCGTCCGGTCGGGGGCAAAAGTGGATTTCGGCCTGATCGCCCTTGGCTCCTCAAATGACGTCGCCAGGGAATTCGGCCTCGAAAGCCTGGAGAAGGCCTGCCAGGCCTTGAAGAGAAAGAGGACCAGGTCAATCGACCTGGGCTCCATCGAACACGGGGGAAAGATCCTCAGATACTTCATCGGCCAGGCAAACATCGGATTGGGGGCCAAGGTGAACAGGTACGTTGATGGGCTGGCCAAAAAGAAAACTCGCTTAGCAGGGCGGCAAACCTTGGCCGGGGCACTGGGGATCATACGCGCGTACAGGCGGAAGGAAATCCCCCTTCCCCTTACCATCGAGGCCGGAGAGCACAGATCGTCGGGCGATTACATCGCAGCTGTTTTCAGCAATATCCGCTTCTGGGCTACCGGGAGGCTGCTCAACCCATCCGCCCGCACGGACGACGGCCGGTTAGACGCCTGTTTGCTCACGGACTGCCCGTTTCTCCGCCTGACCCGCCTGGCACGGCTGGCCCGGAAGGGACGGCACGTCGGCGCTCCGGAGTTCCAATTCCTGGCGGCCCCCGCCATCGAAGTGTCCTCGGAGCAAGAATTTGAAGTCCAAGTAGACGGTGAGATCATTGGCGGAGGAAAGACACCGCGGCTGTTCCGAGATGTCCAGTTCCGGGTCATCCCCCGAGCCCTTCGGCTGATCTGCTAGGTCATCGTGACGAAAAAACGAATCCATCTGTTCCTCAGTGTTCTCTCCATGCTCTTCCTCTCTGCGGCTTTGGGCTTTCAGGGTATACCCGACTTTGGCCCCGAGGGCCTGGCCGGTCTCAGCAAGGTCAAAATCTGGCGGCTCTCCCGAGGAGAAATCGTTCTTCCGGAGAGCATCGTTCAGGCGCCTGACGGCCGGATGCTGATCGAGGCCGCCCTGGTCTTTGACCGGCCGCTCGAAGAGGTCTGGCGCCTTCTCTCCAGGACTGAGGACCAGTCCAAGTACCTCGCCGAAGTTAAGAAGATCGTCATCATCTCTAAGAGTCCGGTGGAGGACAGGCTCGAGTTCACAACCAAGGTCTTGACCAAAACATTCGTCTACCGCCAGTTCCATTTTTTCGCTCCGCAGAATTTCTATTTTCGATGGGAGCTCGACTCCTCATTTCCGAGCGAAATCAAGGAACTCAGCGGCTTCTGGAGGCTCTATCCTTTTGCCGAGGGCAAGACGCTCGGCCGCTATGGAACCCGGGTTCTGGTCGGCTTCGGCATTCCCCGCTCTATCCAGGACTCCCTGGCCAAGAATCGGCTGCCGGCTGCGCTCAGGTCAGTCAAGCGATACATCGATTCCGGCGGAACCCGGGACAAGGCCCAAGAGCAACGGAAGCCCTGAGCGCCTTGAAATCCACCGGCATCAATGATAGGATTAGGACTTCACCCCTGTCTCCGCGACTCAATTATATACTGATGGCGAGCCGGGATGACCAAAGAAAACATCCTCGCGCCTCTAAGAAAGATCCGGGTCAAGGCCTCTCTATTTGTCGTCCTGCTCGTCGTCTCGTCCACGCTTGCCTTCTCCGTTATCACCCTGCGGATACTGAACCAGCGCATCCTGGACGAAGTCATCAAGCGAGCCGAAACCCTCTCCCAGAGCACCGCATCAACGGCCGGCTACACCCTTATCTCTCAGGATCTTCTGGGGCTCGACAACATGGTTTTCAAGATCAAGGCGTCCAGTCCGGACATCGTCCATATGGCCATCGTCAACCTGGAGGGCAAGATCCTGGTGCACAGTGATACGAAGAAAACGGGTGAGCAATTCCAGGAGGAGGCCGGCAGCCTGCTGCGCAGGTCCGGGGATGGGACGACCGTCAACGACATCCGTGGCTCCGACCCCGGGCTGATCGAGGTCCGGACCCCGATCGTTTTCCTGGAAAAACCCCTGGGCTCGGTCGTTCTGGCTGTCAGTCGGGCCGCTGTAATCGAGGCTCAAAAGGAGGCGGAGAGGAAGATCCTCGCGGTTTTTGGAGTCCTCCTTCTGGTCGGCATCGCCGGCAGCCTCGCGCTGACCTCGTTCCTGACTAAGCCCGTCCGGGAGCTTTCGGCCGGAGTGGCCGAGCTCAAAGACGGCAAATTGAGGCGGCCCCTGCGCATCTATTCCCAGGATGAGCTCGGGCGGCTGACCGAGAGCTTCAATGACATGACGGCGCTGATCACGACTCAGAAAGACTCCCTGAGCCGGTACGCCCGTGACCTGGAAGAAGCCTATGTGGCGACGGTCAGGGTCCTGGCGGCGGCCATTGACGCCCGCGACTCTCATACCCTCGGCCATTCGACCCGGGTCGCCCAGCTGTCTCTAGAGCTTGGCCGGGACCTGGGGTTAGACGCGGCCCAGCTGGAAGAGCTCGAGATCGCCTGTCTGTTCCACGATGTCGGCAAGATCAAGATCCCTGACTCCATTCTCCTGAAAAAGGGCAAGCTGGATACATTCGAACAGCGGGAGATGATGAGACACACCGAATACGGCGCCGAGATCCTGTCCAATGCCCGGTCGTTGCTGAAATACATCCCGGCCGTAAGGCACCACCATGAACGATACGACGGCATGGGGTATCCGGACGGGTTGGGCGGCAAAAAGATCCCCCTCACTGCGGCCATTATCTCACTCGCCGATATGTACGACGCGGTGACCTCGGATAGGCCTTATCGCAAGGCTCTCAGCGAGGAGCAAGCCCTGGCCGAGATCGGCGGGCTGGCCGGGATGCAGTTCGACCCCGAGCTGGCCGCCCGTTTTGTCGGTATCCAGGAAAAAAGGCAGCCGATCCCGTCACTGAGCCCAAGGAAAGCCGCATGAGAGCCAGCCCCGTCAGAGCGATCCTGGTCACTGCGGGCGCGCTCTTTCTTTCTTCTTGCGCGCCTTCCGGCAAACCCGGCCTCCGGCCGGATATGACGCGGGCCGAGCATTACGTTGCTGTCGGCGACTTCCAGGGAGCTCTGGATTCCTATGCCGCGCTCGCCGAGAACTACCCGGAAGACAAGTCCGTGATGAAGGGATTCGCCAAGGCGGTCGAGCAGATGAAAGCCCGGGCCGACGAGCGGCTCAAAGAAAAGGATTTCTCCTCCGCAGAAAAGACCTATTCCCTTCTGCTCGCTTATTTCCCCCGGTTTCGCCCCTTCCAGGGGTCGCTTTCGTTCGGGCCGGAGACCCTGAACCGCCGCGTCCAGGAATGCTTGGAGCATCTGAGCGAGAGGCGGGCCCGACAATCCCTTGCCGAGGGCGACACCCTGAGGGCGCTGGACGCCTTCAAAGGCCTGCCTCCGGAAGTCCTCAGGAGCCGGGATCAAACCGCCAGCCTGCGGCGCATCATGGAAGAGATCCGGACACTGGCCGACAGGGCGGTCGCCAGGAGAGACTTTGTGGCCGCCGGAAAAGGCTACGCCGTCCTGTGGCAGGAGTATCCGCTGGCCAAGCAGGTGAACATCTCCCTCTCGTTCACCCGGAATGATGCGGAAGAAGGATGGAAGAACTGCCGGGCACAGCTCACCCGGGAGGGGTTGGACCAATATCGGAAGGGGAACTTGAAAGAGGCCATTGCGATCTGGCAAGGGCTCCTCCAGTTCGACCCCGACAATGCCGAGATCCGGAAAGCCGCAGACACGGCCACCGAGCAGCTCAAGAAACTTCAAAAAAGATGAACTCGCGGGAGCGTGTCCGGCGCGCCGTCCATTTTCAAAACCCTGACCG
>Ga0153916_10000265_pt1 | contig 34049 bp, 51 predicted proteins | sample Opewatmetagenome_FD_109642 | JGI IMG/M metagenome (GOLD analysis project Ga0153916, IMG submission 109642) | Freshwater wetland microbial communities from Ohio, USA - Open water 3 Core 3 Depth 4 metaG | ecosystem: Environmental > Aquatic > Freshwater > Wetlands | place: USA: Ohio, Lake Erie...
TCAGGATAAAGTTTATTACAGACCGGACAGTATCTCAAATAAATCCAAAAAACAAATAACTGATTATATCGAAAACATTTTATCAAAAGCAATAACTGAGAATTGGCCTGTCTATCCGCCCGATCCTGATTTAAGGAGAAAATAATGCCGAACTATAACAAAGTAATTCTTGTAGGTCATTTAACGAGAGACCCTCAATTATCATATACTCCGAATCAAACTTCTGTATGCCAGTTTGGAATAGCGGTAAATCACAAATATGGAGATAAGGGAGATAAGAAAGAGGAAGTTTGTTTTGTAGATTGCGTAGCCTTTGGAAAAACATCAGACAATATAAACAAATATTATGCCAAAGGCAGGGCAATTCTGGTTGAGGGCAGACTGGCACAAGACCAATGGACTGCCCAAGATGGAACTAAGCGCAATAAGCACAAAATTGTTATTGAGAGGTTCTGTTTTATTGAAAACTCAGAACAGACAGAACCACCGATAGAACAAGATAAAAGACAAAACAATGATGATATACCATTTTAAGGAGAACAATAATGCCAAGAGCAAAAACTTTTCGAGAGACAATTCAGGTAGGGATGGATTCGCAGGGCAAGGAGATTGTAATGCCCGAAAAAACAGATTGGGGCTTTTATTGTCAAGCGGGAATTAAGAGCGTTTTAAGAACTTACAGACTTGAGCCTGATGCAATTGTGGAAGCGTTCATCAAGACTGTCAGGCAGCGAAAGACAAGACAAACATCCAATAAGCCAGAGAAAGTCCAGCCAGCAGAGCCACAGGAGCAGGAAAGACCACAGGGAAAGGGAGTCTGGCAATGTGATAAAGGTCATAAATTCGATTTCCCAAAAAAGTCGGTAAAAGATGAAGATATTTGCCCTGTATGTTTGACAAAAAAGATTGAATTAGTCGGCGGCTAAGTCAAGGACAAGGAGACACCGGAAAGATAGAAAATAAATGAAAGGTGTGTGTAAGTATGCAATTTCTTCAACGACAACTACCATGTTCAACCAGATTAGGCGGAATGGAGTCCGCCGAGCCGCCTTCAACTTATAGGAGAAATTATGGCTACAGCTCATATTATATTTAAGGACTTAAAGAAAAGAGTTGAAGTAGCGATATTTAATGTAATCTCTGACAATCCAACTATAGCACAGAAACTTGCATTAAGAGTTTATAAAGACCTTTGTTTGAAATTAGAAAAAATTGAAAAGGAATTATTGAATGGCACGGACGACCAAGATGGGCTTTGAGACAAATCGAAGAATATGCTACGACTGGCACAACAAGCCGGAAACTAAGTATGGCTTTCGATTCAAGAGCCAGATAGAGAGGAAGTGGGCTGATTATCTGCAAATTTTAAAAGACCTGGGAGCAATCATATCGTGGGAATACGAGCCTAAAAGGTTCTCCTGCGGTCATAAGTTCGGCAAGGACAGATATTATACCCCTGACTTCAAAATCGTGGAAGGCGAGCATGGAATCGAATACGAGTATTTTGAGGAAATCAAGACAACCCTGCGACAAAAGGACATATCACGTTTCAAATGGCTCAAACAATCGTTCCCTGAATTGATTATTGTTCTCGTCCTGCCTTACTGCGCAAATAATTCTAAACAGGCTTTACTTCGTCAGCAGGCTCATAAGTACGTTCAGAGAATCGTTTATGCAAATCCATTGTTCAAACAATACGGGATAAAATGAAACCTCCAACACTTGAGCAAATAATCGAATACGTCAAGGCCAAAAACTTAATGGTTAATGCAGAAACTTTTTATGAACATTATACCTGCGATGAGGACAATCTCTGGAAAGATAAAAATGGTAAGCCCATAAAAAGCTGGAAACAAAAAGCCCAGACATGGCATAGCTTTGAACAAAAACAGGGCAAGCCACATCGCTGTTGCCAAAGACCGTTCGGCTCTTGCCGGAACCCGGGAATATATTACGCTGGTACTGATGGTGATGGTCATTCACTTTTTTGGTGCCATTATCACAAACCCAAATTCAAGCCGGTATTGCCAAAGGATATAACTGAAAATGTTTTGAAAACAGTACCCAAAATAGATGTAGTCCTTGACGATGATGTTTATGTTTCAAAAGATTACGACAAACATCAATTCATAAAAAAAGACTGTGAAATAAGGGACAAATTACCAAAGATTTGAAAGGAAATTAAGATGTTAATAGGTTGCATATTTTTAGCTTTAACTATCGGATTCTGGACTGGTATTTTTCTTGCTGTATATGTTTCAGAAAAGGCTAAAGAAAAAGCGATAGAATCAGGAATGTTAACGAGTGGTAAATGCGCGTATCTTGTTGTTCCCATTAGTGTAGTAAGGGGTAAAGTTGATTTTATGGAAATAAAAATTGGTAATGAAGTAAAAATCATGGGTGAAAAAACAGAAAATTTGAAAGGAAACAAGCCATGAAAAAAGGAATGTTAGTAACAATGATTGTGCTGCTTGTTGTAGCGAATGTATGGGCGGATGAGCCGAATCAGCCAGAAATGAACGATGCAATCACAGCGAGGATTTTTACGGAGCCTACTCTCAGCCAGGCGAACATAGAAGGCTGGCTGGGCATCCAGAAAGACAATTCCGAGATTGGTCTAATTCTTGGATTTCTTGATGAATCCACAGATGAAGATTCAAGCATGACAATAGGCGCATTCGCAGCCTACCACTTCCCGGACATTCGTGAGAATCTTGAGAACATCTTCTGGCCGATAGACTTCATGCCGGAAACAATTGAGGCCGAGCCTTCGATAGGGTTATCAGGGACTTACAATCTTGAAACTGAAACTCTAAGGATAAGTCCGTTTGTCGGTTTGAAAATATTCGAATCAATTGAAATCGTCACCAGCTACAATGCCTTCGGCGGCGGCACGCCGGAAGCAGACCGTTGGCAAATAGGAATTAGCAAAATCTGGAGATTTTGATGATGCGGTGGGCGGGCAAGGAGTTTTGATATTAGAATGAGAATTGAAAAATGATAACATTGACTTTTCTTCTGTTGTTTGGCTCTACCTACAAACCACCTGTGATAACGGCCTGCCGGGAAGTCACGGAAAGCAAGTACTATGTTCAATGGCCTATCTATTGGAATCATGGGGAAGTCTATATCATGCAGACAAAAACAGACGAAACTCGCCGAGGCGTAGAAACCAACATTTTCAAAAAGGAGTAACTATGAGCAAGATATTTCTATCAATAGCAATGATGTGTGTTTTTCTGGGTTACGGTTCCGTGCCAGCCCCGGTCGTTCAGCCGGACGGCGTGACTTTCGACCCCAATGCAATGCCTTCGCCGGTGATGAAGGCTTTTAACTGCTGGCTGGGGGTCGAGAAATCCGGCGAGTTCGACTGCGAGTTCACCAGGGGCAATACCATTACGGCGACGGCAGACGCCGGTATGACTCTAAGCCTGAAAAGCAGTATCATCCTTATTGACGACCCGAACATTACAAAAAACACTTATATCTGGAAATGTACGCCAGCGACTTTGGGAGTAAAGGGCTATAACATTAAGGTCGAGGACATTTCCGTCACTGATTCCGAAGACAAACATCCCAAAGACGAGAGAACCATAGTCATCTTTGCGAAAAGATACCAGAAACCAGTTATTACAGGCTGTAGGGGAAATTGATTTTAATGATACATGATTTTCGGGCGGGCCTGCCTTTAGCGAGACCTCGCCTTTGGGCGGGCCTATGAATTGTGATGATACGGAAGAGCACAAACCGGCCCGCCCAGGATTTGAAATGGACTTCATAAACAAGATAATTTGCGGGGACTGGCAGGGATGCTACGAAGGTTCATGGAAGGACTTAATCACGCCGGAAAGTTTTGCGCATCCTGCGAAGATGGCAAAGTGCCTGCTCGATAAGATTCTCGACCATGCCGAGCAGGAGGGCTGGCTTTATCCAGGAGCGGTTATTTGCGACCCGTTCGGAGGAATTGGCTCGACCGGCATTTTGGGGGCTTATCACGGGTATCAAGTGGTCTGTGTCGAACTTGAAAAATCATTTGTAGATATGTCAAGGGGCTGCGAATGCGCCGGACTAACGAAAAATGAATGGGTGCGATGGTATGGTAGATTCAACCGAAATCTCGATATATGCCCGACTTGCCGTAATAATGCCGCCTTTTGGTACAAAAAAGACAGTGGCATAATACCTTCGACAGAGTTGCATCACTTTGTCGGTAACTTTGAATTGCACTACAACGCTTGGCAGAAGTTAGACTGCCCCCGCCCTATAATGATAAACGGCGATTCGAGAAGGCTGGCGGAGCTAATTGAGAAGGCTGATATTGTTGTGGGAAGTCCGCCATATAGCCACGAAGGATTAGGACATTCAGGAGGATTTACGGAATTTGATTTGTTACATAAATTGCATAGTAGAATAAACGGAGCATCTTACGGCACAACTCCCGGCCAGTTGGGGAGCATGAAGGCAGGCAGTATAGATTTGGTCTTGTCATCGCCGCCGTATTTGGTCGAAGAGCGATTGGGGCGAAAATTGACGGAAAAAAGCATCGGCGGTCGAGAGCCACAAATGAACGTCATTTATGGTTCAACTCCCGGCAATCTTGGCAATCTGAAATCCGGCTCGGTCGATGCAGTGATTTCAAGCCCACCGTATGCAGATGGTTGTTGTCGTACTGGCGGAGAACACGATTCTCAACCATTTATTGAAGGCGGCAAATTAGAAAATGTGTCTTATGGCACGACTTCCGGCAATCTTGGAAATCTAAAGGCAGGCGATGTGTCGATGGTCATTTCGAGTCCACCGTGGGAAGGGATAGAAGTTGCAAGTGCATGTAAGGCACAAAATCCAAATGGCAGACAAGCTACATACAAACGCTCTATGGGTTGTAATAATTATGGAGAAACCGAAGGACAATTAGGACATACGCAGGGCGAAACATTCTGGCAGGCCGCAAAAGAGATTGTATTGCAGTGCCATAAGATAATCAAGGACGGCGGGTACGCAATTTGGGTCGTCAAGGACTTTGTGCGGAACAAAAAGCGTGTGGACTTCTCCGGCGACTGGCGGCGGCTCTGCGAGGCGGTAGGCTTTGAGACGCTGCATGAGCATCATGCAATGCTGGTCAAAGAGAGCAAGCACAATGACCTTTTTGAAGGAGAGATAATTACTAAAAAAGAGCGCAAGAGTTTTTTCCGGAGGCTGGCCGAGAGCAAGGGAAGCCCCCGGATAGATTTTGAAACGGTTTTGTGTATGAGGGCAGGCCAGAAGGCTTTGTGGGAATGAATGAAACAATCGGAATAATTTGCACTATCTTGGCTGTTGCAGGCGTAGTTCTTAACAACAGGAAAATGAGACCATGCTTTATTATGTGGCTGTTTTCAAACGGAATTAGCCTTTGGATTCACCTTCAGGCCGGGATATGGAGTTTGGCTTTTAGAGACCTGATATTCTTTATACTGGCGATTGAAGGCTGGTATAGATGGAAGAAATGATGATTAGATTGGGTAATAAATCACTTGAAACACCATAGGGTAAAATATGAAAACTATAATTGATAAAAATGGGATTATTCGACTAAACCTTAAAAAAGGCAAATGTAGCAGTTGTGCGTTTGAAAGTCACTGGCAAGAATATGGCATGTGGTTTTCGGATTGCAATTTACCAGCAAAGTTTTCTGATAAATTACTTGATTTTGGTGAAGTTGGTAATATTGTACCCTGTCCATTTTGGAAACGAAAATCAACTACAATTTGCATAAAACATAATACTGAGAGTATTGATATTTGCGGTCAATGTGAATATGAGTTTGAAAAAACATTAGAAGAAAACACGAAAAAAGCATTCGCAGAGTATCCGTTAAATTTTTAAATATATGGTGAATGAAGTGATTTATTACCTTAGATTGTGTATCTGGAAACTAAAAGTATGTTACTTCAAGTTAATGTTCAGACTGTTCCAGATATTTCGCGGACATATTATAAAATTTGCAGAGAACTTAATTAAGGAGAACAAAAATGAAAACATCTGAACAATTCCATAAGTATGAAGATGAGTTCCTGAAATTTGAAAGAATACCACTTGCAAAACGATTGCATCTCAGACCGGATATATGTGCAATGCTTTATATCTCCAATTTATTTCCAGAAGCAATCGGAATAGACATTATAATTTTTGCGGAACATGAAATTTTCGGTGTTCCTATTCCAGATAAGTTAACGGATGAAGATGTAATATACCTTTCTCGTTGTGGCGTACATTACAGTACTGAATTTGAATGTTTAGCATTTTTTACTTAAGGAGAAAAAAAATGGATGCGATAATTGAAAAAGTATTGAGCATGATACCCCGCAAGATAATCGGTGGTCTTGTCGGTATGTACTTAATAGGCTACTTCGCCGAAAAGGGAATAGACTGGAAGATTCTGGCATTGATGACAGTAATCGGCATTGGAAGCGTGGCAAGTCACTGGGCGTTGGAATGGAAGAACCCAACACAGAACGGGGCGGCGAAATGAAAACAAAGTACAAATTCATAGAATTTTCAGATTTAGGAGATTCTTGGCAGTGTCGTACAAAACATGGTGTTTTGCTGGGACAATGTGGTTGGTATCCCAGATGGAAACAATATATATTTGTTCCTTCTGGGAATAATTGCTGTTTTAGCAATGACTGCCTGCGTGACATAGCAGATTTTCTTGAACAATTAAAAAGGCGGCGAAATGAGAAAATTAAAATATTGGATAGCAAAATTTCTTTTCATCATCGGATTTCGCAAATATGTTGGAATGGACAGAGATAATAAGCCATCTTTTATAGCTTTTTGGGATTGGCAAGAAAAATGGTTAGATAAATAGAGGTAGCAAATGAAACCCAAGCGTAAAAATCTTAATCTCCGGGAGGCTGAGTGCTGCCGATACTGCGTGCACAGTGACTACACTTGTGATTTGGATGATATATTTGGAAGAATAGTATGCGAATTTTTCCCGAAGATTATAGAGACAGAAATATGCAACAAATTTGAGTGGGACAACAAGCATGGAAGTTAAAACTATAATCACAATAATCCTGGAATTTTTCAAGTTGATTTTCGGCCGCAAAAAACCGAAGCCATTGGACAAAAGAACCTCAGAACTCGCCACCGAAATCAAAGAACTGGAGGACCAGAAAAATGACGCCGAAAAAAAGAAAAAAGCTGCTCTTGCTAACTGTGACGCTGCTGAGCTTAATAAGCAGCACAATCGGCTGTCAGAAATCGAATATAAGCTCAGGGACAAATTCGCCGCCTACGGTGAGGCTCTATATCATGCGCGAAGGTATGCAGGCTGAGACCACCGAAGGCTTGATAATAGTAGAGACCGACAGCGTCATTATACCAGGCTACGAATATGACAGGCTAACTGATAAATGAAACCTGAAACCATAATAAAACACTTGAAGGCTGAGAAGACCAAAGTATATATTGAGATGGTCAAGAGAGGCATTGAATTAGGAAATACCAGGAATATTTTGAAAAATATCAGGAATATTATAGAAAGTAATCGTCTTAATATGGATCCAAAAGTTTACAATGAAATTACGAGCAAGTTTGATGAGATTATGCTCGAATTTATCGATTTCGACCGCAGGAACAAGAAATAAAGCCCCTCGGCATTGTTCAGAAGTCATTTTTGGTTTTGGCTACGGCGGCTTCAAGTAAATGGTCAATAACACTTCCTTTGCATAAAGGCAATATATCTTGACCATATTCCCTTAACATTTTCAAAGTACATTCACACGCTTCAAGCAAATCCGGGGCGGCGGCGATTAGGCGGGCGTTACTCTCTGCCTCTTTAACAAATTCTTTTGATTTATACTTAAACTCACCGCCATAGTAAGCAGCTATTGCCCTGCCAGCTTGTCGAATTTCCCCACATTCAATCGTCCATTTTCTTTGTGTTGTCATTTCTCACCTTCTTTCTCTTTACAATAAAGAAAAGTTTAATCTGGTTTTTGAAGGGAATCTTCAAATAACATAGTTTCAAGAGCATCGACTTTACCGCGAAGATACTCAAACTCATCCAATTCGCCGGAATCTTCGTCCGGCAACTCACAAACTAATTCGTCTGGTAAAGCCAAATCGAACCGGCCAAAACGGCGTAAAGTATCTACTCGACCATTTATATAAGATGGATATTTTAAGACTGCCATAATTACACCTTCTTTCTTTCAAAGCCCCCCGGCAATTCCCGAAGCCAGGGGGCAGGGTTAAAAATCAGTTAAAATTCTGGCAGACATTGGCAATTACATGGGCCACCTTTACAGCCAACTTGGTGGTCATAGTTGCTCGCCCAGCCGGGGCCGTTGTTTCCTTCTTCGGCTTTGGAATCACCAACCATAACTTGTACCCGCCGCCTTGCCTCGCGTTCAGGTGGTTTGTTACCGTCCTGTGAAAGTGCTTTCGCTACTTTCGTGGCCTCTTTTAGTCCTTTGGGGTTGTAAGGATATGGGCCATAATAGTCCGTACCAAGTCCGCTACCACCATCAAGTGATTCGAGTTCATCGAAAACCCAATACGCCCATTCTTGCGTTTGATTTTTAGTTTCAGATTTCATTTTTAGCCCCTTTCTAATAAGTTGTTAATAAAGCCCCGGCCCCATGACCACACGGTCACAGGGCTGGGCTAAAATATGCTTACTCTTTGAATTTGATAACAGTTTTGTTTTTGTTCAAAGCACAAACTACTTGGTCATCATGCCAACCAGCATCTTTAAGCATTCCGCCGATTGACTCAACCAACGCATTGTAATCACCAAGATTTTTAGCCAAAACTTTCAAATCTCTTGTTTCGTAAAATTCTCCTTCATCATTGACCTCTAAGTCAAAACCAATTTCTTTTACGATATCAAGCATAGCACAAACAAGGGTATGGCAACGGACAAAATGTTCGGCATATTGAGTTTTGCAAAATTCGTGAGCCTCAAATATTTCGCCTTTTTGGTAAAAGGTTATGTCGCTGCTTTCGCAACCTTCACCGGGCCATAAACTAAGTGAAATAACTTCAGACGGAACGCCATCCGACTTAATCATAGTCCAAGTGTCAAGACCACGTTGCTTTATGAGCAAATCCCGCTGGTGTAAGTTTTCTTTGCTGTTGTTTGGGCAAATACATTGTCTTTGTAATTCGTCAAAGAAGTCAATGTCATCTTGGGTAATAACTTTATGTTCGACTTGCCCGACTTCTTCAAAAGGCAAATCTAAACATTTTTGACGCAGTTTTTCAAGCCCATCAATAGCCTGTTGCGACGTTTTCGCAATAATTGTGTAATTGATTGTAAGTCCCATTTTTAGCCCCTTTCGCAAAAAGACAAGCCCGCCGTCCAGCTTCGGGTATGGCGTACTCGGATTGACCGGACAAGCGGGCCTTATTGTTATTAAAATATTTTAGTGCTTTTGCCATACCCGCTAACCACTACAAGGTTAGAATTCACTTACAAGGGCTTGTTTTGCATATTCAAATCCCGTAAAGCCCCAGCAACTATCGAAGTTTATCATTTTCTTATCTTTGTCAAGGTTTTCGACTACACAACCGTAAACATCACCGGACAAATAAGAATTCCATTCTTCTGTTAATGCTTTAGCTGCATTATAGGCCTTTTCTTCTGTATCAAATTCCTTTTTGCTTGCAAGCACACAGCCACAATGAGAAGTATCCCATCCGCCTGGATCAACTTCAAAACTTGTTCGGCCAAGTTTTAGCCATACGCCACTGTGGATTAAGGCGGATAATTCGAAGATATAAAAGCCGTTCAATTGGTGATTTTCTTTTTCTTCTTCGTCGATATTGCCATGAAGATAATCAATGAGTTGGTTTTCTTCAACATATTTGCTTTTTACCCAGAAGTCCCGATGATAATGAACGAGAAATAAAGACTCATCTCCATTCTCATCTGGTGATATGGGGTTTTCATCTTGAACAAGATACTTTAATTTGTATCCGTCCTCTGTCTTTTCACAAGTGATAGTGTTTTCGACTGGTTCATATTGATATTCTTGATTATTGTCAATATCAATATACTTTGTTGTGGTTACTTTCTTAATCATTGCCATACCCTTTCAAAAGTGTTATTAAATTTGATTATTTATTCTATCGTCATAATACGATAATAGCTTTAATCCGTCAACAGGAAAAATATTTTCAAAGCGAAGATTTATATAAACGCCTTAAAATTATATACTTACAACAACACTTTTTTGCTTATAGTATTATTATCAATATTTATATAGATTTATCTTGGTTTAACGTGAGACTTGTTATAATAGATTATATGATGATGAAGCATGGAAGCTATTATCAAGAATATATCGGGCGTTCGCTCGTCAACTTTGAAAGACAAGCGGATGCCCGTTTTATTTTAAAAAGCAACGTAGTAGGCTTTAAGGAAGGGAGCAATGTCTATCAAAGTTGACAACTCCAAGATTTGTTGTGCTGGTAGCCAGGTGCAACAAGGAACGCCGTTTTTGATGATAGCGGATATGGACAATACGAACGGCCTGTCCAGCAACTATAATCCGTTTGGCTGCCGATTACATGGGAACTTCAATTGGCTCCGTCGGGCAGTAAGCATTATTCCTTGAGCTGAAAGTGATAATAGGCAGTTAGTTAGTCTTAACTGTGACTTTGTGGATAACAGCACTTAAATTGTGGATAACTTTTTAGGCGTGACTGTTAAAACTGGTATTGAATGTTTCTTAATTTCACCATCAAACAGTAAGCTTAAAGACTATCGATACTTATGTTAAAGATAACAGTACAATTACTGAATGAAGGCAAAAGTAATAATGGAGCCTGGAGCTATAAACAACTAAGGGCGTTGGGTATAAATCCACGTTTTAACTCTGGCTGGCTAAAGAAGTCAATAGGTATTCCGATAACACAAGAGCAGTTGAATACGTTTTTGGCCTTAAAGAACAAGCATATAAAAAACAAACAGCCTCAAAGGCGACAGGAAAAACTATTCAAAGATGATATTCCGGGCATGATACCTTACGAAGACTATCTTCACATGCAAAGCATAAAGCAAGAGATTAAAAACACCCAAAGTCATAATTGTAAAGAATGTTATCACTTCAAAACCAACAACTGTACTTTCCGGATCGACGGCGGATGTATAGAGTACATAGAAGCTAAAGAGATATTCGCGGAGGTTTAAGACAAATTGACAAAGCCAAATCAACTTACATTAAAGCAGCAGTTATTTGTAAATGAGTACATAATAAATGGAGGGAACTGCTTGAGTGCTATGTTAAAAGCTGGTTATGCTGAAAAATACGCATATCACTGGAATACAAAGATATTGGAAAGTATTGGTATCAAAAGAGCTATTGCAAAGCATAAGGCTAATTTGGCGGCTAAATTTGAGGAAACAGAGGAAACAATTGCAAGGAAAGCTGAGGAACATCGTTTACTTGCGCTTGATAAACTTGATTTATCAGCAGCGAATGGGGCTTTGACGATACAAGCTAAATGTTTTGGTATCTTAAAAGATAAGAGCATATCACAATCATCGGATATACCATCTATGAATGAGCAGCAGCAGGCGGAAGCGCGTAAAATAGCGGAGATAATAGCTAATCAGGCCTTAGATCAGAACATAATTAAGATAAAATCTGCGTAATTGAGCCAATAATGCAGAATGTAGGATAATAACTATTATGCGACATAGGGAAGAAAGCCAGGATAAAGGCAAAGTAAACCAGGGCGAAAGCGGAGTCTTTATGGAGACTATAAGTTCAGGCGAGTCAACGATTTATTACAGGCAAGACCCCCCTATACCCCCCAAGCCGCCGGTGGCATCAGATAGTATTATATCCCTCTCTATTCCGGCTGATTTTAAGGATTGTTAATTTAGGTAATTTATGAAAGTTAGATTTGAAGAAGATAAGAAAGAGTTGGTTTTTGAAGCGGAAACGAAGATGGATGCCTTTCGTCTTGGCAAGATAATCTACAGGTTGAGGGATTATAACCTCAATTATAGTATTCAAGGTGACGTTTTAGAGGTAAAGTTAACTTCTGGCGTTATTTTGTCATTTTTAGAATTTGAGGATTAGGTAATATATGGCTTACAAGGACAAAGAGAAGCAGAAACAGGCATCAAAGGAGCGTGCAAGGCGTTACAGAGCCAAGATAAAAGGCGTTACGCCCGTCGCGCCCGAAGGCGTTACCGTCACGCCTTGCGTCACGCCCAAGTATCCTTCTGAATATGGCTTGCCTGGATGTGCTTGTATGATGTGCAGAGCCAAGCGAAGTAACAAGAGTAATGCTATAATCAATCATGGACCATACAAGCGGGCGGATAGGCTTAGTCCTAATGAGCTTAATCGTGTGCCTTTGCCGGGCGATATTGATTATTCAGGTATTGTAAAGTTGGATGAGATACCGGGACATTGAATGGACTTAACATCCGAACAAGTAGCGAGCAGTGACGTATTGACGTGGGTTCTTTTGAAGCAGATAAGGCTTCAGAGTGGGGACGTTTACACGCTCGTTGGTCACGAGTACATGAAGAGACCGATGATGAGCAAATGCCGCAAGAAGGCCGCCATGAAGGCCACGGGTATGGGATTTAGCGAGGGGATGGGCATATTACCAAGTTTACACGGTTTGAGGTATGGCAGGTACAAGCAGGGTGTTTTGTACCTGTTTCCTACCAATGATGATGTTCAGGACTTTAGTAAGAGTCGTTTTGCGAGTTTGATAGCGAATAACAGGGCGAGCATAGGTCAGTTTGTCAAGAGTGGCGGTACTGGAACTGACACCGCGAGGTTGAAGAAGGTCGGTAATTCCTATCTGTATTTAAGGGGAGCTACGTTATCGCCGGAGGACGAGGGTGGCGGCGGCACTAAATCGACGAAGTTGAGTGGTATTCAGGTTGACAGGGTAGTTTTTGACGAATTAGCTCAGATGAATATAGAGGCCATTTCCAAGGCCGTAGGCCGTATGCAGCATTCAGAGATTAAGGAGGAGGTCTATATCGCCAATCCGGGTGGAGAGGACGAGGACATAGACCTTGTAATGCAGCAAACCAATCAGATGTACTGGCACAGAAGATGCGGATGCGGGACATGGACTTGCGCCGAGTTGGAGTTCCCGCAATGTGTAAGACTTTATCCCGACGAAGACGAGAGGCGGAGGTCAGGCAGGAAAAGGGGATATATCGCCTGTAGTAAATGCGGGAAGGAAGTTTCGGTTTGGAACGGATTAGGAAGCAGCGAATGGGTAGCGAAGAACACGGGTATTGTTGACTTCGAAGGTTATAATTTGAGTCATTTATCGTCGGCGTTTGTCGATCCTGCGGACGTTTTGGACCATTTCAACAATCCCCCTCATGGCAATCTGGGTGATGTTATTCGTTTGGAGTTAGGGAAGGCATACTCCTCGAAGGAGGACAAATTGCAGAGGCAGATGGTTTTACAGCTTTGCGGGCGGGAGATAATGCCTGACAGGCACAATGGTCCCTGTGCGATGGGCGTTGACGTAGGTATTGTTTTTCACGTTGTTATAGGAACGAGGACCGGCAAAGACACTTTTGAGATTATCAGGGTTGCGCAGGCCAAATGCTGGGAGGAGGTTGAGAGCTTAGGGAAGAGGTACGGAGTTAAGAACGAGGTTGACGATATTCGGCCTTACGAGGACAGTGCGAGAAACCATCAGAAGCTTATGAGGAACGATGGTATCAGGGTTTTCCTGTCTCAGTACGTTGAGAGTCCTCTTCGGGAGGCCGACTTCAACGATAACACGGGTATAGTAAAGGTTTACAGGACGGGCATATTTGATAAGAGTCACAGGTACATTGTCGATGGAAAATTTACTTTACCCCGTCAGAGTCCCGCGATAGAGGAGTTCGCCCGTCAATGTTGCAACTGTGCCAAGCACAAAGAGGAGGTCAGGGGCGGCGGGATAGTCTATCGGTATGTCAAGACGGGCACAGGCGAGGACCATTATCGGAACGCCCTGAACTATTTTTTATTGGCTGCCGAGGGCTGTCATACGAAGATTGTAAGTTCTTCCGGCTACAGGAAGCCTTTGGCGACGAAGTGCATCCATGAGACGGTTCGGATATGAGGGGAAATTCTCAGGGAAGATATGAATAATTTTATCTTGACAAAGTATAAGGAACGCCTATAGTAATATTATGAAATGTAAAGATTGTAAATATTATGGTAAGTACAAAGGTAATTTACACCGTAATGACAAAGATAAAGAACTTTATGAATGTTTAAATGAGAAGTTTAATAATATGTTAATTTGTTGTTGTGAATGTGTTCATTTTAATCCGGACGAAGATTTTGGATGTATATTATTTGAACCTAAATAATTAAATAACGGGCTCCCTGAAACTTAGGCCAAGGTCAAGGGACGCAAGAACAAAATTTAAGCAGGTAAGTGCTTATCCATTTACCTGCTTTTTTTGTTGCCCGTTATAAGGAGATTTTTTTCGATATGTCGAGACCCAAGATTAAAGCTCCCAGCGTTATGCCGCCGGTTCAGATACCAGAGGTAAGTAAAGAGCCGGAGGACTGGGCTGTTAAGCAAGCCAAGAGGCGCAGGGGCTTTGAAAAGACTTTATTGACGGGTGCGAAGACTCCGAAACTGGCGCCGAAGACTTTTCTGGGGGTAGGAAATGTCTGAGATTGAGGACAGAAGGGCGGTCGAAATTATTCACATGGCCGAGCAGGAGGAGTCCAAGGCCGCGAATTTCCGCAGTCTTTACCAATCGGTCGCTGATTTGATGTATCCCGTGGAGAACCAGATAACCGGCAGTCATACTCCAGGGGAGGATAAGTCTTTGAATATCCGAGATCCGACGGGGATTTTCGCCCTTGATGATATGGTGGCCGGCCTTATAGGGACATGGATACCTTCCGGCCAGAAGTTTTTCGGCATTAAGGCCAAGGACAGGAGAAGGGGCGGCACGGACAGGTCTTTGCGTTATCTCGCTCTCGCAACTGACGTTGCCCACGAGGAGATGTTCGAGAGCAATTTCATGCTCCAGCTTCACGATACAGTGAAGGCATTAGGCGCTTTTGGGACGGGAAACATTTATTCTGAATGGAACACCAAAGTCGGTGGTTTGAATTACAAGGACTGGCACATATCGACATATACGATAAAGCAGGACGCCAGGGGCAGGGTCGATACCGTTATTATAACTTTTGATTATACAGCGAGGCAGGCGTGTGACGAGTTCGAGAATCCCGGGGAGAAAGTCATTAAAGATGCCTCTGACCTGAAGACCGAGAGCAAGCTCCACACTTTCATTTACGTTGTAAGACCGAGACTTAAAAGAAATGTAATGCTCGTTGATAATCTCAATATGCCATGGGAGAGCGTTTACGTTAATAAGAACGAGAAAATTATCGTTGATGAGGGCGGGTTTGAGGAGTTTCCGTTCGCCGTTCCCCGGTGGGAGAAGTCGTCGGTCGAGAAGTACGGAAGGGGCAGGGGCACGGTAATGCTGAGTGCCGTCAAGGAGCTTCAGCAGATGCACAAAGACTTCGTGGAATGCGGAAATCGCTGGAACAATCCTTCCCGATGGCAGATAGATGCTGCTATGGAGGGTACTTTGGACAATTCCCCGGGCGCCTTGAACCACTTCATGGAGAAGGATGCCGCCGGGGCGCTCGATAGCCAGCTTAATGGCAATTTCCCGATAACGAAGGACGTTATAGAGTTCCAGCAGGAGATTATTAATAAGGGTTTTTACAAGGACATATTCGTTCAGATGGCCGATTTGAAGGGCGACAGGAGAACTACGGTCGAGATAGAGGCCCGCCTGAAAGAGGGATTGAGGAGGCTGGTCTCCCCTGTGGCGAGAATGGAGAGCGAACTTTTCACCCCCTTGATTACCAGGAGTGTTCTTTTACTGATAAGGAACGGCAGGATACCCAAGCCTCCCCCGGAACTTTCAGGGGCGGAGTTCGGAATAGAGTACATGGGCGAACTTGCGATGGCGATGAGGAACTACCAGGCCCGCGCCTTCACGCAGTTCACATCTTTGTTGGCGGGTATGGCGCCGATGTTCCCGGAGGCTACGGACATTTTGAATCTTGACAGGGCCTTGCCGAATATCGGCGTTACGATGGGTGTTAGGGTCGAGGACATGAATACCGAGGAGGAAATCGCCGCCAAGCGTGCCAAGCGTGCCCAGGACGAGATGCAGATGAAGATGCTCATGGCGGCCCAGGCCGGGGCTGAGGCTTATAGCAAGGCCACTAAGGCGCCGGAGGCCGGAAGTCCGGCTGAGGAACTTGTAGGAGTATGATTTATGCCTGAAGCGATGGAGAGAGGTTTGAAGGCGACGGCCAGAAGGAAGGGTTATAAAGGCGAAAGATTCAGGGCCTACGTTTACGGGACTATGCGAAAACATGGTTGGAAACCCAAAAGGGAGCAATGATGGCTAAGATTAGTAAAAAATTACTGAAATGGCGAAAGCGTCAGAAGCGAGGCGCGATAATGAAACCTTCGACCTTCAAGGAGATTGAGGCCAGGGCCGCCGCATCAGGCGCGACAAATCCCAAAGACGTTGCCGGCCATGCTTACTGGGCGACTGCAAGAAAGAAATTCGCTAAGAGGAAGAAATGATTTTAAGAAAATGGTACAGTCCTTGGGTTGAAAGAAAGGTATGGTATTTTTTTACTGCGAAATACATGGCTGCGAATAAAAGTCTTTTAAGGGTTTTATGGTCAATGGTAAAGGCTTATGCCAACTGAAGTCGAGCAAATGTCAATAATGTATAAAGACGTTTTCGGTTCCGAGAACGGCAAGAAGGTCCTTCAGGATTTGGATATTAAGGGACTTTTCAGGAGAGAAATATTTGTCGAGCAGTCGGAACGCAAGACCTGTTTTAATTTGGGAGCGAACTGGCTGATAAGATATATACACACGATGATAGAGAAGAACTTAATGGAAGAAACACAGAAAGAAGTCATTAACAGGGAGATTTTATGAAAGACGAAAAAGGGACAACTGCTGCCGTCGCGCCGGTTCAGGATGCGAAAACGCCAGCCCCGACAATGTACAGGGAAATCGAGCAGGACGTTGAAGTTCCAAGAGGATACGTGAAAGTCACGGAGATTATCGCCTACGAAAAAGCCGGGAAAAGAAAAAACGAGGACGGCAAAGAGGAGATTTTGGAGAAAAGGCACGGGAAATACTTCTGCCAGGACACGGAGGACGTTAATGTTTTCAAAGCGAACAATCCCGGTTTGAGAATTGAGACGTTTTCCATCCAGCTTCAGAAATCCACGGCGATTAGATACATTGACAGCCCGGAGAATATGGAACAGTTTAAGGGGAGGAAGGACTTATGACCGAAGAAAATGTGACGACTTCCGGGACATCAACCACGGATGAAAAGAAAGCCTCCCCGGCGCCTTTGACGAGTTTCATCGGGGAGCAGGGTGAGCTTAAAGAAGGCTGGCAAGGGATTTTTCTGCCCGAAGATTTAAGGTCTCAGCCCATCTACAGCCAGATAAAGGACATTAAGGGCGCCTTCAGTATTATCGGCAACCAGGCAAAATTAGTAGGCAAGAAGGGAATCATACCACCTACGGAGATTTCTCCCCAGTCCGAATGGGATGCCTACTATGACGCCGCAGGACGCCCCAAGACCGCTGGTGATTACAATTTACCCATTCCTAAAGAGTTCGAAGATTACTACGATGAAGGAATGATTAAGCAGGGGAGGGAAATCTTCCACAAGATAGGATTGAATCAGAAACAGGCCGATGCCCTCTGGGAATTTGAGAAGGCCAGAGTCGCATTAATGGACAAGACCATTACGGAGTCCGAGGCACTTGAAAAGTCTCAGGCCGAGACCGCCCTCCGGCAGAAATGGGGGACGGCCTATGACGAGAACAAGCATATTGCCGATAGGGTGGTTTCAGAAAATGTACCCCCTGACAAAATGGATGCTTTTCTGGCCCAGTACGGGAATGACCCCCTGATTGCGGAAGTCCTGTCCATCGTCGGCAGGAAATTTCTGGAACATAGAATAATAACCGATATTACTACTCCGGTTGCCGCTGCAAATAAGAAAATCGATGAGCTTATGGGCAAAGATTTACCGGTTGCCCAGCAGAAGGCCCTGCCTTACTGGGACAGGAACCATCCTAATCATCAAGCGACCGTCGATATGGTTCAGAACCTTATGAAGGAGCAGGCTTCCCGGAGATAGAAAAAGGGGACAATCTTTAAGAAAAGACCCCCGTTTGGAGTGTTTAAGTCAAAACTGGACAATCAGCTTAACCGCTGACCCGAAAGATGGTGGTAATCCACCGGCCAACCGGCCTTTCGGCAGGACAGGCCCATTTAAGTGGACAACCTTTCCGACAAAAGAATTTAATTTTATTTGGAAAGGTTACTTAAATGAGTCTTCAAATACCGGTATCATTTGTTGACCAGTTCAAGGCGAACATCCTCATGCTCAGCCAGCAGAAGCAGGCCAAGCTGAGAGGTTGCTGCCGCCCTGAAGCGATCACAGGCGATACAATGTATGTTGAGCGCATTGGGCCGAAGGACGCCGTTCTGAACACGACACGGCACGGCGAAACGCCCATTTCAGACGCCCAGCATTCAAGACGCAAGCTATCAATGGCGGATTATGATGTTCCTGCCGATTTGATAGACAAAGCTGATAAGCTGAAACTGCTTATCGATCCTCAATCGTCTTACGTCAATAACCAGGCATCCTCCCTCAATCGAGCCATAGATGACGTGATTATCGCCGCCCTGTTCGGTGCCGCTTACAGTGGTCACACGGGCGCGACGACCGTCAATGTCTATGACGTCGGAGAGTGCCGCCTGGTAAATTCGGACGGTACTATCGAGGCCGCAGGAAGCGATTGGGACGATGACACCGAAACCGGCCTTACAATAGCAAAGCTTCTGACCTGCAAGCAACTCCTTGACGACGCTGAGATTGACGAGGAACGTCAGAGATATTTCCTCACGAATCCCTACAACATCAACCAGTTGCTCAATACCACCGAAGTCAAGAGCGCGGACTACAACACCGTTAAGGCGTTAGCCCAGGGATATATTGATACTTTTATGGGCTTTAAGTTCATAAAGAGTACGAGACTTCCCGCGGACGATAGCGACACGGGCGCTACGAAATGCGCGGCTTTCGCGCAGGACGCAATAGTCCTGGCGGTGGCGCAGGAACCACAGGTGGACATAAGTGTTCGTAACGATTTACGAAACGCCGTACAAGTATATTCGACACTCAGTATAGGCGCAACAAGAGTCGAAGGGCCCGCGGTAGTTCCAATTCTTCTGGATACTGTATAACCAAGAAAGGAGATTTTTCAATGAGTAATTACTTTACATATCCAAACAATCCGATTCCCTGGAACGGTTCTCCGAAGGATTTTAGCGGTGATAGTGCTGATGTTCCGTTTATGGGTCTTTACGCCGTAGAGACGGTACAAAGGTACATTCCCGGCACGAGGCATATTACCTGGGACGGTCGGGTATTTAAGTATGCTCTGGCTGCGGATACGGTTGGTCCTGGCAGACCTGCCGGATTTGGCGCGAGCGTAGCGACGAATGGCGTTGCTTATACGACCATAACTGGTTCTAAGGTTGTTGGCGATGTTCAGGTTAGCATTGCTTCGCAAAGTTTTGCCAAAGACATCTTGGCTGGCGGTCTGGTACTTCTTTATGGTGATAGTTACACTTATTATCAACAGAGAGGTATCATCGGTAACAACTATTGTTCAAGTGCGACCTTAAATATCGACTTGGACGGTCCGTTGTCCGTAGCCATAACTACAGCCAGTACGGGCATTGAGGTAATGCCAAATCCGTACAGGTACATTCACAATGGCACTACAATCAATCCAGATGCTATGAGTGCCGCCGGAATACCGGCTGCGCGTGCCGTATCCGGGGAGTTTTTCTGGATGCAGACTTGGGGAATGTGCAATGTAGAACCTGGCGAAACCATTAGTGGCGGTGATTGCAGGCAGTTGGTGAAACGGTCAGGCACTTTTGCTTGCGGACTGCACACGACTGCTAACGCTATCACGCTTCAATCGCAACATTACGGTTTTATTTTGGATTCGGGCACATCCAGCACCGTACCGTTTGTGATGTTGCAAATCAGTATTTAGGAACTGTTTTTTATGGAGATTCTTGAACGAGCGAAAGGCGATTCAGGCGATATAGTTTCGCCTTTTGCAGACGAGAAGGAACTCAAAGAAGAAGTAAATCGGCGGACGGCCAGGGCGGGTTATACGACCCGTCTTGGCGAGCCGCCTTATCGCACGAAGATTATGAACAATGGTTTTGGTGAAAGTAAATTGAATGTATGGCCGCGCGACGAGCACGGCAATTTGATAGGAGATTAATTTATGGCAGTAGCAACAGCTAATCAAACGCTTCATGGATTTGTTTATTACCTCAAACACAATCCTTTTAAATCAATTGAAGCTGGTTTTACTCACGCCGATTTGGACGCGATGCTGACGGCTTATATAGCGGTAAATGCTTCGGACGCTACATTGACGGCGGACCCTTTGAGCTATGGTGCGACGCAGGATTTCCCCAAACGTGATACGACCGGCGCAGGCCGGGCGGACGGGGCGGGAGTGTCCTGTACTACGCCGTCAACAACGGTAACGGACCAGGCTTATTATCCTGACCAGCATTACGGAGGTTATTGAAAATGGCACTTGATGCAATTAGTACACCGACAATAGTTGACGAGATACCTTTCAAGGGCAGGAGTTTATGGGCGATTAACGGTTATGATACCGATGCTTCGACCGCCATTGACATTAAGGATGCCCCCGGGGCGGGTAAGTCCCTATACATTACTTCCGTGATTATTACCTGCAACGATGCCGACGCCTATCCCCAGTTACAGGACGGAGATGCCACTATTTTATTCGGCAGGTTTTTCACTACGGCAACGGATTCCCTTAGTCTTGTTAAAGAGTTTAAGCGCCCTATTAAGGTCGCAACGAACAAGTCTATCGCGTTAAAGGCTGCGGCGGGCGGTAATGTATCTATCTGGATGGAAGGTGCAACGGCGGATGATTGATTGAAAGGAGATTAATTATGGCCCTTAACTGTGAGTTCGAAGTGGGACCTGACTGCATTGTTTTTATTACCCGGTCCAACGGCGACAGGATTGAACTGAAGGGTTTTGACCTTGACGCCGAAAACGCCGCAAATCTGGCAACAATGATAAATGAGGGAATGAATGTAAAAGTCGAATTAAAGGAAATAGAAACATGAGTCTTACGGAAACCGAAGTCGAAATCTGCAATCAGGCTCTCGGTAAGTTCGGCTCGGAGTCGATGGACTACGACGTTCAGACGACCAACGTGGCCCTGAAGTGTATTCAGCATTACGAGCAGACGCGAGACGCCCTCCAGAGAAGGTACAGGTGGAACTTCTTATCGAAAAGAATTGTCCTGGTTGGTGACTGGGAAACCGGTAAAAAATATACTACGGACCATTACGCCTGGGAAGATGAAATTCTTTATAAGTGCAATACAGCGCATACATCGACAACCTTCAATTCGAATTACGTCTATGACGGGGACGATATTGTCTATGACGGGGATGATCTTGACGTTGACGATTTGGTGGTCGATTCGGACGTGACATTCAACTGGACGATGGTTTTGGAAGTTGATTACACGCCGGACTTCTACTGGAATTACAAATACCAGCTTCCCGCCGACTTTCTGAGACTGAAGCCCGAATATCTTCACGGTTATTACGGTGTTCATTTCAAGATTGAGGGCGATTACATTCTCTGCGATGAGACGGAGATTAATCTTCATTACATAGCGAAAGTCACTGACCCCGATGACTTCGACCAGTTGTTTACGGAAGTCCTGATTCTGGAGTTGGCCTTGAAACTGCTTTATCCCATTGCAGGAACGAATACTCAGGACATTAAGCTGGAACTTCAGAGGGAGCGTATGGAGGCGATAAAAGGCGCGATGGCTGTCTGTGAATCTGAAACGAACCAGACCGGTCATTCCGACTGGAATGAGGCAAGGTCTGGTTCAGGAATCTTATAGAAAGGATTGATTTATGAGTGTTGATATTAAAACTGTGGCGATGAAACTGTTATCTTCGACTACCGTTTCTTTTGCTGCTGCTGCGGCAACGACCCTTTATACCGTGCCTGCGGGATTCAGGTGTGTTTTGAGCCACGCGGACGTTGTTGCGGGCGCGGACGCGGGCACTTCTACTGTGACTATCGGACGATCTACGGCCCTGACGGACTTTTTGGGTACGCAGACCCTGTCCAACCTGGACGCGGCCTACGACAAGGTGACTTTGCAGCCCATTCCCAACGCCACACCCGTCAAGCAGAAGTCTTACGCGGCTGCGGTGGTAATCCAGATGGACGTTACGAGCGCTGCAGGCGGGGCGACTAATACTGTGTATCTTTTCGGTTATCTCTATGCGGTATGAGGAAAGACTTCTTCATAAAGAAGGTCTTTATGGAAATATTAAAGACTTAAATAACGGTCATTGTGGATAATAGGCAAAGAATAGAACTGAAATTCATATAGGGGATAAAATGTCACTTACAGACAAACTTGATATTGCATACGCCGAATTGACACAGGCACAAAAGGTAGCAAAGGCGAGGGCTTTAATTCAGCCGGTTAGAGAAGATGTTCTCCGTGTTAATACCGAACTACAGGCACTTGCCGATAGTGGCACGTTCAATACAGTTGATGTTGATATTAAGGCGGCTCTTGTTGCTGCATGGAACGTAGTTAAGGCGGCAAAGACCGGATTTGAGAATGTCACCGTAAAAGAGTTGCTCGATTGGCGGCCATAATATGCCTGGTACATTCGCATACACTGTAGCAACAAACAAGATAGTCGTTACTGATGGTACATCCGGTGCGCCTGCCACGTTCAATGATATGTACACGGCAGACCAAGCGGGTACGGGGACTATCCTGAATGTCGCGGAGAATGGTGCGGCTGCCGTCACTCTCGATTACCAGATACGACCGACGCATTCTAAAGCCTTGATAATCAAATGTATCGTTACCTTAAAGACGGCGGAGGCTGATTATATCTTCATTACCGGAACTGATGCGTGGGACGCCGCCCAGACTGAATCTCTCGATGTTACGGCAGGCAACGGCACTTATACCACGACCAAACGATTCAAGACAATTACGAATCTTGATTGTTCTGATAATGCCGCAGGTGGCGGTACGGTCTGGGCGGACGGGAAAATCGCCGTTACACAGGACATCTGGGGAGTAGTTTGGGAGATTGTAGCTGACGCTGAGTATAAGATTGACTGCAATGTTGACTTTGGCGATGGAGTGACGGCGACATATTTTACAAGCAAGAACGAATTAGTTTATTTTGCCGACGATATTGATATTCTCGTGACGGCTAACGCAACACTGAAATTGGGAGAAAGCAATGGAGATTATAGTCGCAACGGGTCAATGTGGAGTTTGCATCTTTCATCTACTCCAAAGACAATTTCCAACACGAACGGCACAATAATTCTATATGCTTCGTTTCTGAAATTCAGGTCGAATGTTCTTGTTCGTAGTTACGCCAACTGCACAATCAATAAATCTCAAATTGATATGTCCTATGATATTTTTGGGGGTGACATTATCTCATGGTCGTTTCGAGATGGAAATATAAATCTGGAGAGTTTTTATATATGTAATACAGGTTCACTTGCTTTTTCAGTATCTCCTATTTCTGCAAACAATATTCATATTCACGACACGAAGTATGGTTTGGAATTCGATACTGGTAATGTTACTGTTTCTAAATTACTAATAACGGATGCTTCTACAGAAGAATGTCGCGGTTATCTCACAGATAGTATCATTACAGACCCCGTGATTATTCCAACATTGATAGGAATGTATGATTCTGGAGATTCACTCACAGTAAGATATACGACGAATATCCACGTAGCTGATGAAGATGGAAATGATTTGGCAGGAGTTACGGTTGCCTGTGTTGATAAAGATGATACGGCAGTTTTCAGTGTAGTAACTGATGCTAACGGTGACATTGCAGAACAAACGATAAATTATAAGAAATGGGCAGGAACGGACGAAACGCTCACCGAATATAGTCCGCATAAATTTACATTAACATACGGTTCGGAGACACAAGACATAGAAGCTATCACCGTTGACCATCCTATTGTATGGCATCTGGAATTTCCTTCTTACACGACATTAGGAACTCAAGTTGCGGCGATTTATAACAAATTGCCAACGAATTACATTATGGGTAGTAGTAACGTAAATGACCAAGATACAGTTATTCATACTGGTACTGTCCCTGATGATAATTCAACTGCAAACAGTATTAACTTAGCTGCTTCGGCATCTGCAACGAATGATATTTATAATGAGAATCTTGTTATTATTATTAGTGGTACTGGTTCTGGACAGGCAAGACTTATTACTGATTATTTCGGTGGCTTAAAAGCAGCGGCCATTAGAAATTCCTGGGTAATTACTCCTGACCATACGAGCGTCTATCGAATATATCCATTCAGCGGTATTTTATACGCCAATACCGGGGTATGCAACGGCGGGGCGGCAGATTCAATTACATTACGAACTCCTGCTCCTGCAACGGCAGACTTATACAATGGTCATACAATTTATATAAGCGGCGGGACAGGAGTAGGCCAGGCACGATTGATAACAGATTACTCAGCGGGATTGGTAGCTACAATTAGTCCTAACTGGGATATTACACCTGTTGTCAATGATAGCGTATATATCGTTCTTCCGATTGGTATTGGAAATGTATATGCAGATGTAACTGCTATAAAAACTGTTACGGATGTCATACCAAACGCCGGTGCATTAACTGATATAGATACCGGAGTTAATAATATCGAAACGGCAGTAATTACCAATGCGGCAGGAACGGATATAGCGGCTGATATTATAGCTTTACAGACAGATGTAACTACAATTGACGGTAAGGCAGACGTGATTCAGGAGCGGACGGACAATCTGCCTGATGACCCCGCCGACCAGAGCGAGGTCGAGACTGCCATAACTGCCGCCCAGACGGCGATAGTTGATGAGGTCGATGCCAACGAGGCTAAAATCGATATTATAGATACCAACGTAGATACGATACTTACCCTGGAAGGAACAGTCGTCAACGTCTATTCAGCGACGGGAACGGCCAAGAAGAAGATTACAGGGGGAATGGCTCAGGGCTACGTAGAGGAAGATTAATGCCTAATATACCGATACTTTTGTTCTCGAAGGGAGAAGTGACTCCTTTGATAGACGCAAGGAACGATACGGAGGTCTATCAGGCCGCCTGCCGTCATTTAGAGAACTTCATAGCGCGGATGTACGGCGACGCCGAAAGGAGGCCGGGCACTAAGTACATCGCCGGCATGAGAGATTCGGATGATAGTGAGACCGTGGCCGGTGTGTCTAAGGCGTTGTTAGTTCCCTTCATTTATTCTGAGGACGTTGCGTATCTTCTGGAGTTCACTCAGTATCATATCAGGGTCTTTTATGACGACACTCTTTTGGATTCTCTTGCAAGCCCTTATCTTGAAACAGACCTGTTCGACCTTCAATTCAAACAGTTGGGGGACGTTATATGGATAACTCACAATGATTATGCCCAGAGGAAATTCTTGAGGGTAAGCACATCTTATTTCGCCCTTGAGCCGATAAATTTTGAAAAAGGCCCGTTTATGACTCGTAACGACCTCGCCGTGGGGGATGGTATTACGATGAAGAACAGCGGGAACTGGTCAGGCGTTACCGATGACCAGACTGATACGGGTTGTACGATGGACGCCAGTAGTGAGTATTCCACGGCCTACGCCGCCGAGAAGGCAGTTGATGACCTATTTACAACCAAATGGCAGTCGAGCGGAGCGACCAACCAGTGGATAAGCTGTTACTGGTCGGGGGGAAAGGCGATAAAGCAGGTAAGATTCCTCTGTGCCGTTGCTACTCCTTATAGTAATTATAACGCCAAGCACGTTAAAATCCAGAGGAGCGATAACGGCACGGACTGGACAAAATGCTCGATTAACGCCTGGTACGGTAATTGCGCGGCTTACAATACCGATGAGGCACTGTTGGACAATATGCACCGCTCCCAGGAGTGGGTAAGGTTCGGTCTTAATAATTCCACCTCTTACAATTACTGGCGGATATACGTGACCGACGTTTACGACCGTATGCAGGACGATTATTATGTGGACAAGGTTGCTATTACCGAATTGGAGATGTCAACGGACGCCGCGAGCACGGAAAACTTTACCCTTACCTGTTCGGCTGATTATTTCAGCGCGGACCACGTCGGAACTCTTTTCAGTCTTACCCAGGTCAGGGTAAATACGGAAGTGACGATAACCAAGGCTGCTACAGTAACAGACGAATATTCGGACGAGCTGCTCGTGGAGGGTCAGTTCAATATCGACGCCAACTGCTCCACGGGCGCGTGGACGGGAACGCTTTTGATAGAGAGAAAAATAGATGTGGAGGGCACATGGGAAACTTACCGGACTTATAAATCTAACAATCTCAATAGGGTCATTCAATTTTCAGGTGTTGAGGAGGATATAAACTGTTATTACAGGATACATATTGAGAGTTTGACTTTGGGTACTTTATGGGCGGCAATTTCCGTTATGGATAGTACGCAGACGGGAATATGCAAAGTCGTTAAATACGTCAGTACTACCCAGGTCGAAATTGACATTCTGAAAGACTTCGCATCAACTGAGGAAACTACCAAGTGGGCGGAAGGGGCATGGAGTACGATTCGCGGTTATCCCATCAGCATCACTTTTATCGAAGGCCGGTGCGTTTACGGCGGGATGAAGTCTTTGGCGAACGATACGAAGCTCGCTACGGTATGGCTTTCAGCCGTCGATGATTACGAGGATTTCGACGAAGGCGTGAAGGGCGGGGACGCCTTCTCTTTGACTATTCCCACGACCGAAACTCTTTCGTGGGTTGAAGCAATGGACAATTTGATTATTGCCACTGAGGGCGATACGTGGTTTGTAAGGTCGAGCAAGATGGACACGCCTTTAGTACCCGATCCCCCGCCTATTGTCAGGCAACAGTCGGGATATGGTTGCGATCCGATTCGTCCGGTGGACGGCGGGAAGGCATTGCTTTATATATCAGGCAGGCAGTTGAGAGAACTTGCTTATGACCGTGAAGCGTCTCAGTTTGACGCCGATATGACGGCTCTTGCTGAGCATTTTACGGCCTCCCCGATAGTCCAGATGGCGATGCAGTACGATCCTGAGATGATTCTGTGGTGTGTTCACAACAACGGTGATTTCAGTGCGTTTGTCTATGACAGGGAAAACAACGTGACCGCATGGTGCTGGATAGTCATGGCGGGGGATGTTCAGAGCGTTTGCGTCCTTCCTCACAGCGACCAGGGCGATGACGTTTATATCACGATTAACCGTACTATTACCGGAAAGACTGTCGTTGACGGAGAAGATACGGTTTATGACGGGGACGAGATTGTGACTGATAAACTTTATCCTATTTATATCGAGAAATTCGCACAAAGGTTCGAATGAACAGAGAAGATGCATATTTTGTTGATTGCGGAGTGGTTTATGACGGTGTGGCGACCACGACTATAAGTGGTCTTACGCACCTTCTTGGCGAGACGGTAACGATTCTTGCCGATGGCGAGGTTATAGACGACCAGGTAGTTTCGGACACAGGGACGATTACTTTGACGACCGCAGCGAGCCTGGTTCATGTCGGACTGGCTTTTACTTCCAAACTTGAGCCTATGAAGCCGGTCATAGAGACGCGGATGGGTAGCTCGGCGGCTTCGATAGTCGCCTGTCACGATATGGGTATTTCGTTTCATAACACGTCCGGGGTTCAGTACGGGACTTCGGACGATGAATTGTATGATATAGACTTCGATGACGTTCGATGGGAAAATACCTGCGAGAAGGACGACTTATTTACAGGTGTTGTAAGGGTATCAGTGAATGGCGGTTTCAGTCTTGATAATCCTCTTATTATAAGCACAGACGAGCCTTTGCCGTGTACCGTGAGGGCTTTAATACCGGCGGTGAATGTGACGGGAAGATGAATAGAGAAAACGCATATTTCGTTGACTGTGGAAATTCGATGAGCCGGAGCGAACTTGAATACAGGGAAGAAGGTTACGGAGAACTCGTGAGCAAGACCTATACGGAATATTTCGTAGGTCAGCATTGGGCTGCCGGAAGCGACCAGGACATTGTCCTGAAAGTCACAACTGATAACGTTCTTGATACGACCTGGGGCGATAATGGAACGTGGCATTATCTTGGCGTCAACGGAAGTACGACTTCGTGTAGAGACGTTATCCAGTTGGATGACGGCAGATTACTGGTTGCTTTTGGGTCTTTTTGGATAGATGGAACTGGAATGTTCGACGGCGGCAAGTCTGTGTGCTGTGCCATGCTGGCCGAAGATGGCACGCTTGATACCTCATGGGGCTATAACGGTTTTTTGGTGACTTATTCCGTGGATTTGGGGATTTTATACGGAAGTATCAGTGTGGAGAAACTTTTGCAGGATTCAAACGGCAATTTTCACGTGTTAGGCGATTACAGTCTCATGTGCGATGAGGATGGGACAATTCTTCGAATACTGACTAATTTGCCTTTATCGCCTTCATGGGTTTATGATGGGGTCTTTGACGCCGATGGTACGAGTGTTATTGCGGTAGGAAGTGCAAAACAAATATCAGGAGCGACATTTTACAATGTCACGGCGTATAGTATAGAGGATGGTTCTTTAGATACGAGTTTCACAGGCAATATCGGAGTCCCTGGACGGGCGGTTATAGGCGTACCTTCTTATGACGCCGCAACAACTTACGGAATCAGGCGACTCAGCGATGGTTATGTAATAACGATTTATACTACATCATCTTCGAATACAATAGGGAAACTTTCATTGACCGGTTCTGTTGATACTTCATGGGGAACGTCCGGCTACAATGATATAGGATTGTATGTCTATGGCAGAAGGGGCATTACAAATATCGGTGACACGGTTTACACGGTTGCGGAAAACTCTCTTGCCGACCAGGACACGGTTGAAATGTCGAGGATAGATTCGTCCGGTACGATTGACCTGCAATATTTTGATTACGATACAGGTTCTATAGATACTTTCTTATTAATTGATAATTTCAATGATTATCTTTATTTCGGAACGCAGTTGGCCGAGACTGTGCAAAAGTGGAATACTGATTTCGAATATCAGGACGGTTTTACAAGCGGTTCATCTTATACGACTACAATCATCCCTGATGAGACCACGGCGATAAACACTTACGAGGAGTCTGAAAGCGAGTCCGAAAGATGGCTCGTTACGGGACAGAACCACCTGATAGGAGAGACGGTTGCCATTCTTGCCGATGGTGAAGTGCTGCCAAGACAGGTAGTTGATGATAATGGGAACATAACTCTTGACCAGGCATACGACATAGTTACGTGGGGACTTCCTTATAAGTCGAAGATAATGCCGATGAAAAACGTGACTAAGACTCAAAGGGGAAGTTCTATGGCGAGCAAAGTATCGTGCAAGGAGATGGGAATTAGTTTCCACAATACGGACTTGGTTCGGTATGGAACGGCGGATGATAAAATGTTCGATGTTAACTTCGATGATGCCCGATGGGAGAACAGGTGCGAAAAAGATGATTTGTTTACGGGGACGGTTGCGGTTAGCGTTGATGGCGGGTTCTCCGTAGATTGCCCGTTGCAGTTGACGACAGACGAACCCCTGCCGTGTGTAGTCAGGGCGATGATACCGAAGGTGGATGTGACTGGATAGAATTATAGTAGTGTCAATAGAAATAAAAAAAGTCAGTAAATTAGTAGTTGCCTTCTACGGGCGAATGGCTGCGCTCGGTCTGGCTACCGATTATCCATCGCCGTTTTAACTTACTGACTAATATAATTATAACTGGTGTATAGAGAATGTCAATAGAGATTAGAGACGCAAAACCAGAAGATTTGGATTATTGCCGGAAGAACGGCATTGACGAGGACATGAAAGTCTATCCCAATTGGGACTTGACCGGCTGGACAAAAACAATGTTGATAGACGGGGAGATTGTGGGAATAGGCGGTATTGTAATTTACTGGCAGGGGATGGGCGAAGGATGGATATGCGTATCGAAGAATATAGAAAAACATCCTGTAAAGTCGGTTTTGAGATTGAAGAATCTTTTGATGGAAGTGTTGAAAGAACTTGATTTAAGGCGTTTGCAGGTGGCGGTCAGGTTTGACTTTGCCCAGGCGATAAAACTCGTTCAGGCACTTGGTTTTGAAAAAGAATGTCTTATGAAAAAGTACCTGCCGGGCGGTAAAAACGCCTGGTTATACAGTATCGTGAGGTGAGAAAATGACTTTGGCGGCGTTAGGAATGGGAATGATGGCAGGTGGTCAGATTTACGGCGGAATCTCCGCTAAGGAAGAAGGCAAGGCCCAGGAGTCTATAGAGAATTACAACGCTGCCGTCGAGGAGCAGAGGGCCAAGGCAATTGAACTCAAGACTGAGTTCGAGCAGCAGAGGCAGGCAGAGGCCGGGGCAAGAATCAAGGGTTTACAGCTTGCAGGGGCGGGGGCTTCCGGCCTTGTCGTGTCCGAAGGTGCTCCATTGCTTTCGGCGGCCATGCAGGCTTCGGAACTTGAATTGGAGAACCTTTTAATCGGATATGAGGGGATTACCGAGGCCGCCCGGGCCAGAAGTCAGGCTGCCGAGTACCGCATGAGGGGCAAACTTGCCAAACAGAGGGGCAAGAGTGAAATGATTGGTAAATTTCTTGAGGCGGGCGGGACTTTGCTTACAGGTTTTAGCGAATTTGGAGAGACTCCGGGCGCTCCTGTAGATGAAGTGACAAAAAAGAAAAAAGCTTTGGCTTTGAAGAAAACCGTAACGGCAAAGAAAACAACGTCAAGCGGAGTAGTTTCTTCGTCAGGATATAAGACTGGTTCAAGTTATGGAATTAAAAAGGCAAGCACATCGTACAAATTAGGATTAAAACCGAAGGCTGATTAAAATATATGGCAACTTTTCCGATACAATATACAGAGAAAGTTCCGAGCGGCGAAGGCGAGGCGGCTCTTTACGATATGGATGTCGATACCGGCGCTCGGGGTCTTGCTGCAGGTATAGAAAAGATGGGCGGGGCAATCTTTAATCTGGGCATGAAAATCAGTCAGCAGGAGCAGAACGTCGATTACTATGAGAAGAAAAGACTTATAGACGAGGCTGGTTGGTCTGCTCATAACTCCGTTACGGGTGACGAGGAAGGCGATAGTGCAATCTGGGAGAAGTTTCTCGAAGATTCCCAGAGTATAAGTCAAAGTTCGAAGTGGGAAAACGTCAATAGTATGCTAAATAAATATGTAAATGACGTGGTTCCCCAATGGCAACAGTCTCTTTACGTCAGGAGTCTTGGAATAAGAAAGACCAATGCCGTTGACAGGCTCAGACTTGAAAGGGAAAAACTCCTTGAAAGCGGGGATGTTAAAGGTTCGATGACTTTGGCTGAAAATGCCTTCAAACTAAATGCTATAACCCGGGCCGAAAGAGACAATTTTGTCAATAATGCTTCGGTGGATTCGGTCTTTGCACAGGCGAGGAAATTAATAGCAACTAATGAAACCGGGAATATAAATCTTGCCGTTGAAATGCTCAATCAGTTAAAGGATTTATCAGGTGAACAGTTGGAATATAGGAATAGCCTGGTAAAGAAATTGGAAGCAGACAAAGCTCAGGCGGCAATTATAAACCAGAGACAGGCCATAAATACATTCACTCAGAAGATTTTAGACCCGCAGAAGAACGGCTGGATAAACCAACTGGAATTAGATAAAGGCAATGTTGTTAATGAAAATCACAAAATGGACTGGCAGATAATTATTGATTCCCAAGGTGATCCTCCTGCCACGGAAACAGATTGGGAAGATTATTTGAGATTGCAGTCAAGAGTTTTTGATTACTTAGATAAAGAACCAAATTCCGAGATTGAAGATATTCAAACTGAACTTGCTATGGCTTATGCTGTTGGTAAGACAATTACGAAGAAAGAGTATACAGATTTATTAGGACAACTTGATGTTAATATTCCAAAAGATGTTTTGTTGAATATGAGGTCTTTGATTGAGGAGAATCTGAAAATACAAACAACAGTAGAAAAACAGAAAAAACCTAAAAAGCGGAAGGAAAGTTATAATAAAATTCAATATGCCATGATTAAAAGGACTGCTCAGGTATCCAAAGGTCTTTATGATTGGGTGACGAGGAAAGTTGCCGATGGCAAACCGCCGACTAAAAAAGATATGGCGGAGCAGAAAGACAGTCTCGATGATAGTACAGAAGAAACTAAAATGCCGAGAATAACCACAAAAGCGGAATATGATGCTCTGCCTTCAGGTACAAAATTTATCGACGCCTTAACAGGCAAGGGTTACGAAAAACCATGACTCAGGCAGTAGATAATCGTGAATGGCTTAAAGAGGCCATACCTTTGGAAAAACAAGACCGTTCATGGCTCAATGAAGCTACGGAGATTGGGGAGTTTGCCCTCGAAGATGAACTTGATTACATGAATGATTTTTACAGGCAGACGAGTTTGTCTGAAAAGGCCAAGCAAGGCGCACTTGCTGTACCCAAAGGTCTTGCCTACGGTACGGAGCAAATGATAGGCGGTGGCGGCAGTTTTGTTCGATGGATGTCAGAAAAAGCAACATTAGGTGGTGTTGTGAAAACGAGCTTTTTTTATGAAACTCCTGGCGCGGACATCGTTGCTGAACATCTTATCAGGAAGTACGGTCCGAAAAGGCCGATAGAGTTTTACGATAAAATGATGACTTTCTACGCTAAGCAGGGCAAGAAATTCGCTGATTTCATGGATGAGCAGGCGAATAAGGGATGGGAAGCACCTAATCAGGAAATTTTAAGGGCAAAGTGGTCTGAAAGGCCGATTTCAAAAGCCGTTCAGGTGACTTCACAGGCCGCTCCGAATTATCTTGCAGCGATAGGATTGAGTGTTTTGACGAAGAATCCGCAGGTTGGTTTGGTTTTTCTATCAGAACTTTCAGGCGCGCAGGCTTACGAGAAACAGAGGGAGAAAGGAACTGGCATGTGGCTGGCTGATAAGATAGCCACAATGACGGCGGCATGGGAATACGTTACTGAAAAAATACCATTTGACGAAGTTTTCAAACCTGCCAAAAGCAAATTCCTGAAAATGGCCAAAATCGGGACGATGGAATCTGCTCAGGAGTTCTTTCAGGGGCTTGGCGAAAATTTCCTGGAATATTTCGGTTATAATGCAAAAGACTTACAATCTATACCGTTGGCAGCAAGAGAAGGAATAAAACATGCTTTTGATGGTTGGATGGAGAATGTAGTTGCTGGATTTGGATTAGGCGCTGTCGGCGGTGGGATTGTTTCAAATGAGGCAATTAAGGCAAGGGCGGAAGAATTGAAGGCCAAACCGCCGGAAGGTTCTGCCGTAGCCGAGGCCATGCCGGAAGTTGAAAAGCCTACCGAGGCCAAGCCAGTCCCGCCGACAGAGGTACAACCTGCCCCGACAGAGAAGGCAGAATTGAAGAAAATACCAGAATTGGAAGTATGGAAAAATGACAAATATTGGTCTGTTAAAACTAAAGATAGTAAGAATTATTTGCTTGATGCTGCTGGTCATATAAAATTATTCCGAACAGAACAATCTGCGAGAGAAGAAGGGGAAAAATGGTTTAATAAAAAGTTTGCAGGAGTCAAACCTACAAAAGAAATTACGCCAGAGAAGGCAGAAGTTGTTCCCGAAGTTACTCCTGCAATCGCCGAGGAAGAAGAGGGGAAAAGACAACCTTATCCATCTTATGAAGGTGACCAACGAATTACAAAACAAGGGCCAGCCTATGCACCCATAGAAGATGTTGATGCCTTTGAAAAATTAAGAGATAATCAGATAGAATGGAATAAAAA
>Ga0153916_10000266_pt1 | contig 33996 bp, 26 predicted proteins | sample Opewatmetagenome_FD_109642 | JGI IMG/M metagenome (GOLD analysis project Ga0153916, IMG submission 109642) | Freshwater wetland microbial communities from Ohio, USA - Open water 3 Core 3 Depth 4 metaG | ecosystem: Environmental > Aquatic > Freshwater > Wetlands | place: USA: Ohio, Lake Erie...
CAATGAGTCTTCCCGGCTATGTCATGTTCGGCGGTCCCAAGGCGCGCGGCACGCGCGTCCATGGTGACATCGTGGTGAGTTACCAGTACGTCAACGGCGAGCCGGCGCTGGTGCTGTGGCCGAAACGCCCGACTGCCCGGTCCGGCGCGTTCTGCATCTGTCTGTCGTCGGCCTTCAAATACGCCGAGGACGCCTACTTGGTCGAGCAGGCGGCCAAGGCCTGTGAAGTCCTGCAGCTGTTCCCGACCAAGCAGACCGTCTTCCAGATTGCCAGCGCCATCCAGGACAACCTCGACGAACTGGTCAAGATGAAGCCGGAGCCGACCATCGGCAAGCCGGAAAGCGTTGGCGAGGGGAAGTTGTTTCTGCCCAACGGCAATAGCATCCACTTCGAGATCCCGCGCGCGCAGCTTGAGGACATGGCGGAATGAGTCAGTTCGAGAACGTCCAGACGATTCCGGCGCACGATCCGGCGATTCCGCAGGATCCGGAGGGTGACGCCCCGGTCAAAACGCATCCGCTGGACACCGATGCCGGCGTGCAGAAACAGGGCAAGCTCATGGCCTGGTACACGCAGGAGCGCGAGAAGCAGGCCGCGAACCGCTACCAGATGGCCCTCGACGAGGACTTCTACGACGGCCTGCAATGGTCCGAGGAGGAGATTCAGGAGTTGGCCGAGCGCGGTCAGGCGGCGCTTGTGTACAACAAGATCAAGCCGACGGTCGACTGGGTGCTGGGCACCGAGAAGCGCACGCGCATCGACTTCAAGGTTCTGCCGCGCGAAGAACAGGATTACCAGGGTGCCGAGGACAAGACCAAGCTCCTCAAGTACCTGTCGGACGTCAACAAGGCGCCGTTCGCCAGGTCGCGCGCGTTCGCGGATGCGATCAAGGCCGGCGTTGGATGGCTGGAAGACGGCGCGCGTGGTGATCCGGAGGAAGAAATCCTGTTCACCCGCAACGAGTCGTGGCGCAACATCATCTACGATTCGAGTGCGATCGAGCGTGATCTTAAAGATGCGCGCTACATCTTCCGTATTCGCTATGTGGATCTGGACGTCGCCCAGTCGTATTTCCCGGACCGTGCTGAAATCTTGCGCCAGGCCGCTGTGTCCGCCGACCTGTTCAATACCGAGCAGGACGACGAGTTCTGGTATCTCGGCCAACACTTCCAGGCGCGCGACGCCCGCGGTGAAGTGATCGGCCGCCGGACCTTCGTATCCGATGCGCTATTCTGGAACCGGCGCGAGCGCGTCAAACTCATCGAGTGCTGGTATCGTGATCCGGTCACCGAGAAAATCATCAACGGCGGCGATTCCAGTCTTCACGGCAAGCTCTACAACGCCCAGGACGCGGTCCACGTCGAGGCGCAGCGCCAGGGCATCGTCAGCATCTACGACCGCGTCCGGTTTCAGGTCCGGTGCGCGGTGCTGACGGAAGACCGCCTGCTTGTGGATTCGCCGAGCCCCTACCGGCACAACCGATTCCCGTTCACACCGATCTGGTGCTACCGCCGGGCACGCGACAATGCGCCGTATGGCCTGATCCGCAACATCCGCGACCCGCAGGAAGACCTGAACAAGCGCGCCAGCAAGGCGCTGTTCATCCTGTCCACCAACCGGATCGAGGGTGAGGAGGGGGCGGTAGACGACTGGGACCAGACCGCCGAGGAAGCCGCGCGCCCGGATGGTGTCATCATCCGAAAGAAGGGCTCCGAATTGAAGATCCACCGCGATACGGAACTCGCGGAGGAACACCTGACGATCATGCAGACCGACGCCCGCATGATTCAGGACGTGGGCGGCGTCACTGACGAGAACCTTGGCCACCAGACCAACGCCACGTCCGGACGCGCAATCCTTGCCAGACAGGACCAGGGTAGCGTGGTGACGGCCGAGCCATTCGACAATCTGCGCTTCGGCCTGCAGCTGGAGGGTGAGATGCAGCTTTCCCTTATCGAGCAGTATTACACCATGCCGAAGGTTGTCCGCATCGTCGGCAACAAGGGAAAGCTCGACTGGTCCAAGGTCAACCAGATCGACCCGACCACTGGTGAAGTGCTGAACGACATCACCGCGAACCAGGCGGATTTCGTGATCGGCGATGAGGATTTCCGCCAATCCATGCGGATCGCCATGTTCGAGACCCTGAGCGACATGGTGGCGAAGATGCCGCCGGAAGTCTCCATGAACCTCATGGATCTGGTGGTGGACCTGTCGGACGCACCGAACAAGGAGGAGTTCGTGGCGCGCATCCGCAAGATCAACGGCCAGGTGGATCCGGACGCGAAGCTCACGCCGCAGCAGATCAAGGACATGCAGGACAAGGCGCAGCAGGATCAGGAGAAAGCCGCAATCGCCAAGCGTGCCGCGCTCGCCAAGATCACCAAGGACGAAACGTCATCCGAATTGAATGCCGCGCAGGCGGTCAATCTCCAAGTGGACTCGCACGCCAAGGCGGCGCCCGTCGCTGCACAGCTTGCCAGCGCGCCACAGTTGGCCGCGCTGATCGAAACCTTGATTGCGAAGTCCGTACAGGAGGCCATCAGCGAATCGCTAGGCACATCGCCCACACCGGCGCCACCGGCGATGCTGCCAGGAGGGATGCCGCCCGGCGCGGGCGGTCCCGCGATTGGACCCCAAGGCATGGCGCCGGTTGGCGGTCCACCACAGTAATCCAAGAACGAGGACGATATGACCGGAGAGACCACTTTTACCGATGACGAGTTGGCACATTTGAGCCCCGAGGAGCGTGCAGCCGTTGCCGCGCCGGAGGATGCCGACGGTACGGCGACTGACGCCGGATCCGGCACCGATGCCGAAGATCCGGATTTCGGCGCGCATGTCCCGGATGCCGGCGGCGAAGGCGCTGGTGCCGCAGCCGCAGCCGGCGGGGATGGTGATGGGGATGGCGGAGACGCAGGCGCCGAAGCGGCGGCCGCGGACGATGACGCCCAACACCGTAACGCTATCCTGTTCCCGGAAATCAAGATCGAAGGGCCGGCCGACTTCGAGGCGTTGATGAAGACGTTTGGCGATGAGCGGTCCGCGATCGTCACCAAGTTCAAGGAAGGGGAGATTGGTGTCGACGATCTCCTGTCACAGACCCATGAAGTCGACCAGCGCATCGCCGCGCTGCGCGAGCACAACTTGGCCGCCAATCTCGCCAATGAATTCACGACTCAGGGGAAGAAGCAGGCCGCGCAGGACTTGTGGCAGCGCGAGCAGGACACATTCATGGACGACCATCAGGAGTACAACAACGATCCGATCCTGCGCTCGGCGCTGAACGCGGCCGTTGTCACCCTGGCGCGAGATCCCGAAAACCGCCGCTGGACTGGCGCCAAGGTTCTCGAAGAAGCGCACAAGCAGGTTCAGGCGCGTTTCGCGCAACCGTCTGCCGGCGACAAGCCGACCGACAAGCCGACCGACAAGCAACCGAGCGAGGCGGCCAAGAAGACCGAGGCGGCGCGCCGTCCGGATCTGGCGAGCCTGCCGCGGACGCTTGGCGGTCTGCCGCCGGCCGATGTCTCGAGCACCGGGCAGGACGAGTTCGCGGCGCTCGACAGTCTGTCGGGTGTGGAACTGGAGAACGCGCTCGCCAAGCTCACACCAGAGCAGGAAAGCCGCTATTTGAGGGCTGGCGCGTAACCCAATGTCTTTGCACATTGACTTGCGGGTCGGACAGTCCGTGTCGATCGACAATGGCCGTGTCGTAATGACGCTCAAGGACAAGAGCGGCAAGAAGGCCAGTCTCGAATTCGACGCGGACAAGTCCGTCCGCATCCAGAAGCTTGACGGCCACGACTCCGCCCATGTGGCGGCCGGCGGCCTCTCAGATCCGGTCCTGTCTACCGGATAAACGATTTTCGCGGGATCCCGCGACAAGCCCCGACCTGGGCATCAGGTCATCGCCAGCGCATGAGTGCGGCACCAAACAAGGAGCCTACTCATGGCACGCACTATCGTTGGCCTTAACGACGCCAAAGCCGTCAAGCGGTACTCCGGCTATCTGGCGGTCGACGTGGGACGCACGTCCTACTTCAACAAGAAGTTCATGGGCGTCGGTGAAGACTCCAGCATGCCGATCCAGATGCTTCCGCACCTGGAGAACGATGCTGGCGAGCAGATCACCTACGACCTGAGCATGCAGCTCAAGATGCAGCCGGTCGAGGGCGACTCCACGCTGGAAGGCAAGGAGGAAGACCTCAAGTTCTACACCGACAACGTGTACATCGACCAGATGCGCGGCGGTGTGAACACCGGTGGCCGGATGACGCGCAAGCGCACCATCCATGACCTCCGCAAGGTCGCTCGCAAACGCCAGGGCGAGTGGTGGGCGCGCGTGTTCGACGAGCTGTTCTTCATGTATCTGGCGGGCGCCCGCGGCATCAATGCGGATTACATCTATCCGACCACCTACACCGGCTTCGCCAACAACGCCCTGACGGCACCGGACTCGAACCACATCCTGTACTCGGGTTCTGCCACTGGCAAGGCCAATCTGGCGTCGACCGACAAGATGTCGCTCACCACGATTGACCGTCTGGTGGCGAAGGCCGACATGATGGGTGGCGGCACGACCGGCGTTCCGCAGATCCAGCCCATCATGATCGACGGCGAGGAGCATTACGTCCTCGTGATGACGCCGTGGGACGAGTACAACGTCCGCGCCAACGCCAGCACCGGTCAGTGGATGGACATCCAGAAGGCCGCGGCCACGGCGGTCGGAAACAAGAGCCCGATCTTCAAGGGCGGTCTCGGCATGTACAACGACGTCGTGCTGCACAAGCACAAGGCGGTGATTCGGTTCACCGACTACGGCGCCGGCGCCAACGTCTCCGCCTCGCGTTCTCTTTTCATGGGTACGCAGGCGGCGGTGTGCGCGTTCGGTTCCCCGGGCACCGGTCTGCGGTTCGACTGGAACGAGGAGTCGCGCGACAACGGCAACCAGGCGGTCATCACGACCTCGACCATCTGCGGCATCAAGAAGACCTCGTTCAACAGCGAGGACTTCGGCGTGATCGCGGTGGATTCGGCGGCTGCCGATCCGGGCTGATTCCAGCCACCTGACCAAGCTCCGGGCGCAAGAGTGCCCGGCTCATGCTTTCCAAACTCAAGGAGTAAACACTCATGTCGCTTCTGCAGACCAACTACGCAAAGGGCATCTATCCGATGCCGACCGCGGACGACTCGGATGTCATTGCTGTCCGCATGGAGTACAGCCTCGCGGCTGCGCTCGCCCTCAACGATGTGATCGAAATGGGTCCGCTGCCCGCCGACCATGTGCCGGTCGATTGCATCCTCGATGCCGACGACCTCGACACCAACGGCGCGCCGACCATCACCTTGTCGGCCGGTATCCTGAACGCGGGCAAGACCGCGATCAGCACCGCGGCAGCTGACGGTGGCGCGGCGTGGATCGCGGCCTCGACCGTCGCCCAGGCCGGCGGTCTCGTCCGTCCGACGGTGAGCGCCATCACGCGCGTTGCCCCGGATGCGGCCAACGACCGCCCCATGGGCGTGCTGGTGGCGGCCGGTCCGGCGACCGGCGCCGCAACCGGCAAGGTCGGCCTGACGGTGATGTACCGCGCTTCTTCCTACGGCGCGTAATGCTGACTTGTAAGCAAGGCGAGGGGCGCCGGCCACGGCGCCCCTTTCTTTTTCACCACAACCAGGAGTCTCTATGCTCATCAAACTCAATCTGATCCGTCAGGGTGGCAGCAAGATCGACATCGACGGTGTCGTCTACCACTTCGCCCCCAACAAGGACGGCCACCACGTCGCCGACGTGAAAAACAAGGACCACATCAAGCGATTCATGTCCATCGACGGCTATGAGCCGTATGAACATGGCGCCCCGGAGGAGACCAAGACTCCCAATCCTGCCGCCACGGGCGCGCCTGCGGCCACTGGCAGGAGTCCGGACGGCAAAGCCCCCGTGACGGACGCCTACGACGCCATGTCCAAGGACGAGCTTATCGCCAAGGTGACGGAGCGCACCGGCAAGGCGCCGCACCCGAATACCGGCGAAAAGAGCCTGCGCGCCGCGCTGCGCGAACTCGACAAGGCTGCCGCCTAAGTAGATGACGACGGCGTACACCAGTTTTCTGCCGGAAGTCCTGCCGGCAGTACCCGGCTGCCCGCAGATCCTCGCGGTCGATGCGATCAGGAAGACCGCCATCGACTTCTGCGAGCGCGGGCTGGCGTGGCTCTACAACCATGATCCGCTGCCGTCGCTTGCCAACGAAGGCACCTATCCGTTCGAGCCGCCAACCGGGTCGCTGGTGTGCGAAGTCCGCCAGGCCAAGTACAACAACATTCGGCTGATCCCGAAGACCACCGAACAGCTCGACGAGATGTACCAGAACTGGCAGACCGAGACCGGCACCCAGCCGGCCTACTACACCCAGATCGACGAGGACAACATCATCCTTGTCCCGATGCCGTCGTCGGCGATCTCTGACGCATTGGTCATGCTGGTGGCGCTCAAGCCGACGCTGGACTCGACAGAAGTGGATGACCGCATCTACCAGCAACACCTGATTCCGATTTCCGTGGGTGCGAAGGCCAAGCTGATGATGATGGACGGCCAACCATGGACCAATGAGAAGAAGGCCGCCTACTTGGCCGGTGTGTACGAGGAGGCCGTCAGCAAGGCGCGTTACAAAGCCTCCAGCGGCCACGGCCGTGCCAGGCGCCGCACGCGCGGGAGTTACTTCTGATGCTGGTCTCCGAGATCACCAACCGCGTGTCCGAGATCCTGCAGGACGACGACGCCGACTTCCCGAACGTCACCTGGACACTTCCCGACATCATCGAATGGCTGAACGATGGCCTGCGTGTGCTGGTGGATCTTCGTCCGGATGCGTCCGCGGTCACGGCGTCGATTCTGTTGGTGGCCGGCACCAAGCAATCCTTGAGTGCGGACGGGGATCTGAGCCTCATCAAACTCACGCGCAACATGGGCGCCGATGGCGCGACACCCGGCAAGGTCATCACCCTGGCCGACATGGACGCGATGGACCGATTCAATCCGGATTGGCACACCGACGACACGGATACGGTGGTGCAGAACTATATGTACAACGAGGCGCGCCCAGATGAATTCTGGGTGTATCCGCCGATCCCGAGCACGCCGAACGTGTATGTGGAGGGCATCAAGGCGGTTGCGCCGACGAAGGTCGCCGCAGCGGGAGACACCCTGCCGGTCGATGGTATCTATGCGCCGGCACTCATCAGCTGGTGCGTCTACCGCGCGTTCTCGCGTGACAGCGAGGAAACGCCGAACAACGCGCGCGCCGTCGATGCTCGGCAGACGTTCTTCAATTTGATCCAGGGCAAGAGCGGCGGCGATCGCACCGTCGATCCAAATGTCCGCGAACTGGCGAGGCAGGGTAAATGACAACGACCGTCAATGAGGGTGACAAGGTCAACCTGACGATCCCGAAGGGACCCACATTCAAGAGGATCTTCTACTACAAGACCAAGGCGGGTGTGGCCGTGCCGCTGACCGGCTACACCGGCAAGTGCCAATTCCGGACGAGCGCGTCCGATACCACGGTGCTGTACGACAGCACGACCACGGGAGACATCACCATCGACGCGCCGACCGGTACGGTCACGCTCGAGATCCCGGCCGCCACCACGGCCGCGTGGACGTTCTCGTCCGCCGTGTACGACGTGATGCTGTTTGACGCGGTCGGCAAGGAAACCTTGCTTGTTCAGGGCCGCGTGACCGTCAAGCCGACCGTCACCCGCTGACCGGAGACCGCTATGCAGACACAGTATGCCGCATCCGCCCGGTCCAACAGCGTCCGGCAGTCTATCTCCGCCAAGATCATCCGTTGCGGCTGCACGGACGCCCAGAAAGCCTCCGGCACCTGGCACGGGCGCCGTCGCGCTATGTATCGCCACGGTGTTCTCGTCGGTTACATGGATCCGACGCCATGCCCGAACCCGAAAGCGGTCGAGGATAAGGGTGTTGTCTCCTACTGGCACCGCAACCCGCTCAAGCGGCTGTCGTACTGGTTCAAGACTCGTGTTCTCGGCCGCATCATTACCGACCTCTGAAGGAGAGCGATGAAACTGACCTATCGCGTCCATCGCGCCACGCGGCATGACCACTCGACAAAACTAATTCTGGCGGACGGACGCAAGATCACCGCGTTGATCCCGGTGCTGATTGTTGAACTCCTCCCGGACGGTCATCACGCCGAGGCCGGAGTCGTGCGTCTGGCTGTCGATAAAGACGTGCCTGCGGCGTCTGTTCTGTTTCAGGAGGGCAAGACCGTGACCCTGAACATCGAGGAAGGCGCGTAATGTCGACCGTCGTCACCAACGCCGGCAAGGCCATCAAGATGAACCGCCTCAAGGGCATCGGCACCGAGCCCGTGTACATCGGTTGGGGCACAGGCGCTGGCACCGCTGCGGTCGGCGATACGGCGCTGTTCACCGAAGCCAGTGAGGCGCGTGTCGCGGGAACGTCGAGTATCGTGACCACGACCACAGCGAACGACACCTATCAGTTGGTCGGGACGCTCACGGCATCCGCCGGCAAGACCATCACCAACGCCGGCAACTTCGATGCCGCTGCCGCCGGGAATCTGCATATTCATGGAGATTTCGCCGGACAGGCGCTTGGCGCTGGCGACGCCATCGTCTTCACGTTCCAGGACCAGCACCTCTAAGCATGCCAAGAGGCGTCCGGAACGACTGGCAATTCATCAAAATTGCCACGGTCGCGGCGACAATCGCGCTGCTTTTCTGCCTGCTGTTCGTCGGTTGCGGATCTTCTGGCGATCCGACGCCCGCCGTGCCGCCAACAGCCGCGCCGCCGATCACCAGCCTGTGCGGCACGATTCAGCCGACCGGGATGTGCCCGGGTACGGGTCTGGCGAATCAGGACTTGGCAGGGCGCTGCCGGTGCATTGATCCGGCGACTGGCGCAGGCGGTTTAACACCTGGGGCATTGGAGGCGGAGCAATGAGCGGTGGCCCTATTTTTCCGAATAGCGCGTTTCCGGTCACGGCCGGCAACGTGTTCCCGAATTTCCACGTCGGCGCCGGAGCGAACAGCAAGCATGACGAGGGCTTGGGCGTGGCCGCCTCCATCGTGGCCGACAGCATATGGCGCCTGCGCTACCAATTGCCGCCGGTGATCCCGGCCGGCACCGCCAAGCTGCGCCTGCTGGCGCTGGCCAACGCGACGAGCGGCGCCGCCAAGGTCACTGTCAAGGATGCGGTGGTCGCCGCCGGAGGCAACCCGTCCAGCGCCGCGCTGACCTCGGAAACGCAGGGGACCGTGACATGGGCCGCCGGAAACAACGATCAATACATGGAGCTGAAAGTGCCGCTCACGCCGGCCATGGTGGCGTCCTCAATGCTCGTCGTGGATCTCGTGTTCAATACGACCGGCTGGTCGCTCGCCGCCGTGAGCACATGGATCGCTTCACTGATTTGGGAGTAACGGCATGCCGAACGAGACTAAGCACGAGCTACTACTTATCAAGCGCCTTCGTGAGCGTGGGTTCTCGGATGAGCAGATCGAGGCGATCATCAACACACTAAACTCTGTGTGTCCCCGCTGCTGGGACACACCAACGGAAAAAACCTGCTACTGCGAGGCTGACGACTAATGGCACAGACCGCACAGCAGCTCGCAAGCGGAGCCCGAGAAATGGCGCGGCGCATGTTCGGGACCGCCACGGCGACCATCAACCACGACGACCTGACGGCAGCCGTAGCGGCTCTGGATGCGGCCATGGATGCGCTGCCGCCGTCACTGAATCAAGCCAAGACCGTCAAACAGAACCTTGTCGCGGCGCTGCCCACCGCATTTGCCGCCAACTCCACCACGCAACAGAAGGCGCTCGCGCTCATGGTCTGGGCGATGGCTGAAACCGGGATGATTTAACGTGTCGCGAAAGTTCCTGGCATCCGGCGACAACGTAGTCGGAGCGTCCTCGAACGGAGTCGGGTCTGGCGGTTACACGCTGTTCTGCTGGGTGAAGTCGGATCACACGCCAAATCAAGGGGCTGGATCGGACTCGCTCAACGTGTATGGCACATCTGCCCAAGCTAATGCGGCGGCGCTGGCGTGGGATAGCCCCGGCGCTGCTTATGTGAAGGCGGTTCAGCATCAGGGCTCAGACAGTTCGTGGAAATCCGCCCAACTCACGTCAACGCCGGCTGCGAATGTGTGGCACACCTTCGCTGGCAGTTATAACGCAAGCACCAGCGAGCTTAAGGTGTGGCTGAACGGAGTCAACGAAGCCACGACAGCCTCCGTGGTGGACAACGCATCCACCCCCGGCCAATTCTGGCCGATGTGGACAACTGTGAACACGGGGACAGAAACCGCATGGCAGGTGCGCTGGAGCGTACCGCTGACCGCCAATGAACTCATGGCGCTGGCGCGAGGCGTCTGCCCGCTATTGATCCGTCCCGACGCGATCACGCATTGCTATCCACTGTGGGGTTCGCACAGTCCGGAGATCGACCTGAGTCCGAACCATGACACGGCGACGGTAACTGGCACCAGCGTCACCAATGGCCCGCCGGTAACGCTGTTCACACCGAAAACGTCCGTGGTCGGTGCGCTAGGAACTTTGTACAGCAAGACGCTCACCGCAACATCGTCATACTCGGCGAGCCTGCTGCGATCGGTTGCATACAAGAAGGCACTTTCTGTCGCATCCAGTTACGCCGCGACCCTGGCGCGCGGCCTCTCGATCAGCAAGATCCTGACCGCCACGTCGAGCTACGCGGCCAGACTGACCACGCTTGCCAGCATCCTCTGGCATCCGGTCGAAGTCATCGTTACCCAGGTCGTCAATGCCATCACGGTCATCAAGGCCGCGCTGCAGGCGACGACGGCCACGGTTGCCGACTACGAGACCATCGTCGTCAAAGCCGACAACGCCGTCACCGTGACCCAGACTGCGGCCAGCGGCATCACCGATGCGCTTGAGGCCACCATTATCCAGGCGACGAACGAAGTCATTGTCGTCAAGTCCGACCAAACCACCATCGTCAACTGAACAGCACGGGGGATCAATGGCTGACGACAAGACACCGAACGACGAACAGAAGGAACTGATGAAGCAGGCTTTCAAGGAGGCCGCCAAGGAGTTCTTGCAGGAAATCTATATGTCCTTCGGGAAGTGGAGCCTTCGCGCCATCGGCGCCGCGCTGGTCGTCATGCTGATCTACCTGTTCCTGACCATGAACGGCTGGCAGCACATCCCGAATGTCGCCAACGCCGTGAACCAGAACGGTGGCCAATGATGCTCTCCGTCGAGATCCTGCGCGGGGTCATGCCATCCGCGCCGCTGCCGTGGCTGGAACAGATGGTCGCGCAGCTGCCGGCGGCAGGATTCGATACCGACCACGAAGTCGCGTCCTTCGTAGCCCAGGTGGCGCACGAATCCAAGGAATTCAGGACGTTGCAGGAGAACCTGAACTACTCGGCCGAACGGCTGATGGTGGTGTGGAAAAAGAGATTTCCCACCCTGGACTTCGCCAAGGACTACGAACACAACCCGGAGAAGCTCGGGAACTACGTCTACGCCAACCGCAACGGGAACGGCGACGAGGCGAGCGGCGACGGCTACCGATTCCGTGGACGCGGGCCGCTCCAGATTACAGGACGCAGTCACTACTCGCGCTGTGCCGGCGACATCATGTCTCCGATCGTCTTTGACCCGGATTTGCTGTTGTTGCCGGCCATCGGCATCCGTTCGGCTATCTGGTACTGGCAGGCCGACGGCCTCGACAAGGTGGATGACGATGATGATGTCCGGCTCGAGACCCGCGCCATCAACGGCGGTGAACTCGGCCTGGCAGATCGGCAGGCCTACTTCGACCGCTACATGCAACTCGCCACCGCATAGAGGGAACCATGGACCAACTATTCGCCTATCTGGGTCAAGCCATGACCTACGTCGCCAAGCTCCTGACGCCGGCCGAGTGGAGCGGCCTGATCTGGCTTCTCGCCGTCGTGTCGTCCTTTACGGAGATCTTCAAGCGCACGTTCCGTGCCTTCACGTCCGCCTGGCACAACCAGCCGATCTATCTGGCGTCCTTCGTGATGAGCGGTATCGCCGCCTTCTTCCTCTGGCCGCATGTCTCTACCGTGCCGTGGTGGATCGTCGGCATCATCGGTGGCCCGGCGGCGAACCTCCTGCACCGCGTCACGATTGGCGTTCTCAAGTGGAAGTACCCGGAACTTGCGGCGGCCATCACCGGAGACAGGCGTAAAACCGTGCAGCCGCCTCCGGGCGGCGTGGAGCGTCGCACATGAGACAGCGCATCCAAGACATCGCCACGGGCGCCATTGGCGCCCTTCTTTTTGCCTTCATGGTCGTCGCATGGTGGACGTACCAGCACCCGGCTAAAGCCGTCGTCGCCCAGGCGGCTGCTGAGATAGCTGGACAGAAGACTCGGGCGGTCCCCTGCAGTCAACTCAACGTCTACCCGGACTCGGCCAAGAAGAAGCTCGGGATTACGGACGGACCCGGGAAACTGACCGGCGCCAGCAAAGTGGCGGACGACAACCACCCGCACACCGTTGCGGCCGTCACCAACCCGGATACCGGCGATACCCAGATTTATGTGCGGGACGACCCGTTGCCATGGATCGCCTTCAACCAACGGAAAGAACTCTCGGTCTACTGGGGCGGCGAAAGCGGCCACTCGGGCGCCGTCTGGCGAACGCAAGCCCGCTTCGACTTCATGCAGATCAAGGCGCTCAACATCAGCGGGATCGCTACGCTCGACAGTGATGGCGTCTTTTACCGTGGCATTGGCGCCCGACTGGAGTTTTAACAGATGACCCAGAAGATCCTATTCTCCAACGAAGCCTCCTCGACGCTTCTGGCTGGCATCACGGCCGCGGCGACCGCGGCATCGGTCAAGGCCGGAGACGGGGCGCTGTATCCGCTGCCGGGCGTCAATGAAATCTTCAAGTTCAAGTTTTACAACACGGCTGGCGCCTATGAAATTTGTCATTGTTCCGCGCGCAGCGGGGATACGTTCGGCACCATCCTCCGGGCGCAGGAAGGCACGACGGCGCAAGCCTGGAACGCGGGTGATGGTGTGGACCTGGTTGTTACCAAGGAAACGATGGAGGAGTGCCCGCAGCGCGACAACGACGAGACCATCCCGGGTCACTGGACACATGACGGGCCAGTCACCAACAACAGCACCGTTTCGCATGTCTCGACGGACGCCGGGGCAACGGTTGGTCCGAGTCACGACCTGTACCGCAACTCCGCCTCACCCGCTGCCGCGGACGAGATCGGCTCCTGCGACTTCAACGGCAACAACGTTACGCCGGCCAAGACGCTGTACGCGCGCATCAAGGCCGTAATCTCGGATGCCACGGCGGCTGCGGAAACCGGCTATCTCGCCATCCAGGCGCGGATCTCCGGGGCGCTGACGACGATCATGACAATCGCCGCCGGTGTGCAGATTGGTGCCCCGACTGGTGGTGACAAGGGTGCTGGCACCATCAATGCGACAGGCGTGTATGTGAGCGGTGTTGCGCTGGCTCCGCTTGATCGCCAGCAGTTCGATGCGAACGGAACCTGGACAAAGCCTTCTAATTTGCCGTCTACAGCGATGGTATTTGTTCAGCTGTGGGGCGGTGGCGGTGGCGGTGGCGGCGGCGGACTTCCGCTTGGCTCTTATGATGCCGGAGGCGGCGGAGGAGGGGGCTATGCCGAATACTGGTTTCTTGCGTCTGACCTAAACAGCACGGAGTCCGTAACCGTCGGCGCCGGCGGCACCGCAAGTGCCAACCAAGCTGGAACAAATGGCGGCAACTCTTCTTTCAAGAGCGCGACGTATATCGCTTACGGCGCTCATGGCGGAACTGGCGCACTCAGTGCAAACGATAACGCTGGTGGCGGTTTGTTTTCTGCGTCTGTTGCAATGGGTGTATCAGCGTCAAATCCATGGGAAGGCGGTGGCGGCGCGGATTATGGCGCCGTACTGACCGGAGGCAAGGCAATTTACGGCGGCGGTGGCGGCGGCACCTACGGCCTCGCTGCTGGAACGAGCCGTATTGGCGGCGTCGGCGGTGCAGCAGGAGTGGCTGGCACGGCTCCTGGCGGTGGCGGCGGTGGACAGCAGGGTAACTCCGTCCCTGGTGTTGGTGCCCATGGCCGTTGTGTCGTCACAACCTTCGCGTAATGTCCATTCTTCGCATCAAGGTTCTGTCCGGCGAGCGGCCTCGAGTATCCGCGCGGCTCCTGCCGGACGGGGCGGCGCAGATCGCCAAGAACTGCAAACTCTGGTCTGGCGAACTCCGTCCGTGGCGTGATTTCAGCCTGATCGAAAACCCGACCAAGGCAGGGCCGTTGCTGACGGTATTCCCGATGGTGGCCGCGGCGACATACTGGATGCATTGGGCGACGGACGTTGATTTGGTGCGCGGTCCGATCGCCAACGACACCACCAAGCGAACGTACTACACAGGAGCGGACTTGCCGCGCGTGACCGACAACACGTTGGTCGACGGTGGCGCCGGAACAGACTATCCGACCTCTTCCTACCAGCTTGGCGTGCCGGCGCCGACCACAGCGCCGGCCGTGACTGTCGGCGGAGCCGGGTCCGGCGCCGCCGTGAGCCGCGCCTACGTCAATACGCTCGTCACCGGATGGGGTGAGGAAGGTCCGCCGAGCCCGGACTCGTCGATCGTGGCGGTACAGAGCGGCCAGACCGTGACAGTGGACACGTTTGCGACGCCACCGACCGGTGACTACAACTTCACGCACCGGCGCATCTATCGCCTGACCACTGGCCTCACCGGCGCCAGCTATCAGTTTGTGGCGGAAATTGCCATCGCCACGACGAGTTACGTCGATTCACTGACCGACACCCAGCTTGGCGAAGTCCTGCCGAGCACCGACTGGGATCCGCCACCGACCGACCTGAAAGGCCTGATCGCGCTCCCGAATGGCGTCCTGGCCGGGTTCCGCGGCAACGAGGTCTGGCTGTCGGAGCCGTACCATCCGTATGCCTGGCCGCTCAAGTACAGATATGTGGTCGACTGGCCGGTCGTCGGTCTCGGCAACTACGGCACGACGATCGTGGTGATGACCAGCGCCTACTCGTACCTGATTAACGGCGTTAATCCGAACTATTCGGCGCCGGCCCGGCTCCCCGGTCTCCTGCCGTGCCTGTCGAAACGCGGCATCGTCAGCACCGAGTACGGCGTCCTCTACCCGTCGTCCTCGGGTATGGTCCTGGCCGGACCGAGTGGCGTGCCGCGCGTCATCACGCTGCCGATCATGTCGACGGACGAGTGGAGTAACTTCAAGCCGAGCACTATCCATGCGCGCTTCTACAATGGCGTTTACATCGCCTTCTACTCGACCGGTATCGTCGGCGGCTTGACGCAGGGCGGTGGGTTTCTGTTGGAAGGCATTGGCACCGAGCAACTCAGCCTGAACGAACTCGACTACTACAAATACGGCAGCTATCTCGACCAGGATACGAACACGCTTTATGTGATTGACTACGACGGCACCACTAATTCAATCCAGCAATGGGAGGGAGCCATCACCCGCAAGTCGTATCGGTGGAAATCCAAGATATTCCCGCACCGGTCTCAGGTCTGGTCGGCCGCCAAGGTCGTATCGAACTATGGGTCGGTGCTGTCTGCCGCCCAAATCGCGCAGTATCAGGCGTTGCACGATTCCCAGGTGTCCGCAAACACCGCGAAAATCGGCAAAGGTCTCGGCGCCCTAGGCGGCAAGCCTATCGGAGGACTGGCGATCGCAAGCTCAGGACTGGTTGCTGTGACGGACGTTCCGTCGTCAGAACCATCGAGCGTTGAATTCAAGATCTACACCGACGGTGTGCTGCGCTATACCCGTGCGGTGTCGAGCGACAAGCCGTTCCGTCTGCCGAAAATGCCGCACACCACCGAGACCGAGGTCGAAGTGTCTGGCGTGGCGCCGACGCAGGAGATCGTCGTAGGACAGAACATGAACGAACTGCGCGATAGCTGATGTCCGGCAAACTTCCGCAGATTCCGTCGATTCAGGGTCTCGACGACGACGCGCTGGTCCCGATCCTGCAGGCGATCAAGGACATCCTCGAGATCCGCTCCGGACAGCGTCCGTCCACCGATTACGCCTGGGCGGTGTTGTCGGAGTTGCCGGTGCAGACACCCGGTCTGCGCGCCGTGAATTCGATCGGCCAGTCCATTCCAAATGTCACCGCAACGGCGGTCGCGTTTGACGAAACAGACTGGGCGAACGGCTGGATGAAGATCGACCCGAACCATTCCGATCGCCTCCTGATTCCAAAAGCCGGAATCTATCTGTTGAGCGGATCAATGGGGTGGGCCAGCAATACGACTGGCGTCCGGTTCATGGCATTTGGTATTAGCGGCGTGCAACAGCCGTGGACGCAGGTTTCCGCCGGGGTCGATGGGACTGGACGGATCAGTCACCAAATGCTGGTGCAGCTGAAAAAGACCGATTACGTCCAGGCCTATGTGTATCAGTCATCGGGCGGCGCGCTGTCGCTGTCATCCACAACCACCGGCAGCAATCACATGGCTGTGCAGTTTCTCAGTCCGTAGCAGGAGGTTTCTCAATGACAAATGTTTCATGGATCGGCCCTTTGGTGAAAGGGCTTTTTCAGTTCGGAAACACCTACGAGAACGCACAAACCGCGAAGGGTTATCAGAAGTTGGCGCAGCAGGCCGAAGCGCAGCAGGCCGGCGTCTCCGGGGATCTCAAGAACTGGGGTACGGACGACTGGAATCACACCAAGAACACATACATGCCGGCCGAGGATGCGGTCGTCGCGCGCGCCAATACCGGCTTCGAGCCGCAGACCGACCGGGCCACGTCGCGCGCCGCCTCAGACGACGCCCGCGGCCTGGCGGAAGCGGTCTCATCGAACAACGAGAACATGGCGTCCCACGGCCTGAGCCCGTTGTCCGGCAAGAGCATCATGTCGAATCTGCAACTGAACGACATGGGAGCCGCCAAGGCCGGCACCGACGTCAATGTCGCCCGCACCAATGAGCAGAACCGCGTCGACGATGCCAACTGGAACAACCGGCTCGCTCTGGTGCGCGGCGCAAAGTCAACGCAGGACGACAATGCCAAGATGATGACGCGGGCGTCGGACATGCTCAACCTGCAGACACGGCGCAACGCCGGTCTTGCCGACAACTACAGCAACGCCGCCACCCAAGGTCTGAACGATGTCGGCAACAGCATTGGTCAGCTGGCTGGTTATGCCGGTGATAAGTGGGGAAACAACAACAATACGTCTCCATCACCCGGATACAGCGATGGTGGCAACTATGGGTACGTCAACAATCCCGATGGTTCCGCCGGGTTCGCCGACGGTGGAATGATCGTCGGCCCGGGAAGCGGCATCAGCGACAGTATCCCGGCCGTTATCGACGGCCAGGCGCCGGCCGCGGTCTCGAATGGCGAATATCGCTTCCCGGCACACGTCGTCGCCAAGATCGGCCGGCACAAGCTCGATGCCATGCGTGCCGCGCATCACAAGCCGGTCCGCAGACCTGTAACGATCGACGCCACCGCGCGGAGGGTGTGACATGAGTATTTTTGGAGGGAAAAACAAGTTCCGCGGGATAAATGCCGGGCTCGGCGCTCCGTGGGCTGGCAATCACGACACGTCCAAGGTGTTGAAGTACGGTTCGCCGGCCGACCCGCAGGCCTGGAACCGCATGATGATGGAGAACGACCGAAACAAGGAGCTCGACCTCGCCCAGCAGGGGTATGACGAGTACAGCCAGGGCGCGAAAGGCCTGACCGATGTCGCCGGCACCATGCGCGACCGGTACGACACCCTGTACCGTCCGATGGAGGACGGTCTCGCGCAGCAAGTCCAGGCTGGATACAACCCGGACTACGCCGCGATTCAAGATACCGCAAAGAATGACGTTGGGCAGGCTTTCGACAACAGCGTCGGAACATTCACGCGGAATGCCGCGCGCATGGGCCTTACCCCGAGTGATGTAAGCAACCCACAAATCGAACGCGCCCGTGGTCTCGACAAAACCGCTTCACAGGTATACGCCGCCAACGCCGCGACGGACAATGCGCGGCAGCGCGCCGACCAACTGAACGCGACCCGCGGCCAGCAGCTTGTCGCGCTCGGCCGTTCCGATCCGATGCTTGCGGCCACGGAAAGCGCCGCGGGCGCTCAGGGTATGGGAGACATCTACAGCTACGAAGCGAATATGCAGGGCAGCAAGAACGCCGACACCCGTGCCGGGAACATGGCCGGCGCCAACATGGTTGGCGATATTTTCAGCAGCATTGGCAGTTTCGCGGACGGTGGCAGTATCACGAAGCCGCCTCGGGATCTTGCCGGCCCAGCTGGCAATACCGTCGCTCTGAGAGAGAAATACGACGAAGCCTACGGCCGCGGCGACACCGACAAGGATTGGCCTGGGTGGCTTGCCGACAATGGCTACGAGCTTGGCCGAGATCTGCAGGCGCGTCCAAAAGGCGCCGCCTCCAAAGGGAAAGGTTCATCCGGCAGCCGCGGTACACCTGGACCGGCGACTCCGGCATTCCTGTTCGAGCCATACAAAAACACGAAGAAGCCGGACATGCCGCCCGGCCCGGACAACTCGCAACCGGAGATTCAACTGAACCACTACGCCTGTGGTGGTCTTGTGAGGCGCGGATACAAGAGCGGCGGAGCCGTCGAATTGGAAAGCGACGACTACATCATGCCGGCCGACGTGGTGCGGCACTACGGCCGCAAGTATTTCGACGGCATGGTTGCCGAGGCGGGAGGATAAGAGCATGTACGACGGGATTGACGCTGTCCGGATGGGTTTGTCGCCGGGTCGCGGCTTTGCGAATCTGGCGTCCGGAGTCAAGCAAGGCCTGAACGACTACGCGCGCCTCAAGGCCTTCAACGAGGACAGGGATTACATCAATCAACAGCGCGCGAAACAGGCCGAGGACGACAAGCGACGTACCGCAATCCGCGACGCCGCGGCGCAGTTTGCATCCAGCGGCGGCAAGAACGTCCAGCCGTTGCTAGATGCCTACCACCAGTTCTATCCGAATTCCGCCAACCTGAATGTCCAGACGGATGGGAAGGGCGGACACGTCCTGGTCGTCACCGGACCGGATGGATCGGTACAAAAACAACAGATGTCGGATCAAGACCTTCGCACCTTCGGCATGCACATGACCGAGGCATTGGGAGACCCAAACGCCTACTTCACACGGCAGGAGGCGAACGACGAGCACCGACGCGAATTCGACGAGAAGATGGCGCTCGAACGGCTGCGCTATAGCCTTATGGCGAAGCATGGTTCGGCGGCGATCAACGCCGTCGATCGGATCTCCAAGGAGTTCAACGTCGACTGGCCGACCGCCTACGAGATCTACAGCACGCAACGCGAGAACCCACAAAACGCGCTGATGCGTGAATACGATCGGCTGCGCGCGACACGCGACAAGCAGTTTGATCCGTCCGACCCGCAGCGCCCGAGCGATGACGAACTTGAAAAGACGGCGCGCTCCAACGTGCAGCGTTTCTACGGGAATCGCATTACCGGCATCTCCTCCCGCTACGGCAACGGCGTGACGCCGGACGGGAACGTCGATACCAACAACATGCGGACCGACGCACCAGACCCCAACGCGGTGTCGTCCGGCGTTGGCCCTGTGAGCGGTCTCACGCCGCTTCCGGATCCGGCGGACGGCTCGAGCCAAGACGCCGGTGCGCCGATTGCCAGCGGACAACCGATGCCGTCGGTCGCCTCCGCGCCGGCACCGGCGACTACGGCGCCGACCGACTCCCCGGTACCCAAGAACGATCTTCCTGCCTCGGCCGCGCCGAACACTACCAACACCAGCGCACTCCCTCCGGAAGCGCTCGCCAAGCTGAAGTCGATGCCAGGCAAGAAGGTGCGCTTCGGCAACGGTCAGGTCTGGACGCTGGACCAGGGCGGCAACCCGGTACAAATCGACCCGAACACCAGCGCGCCGTAACCACTCAGGAACCACTGTCACCAGACATCGGAATCTATCTCCATGGCAAACAACGATTGGGACGTAGTCGACGCTACCCCTTTGTCTTCGGACGACCTCAAGCACCCGGCAATCAATGGTCTGAGCGGCAGCTGGAACGTGGTCGACGCAGAACCCGTGAACGACGCGAAGGACTGGGTGATCCCGCCGTCGGCCCCGAACGCCAAGGGCACGGACTGGGCTGTACCGCCGCGCGCCGACATTCACGCGCACCGTCACCCGTTCAGTTACTACGTCGATCCGACCGAGAACGCCCCGACACCGGAGGACATTGGCCGCAACCTGATGTCCGGCGTCGAGAACACGCGCGAGCAGGTTCCAGGTCTTGCCATGCAGATGCTCGGCCGCGCTACGGGCAGCAAGGCCGGCCCTGGCGTCGGTATCTTCAATCCGGTCGTCGGCGACACCATTGAGCGCGTCGGCGGCAAACTGCGCGATCTCGGCACCACCCTGTCGAACGAATGGCAGAAGGGTCTCACGCCAGCCGGCAAGAAGGCGGCATCCGGGGATCTTGCTGACCACCCGATTGGATCCATCGTGTCATCGACGGCGCAATCTGCGCCAGGCATGGCCGCCATGGCGAGCGCCACCGGGCCACTCACCAAACTGGCGGAGTCGAGCGGAGTAGCCGCCAGAGCCTTCAATCTGCTCACGAAGCTCGGTGTCAGCCCGGAGCGCGCCAAGATCGTCGCCAGCGCGCTCCCGAGTTCCGCCGGTGCCGGCGTGTCCGAAGGCGTGTTCAGCGGCCTGCAGAACGCGGAGCAGACCGGCGACGAAGTCCGCCACATGGACCCGGGGCTTCTCTCCAAGCACCCGTATTTCCAGAAGGCCTACGCCGCAACGGATTCATCCTGGCCGGCAGCCAAGCGGTTCGCGTCCGCGCGCGAGGCAGTCGCCTCCGCAGCCGAGAACAACGTCGCCATTTCGACCGGCTTCTGGGACACCCTGACCGGTATGATGTCCGGCGGTGGTATCCTCGGCCAGTTGGAGCGCCCGTCGCATGGCGTGATTCACGACATCGTGTCTGGCGTCAAGGCAGAAGGCGGCCAGGAGGCCGTCCAGAGCGGCGGCGAGCAGCTTCTCCAGAACCTTGCCGCCAAGAGCTACTACGACCAGAGCCGCCCGCTCATGGATCAGGTCGGCCAGCAGGCGCTTATCGGCGGCGGCAGCGGCGTCTTGATGGCGATTCCAGGCGGTGCCGCGCACGGCCTGACGCGGCGTGACGAGGAAGACCAGCCAGCCAGCGAAACCTCTCCGCAGCCGTCCGTGTCGCCGCCCCAGCCAGACCAGACGGCGAGCACGGTCAACGAACAGCCGGACGTGCCGATCCACGTCCAGACCAACCCGCAGACCCCCCTCCAAACTGCCGCTCAGGCAGCGCACGACGCCACCGTCGAGCAGAACCAGTGGGAGCCGATCGAGAGCATGCCAGTCTCGAAAGACGAGCTCGCCGCGGCTTCTGCGCCGGCACAGGAACCCGCTCCCGCGCCGAAACCAGAACCGGCGCCGGCCGTCACACCTCCGAATGTTCCACGAGTCACCACCACCAGCACCGCCAAACCCGACGATCTGTTGCGCTTCATCGCGCGCAACGGCGGCATCAGTCGGCAGGAAGCAAGCGCGCAAGGCATTGATCCGGCTCACTTTAACGACAGAATTTCCCGTCAAGTTTTCGGCAAGCCGCTGTTCCCTCGCAAGGGCGGCATGACCATGGACGACATCGCGGAGAAACTGAGCCAGAGCGGGTTCCTGCCAGAGGGCCAGTATTACGCGAACGACGCCCTGGACAAGATCCACCGCGCCCTGATGGGCGAGCAGATCTATTCCATGCAGGACGCGCCGACCGTCTACGAGCAGCAGGCGAAGGCGCGCGAGCATGACATGGAGGAGGCGGCTCAGGAGCAGCCGCACGAACTCGACGACATGGTCCCGACACCGGACGTTCTCGAGGAATCCGGGTATCATGGAGAGGACGCGCTGGATCAGGATATGGCGGCGTTGATGCTCCGCGGCCGTCAGGTCATGGGCAACGACGAATTCGAGAAGTTCTACGAAGGGTTCGCGGAGCGCAACGACCACCTGAACAACGTCTCCTTCGAGGAGGCCATGAATCGCGCAATCGAGGATCACGCCAATGCCGGACCAGAACATGAAGCGAGCCCTCAAGCGGGGCATGAAGGTGTCGCGGAAGATCTACGACATCATGGAGAAGAAGAAGCGGCAGCGGTCGGCGCAGAAGCCGGCTCCGGTCACGCCCAAGCGGTAGCCACCGGCAATACCGGAGACCTGTTCGGCGGCAAGAACGCGACCGCCCAGGCGATCCACGATGCCACGATCGCCAAGGACGAGCGGCGCAACGGTTCCCGGCATGTGCCCGTGGAGGCCGGCGCTGGAGACCTGTTCAGCGGCAAAGCCAAGCAGACCGACATCGAAGACGCCGCCACCCCCGCAGCGACGAAGCGCGAGCCGCAGACCTTTACCGTCGATGTGAACGGCCAGCCCGTTGAAGTAACCCACACGGCGGACAGCGTTGCGCGCGGCGCCGCCATGCAGCACTTCGGGTTCACGTCGCCGATCATCAGCCCAAGCGGCTATCAGAGCCACTTCGCCAGCGACAAGCTCATCGACGAAGCGGGTGGACCGAAAGAATACGCGCAGATGGCCGCGCAGCACCTTGCCGAGCAGGCGGCCCCCGAGATCAAGAAACAGGAGAAGCTCAAGAAGCAGAAGGCCAAGGAACAGCCGGAGCGCCGCGCCGACACCGCGCAGCGCAAGACCGTCGACCAGATGTCGCATGACGAGATGCGTGCGGCCCTCCTGACCGACGCCAAGACCGGGCTTTTCAACGAACGCGCCTACCACGACCACGACAAGCTGCCGGTGCAAGTCGCCATCGACATCGACAGCCTCAAGTGGGTCAACGACAACATGGGCCACGACTCCGGCGACAAGATGCTCAAGGCCATGGGCGAGGCGATGTTGCAGCACACGGCGCTTGGCTACCGCATCGGCGGTGACGAGTTTGTCGTCCAGGCGAAGAACGAACTCGACACGAAACGCATCATGGAGGCCATCGCCAAGACCTTGTCGGAGGCCGAAATCACCGTCCAGAGGCCGGACGGTTCCACCATCACCAAGAAAGGGGTAGGATTCTCTTATGGCTACGGAAAAGATCTACAGACCGCCGACAAGGCTCTCCTCGCCGCGAAAGGAGAACGTGAAGCTGCAGGGCAAAGGGCAGGGCGGGGGCTTACCCCTCCAGGGGTGGTTGAACGCCATGCCGAGCGGCAGCACGATCAAGTCGATCAAGGTGCCGAAGAAGTAAGGCCACCAGAACAACCCGCAGAGAAGCCGTCCAATCCGGCTACCGAAACGCCCTCGAAAGAGGGCGTTTCTGTTTCTGGTGGCATCAATCTTCGTGATGCCGTCCAGTCGGCATGGGACAAGTACGACGACACCGGCGAATACACGCATACCGAATTGGTCGATGCCATCGAGGAAGCCGCTCGTCAGAACGACTCACCGGAAGCCGATGAGCTTCTGGATGCCGTCAAGGCGTACCGACGCGAACAGGATGACGACCGGGAACTAGGTGGCCGCGGCGACATGGATTCCGCCGAGGAAGCGTTTAATGCCGCCGTTATGAGCGCCATCAGCGCACCGCCTCCGCGCGATGCCGAGGAAGGACCGAGCGGGTCCGTGGACAGAAGTAGCGGAAAGATCACCTTCAAGCACGCGAACGTCGTCATCCGTCAGGTCCGGGACAGAAACGCTGAACTCCTGGGCACGGTAATCGAGCCCTACGACGGCACGATTGAGGGAGCAAGGCAGGCAGCCAGGCGTGCCACGGAACGCATGTGGCGGGACTACGGCGATGCCAGCAATATCCAAAGCATGATCGGCGCGACCGACGAGAGCGGTAAGCCGAAGTGGGCTATCAGCCCCAACTTCTCGAAGATTGCGCCGGTTGACAGCCATGAGGGGCGCGCGATCTTTGGTGATCCCGACGCCATCCATGAACTATTCGGCAAAAAGGCGCTGGCATCGCCGGTCGATGAGGCCGCCCATGAATCCGCCACGTCACCTGAGAACAACCTGCCAGAGCCGACGCAGGCCCAGAAAGAAGCCGGCAACTACCAGAAGGGCCACGTCCGCCTACATGGCCTCGACATCAGTATCGAGAACCCGATCGGATCCGAACGCAGCGGTGTGGACAAGAGCGGCAAGCCGTGGTCCATCGAGATGCAGAGCCACTACGGCTACATCAAGGGCACGGTCGGAAAGGACAAGGACCACATCGACGTGTTTCTCGGGCCGCACGCCGAAGACGCCAGTATGCCGGTGTTCGTGGTCGACCAGAAGAAGGAGAACGGCGACTTCGACGAGCACAAGGTCATGCTCGGCTACCAGGACGCGACCGCGGCCACCACCGGCTACCATGAGAACTACTCGAGCGGCTGGACTGGCATGGACGGCCTCACGGAAATGTCGCTCGACCAGTTCAAGGACTGGCTCAAGAGCGGCAAGACCAAGGAACCGGTTAGCCAGGGCGCGCACGGTCGCTGGGCGCTGACGCAGGCGCGCAATCCAGAGAAGGAGGCGGCCAATGCCGGCCAGTTCAAGGAAGGCGACCGCATCGTCATCGCGCGCCACTACAACAAGGAATTGGAAGGCCGGCACGGCGTCATCACCAAGCACAACGCCTATACGCTCCGCACGATTGAAATCTTTGGCGGTCGTGAACACAGCGAGACACACCACACCTTCGACGTGAAGACCGACGCGGGTGTCGAGACCAACGCGCGGGCGGAGGATCTGCGCCACGAGAAAGGCGAGGCACCGAAGGTAACTCCGGATGTCGTCCTGCCGGAAGGCACCTACACCCCGGCGCATGTGCTGGAAATCATCAAGCAGCGACGCGGTCGGGCACGGTCCAACGAAGAAGCCGCGCTGCGCGCACGCAAGCAAGAACGCATCGTCGAACTCAAGAAGCGCGCCGAGGCCGAACGCAAGAGCGCGGCCAAGGCGCAGGAAGCCTACGACGCCTGGGCAGATAAACACCCGCAGGAGGCCGCCGCGCTGCGTGGCAACGCACACCCGGAGCCAACCACACCGGACGAGCGCGCCGAGATCCGGCGTCTCGAGGGTGAGGAAGCCAAGGCGGCCGGCGAGCCGTCCAAGAGCGCCATGCAGGCGGTCCGCGCCGCCGGACTCGACGTTCGCAAGACCAAGACCAACAAAGGCAACGACGTCTGGGAAGTGTCCGGCAAGACCAGGGACCAGAAGGACATGCTCAAGTCACTGGGCGGGCGCTGGTACGGTCCCAAGAAGGTGTGGAGCTTCTACAATGGCGACCCGACCGATGCGCTGGCGAAGCGGCTGGGATGGAAGGGTGAAGAAGTCGCCCCTGAGCCTATCCGTGAGAATTCACGGAACGCACTCCATACGGAGCCAGTTCAGAACGAGGGGCTTGGTGAAGAAACGGTACAGGAGCCGCAAAAGCCAGTCAACGAACAGCGCGCATCAGAGTACGGATCTAAGAACAAACTCGTCACCAAAGACCGCGCCGAGGAGATCCGCGCCAAGCTCAAGGCCAAGCTGAATCAGCTGAACGCGGGCGTCGATCCGGAAATGATGGCGCTCGGCGCCGAACTCGCCGTCTACCACATCGAGGCCGGCGCTCGGCAGTTTGCGGCGTTCAGCAAGGCGATGCTGGCGGACCTGGGCGAGAAGGCCCGCCCGTACCTCAAGGCTTGGTACATGGGCGCCCGGAACTGGCCCGGCATGGACAAGTCCGCCATGAACACCGAGGCCGAACTTGACCAGATCCCGGAACAGGCGGAGGATAATAGCCATGATGTACGCACACCGAATCCTGAAACCCGAAACGATCAGCGCAGCGGCGAAGCTGGGTCCGATCGCGGACCAGATTCTCGACCGCTGGGCGATGGGCTGGAAGGGGAAGGTGAAGGCGATGGAGAAGGACGGAACCCTGATACCGCGGCTCAAGGAACAAGCCGAGTCGGAGAAGGACGCGCTTCTGCGCGGTCGGGAGGGCGGGCAAAACAGCCATCTATCGGACGGCGAGATTCAGCAGATCTACGGACCCCCAACGGGCCTGTAACTCCAAAGACCGACTTCGTCATCACCGACGCCGACGAGATTGGCGCCGGTGGCCTCAAGACCAAAGCCCGCAACAACCTCGACGCGATCAAGCTGGTCAAGCAGCTTGAGGAAGCCGGCCGCCTGGCCTCGCCAGAGGAACAGAAGGTGCTGGCGAAGTACGTCGGCTGGGGCGGCATCAAGGGAGCGTTCGATCCGAACAACAAGGAGTGGGCGGATCTGCATGAGGAGCTCAAGACACTCCTGACGACAGAGGAATTCGAGGCCGCGCGCGCCTCCATCCTCAACGCCCACTACACCAGCCCGGAAGTCGTGCGCGGCATGTGGGCCATTCTCCGCCGCTTCGGCTTCGAGGGTGGCCGCGTGCTGGAGCCATCCATGGGCGTCGGCAACTTCATCGGGCTCATGCCGCGGCCGGTTCATGCCGACTCGTCCGTGGTCGGTGCCGAACTCGACAGCATCACCGGCGCGATCGCCAAGCAGCTGTACCAGAACGCCGACATTCTGTCCCCGCGCGGCTTTCAGGACGTGGACCTTGCGGACGATTACTTCGACGCGGCCGTCGGCAACCCGCCGTTCGGCAGCGAGCGTCTGTACGACAAGAAGCATCCGGATCTCAGCAAGTTCTCCATCCACAATTACTTCCTCGCCAAGAGCCTGAGCAAGGTCCGCCCGGGCGGACTCATGGCGATGGTGGTGTCGCACAACTTCATGGACGGGCAGAAGAATCAAGACGCCCGCGAATGGATCGCCGACCGCGCCAATCTGATCGGCGCCATCCGTCTGCCCAACACCGCCTTTAAGGGTAATGCCAATACCGAAGTCGTGACCGACATCGTGCTGTTCCAGAAACACGGCGACGGCATCGAGCCGGGCGACCGCTCCTGGGTGAGCACCGGCGAGATCACCACGCCGAACGAGGCCGGCGACGCCGACGTCACCCACACGATCAACCAATACTTCATCGACCACTCGGCGATGGTGCTGGGCGAACACGCGGCGACCGGTAGCATGTACAAGTCCGACGAGTACACCGTCGAGCCGTTCAAGGATCGGGATCTAGCCGATTCGATCTACAGCGCCCTGCAGCGCCTTCCGACTGGCATCTACCAGAAGCCCGGCAAGCCTGTCACCCCGGAGACCATCCGGGAGACCATCGACGCCAATTTCCCTGAACACACCAAGATTGGCGGCTACTACGTCGAACCGAATGGCAAGATCTACCGTCGCGTACCGGACCACAACGAGAAGCCGCGCGCCGAACCCGTGGAGTTCCAGAACGCCACTCAAATCGAGCGCGCCAAGGGACTGATCGGGGTGCGCGACGCGCTGCGCTCCCTGATGCGCCAAGAGGCGGATAGCCCAGACGACAAACCGCTGGCCCCGCTCCGCAAGCAGCTGAACCGCGTCTATGACGCCTTCGTGCAGAAGTACGGGTTTATCAACACGCTCGCCAATCGCCGGTCCTTCTTCGAGGATCCGGACATGCCGCTCCTTGAGTCCTTGGAGCCGAAGTACGACCCCGGCATCTCCAAGGCCGTCGCCAAGAAGCGCGGACTGGAAGCGCGCAACCCGAGCGCCGAGAAGGCCGACATCTTCACCAAGCGCGTCATCCCGAGCTACGCACCGATCGAGTCGGTGACGTCGGCGAAGGATGCGCTGGCGGCATCCTTGAACCAGACCGGTCATGTAGACCTGGACCGCATGTCCGAGCTTTACGGCAAGTCTCCGGAGGAGATTGCCAAGGAACTCGACGGACTCATCTACCAGAACCCGGAAAGCGAGCATTGGGAGCCGGCCGACATCTACCTGTCCGGCAACGTCAAGGCCAAGCTCGCCCAGGCCGAGGAGGCGGCGAAACAGAACCCCGTCTACCAGAAGAACGTCGAGGCCTTGAAGGAAGTACAGCCGGAAGACGTCGAGCCCATCAACATCGGCGTTCGTTTCGGCACACCATGGGTTCCGGACGACGTGGTCAAGGACTTCGCCAATCACCTATTGGGCACCAACGCCACGGCGAAATTCATCCCAGCCGTGGGTCAGTGGTCGATCGGCTTCAAGGGTGGCACGGATGGCGTAGCGTTCACGAACACTTGGGGTACGCGGCGCGTCCCGGCCGACAAGCTGATGGATGCCATCCTGAACCTGCGGCAAATCGTGGTGAAGGACAATCACGGCACGCGCGACGAACCGAAATGGGTGGTGAACGAGGAGGAGACCGAGGCCGCGCGCGCCAAGGCCGACGCGATCCGCAACAAGTTCAGCGAATGGATCTGGCAGGACGAAGGCCGCCGCGAGCGGCTCGCCAAGATTTACAACGACACCTACAACACCGATCGGCCGTGGACTCCGGACGGGTCGCACCTCGATATGCCAGGCATGAACCCGGCAATCACGCTCTACCCGCACCAGAAGGCGGCAATCTGGCGCGCGCTGCAGACCAATAACATGCTGTTCGACCATGTGGTCGGCGCCGGCAAGACCTTCGAGATCATCGGGTCGATGCTGGAAATGCGACGTTTTGGCGTCGCCCGCAAGCCCATCGTGGCGGTCCCGAATCATCTGGTGCGCCAGTGGCGCGATGACTTCTACAAGATGTACCCGACCGCGAACGTGCTGGCGACCACCGAAAAGGACTTCGAGAAGGCCAACCGAAAGCGCCTGTTCTCGCGCATCGCCACCGGCGATTGGGATGCTATCGTGGTGGCGCACAGCAGCTTCAAGAAGATCGGTATGCCGCCCGACAAGGAAAAGGAAATCGTCGGGGAAATGCACAAGGATCTGTCCGACGCGATCGAGGAATTGAAGCGCGAGCGCGGCGACCGGAACGTCCTGCGCGACATGGAGCGGATCAAGCAGAACCTTGAGTCCAAGCTCAAGCGCCTGGCCGACAAGACCGGCGACAAGGACAACGTCGTTACCTTCGACGAGTTGGGTGTCGACGCCCTGGCTGTTGACGAGGCGCACCTGTTCAAGAACCTGTTTTACATGAGCCAGATGAAGGGTATGGCCGGTATGGGAAACCCCGCCGGATCCGGCCGCGCCTTCGACCTGTTCGTGAAGGTCCGCTACCTGGCCGCGCGCGACGGCCGCGTCCTGTTCGGCACCGGCACGCCGATCAGCAATTCGCTGGTCGAGATGTACACCATGCAGCGGTACATGCAGTACGACGAGCTCAAGGCGCGCAACATTCACCTGTTGGATTCGTGGGCCAAGACGTTCGCCAACCCGCAGGCCACCTACGAAGTAAACAATTCCGGCACCGGGTACAAGATGTCGACGCGCTTCGCGCCGCTCGACAACCTGCCGGAGCTGATGAATATGTACCGCAGCTTTGCCGACGTCGTGCTGATGAGCGACCTCAAGGAGCAGGCGAAGAAGCGCGGCAAGACCTGGCCGGTCCCGCGCCTCAAGGGCGGAAAGCCGACCGTGGTGGTGGCGGAACGCTCGCCGTTGCAGGAGAAGTATTACGGCATCCCGGAGTTTGTGCGCGATGCCGAGGGAAATATCGAATTCGAGGAAAAACCAGAAGACATTGAAGTAGTCGAGTCCAACAACGATCCGGGCAAGTTCTTTGTGATGCGGGTCGATTCAAAGGGTTCCGTGGACGGCCCGTTCGACACCCGCGAGGAGGCCATCGAGGCGCGGCGCGCGATGCTCACGACCCCCGTGGTCAAGTACAACGACGGCTCGATCATCCACACGTTCGACAATATCCGGAAGATCACCAAGGAGACCAACGGCAAGGTCAATGCCCTGTCGGTCACGACCAAGGCGCGCAAGGCGGCTCTCGACTACCGCATCATCGACCCGACCGCACCGGACTACGCCGGCTCGAAGGTGAATCTGGCCGTCAACAACATCGTCGACGAGTACAACCGCTGGACGGACGACAACGGCGCGCAGCTGGTATTCCTTGATCTGTCCATGCCTGCCACGGCCCGCGATAAGGTGGCCGAGCAGGCGCGCAAGCAGGCCGAGAAGGAGGCCGCCGAATCTCTGGAAAACGATAACGGCGAGGAGACCGAACCGACCGAGGGTGAACCTCAAGAGGAGGAGGAGAAGATCAGCCTCGACCAACTGTCGGCGATTCACGACAAGTTCTCGGTCTATGACGACCTCAAGGCCAAGCTGATCGCGCGCGGCATCCCCGAAAACAAGATCGCCTTCATCCACGACTACGACACCGCCGCCAAGAAGTCTGAACTCTACAAGGCCGTCAACGCCGGCCGGATCCGCGTCTTGATCGGCTCGACCGAGAAGATGGGTGCCGGCATGAACGCCCAGGAGCGGCTGGTCGCCATCCATCACCTTGACGCCCCATGGCGGCCGTCGGATTTGGAACAGCGCAATGGCCGCATCATCCGGCAGGGTAACGCGCTCTACCTGCGGGATCCGGACAACTTCGAGGTCTCCGAGTACCGCTACGCCACCGGCAAGACATACGACACGCGCGCCTGGCAGATCATCCAGAACAAGGCCACGGCCATCGAGCAGTTCCGGCACGCGCTACCCGGACAGCGGACTTCTGAAGACATCGACGGCGAGGCCGCCAACGCCGCCGAAATGAAGGCCGCCGCCTCCGGCAACCCACTCATTCAGGAGGAGATCAAACTCCGCGGCGACATCCGATCGCTCGAAGCGCAGCAGAAGGCCTATTACTCCAGCCTGTTCGACCTGCAGCGCAAGGCCAAGTACGCACAGGGGGCAAGCGCCCGTCTGCAGGCAAGGCTCTCCGACCTCAAGAAGTGGACCGACATCCGCGACGCCAATCCGCCCCTGACCGGTGACGACTTCCGCATTACCATCGACGGCAAGAAGTACACCGACCGCGGCAAGCTCGCCGGCCCGATGCTGTCAAAGATCAAGGAGGCGATGGAGTCTCCGAGCCGGGCGACGATCGAAGCCGGCATGTATCGCGGCCTGCACTTCGGATTCCGCACCCTGTTCAGCGGAGACCTGGGCGCATTTGTGTCGCGCGACGGCGCTGACTGGACGCCGATCCACCAGTACGGGAAGAAGGACGAAATCAGCCCGTCCGGATTCGTGACCCGCATCGACAACTTCTACAAGCGCCTCGACGACGACGTGAAGATCGCCGAGAACAACGCCGCCCAGGAGAGGGACGAGGGCCGGAAGGCGGCCGAGGAAGCCACTAAACCGTTCCCGAAGCAGAAGGAACTGGAGGACGCCCGCACCAAGCACCGCGAAGTTGTCAAGCATCTGCGCGCCGCTGGCGGTTCCGTGGAAATGTCTCCGGAGATGCGCGCCGAACTCGAAAAGGCCGTGACCGCGCGCAAGGCCGACGTGCGCTACTCGTTCAGCCGCGAGAAGGCGGCGCGCCTATCTGGCGCCATGGCGGCGTCCGACGTGCGCCGCTCCATCCACCGGATCGTTGCCAACTGGCGCAACGCCCCGCGGATTCAGGTGGTGCAGGACACAACGGGGCTACCGAACTATATCCGCGAGGATCTGCGCCGGCAGGGCGGTGGCGAGTACACCACGCAAGGCTTGTACGACACGGTCTCGAACTCCATCTGGCTGATCGCCGATCAGATCCACAACGGCGAGGAAGCGCAGACGGTCCTGTTCCACGAGGCGCTGGCGCACTACGGGCTGCGGCAGTTGTTGGGCAAGAACCTGAACCCGGTCCTGGACCAGGTTGCCATGTTGTACGGCAAGAATGGCCTGAAGGACATCGCCGATGAGTACGGGCTTGATCTTGACGAGCAGGGCCAGCGCCGCATCGCCGCCGAGGAGAAGATCGCGCACATGGCGGAGACCGGAGAGAAGCCGGCGCTCTTGCAGCGCGTGGTCGCCATGGTCCGCGACTGGCTGCGCCGCATGGGCTTCTCGCTCAAACTCAACGACGCCGATGTGCTGAACCTGATCGCCAAGTCGCGCCGCGCCGTGGAGAAGGGTCTCACCGCGCGCGAGCTATCCGATGGCGATGGTGTGCGTCTGGCGCGCTCCAAGCCAAGCACCCTGCATGGCATGAAGGGCGGGCAGATTGTGGCATCGGCCGCCTTGCAGCCGAACGGCCAATACGAAATCTACTGGGGCAACGGACCGACACTCCTGCAGAGCCAGAAATTCCGGCGCCAGACGGTCGCCAGCGCCGCCCAGGTCCAGCAGGCCTTCACCAAGGCCGGGCTCACGGCCAGCGCGCCGTCCGTATCGGCCAAAGCCGCCCCACCGCAAGGCGCATTGTTTACCGGGTTCGATACACCCACCGAGACCGCCAAGGACGTCGTCCTGCGCCACATGCAAGACCGTTTTCGTCGGCTCAAGACCATTGAGGGCGCCATCACCGCGCAGGGCGGACACATCGACGAGGGTCAGGACGCCTACCTGTGGGAAGAACTGATGCACGGCAAGGCGGAGGAACGTATCCGCGAATTCGAGGAGGAGCACGTCAAGCCGCTGATCGAGGCGATCAACAAGGCCGGCGTCAAGGTCGACGACGTGGACAAGTACCTCTATGCCATGCACGCGCCGGAGAGAAACGCCCACATCAATGAGATCAATCCGTACTTCCGGGACAACAACATCGCCGGCTCCGGCATGAGCGACGACGAGGCACAACAGATCCTTGACGACTTCCAGCGCCGCGGCCTGACCGACAAGCTCCACGGTATCGCCGAGCGTGTCTATGCGATCAACGAGGAGCGTCTGCGCCTCCTGGAAGACGAAGGGCTCGAGAACGAGAAGACGCTCGAAATGTGGCGGGAGCCGTATGAGCACTATGTCCCGCTGCGCGGCTTCGAGGACGAGGAGGGCAAGGACCGGCCGCGGATCGGGCGAGGGTTCGATATTCGCGGCAAGGAGTCGCGCCGGGCGCTGGGACGTGGCCGCAAGGCCTTGAGTCCGCTCACCTACACGATCACGCAGATGGAGGAGTCCATCATCCGGGCCGAAAAGAACGACGTCGGCAAGGCCTTCCTCAAGCTGGTCGAGGCGCACCCGAATCCGGACCTGTGGGAGATCAACAAGGTCGAGTACGCACCGCACTACGACAGCAAGAGCGGTGAAGTGGTGTATGGACCGAAGCCCGGCTATCAGTACGCCGATAATGTCCTGAGCGTGAAGGTCGACGGCGAACCGACCCTTATCACGATCCACGATGACGGCCTGGCGCGCGCCATTAAGAACCTCGGGCCGCAGACCTCAAACAGGGTCTTGAGCGCGCTGGCGACGGCGAATCGCTATCTGGCGGCCGTCAGCACATCCCTCAATCCGGAATTTGTGTTGACCAATTTCGCGCGCGACTTGCAGACGGCGCTCATCAACCTGTACGGCGAGCAAGGCGCCCGCGGCCATCTGAAACAGCCGAAGGGTATTGTCCGGAAGGTAATGAAGGATCTGCCGGCGGCCATGGCTGGCGTCTACGCGGCCGAGCGCGGCGTCGATGACGCCGTCTTTGGTCTGACAGGAAAGTCCAAGGCGGTCCAGGAATGGGCCAAGCACTACACCGAGTACCGTGCAGCTGGCGGTAAGGTCGGATTCTTCGGGCTCCGCGACGTCGAAACCAAACGAAAGGAGATCCTCCGCGAACTGAAACGCGCCGATGGTGGCGCGACCGCCCAGGCTCATAAGGTCATCCACCTGACCGGCGAACTGATCGCGGACGTCAACACCGCCGTTGAGAACGCTATCCGCCTGTCCGCCTACAAGAACGCGCGGGATCTCGGTCTGAGTGAAATGCATGCCGCGAGCCTCGCCAAGAATCTGACAGTGAACTTCAACCGCAAGGGCGAGCTTGGCACGATCGCCAATGCCATGTACCTGTTCTATAACGCCGGGGTACAAGGGTCGATGC